>ERZ779861.610-NODE-610-length-49700-cov-8.526740_pt1 | contig 49700 bp, 47 predicted proteins | sample MGYA00511558_ERZ779861 | MGnify/ENA primary metagenome ERZ779861 (study PRJEB29588, sample SAMEA2163432) | human gut metagenome | biome: human gut; feature: human-associated habitat; material: faeces | place: Denmark | collected 2008/2010 ...
CTATATTCATTTACCCATACATCGGATATTTTCTCTTTTCTCAGGACTTTGAGTACTAGATACTTTATGGTACACATTTGTATTTTTTCATGTTAATATTCTCTGAATTATATCTGATGTTTTTCTTGCGCCAAATTATTAAAGCCAAAATCTAATCATAAAACACTATTCTTTCTGCTTTAATTTCTCTAATATTGATAACACATCCGGTTGTGTAGACATGAACTTCACACATAATTATTCCTTATTTACCTACTCATATTTTTTTAATATTACTGACAAATGCTATAATACACATCATCCGCAAGATATGTATTAAATTGTTGAGAGTATTTTTCACTATTCTTTAAAAAATCATCTATCATATTAGGAATCAAGTATGCCTGATCAAATCTGATTCTTAATAACGGAATGCCTTTGTTACGACAATATTCATTTTTTTCTATATCAGCTTGTCTTCTTTTCAAATATCCCTTTTTCCCTCCCCAGCGATTGATCGACTTAAAATGCTGTTCTCCATCAAATTCAATAAAAAGTAATGTTTTATTCCATTCCAACGAAAAATCATATCTTTTTCGTATTTCTCGTATATAATGTTCTGTACGAAAAGAGATTTTTTTCGCTTCTAAATATTGTTTAACAAGCCCTTCTCCCAATGAACAGTCTGCTTCTTTATTTGTTACAACATGTATATTCGCAACAATATCATTAAAGTCTCCATTTACAAAAACTGGCTCTTTCCATTTTGTAATAATATCTTTTCTCCCTTCTCCCACATGATACCTCTCCCAATGAGCTTTTCTAATATGTGGTCGCTTTCCATTCTGACTGCTTTCACTGTTCTCATATTGTTGCATTTTATTTTTTTGATAACTTCTTATTTTTTCTCCATAACGGCATCCGACATTCCACTTACGTACTTCTGAATATTTATTTTTCACTAAGCTTGATGGTTTATATGTTTTTATAGTTTCTGGACTTTCAATAATATCCGCTTCTTTCGAAGATAAATACATCAAAAATTGTAATAAAAACAGTCTAAAATTACTCACTCCTCCAATAAACCACTGAGTCCTAAAACTATCTGATGTATACATCAAATCTTTATACAAATTATAATCAAAATAATATACGCCATTGTCAACACTATACATCTCTGGTTTTATCCAAAATGCATCTGCATATGCCGTGGGATTTTCGCCTTCATACTCATGTACCGGTATATGTGAATATCCGCTTTCTGTCGGAAGAGAGGATATTCTTATTACTCCTGTATCGTATACTTTTACTTGTACAAAAAATCCTTCATATACGAAAAGTTCATTTTTTGAGAAATCCAAATAAAAGGTATTAAACGGTATATGTTTGAGCATTTCCGGATATACTCTTAATTTATTTGTGCCTATGAGTGCTTGCGAGAAATCATAATCCGGTTCATATACAATCTTATTATATTTCCAGACTCCAGCAAATCCAGCTGTTGCAAAACAAGCACTTATTATATGCATAGCAAAATAATTATTATCAAACATATTATATGTATGAATATATCTTTCTTTATTTGGACCCGAATAATTACTGGTTCCCCAATCAGCATCTGCAATCATCTCTAGTAATACCTCAGGTTCACAATTAATATATTCCTCACTACAATATAATTCTGTCAAAACACTATAACGTTTCACGTACTCTAATGGCAAATACATTAATTTCAACTCCTAATCACACATTCAAAATTTTTTCTACATAAAACTATTATACATCATCTATTGTCTTACGCACACATAGAAGAGATAAGCATCCATCTTCTGTTTCATAAGGTGCTTGGGGGATAATTCTGAAATGTAGTATAGCAGTTTTTTAACTTTTTTTCTATCTCGCCCTGTATTTTCCACTCTGAGCATTTCGTTATATGAGAGGGTTAATCTTTCAAGAGCAAGATCCACCCGGGTAATACCGTATCCTCATTTTATGAGAACGGTCTTATCCCCGGGTTAGGTATCTTGATGGGGATTACGTTTCCCCATACCCTCGCTTTGGCATCAAAGATGCAGTCAGTATCCATCAAAATGGATACTGCACTAATCCTTTATCGGAAGGGACAGCCGATCAAAATTAGTGAAACTGTAGCAGAATCCAATGTCACAGTTTAGAAAGGAAGGAGGAGTATGCCACCAAAAGAAAAATCAAAGGAATTGAAGCATCGAAACATAATCTGTCTGAAACTTACAGACATTGAATTGGAAATATTAAATCAGGCCGCAAGCTCTGTGGGAATCTCTCGTTCCGAATATCTCAGAAGATTGTTTCTGAATAAACCAATTCAGATCCATTATGAAATTGTCGCAGATATCAAATTGCTTCGGGAGCTAGTCGGACAATACGGCAAAATCGGTTCCAATCTGAATCAGATCGCCAAGTATTTTAATACCGGTGGAACTCATTCTCAGGCTATGGAAAATGAAATCCATCAATGTATCTCCGATCTCTTCCTTTTACGAAAAGAGGTGTTAGAAATGGCAGGTGATTTTCATGGCGATACTAAAGCACATCAAAAGTAGAAATGCCAACTATTCGGATGCCATTGATTATCTGCTTTTCCAACATGATGAGAGCACAGGGAAAAAGATAAAAGATGAAATGGGGCGAAGTCTTTTAAGGGATGAGTTCTACATGGATGGTCTCAACTGTAATCCGATGTCTTTTGACAAGGAATGTAGTCTGACAAATACAAAATTTCATAAAAACAAAAAATCATCTGAAATCAAAAGTCACCATTATATCATCAGTTTTGATCCGGATGATAAATCAGAATGTGGACTAACCGGGGAAAAGGCGCAGGAATTATGTTTAAATCTCGCCCAAAAAATATTTCCCGGATATCAGGCTCTTATCGTGACACATACCGATGGTCACAATGGTTCCGGCAATATCCATACGCACATTGTGATCAACAGCGTCCGTAAGAAAGCTGTCAGAAGGCAGAGTTACATGGATAAGCCCCATGAAGAAATTGCCGGATACAAACACCGATCCACAAATAAATTCCTGAATTATTTCAAAAAGGAAATTATGGATATGTGCATCCAGGAGGGACTTCATCAGATTGATCTTCTCTCTCCGACTGAAACAAAAATCACACAGGCTGAATATATGGCTCAAAAATCCGGGCAGAAAAAATTAGAAGAAACAAACAAAAAAATCATTGCAGATGGGTTGAAACCAACTGCCACTACATTTCAGACGCAGAAGCAGGAACTCCGAAATGCCATCAAAGAATGCGGCTCGCATTCTAAAAGCTTTCAGGAATTCCAATCTCTGCTTTTTGAAAAATATCAGATTTCCGTTATTGAAGAAAGAGGAAGATATCGTTATCTCCATCCGGATCGGGACAAACGGATTACAGAAAAGGCTTTGGGAACTCAATACGGCAAAGAACATTTGGAACAGCTCTTCTTACGAAAAGATACGATAACCATTCTTTATGTCAGATCACATTTACGGTTGGTGGTGGATCTTCAGAAAAATGTGAAAGCAATGCAAAGTCCTGGATATGCTCATCGGGTAAAAATATCCAATCTTCAGGAAATGGCAAATACCATTATCTACGTGCAAGAACATGGATACAATACCCAAACCGAATTAAAAAATGCCTTTTCCAAATATCAAAAACAGTTAGATCAGGCAACAGATCGGCTTATGGAAATGAATACAGATTTGAAAAGCATCAACCGTCAGATCCATTACACCGGACAATATTTTGCACAGAAATCAATCTATACCGAATTTTTAAAAGCGAAAAACAAAGGCAGATTCCGAAAGGAACACACCGCTGAAATTCAGGCATATGAAGAAGCACGTGACTGGCTGAAATCTTTTTATCCAGATGGCAAGATGCTTTCCATCAAGACATTGAAGGAACAAAAAGCCAGCTTGCAAGAACAGATCAACCAGCAAAAATCATCCATCCGATCTCTAAAGGATCTGACACAAGATTTAAGAACCGTAGACAAAAATGTGGAAGCAATTCTCCACAACCAGGTTCCAAAAAAACAAAAGACACAGGAACCCGAATTATAAATCATTTTACAAAGGAGGAATTACAATATGACACAAAATGAATTTAATGTTGTCCTGGAACAACAGTATCGAACATGTGCCGATGTGTTGGCATACAAAAAGAAAGAGTACACCGGAGATCGCATCGACCGTCTGAGTGCATTTAAAATCGCCGCCTCATTACAGGGATGCACACCTAAAGCTGCTCTGGCCGGAATGATGTCGAAGCATGTCGTATCTCTCTATGATATGTGTTACTCTTCTCTGCTCCAATTTGACTTAGGACAATGGGATGAGAAGATTACAGACTGCATCAACTATCTCATTCTGCTGAAAGCATTGATAAAGGAGGAACAAGCTTATGGATCACATTGAGACAAAGATTTTAAATAGTTATACCATTCAGGAAGCAGCTCAAAACATGGTATTCGCAGCAAGGCTTACCCAACAGGGACATTCCATTCAAAACATGGATGATCTTATGGCGCTTTATCAGAAATCTTTTACGGATAAAACTGTAGACCGGATTGCCAGCCTTCCTCATCCAACCGTACAGAAATTTACGGTGATCACTGTTGCGATTGTGGGGGCTAGCAGACGTTTTCTTGCACAGATTACTCGTCATCAAAACGAAGTAAAATTCATGAGTGCATCTCTGCAATATAGCAACTATTCAGAAAAAGCTGCATTTGTGATCCCATATGAAATCCTTTTTTCCGAACAGAGATACATTGATCTCTATCTGCAAAGCTGCTTATCAGATCTCAGATGTTATCAGGAATTGTGTTCTGTGGGATTTCATCATGACTCTGCCGGTTATGCTCTTCCTCATGCTTTGAGAAATATTCTGATTATCTGCGCTACACCTTATGAGTGGAAGCATATGATCGGTCAGCGGATCTGCAGAAGAAATACCGATGAAACAAGAATTGTTATGTTAGACATCTGGCAGAAACTATATGAATTCGATCCGGTGTTATTTTCACCGAAGCTGACCGGTTCTTTTTGTCAGAGGGGATACTGTGAAGAAGGTTCTATGTCCTGCGGAATCCCCATCCCAAAAGACTGGTCTCCATTAGAAATAATGAGAGCAGATTATCCTCTGCTCATAGAAGGGAGGAAAACTGTTTATGAAAATTAAACTGATTGACTTCGGATTAGAGAAAAATCATTATCCTTTCCGCCCTCATGAAAACGATGCCGGGGCAGATGTATATATGCCTTATGACTGCACATTAAAGCCGGGAGGGATCGCAAGAATCCCTTTAGGATTTGGGCTCATGATTCCGGATGGATATGCCGGTTATGTCTTTCCAAGAAGCAGCATGGCCGCAAAAGGTTTGGTCTGTGAACTTCCGCCTATTGATTCCGGATATCGTGGAGAAATTCATGCCATCATCAGCAATGTTAGTTCAGAATCCCAGACACTCCGCAAAGATACCCGTGTAGGGCAACTGGTTATCACTCCCGTTCTAATCGCCGACTTTGTTCTGGATCTCGGAGAAGCAAGAGATATCGGTGCTTTTGGAAGTACCGGGGAATAATCCTCCCTATAAAATCAGAGGTGCCGAATGATTTATCATTTGTCACCTCGCACACCCAAAACAACTTACAGAAAGGAGCAACTACTATGATTACATTTGGAAGAAAATTAAAACATTTAAGACAGAAAAATCATCTCACACAAAAAGAGTTCGGTATGGCACTTGGCTTTCCGGAAGAATCTGCGGATGTCAGAATTGCACAATATGAAGCAGATGCAAGAAAACCTCGTGATGAAATCCTTGCCAAAATGGCTAAAATACTTTGCGTCCCAATTGATATCCTCACTGTTCCAGTATTATCTGAACCAAGAGAATATGATGCCGCATCTTTCTGGATGCATGAACTAGCTTCTGAGCTGTAAATTATTTTTATATCGAGAAATTCAAAAAGGGAGGTAGCACTCCCTTAACATAAGAGTATTTGAACCTTATTTCAAATCATGTTTCTTTCAAGAGCAATGGCTTTAAATACTCATAAATACAGTAGAAACACTCATCATCTCGATATCACCTCAATCCCATCTTCTTTTACAAGCACCATATATTCTATTTGTGCTGAAAGTCCACCGTCTATGGTATAAATTGTCCAGCCATTTTCTTCATCCGTATAGAATTCCGAGCTTCCCTCATTAATCATAGGTTCGATTGTAAACATCATACCGGGAACCAAAAGCATTTCACTTCCTTTTTCTGTTACATAACTCACGAAGGGTTCTTCATGAAATTCCAACCCGACACCATGCCCGCCTATTTCTTCTACAACGGAATACCCATTTTTTCTAGCGTGTGTATTGATGGCATGTGCAATATCGCCTAAATGTCCCCATGGCTTTGCTGCTTCTAATCCCAATTTTACGCATTCCTCTGTTACCCTAACAAGCTTTTTTGCCCTCTCCGAAACATTCCCTATCATAAACATACGGGAAGCATCAGAGAAATATCCGTTTAAGATAGTGGAAACGTCCACATTAATAATATCACCTTCTTGAAGAATAACACTGTCATCAGGAATACCATGGCATACTTCATTATTTATTGAAGTACATACACTTTTCGGAAATCCTTCATAATTTAATGTAGCCGGAATCCCTCCCCTTTTTGTTGTAAAATCATATACAATTCTGTCAATTTCTCCTGTGTTCATTCCCACTGCTATCTTTGAAGAAATTTCGTCTAAAACTGCATTGTTCAATGCTGCACTTTCTTTTATTTTCTTAATCTGTTCCTCTGTTTTTAACATTTGACGTGACGGCACAATTTCTCCTTTGCGCCTATGCGACTCTATTTTTTCTTCAATAGTCAAATGGCAATATTTATATTTTTTTCCACTTCCACACCAACATTTTTTATTTCTTTCCATCTTATATCCCTTTCTGAATAACTGAACATTCTTTTGTTTTCTGCCTATACAGATTATAGTTTATATTTAAAAATTTACCTTCACCATCCAAATCCACCATTCATTTCCAAAGCGTATATTTTTTCTTCTGTTCAGGATATTTCTTTTCTATTTCATTCCTTTTCTTATATTTCCAAAAAGGACATTTTATGATATGCTTAATCTGGTAAAAGTAAACTTTCACTACTATTTGTGCCGCCGGCTTGGCGGCGGAATGGAGATTTTTATGGAACATTATACGTTACCCCATCAACATAACCAACCCATGTCTCAGCTTATGGATCACATACCTGAGTCAGAAAATTTTCAAACTACAGCCAATATATTTAAACAGCTAAGCGATCCTACCAGAATCCGCATCTTCTGGATTTTATGCCATTGCGAAGAATGTGTAATCAATATTTCTGCTATGATGGATATGAGCAGCCCCGCTGTTGCGCATCATTTACGTCTGCTGCGGTCAAGCGGACTCATCGAAGCTCACCGCGAAGGCAAAGAAACCTACTATCGCGCCAGTAAATCTAAAAAAGCGCAGACTCTTCACCATATGATCGAGCAAATAATGGATATTTCCTGTATAAAAAGGGGTGAGTCGCTATGAGTAGTTTTTTTCAGGAACCTGCTGAAAAATTATCTTCTACGAATAAGGGAACACTAAAACATTTTCCAATTTTTCAAGGAGTAGAATTATCTTTTACCAGCTTTTCTTCAAAGGAAATTTCTATGCATCATAGTTCTGACGAACAAGTTTTAGAGGTGAACTATTGTCACAAAGGGATTATCGGCTGGGATATGAAAGATAACACTTCCGTATATCTGAACCCGGGCGATTTAGAGGTTCATACTCTTGATTGCTGTTCTTCCTCCACGATTCATCTTCCACTTGGACACTATGAGGGCGTTACAGTTCTGATCCAGCCTTTCCAGCTGGATATATATTTGCAAAATCTGTTCAAGGAATGGAATTATGATCCTCACTGTCTGATCCCTTCGCTCTGTCCTTCGGGCGAACCGCTTTCGCTGTCAGCCAGCCTGTTGATCAGTTCTGTTTTTTCCGCTTTATATGAAATTCCCGAACACAATCTCTGCCATTATGCCCGCCTGAAAACACAGGAATTATTATTTTTCCTGACTACTGTTTCCAGGGAAACTATTCCGCAGATCCAGCCGTTTACTTTTTCACAGGCAGAGCTGATACGGGAAATCCATGATTTTCTGATTCAAAACATTGAAAAGCGTTTTACGATCGAAGAATTGTCAAAAAAATATTTATTAAATACGACCTCTCTGAAACATATTTTTAAGGGCATTTACGGAAAACCTATTGCTACCTATCTTAAAGAATACCGCTTACAGCTTGCCATGAGATTGTTATCGGAGACCTCTGAAAGTATTTCCGAGATTTCCGCAAAAGTCGGTTACGAAAGCCCCGGTAAATTTACCGAAGCCTTTCGCAAGCATACTGGACTTCTCCCCAAAAACTACCGTAAGCAGTACAAGGCAACCGATAAAAAAGAGAAAATATGTTGTATCAAAACTGATCCTTAAACAAATGGGAAGCATACCGTACCTTCGCTTTATGCTTCCCGCTATTTTCTGTTTTTTACATAACCGGCGCAATCAGACGGAGTACTTTTTGCAAAATGCGGACAGACTTTCTTTCCTTTTCTATCTCCTCTCTGCTTACCATATGGCACTCTTTGATCACATCTTGCAAATCACTTTCCACCTCATTTACTATCTTATTATGATAAAATACGCACCCGCCTTCATAATGCTGGTACAGACTTCTGTAATCCAGGTTGACACTCCCGACAATTGCTATTTTCCCATCGCTTACACACATTTTTGCATGGGTAAATCCCGGTGTATATTCATAAATACGAACCCCCGCCTCCAGCAATACGGGATAGTAGCTCTTCGTAACTAAGTAAACCATTTTCTTATCCGGTATCCCTGGTGTGATAATCACTACTTCAACTCCGCTTTTAGCCGCAAGGCATAAGGCTGAGATCATTGTATCGTCTATGATCAAATACGGGGTTATGATGTGTATATATTTTTTTGACTGATGGATAAGTGTCAAGTATGCCCCTTCAGCAGTAAATCTTCCATCTGTCGGAGAAGAAAAGTATGGCTGTATCAATCCTTCTCCTTCTCTGCCCTTTGCCCCCAAATAATTCTTTGTGTCTTCTCTGACCGTACTGTCTAAATTCCACATTTCTAAAAAAGCTTTCGTCATATAATCTACCGCATGTCCTTCCAGGCAATATCCGGTATCTTTCCATTTTCCATAAGGAGAATTTTTATTGATATATTCATCTGCCAGATTTAATCCGCCCGAATATCCCACCTGCCCGTCTATAATAGTAAGTTTTCTGTGATCTCTTCGATTTATGATCATATAGTACTTGCTAAGGGAAGATGTGAGTCGGAAAGGGTTAAAGGCTTTGCAGATAATTCCTTTTTTTGTCAATTCATGTACATCGCTTTCCGGAAGAGTTGTGGTGCATCCAAAGCTATCGTACAATATCCGGACTTCAACTCCTTCCTTCACCTTTTTCTCTAAAACTTTTTCTATGCAGTCCCACATTTCTCCCCGTTCAATAATGAAGTATTCCAGAAAAATAAATCTTTTCGCCTTTTGCAAATTATCCAATAAATGGAGTAAAAATTCTTCGCCCCATGGAAAATAAGCAGCTTTCGTATGGCTGCATATGGTATCCGCATCTTCTTCAAGAAGATATCGCATTTCTCCGGCTTCCGCCAGTTCCAGCGGTACCTTTTCCATGCAAGAACCATTTCTTTCTTTTATCACTTCTATGCCTTTTGCCCGAAGAGAATATTTGCCCCATATCAAATAAAAGAACGGAGAAAAAATCGGGATCAATATCATAAAAGAAAGCCAAAACGCACGATATCCGGAAGTAAGTCTGTCGTTGGCACATATCTGGATCAGCAATACTATGTTTACTATGTGTATGACTAAATAAAATGCATTCCATACTTTGGATATTGCAAAAATCGCCCAAAGTATGATCGCCATGTGTGCCGCAATGCAGCAACCGATCCACAACGTTCTGGATCGCATCAGATACTTTATTCTTTTTCTCTTCATCATTCACCTCCGTTCTTTCTTCTTTCGTAACTTATATTTTTGTCAAAAGAGGTAAGCCGCTTCGCTTTTGTTTTAATAGTTCTCTGCCTTTACTTCGAAATAGCTTTGCGGATGTGCGCATGCCGGGCAGATTTCCGGCGCCGAAGTCCCCACTACAATATGTCCGCAGTTTCTGCATTCCCATACTTTTACTTCGCTCTTTTCAAACACCTTTGCAGTTTCTACATTTTTAAGCAAAGCCCTGTATCTTTCCTCATGATGTTTTTCAATCTCAGCTACAAGGCGGAATTTTGCCGCAAGCTCCGGAAATCCTTCTTTTTCCGCTGTTTCAGCGAATCCCGCATACATGTCCGTCCACTCATAGTTTTCGCCTTCAGCTGCCGCTTCCAGGTTATGCGCCGTATCACCAATCCCCTTTAATTCTTTGAACCACATTTTTGCATGTTCTTTTTCATTATCTGCTGTTTTTTGGAATAATGCGGCAATCTGCTCGTATCCCTCTTTTTTGGCAACAGAGGCAAAAAAAGTATATTTGTTTCTCGCCTCAGATTCTCCGGAAAAGGCTGTTTTTAAATTTTTCTCCGTCTCTGTTCCTGCATATTTGTTCTGTGACATAAAAATCTCCTCGCTTTTCTTGCAAAAACGGCTTACCTCTTTTTCATTTTATCACATTTGAATGCCGAAAAAATATCCTTTCAGAAGTGTTTTTATCCTAAATAGTAGCTTTGCTTCCTCACCTATTGTATCCATCCTTTTCTGTTATTATAATAAATACACAGAAATATTAAACGATTACTTAATTTTTAAATTTAGGAGGAATATTTATGCTTCAAATAAAAAACCTGTCTTTTACAGCCTCCGAAAACGGGACTGAAAAACACATTGTTAAGAATATCAGTTTTGATGTAAACGATGGAGAAACCATCGTGGTCACCGGGCCCAACGGCGGCGGCAAATCTTCGCTTGCAAAGGTCATTATGGGAATTCTTCCGGCAAATGGCGGGAAGATTTATCTTGACTCAGAAGATCTTACCGAATACGACATAGACCATCGGGCAAATGCCGGTATCGGTTTTGCCTTTCAGCAGCCGTCAAGATTTAAGGGTATGACGGTAAAGCGGCTTTTATCACTGGCTGCCGGTACAGAATTGTCGCGCAGTCAGTGTTGTCAAATGCTTTCCAACGTAGGATTATGCACAAATGACTATCTGGACAGAGAAGCAGACGGTACACTTTCCGGTGGGGAGATGAAGCGTCTGGAAATCGCTACGGTATTGGCAAAACCTCACAAATTGTGCATCTTCGATGAGCCGGAAGCAGGTATTGATCTCTGGAGCTTCTCCATGCTTGTAAAACAGTTTGAAAAAATCCATCAGGAAAAAAAGCAAAGTCTTATCATCATTTCCCACCAGGAACGGCTTATACGGATTGCTGACCGGATTATGGTATTAGATCACGGGGAAATTTCTGCTTTTGGAAAGCGTGAAGACGTGCTTCCTGGTCTGCTTCATTCTTCTGATAAATGCTGCTGTTTATCCGAAAAACAAAATCACTGTAAAAAGGAGGCTTAACACATGGGTTTATGGAATAAAATTACGGATAATATTTTAAATATTATAGATCTTCCAAATTTTTCATCTGAAGGGGCTTACAGCTTGCGCCACAACGGAGTCGTTCTTTGTCAAGGCGATACTGAATTTGTAAAAATCAGGCAAAAAACTGATAAGCCGGGAATGGATGTGTTTATTAGCGGAAAAGCGAAAGGAGAAACGGTTCATGTTCCTGTCGTCGTAGATTCCTCTGGGATTACAGATATTGTTTATAATGATTTTTATATCGAAGCAGGCGCAGACGTTACCATCATTTCCGGCTGCGGAATCCATAACAGCGGCTGTAACGAAAACCGCCATGATGGAATTCACTCATTTCATGTACAGAAAAGCGCAGCTGTCCGCTACGAAGAAAAGCATTATGGAGAAGGGGACGGAACCGGAGCAAAAGTCCTGAACCCAACTACCAATATTTATCTTTCTCCAAACAGCAGTTTTATTATGGATACTGCCCAGATCCGAGGCGTCGATTCCACTCATCGGGAAACATTTATCGAATTGGAAGAAAACGCCAAATTGCAGGTTATCGAAAAATTGATGACAGATGGTACACAATCAGCCGTCACCAATATGGAAGTAGTCATGAACGGTTCCGACAGTTCTGCCCAGATTATTTCCCGTTCTGTCGCAAAAGGGACCTCTGTACAGACCTTTCATCCAAAAGCAATTGGAAAAGCGCTCTGTCATGCCCACATTCAATGCGATTCCATCATCATGGATCAGGCTGAGGTATGCTCTATTCCTGAAATCAATGCCAGGCATCTGGACGCAGCCATTATCCATGAAGCAGCCATAGGGAGGATTAATGATGAACAGGTCATGAAACTCCGTACGCTGGGAATGACTGCTGAAGAAGCCGAGTCTATTATCATTGAAAACTTTCTTGGAGAGTCATAATAAAAAGATGAGGAGAAAACCCTAAGCAGGTAATCTCCTCATTTTCTTTTATTCTAAAACAATATCCCGATATGATAGATCACAACTGACGCAATCCACGCGATCACACATTGTCCAACCGCCATCATTACCGCCCATTTTCCTCCCAGTTCCCGCTTGACAGAAGCGATCGCCGCCACGCAGGGAGTATAGAGAAGGCAGAACACCAGAAGTGAGAGCGCCCCGACAGTCGACAGACTGCTCTGAAGCGCAGCCGTACTTCCAAACAATACGGTCAGAGAAGATACTACGCTTTCTTTTGCCATAAAACCGGAAATCAATGCCGTAGTGATCCTCCAGTCGCCAAAGCCTGCCGGTGCGAAAACCGGCGCCAGCTTGCCTGCAACCATAGCCAGAATACTGTTCTGGGAATCAACTACCATATTCAGGCTCAGATCAAAGTTCTGCAAAAACCAGATAACGATCGTCGCAATGAAAATAACCGTAAAAGCCCTCTGTAAAAAGTCTTTCGCCTTATCCCACAGCAGGTGCAGCACATTCTTCGCTCCCGGCATCCGATAATTTGGAAGCTCCATCACAAACGGAACCGCCTCTCCTTTGAATGCGGTCTTTTTAAAGATCAGCGCCATGAATATTCCCATCACAATTCCCAAAACATAAAGCCCGATCATCACAAGCGCTCCGTGCTTCGGGAAAAACGCAGCGGTGAAAAATGCATAAATCGGAAGCTTTGCCGTACAGCTCATAAAAGGCGTCAGCAAAATAGTCATCTTTCGGTCACGTTCCGACGGAAGGGTACGGCTTGCCATCACCCCCGGAACTGTGCATCCAAAACCAATCAGCATTGGAACAATGCTCCTCCCGGAAAGTCCCAGCTTGCGGAGCAGTTTATCCATAATAAAAGCAACGCGAGCCATATATCCGCTGTCCTCCAAAAGGGATAAAAAGAAGAACAGCGTCACAATGATCGGCAGAAAGCTGAGCACACCGCCTACTCCGTTAAAAATACCGTCGACAACAAGAGACTGTATCACCGAATTTACATGTGCCGCTTCCATTGCTCCTGCCGCCGCATCTGTAAGAGCAGTAATACCGGATTCCAGAACGCCCTGCAAAAACGCCCCGATCACGTTAAAGGTCAGCCAGAACACCATTCCCATGATGCCGATAAATGCCGGAATCCCCGTATATTTTCCCGTCAGGAAACGGTCTATTTTCCGGCTTCTTATGCTTTCTCTGCTCTCTTTCGGTTTCACAACATTATCCATGCAGACGTCTTCTATGTAGTCAAACCGCATCTGGGCGACTGCCGCGGCACGGTCCAGTCCGGTTTCCTCTTCCGTCTGTCGGGCAATCTCCTCCAGAATATGTCTTTCATTTACAGTCATATGAAGCTGTTCCAGAATTTTCGTATCGCCTTCCATGACCTTGCTTGCGGCAAAACGTACCGGTATCTCCGCACATTTTGCATGGTCTTCGATCAGATGCATGACCGCATGGATTCCTCTGTGTATCCCCTTGTCTTCTTTACAGTAATCCGTCTCGATGGGACGTTCCTGATATTTTGCCACATGGACGGCATGTCGGATCAGCTCGTCAATCCCCTCGCCTTTTGCCGCTGAAATGGGAACTACCGGTACGCCCAACGCCTCTTCCATCTCATTTACAAGCACCGAACCGCCGTTTTCCCGCAATTCGTCCATCATGTTCAAAGCTACCACCATCGGGATTCCCAATTCCAGAAGTTGCATTGTCAAATACAGGTTTCGTTCAATGTTGGTTGCATCTACGATATTTATGATTCCTTTTGGTTTTTCCCTGATTACAAATTCTCTTGTCACAATTTCTTCACTGCTGTATGGAGACATTGAATAAATTCCCGGAAGATCTGTGATCAGCGTATTCGCGTATCCTCTGATTACACCGTCCTTCCGGTCTACCGTAACCCCCGGAAAATTTCCTACGTGTTGCTTAGATCCGGTTAACTGGTTAAAAAGCGTCGTTTTCCCACAGTTCTGGTTTCCTACTAAGGCAAACGTAAGTACTTCTGTGTCGGGCAGTGGCTTCTCGTCTTTCCGGTTATGAAATTTTCCGCCTTCCCCGTATCCCGGGTGTTTTCTTTCTGGTCTGACAGTTTTTCTTGTTACTGTCTTTTTGGAATGCGGCTTTCCTGTTTCAATATTCTTTGCATCTTCCAGCCGGATTGTTAATTCATATCCGTGAATCTGAATTTCAACAGGATCTCCCATAGGCGCATACTTCACGACCGTAACCTCTGTTCCCTGTATCAGTCCCATGTCTAGAAAATGCTGTCTCAAGGCTCCGGAACCGCCGACCGCCTGTATAGTTGCCGTACTTCCAATTTCCAATTCACTTAGTTTCATATGCTTCTCCTTTCGTATTAGTTAGTTGTGTATAACCACCGTTTTCAAAAAAAGCAACGGCACAAAGACCGTTGCTTTGCAGCGGGTGTTATCTTATTTTTCTGAATCCAAAACACACTTTTCCATCTTTTGAACAGTCACAGGGCTGATCAGGTGTTCTATTCTTCTACTGTCTTTTTCTGCGGTTTCCTCACTCACTTTTAAGATCAGCCGCAGGTAGTCTTTTACAATCTGATACCGTTTGTAAATCTCTTCTGCTTTTCTTTTGCCCTGTTCCGTAAATTGTAAAGAGTGATTTTCATTCATCAAAAGCAGTCCATTTTCAATCAGAAGATGGATTCCATTTGATACACTTGGTTTGGAATATCCAAGCATTTCCGCAATATCCACCGAACGCACCTGCCCATTCTTTTTTTGCAGAAGATATGTTGCGATCAGGTAATCCTCTCTCGATATCGTATAAAAGTCATTTTCTCTTTTGTTACCCATAATCAGCCTCTTTTTTTCTTCCCTGAGCAGCGACCTGATTTATCTTTTCTTTTATCCATACTGGATCTCCTAGATATTTCCTCTGTTCTACTTCTAATTCCTGATTCAGTTCATACACTATCGGAATGCCTGTAGGTAGATTTAAGTCTAAAATTTGTTCAGGGGTTAAATGTTCCAAGCGCATAATCAATGCCCTGAGCGAATTCCCATGTGCTGTGACTAAAACATTTTTTCTTTTTTAAGTTGTACTGCAATTGCAGAATCAAAATAGAAATTCACCCTCTCCGCTGTATCTTTTAAGCTCTCGGCAAGTGGCAATTTTTCTTTCGGAACATCTCGATATTGTACAAGTTTTCCGGGGTTTCTGTCATCTTCTATCTCCAAAAAAGGTGGGCGTACATCATAAGAGCGTCTCCATATCTTCACCTGTTCTTCCCCATATTCTTTTGCTGTTTCGCTTTTATTTAGTCCCTGCAGGCCTCCATAATGTCTTTCATTCAGTTTCCAGTCTTTATATACCGGCAGCCACTCGCAATCCATTTCCTGCAAAACCAAATTTAATGTCTGTATTGCCCGTTTTAAATATGATGTATAGCATACATCAAATAAAATTTTTTCCGTTTTCAACAGTCTTCCGGCTTCTACAGCCTCCTGCCGTCCTTTCTCTGTCAAAGGAACATCTGTCCAGCCTGTAAATCGGTTTTCCTGATTCCACAAGCTTTCTCCATGACGCAGTAATACTAATTTCATGCTGTCACCTTCTCACATTTTCAATATGTATTCATTGAATGATAATAATCTGCTCATCTCCGGATCTGACAAAATATAGAAAATCTGTTTTCCTTCTCTTCGGCATGTAACGATGTTGTTGATCCTTAAAATATTCAGCTGGTGGGAGACGGCAGATTGTGTAACTCCCATCTCCTCTGCCAGCTCGGTTACGCTGCTTTCTTTTTCCAACAAAATGAGAAGGAGCTGTATCCGGCTTGGTGTGCTGAGGATTTTAAAAAAATCCGCCATTTCTTCTATCCGTTTTCTCCGCATATACAACTCCTTCTTTCTTTTATAATTTATGAACTCTGAGCGCACGTATCGCATTCAGGATCGCAATGATCATAACGCCTACATCCGCAAAAATCGCAAACCACATATTGGCAATTCCGATTGCCCCAAGACCAAGACATGCAAATTTGATGATCAGGGCAAATACGATGTTCTGGTACACGATTCTGAGACACTTTCTGGAAATCTTGATCGCTTTGGAAATCTTTAACGGATCGTCATCCATCAAAACGACGTCTGCCGCTTCAATCGCCGCATCAGATCCCATTGCTCCCATTGCGATTCCGATATCTGCTCTTGTCAGTACCGGAGCGTCATTGATTCCATCTCCTACGAAGGCGAGTTTGTCCTTTTCAGATTTCATAGCCAGAAGTTCTTCCACTTTTGACACTTTATCTCCCGGAAGCAGTTCGCTATACACTTCGTCAATTCCGAGGGAAGCCGCCACCTGATCTGCCACACGTTTTGCATCGCCTGTAAGCATCACCGTTTTTTCTACTCCGGCTTTTTTCAGTTCCGCGATTACTTCCTTTGAATGAGGTTTTAAGATATCAGAGATTACAATATGTCCTGCATACGCTCCATCGATTGCCATATGAATGATCGTTCCGACTCTGTGACAGTCATAGTATTTCACGCCGATTTTCTTCATCAGCTTGCTGTTTCCTGCCGCAACCTCGTGTCCGTCTACCTTTGCTATGATTCCATGACCGCTGACTTCCTGAATATCAGAAACTCTGCTACGGTCGATTTCTTTCCCATAAGCTTTCTGCAAGCTTTTACTGATTGGGTGAGAAGATGCACATTCTGCCAAAGCGGCATATTCCAAAAGTTTCTTTTCTTCCATCTCATTGTGATGAACAGCGCTTACCTCAAAGACGCCCTGTGTCAAAGTTCCTGTCTTGTCGAATACTACATATTTTGCCTGTGATAAAGTCTCCATATAATTGGAACCTTTGATCAACACACCTTCTTTACTTGCACCGCCGATTCCCGCAAAAAAGCTAAGGGGGATACTGATAACCAATGCACAAGGACAACTGATTACAAGGAAAGTAAGCGCTCTGTAGATCCATACGCCCCACTCTGCTGTTTGACCTAAGAACAACATTTGTACTAATGGTGGTAATAACGCCAATGCTAATGCACCATAGCATACTGCAGGAGTATATACCTTTGCAAATTTAGAAATAAAGTTCTCGGATTTTGATTTTCTGGAACTGGAATTTTCCACAAGTTCCAAAATTTTAGATACTGTTGATTCTCCAAATTCTTTCGTTGTCTGGATTTTCAATACGCCTGTCATATTGATACAGCCGCTGATGATCTCATCTCCCTGTTTCACATCGCGGGGAAGGCTTTCTCCTGTCAGCGCACTTGTGTTCAAGCTGGAAGAACCTTCTATTACAATACCATCTAACGGAACTTTTTCTCCCGGCTGCACTACGATAATGCTCTCGATCCCAACTTCATCCGGATCTACCTTTTCCAGTTTTCCATTCCGTTCTACATTCGCATAATCCGGACGGATATCCATCAATGCACTGATATTCTTACGGCTTTTTCCTACTGCATAGCTCTGGAACAGTTCGCCAATCTGATAAAACAGCATAACTGCGATCGCTTCATTATAATCTCCGCTTCCTGAGTATATCGCCAACGCAAAGGCTCCCACCGTTGCTACTGCCATCAAAAAGTTTTCGTCAAAAACCTGACGGTTCAAAATTCCTTTTCCGGCTTTTTTTAAGATATCGTAGCCAATCACAAGATATGCGGCCAGATAAAGAACCAGCTGTACAATTCCTGTCACCGGTATCAAATTCAGCGCAATCACCATAACTGCGGCAATGATGATTCTTGTCAGCATTTTTTTCTGTTTTTTATTCACAGCTTTTTCTTCCTTCTATCATTCTATCTATGTTTATTTGTTCATATGTTTTCGTAAGTTTGCGCCCCTTCGGCCTTACGCTTCCGGGGCGCTGGTTTTTAGAGTTCGATCTCGCAGTCCGGCTCTACTTTTTTACAAGCCTTTAAAACGTCATTCATAACTGTCTTCGGCTCTTTTCCTTCTTCAAACTCTACGATCATCTTCTGTGTCATAAAGTTTACAGTTGCATTTGCTACTCCGACTGTCTTTTTTGCCGCGTCTTCCATAAGGTTTGCACAGTTTGCACAGTCTACTTCGATTTTGTAAGTTTTTTTCATGATAAATACCTCTCTTCTTAAATGTTTTTATAATCATTAAAAGATTGTTTAATCTTTATGTCATAATAATATTCCCTGTTTATAAAGAAGTCAATACCTCTGCGCTTTATACTTCTAAATGGATTATTATTGTTTCTATTTGGTGTACTTCTTGTCATAAATCATGTAATTATTTTCTTCTCCCTATCTGCTTTTCTAAATACTTTGGTACAGGCTTTCCATGTTTTAACGCAATAGCCATCTGCTTTTCCCGTAATCTCTTGATCACTGACTCTCTTTTCTTTGGTTTCTTTTTTGAGGATTGGTATGGCTTCTGTGCCGGCTTTCTTTCCTCTCTTTTCCCTTCTGCACTTTTCAGATTGTTTACCTGGCCATCCACCATATTATAATTTCCTTCTGTTCCGGATTCCCAGCTTCTCTCATAAGTCCCATTCTCAAAAAATTTCTGATAATGTTCCAGCCTGTCTTTATATTTTTGATGTTCCTGTTCTCTTTGTTCCGGCGCTTTCATAAACTCATGGAGTTTCTGTTTGGTTTTTTCATCGAATCCATTATTACATTCCTCCATGATCATCTTCCCATAACTATCTAGGATGATATAGGCAACCTGCCTGTGATATTCCTGATGCTCCATGAGATAAAACTGTTTTCCATCAATGATAATATCATCCGTAACCATCCAGTTTCCGGGCTTTCCACTAATGCAGTAATTTTCCGTATCCAACGTGACTAATGTACCTGACGGATTTAATCGGATGAACCCTGATAAAAGCTGTGGATAGTCTTCATTGACATAATAGCAATGAATTTCCCCGTTCTGATTCAATACAAGCACATCACTGACTTCACAGGACTCTTTCATACGTTTCCATAGAGCAATCGCACTCTCCCCCGGCAATAATGGTTTGAGCTCTATCTGCCGGTAATATTCAATCCGTATCGCAAGCTTTCTGCTCACCGCTTCCTGATAGGAAAGGTGCCAAAGTTCTCTTCCTTCTGAATGACAGTCTACACGGTAAACTGCAAATTGATCATTCTTCATAAGCATCATCCTCCAGGTTATTCAGATAACGATTCAGATCCAGGGAATAATAATATTTATCTTCGATCATCTGTAACTTACTGATTGCAGAGGCAATCGTTTCCAGCAGATCGTCTTCCAATGGAGCTTCTTTCGTTTCTTCTAACACCTCTAAGGTATCCTTCAAAATATCTATCGTATCTTTTCTTGTGTTTTCCTGGAAAAGAGCCACAACCGCCAATTCATCTTCTTCAAATGTTACTTTACTCATAAGCTCATATCCTCCCTTCTTTTTTGAGATTTGGTTTTCTGTATCTCTCCTTTTTCTTCTTTTGGTCTGGTTTTCTCTATATTCAGAGGCTTTTCCTCGATATATTGTTCTACACGTTTCAGGGCTTCCTGCACCAACTTGTTCTCCCTGTAAAATGGTATGGAATCTAAGATCTCTCTTTGTGATCTTCCGGCAATCATCAGATCCATCATTCCGTCATAATCACTGCCTTCTTGCAGGTTAAATCCAACGGATTTGAGCCCATTCATTCGTTCTGCAGGAATTTTCTCATACGCTTCTAAGGCTTCCGTGAGACTAAGATCATGATGAACTTCTCCTAATACCGGAAACTCTGAACATTCTGCCGCATAGAAGCTGATACAGCTCGTCTGCTCTAAGACATCCTTTTTCTGAATGTCACTTTCCATTCCAAGTATCTTTTTTCTCTCTTCCACAAAATCCGGAAGTTCCTGGAAGCCAAAACGATCCACAAAAAATGCTTTCATATCCCCATTCTGATTCATGATTACAACATCACTGACAGACAGGGAGTGTGCTTTATAATCTGCCGGTGGATCATCATTAAAAATACTGTAAATTGCATTCATATCTTCATTTGGCAGATACAGGCTGGAATAAACACATCGGTACTGATCAGCAGTTACCATGATCCCTTTTTCCTGCAAGTCTTCCATCCCCACAAATAATTGATCTTTTCCAGAGCCCTTTTCATCTAAATGATAAATTGAGAGTCTGCATTCTTTTCTCGTAAACATCATTTCTTCAAAATTCTGTTCAAACCGCTCCGGATATAATACCCGTTCCACACGTTCTTTCTGGATCGGATCTCCTTTTTCTACAACTGTTTCTACCCATCGTTCCACTTCATTCCAGGATTTTGCAAATAAATACCCTTGCATTTTATGGATTCCATCTGGAATAAACTGCAGATGTTGTGAATTACTTTCTTCTTTTGCAAAGCGGTATCCGGCAGCTTCTACAGCAGCAACCAGCTTTTTCTGTTTCTGCTCCAACATCATTTCTATTTTTTCTGTCAGTTCATCGATCATTTCTCCGGCGGTCTTGCGGATCACATCCATAGAGGCTTTCAGTTCCTTCATTTCTTTTCCGCTGCTCCATCCTGCAATATAGGGGAAACTATATTCTGACGTATCCAGTTCAAAAGCAGAGCATACACAATAAGCAACAGATTCCGCTTCCACTTCTTTTGTCAGCCGGTCCTTCTCAATGCCCTGACTTTCCATGATTTCCTTATCATGTAACCTTGCATGTGCGTTTTCATGAATCATTGTTTTTAAAGTCTGACTCTGGCTCATATCTTTTTTGACCACGATTTCTTTATCCAGATTGTGATAATAACCGTTTGCTGATCCATCTATCGCATCGAATCGTATCGGTACTGTTGATATTTCCCGGATTGCTTCCAGAAATAAATCATAATCTTCTACTGCCGCTGTCAGGATTTCCGGGGCAAGTGTCTGGATTGGCTCTCCCGTGGTCTGTTCAATATCAAATACTGTGATTGCCTTAAAACAAGGAAGTGTGACCTCTACCTCTTCTGTCTTTGGTTTTCCATCCGAACCGATGACCGGTTTCTGATCCTGATCCAATACTGCCTGTTCCTTTTTCCTTTTAATCGGTGCCGGTGCTATAATGGTGATTCCCTTCTCCCCTTTTTTTACCTGTCTGCCCATAGACTGCCAGTTCCGATATCCCGTTACTAGGGTGGCATCCGGTCTTTGCATGGCAATCAACAGCGTATTATTAAAAGAATAATTATGAAATTTTGACATTGTTTTCAAATATTCCTGATACCGTTCACTGGTAAATAATTCCGAAACGCCTGTTTCCAGGTTTTGCATGATACTGTCCATATCCTTTCCCTGTACGGGAAGTAATTTTGTTTTCGTTAATTCTTCGCTCATTCATTTCCTCTCTCTTTCTTTTAAAAAAAATCCCCCATACAGCCTATGTGTATGAGGGATTCCTATCTTATCGTTATACAGACTCTACGCTTCTATAATTCCATCTCATGTTTCTTAGTTTTCGGCTGCTTCATATTCTGCTCTTTTCCCATATGCTCATTTTTACCAAGCTGGGCTTCCTTCTCTTTCTGACGTTCCTCAAACTTATCTGCTCTTTCAAATACCCGATCTTTCACATCATAATGATAGACATGATCAGAAAGCCGTTCTTCCGGAGAAACTTCACTTGCATTGATCGTCTGAACCATATCCTGCAAAACCCGGTAATCAAATTCTCCATTGTCCGGAACCACGATAGTTTCATGAATAGAAGAAGGAAGAATAAAGAAATTCCCCTGGAATCCTTCTCCAATCTGATCCATCACTTCCGGATAAAAAATTGCACTCGCTCCATCCAATGTCTGCTGATTCGTAATAATAAACATCGGATCCTCTCTTTCCATTCCCTTTGAGATAATTTCTGCAATACTCTGAACAGGTTCACCCCTCAGAACCGTTTCAGGCTCCATTCCCATAAGCTGCTCGATCATGCTTCCCATAACCGTCACATGAACCGGTCTGATGGCAGGGCTGTTTTTCATAGCATCGGCATGAAGCTGTTCCTCACTGATTCCATAATGCTTTAAAATATCATTCGTGATCGTCGTGGAACCCATTCCCACATCATCAATGCTGATGGAAAGATGATATGTAATTGCCAGATTTTCTCTTATCTGATGCGGTACATTCTGAAGCATTTCCTCATTCTTTTCTACGGAAGATACCCGAATAAACAGTTTATCTTTTGCTTTTTCATATTCTGTGATACTTCCCAGTTCAAACTGCTCCGGTGCATCAAGTACCACTCCTGTAATGTTTCTCATAATGCTTTCCATAGAAATCTCCGGATCCGACTGATACATTTCATACAATTGATTCAGATTGAATGTCGGTGCCACAATCTGGTTTTCATTTAAAATTGTGATTCCAAGATAGTTTTCATTTAACTTTCTTACCTCTTCCACTCTTACCTGTGCATCTTCATAATCTCTGGGAAGAAACAGCTTAATTCCTCCCTTTACTTCGTCAACAAACTGATTAAAATCCATATCTTATTCCTCCTTCTATTTCCTCTTATGTTTCTTCGTTGGTTTCTTTTCCGGGAAAGATAAGGAAAATGTCACTCTCCCCTTTTCATCAGCGTCCATATGCAGGTCTGCTTCAAAATACATGTCTTTTTTTCTGGAATACAGATCCTTTACACGAACGCTTCCATTTTTCAAAAGTTCTGCCGCCATTCTGGCATCCATATCCTTTTCCATACTCTGTAAATACTTGTTTTCTTTCCAGAGACAGAAATTACATTCACGGTTGCCGCAATAGAAATTTTTCTTTCCTTCATAGACCAGGCTGCCACAGACCGGACAGGTTCCCAAGCTCTCTTTTTTCTGGAACCTTCGTGTCTCTTCTTCCGGAATGGAGTCACAATGATTCAGCATCATGGAAATCAGCTTTTCGATGCCTGTCATAAACTGCCCAGGAGCCATCTTTCCCTGCTCCATCTCTAACAGTTGGTTTTCCCATTCGGCTGTCATGGTGGCAGACTTCAAGAAATCCGGTAAGATATCGATCAATATTTTTCCGTCCTCTGTCGGAAGGATCTGTTTGCCTTTTCGTACCGCATACTGGGAAGCGATCAGTTTTTCTATGATCCCTGCTCTTGTTGCCGGAGTGCCCAGCCCTTTCTTCTCGGTATCTTCCTCAAATTCTTTATTTCCAGCGGTCTCCATAGCTGCAAGCAGGGTATCCTCACTATACGGTTTTGGTGGTGCTGTAAAATGTTCCGTCTTCGCTGCGGATACGTTGTAAAACTTATGATCTGCTTCTACTTTGGGAATGCGGTCCTTCCCTGCATCCGCCGGGTTTTCTATAGCAAGTCCATCCTCATTCTTGAAACATTCTTCAAAAAGTTTCCACCCGATCTGTTTGACCACTTTCCCTTTTGCTTTAAAAATCTCATCCTGACATCGCACTTCCACCTCTGTCTCCATGAATACATGATCTTCTTCCATTGCTTCTACAGTATGTACTGCAATCAGGAATAAAATCTTCTGTTCCCATTCTCTTAACTTAGAAAAATCAAATTCTGCAAGTTCTACCGTAGGAATGATTGCATGATGATCCGATACTTTCTTGTCATTCAGCACCTTCTTTACCTCCGGTGTTTTGGGCTGGTCAAACGGTCCCAGCAATTGATATTTCTCATTCTGTTTATTTCTATTTCCATTGCAGATTCTTCATTGACTACTCCCAGCAATTCATCAATGCTTGTCAATTTGATTGTTTCTCCACTTCTACTTTTCATTTTCCAAAACCTCCTGCGTCAGATTTTCATAAGCCATAGATACTTTTCCATTTGGACAATGGCAATAAATACTTTTTCCTTCCGCACTTGCTTCAGCTACCTTGACTGACAAAGGAATGACATTTTCAAAGATAGCAATCTTAGAACCATAAGTTTCTTTCACTCTGGAAGCAATATCTTTGGCGTAATTAGTACGAAAATCCACCATTGTTAAAAGAATCCCCTGAATTGTCAGTTTCCGGTTCAATCTCTTCTTTACCATAGAAATAGTCCTGATCAACTGCTGAAGTCCTTTAACCGGTAGATATGCAGCTTGTACAGGTATCAAAACCATATCAGAAGCCACTAATGCATTGATAGTCATCATGCCCAAACTCGGCATACAATCAATTAAAATATAATCGTATCGTGATCGCATCGTATCAATATATTCCTTCATGATCAGCTCTCTGCTCATTACATTACTCATGGTTACTTCTAAAGCAGATAACTCAATATTGGCCGGTAGGAGATCCACTTGTTCCTCATGATGTAAAATACCTTCTTCCTCAGCAATTTCCTCGTCATTGATAATATTCATCATAATAGTTGCAAGTGTAGTTCCAATATCATCCGGTTCTACATATCCAAGACTTGCAGTTAAACTTCCCTGTGGATCCGCATCGATCAATAACACTTTTTTTCCTTGTCTTGCCAATCCTACCCCAAGATTTAAAGTCGTTGTACTTTTTGCAACTCCGCCTTTCTGGTTTGCTACTGATATAACTTTTCCCATTCTTCTTTCTCCCTTCTGATATTCTCTCGCAGATATTTTTCAAATGTACTTCGTTTAATTAAAACTTTTTTTCCAATCTTATAAACTGCTCCTGCCTTATGAGATAATCTTACGATTGGCTTATATCCAAGATTGTAATAATCCATAGCTTGTCTATAACTTATAAATTCATGTTGCATAAATTCTATATCTTCATCATCAATAAGATGAGAAAACATCCAAACTTTTCCATGCATCTCGAATCCCCTTTTCTTCGAACTAACGTTCCTTTATTTTTCATGAAATTGCTCAAGATACTCATCAAAGATTTCTCTGTTTATCAAAACAATTCCATCCATTCTGTAAATCGCTCCTGCATCATTTGCTAGTTCCATCAATTTTTTATGTGACAAACTATATACAATTTCAGCTTGTTGATAACGAAGAAATTTTCTTCTAAGTCTGCGTGCTTCTTCTTTTACCTCTGAACGCTTCTGCTGGTTATAATACATATTTTCTGTTTTCAAATCTGTTTCCCCTTTCACCTTTTATTCGACCACAACAAACATTGTTAATGAATAAAAAAAGGGCACTCTCTGAAAGATTTTTCTTTCAAAAAGTGCCCTCAACAATTCATATTGTTGGAGTAGTATTACTGACAACTAATCACCATTCTTCATGATGATTCATGTTTGAATACAAATTTGTTGTCAAATTGTTGTCAAAAAGAATTTTTGTTGTCAAATTGTGAAGATTTCTTACTTTCTTAGTACAACTTCGCTCCTGCCGGAATCTTATCATCCAGAATCAGAACATTGAGTCCTTCTCTTCCTTCTACAAGGTGTGTAGCGGAGATAATCATACCGCAAGAATCAATTCCCATCATCTTACGTGGAGGAAGATTTGTGATTGCAAGTAATGTCTTTCCTACTAAGAATTCTGGCTCATAGTAATCGTGAATTCCGCTTAAAATCACACGATCTACGCCACTTCCGTCATCTAATACGAACTTCAGAAGTTTCTTAGATTTTGGAACTGCTTCACATTCTTTTACCTTTACAGCTCGGAAATCTGACTTGCTGAATGTTTCGAAATCAACCATGTCTTTGAATAATGGTTCCACTTCTACGTTGGAGAAATCGTATGTTTCTTTCACTTCAGCAATCGCTTTTTCCACTGTTTTTTCAGCCGGAGCAGACTGTGCAGCATTGTTAGCTTCATTCTTTGCAGCCCCCATGCTCTTCATTGTCGGGAAGAGCAGCACGTCTCTGATTGCCTCAGCTCCTGTCAGAAGCATACACATACGGTCAATGCCGAATCCAATACCACCGGTCGGCGGCATACCGATCTCCAATGCATTCATGAAGTCTTCATCTGTTGTATTGGCTTCATCATCGCCCTGTGCAAGCAGTTCTTCCTGGGCTTTAAAACGTTCTCTCTGGTCGATCGGGTCGTTCAGCTCAGAGTAAGCATTTGCCATTTCCCATCCATTCATGAAGAACTCGAAACGCTCTACATATTCTGGATTTTCTGGCTTTTTCTTCGTCAGCGGCGAGATCTCAACCGGGTGGTCCATAACGAACGTCGGCTGAAGCAGATGCTCCTCTACAAACTCCTCAAAGAAGAGATTCAGGATATCACCTTTTTTATGTCTCTCTTCAAACTCAATATGATGCTCTTTTGCAAGTTCTCTTGCCTGCTCCAGAGTCTCAACTTCATTCCAGTCAACGCCTGCGTACTTCTTCACTGCGTCAACCATTGTGATACGCTCGAACGGCTTACCGAGATCCATCGGGATTCCTTTGTATACGATCTGTGTCGTTCCGAGCACTTCCTGTGCGACAAAACGATACAGGTTCTCTGTCAGATCCATCATGCCGTGGTAATCTGTAAATGCCTGGTAAAGCTCCATCAGAGTGAACTCCGGGTTATGTCTTGTATCAAGACCCTCATTACGGAATACACGTCCGATCTCATATACCTTCTCGAGTCCTCCGACAATCAGTCTCTTCAGGTACAGCTCCAGGGAAATACGAAGCTTCAGATCTTCGTTCAGGGCATTGAAATGTGTCTCGAACGGTCTTGCTGCTGCTCCACCTGCGTTCTGTACAAGCATTGGAGTCTCAACTTCCATAAATCCTTCTCCGCTTAAGTACTTGCGGATCGCACTGAGAATCTTGGAACGCTTGATAAAGGTATCTTTAGACTCTGTGTTCATGATCAGGTCTACATATCTCTGACGGTAACGGGTATCTACATCTGTCAGACCGTGGAACTTCTCCGGGAGGATCTGTAAGCTCTTGGAGAGGAGTGTCACCTTCTCTGCATGGATAGAAATCTCACCTGTTCTTGTTCTGAAAGCAAATCCTTCCACTCCGAAGATATCACCGATATCAGATTTTTTAAAATCAGCGTAAGACTCTGTTCCGATCGCATCTCTTGCAACGTATACCTGGATGTTTCCCTGTAAATCCTGGATATTGCAGAAAGATGCCTTGCCCATGACTCTCTTAAACATCATACGTCCTGCAATTGCCACATGGATCGGGCTTGCGTCCATGATATTTCTTCTCTCTTCGTAATCCTTTTTAAGAGCTTCTTTCGCCTGCTCCTCATCCATTCCCTCTACGTTCGGCTCCTGGCGGTCTTTTAACAGCTCAGTCTCATGTGCCTCGTAAAGACCTTTCACCTCAAGCGAATGATGTGTCTGATCGAACTTTGTAATCTGGAACGGGTCTCTTCCGTTCTGCTGCAGCTCTGCAAGTTTCTCGCGGCGAACCTTCAGTAAGTGGTTAATATCCTGTTCCTGTGTCTGCTGTGCCAATCTCTTCACTCCCTTTTCTTTGTATTTTTTAGATATTTCTCTGGATAGAAAGTACTTTGTACTGCATAATTCCGGCCGGTGTTTCTACATCGACAATATCATCCTTGTGCGCGCCGATCAGAGCTTTTCCCACCGGAGACTCGTTGGAAATTTTTCCTTCCAGGCTGTTTGCTTCGGTGGAGCCAACGATCTGGAACTCGATTTCCTCGTCATACTCCAGATCCAGTACGTCTACTTTACATCCGATATTGATCTTATCGGAATCTACTTCGTCCTCAACAACAACCTCTGCGTTTTTCAGGATTTTTTCGATCTCTTCAATTCTTGCCTCGATGTCACGCTGCTCATCTTTGGCTGCATCGTACTCGGCGTTCTCGGAAAGGTCTCCCTGCTCTCTTGCTTCTTTGATTTTACCGGCAATTTCTCTACGTTTGTTTACTTTGAGATCATGAAGCTCGTCCTCCAGTTTTTTCAGGCCGGCATAGGTAAGAATCGTTTTTTTCTGTTCCATTTTATACACCCTTTCTATCGTTTCTGTATCCAGTCATATCTGATTTTATTCTGTAAACTCTCCGGAAATGCGCTGTATTTTCAGTATTCCCGGTTGAAATAAGGATAGACTCCGCCTATCCTAACAATTAAAGTAGTATAAAGGATTGCCCACGGAATGTCAAGAAAAAAAGAAACGCAGGAAAGATTTTCTTTTTCACAAATCCTTCCTGCATCTTTCTCTTATTTTTCCTTTATTTTTCGGATGAGCTTCCTGTCAGTGCTTTCTTTTTCCAATTTCCTTTTTTATAGAAAATCAGCGTCAGAAGCGCACCCATGCACCAGCTTACCAGCATGGAAATCCAGAGTACCTGATATCGTCCGTTTGGCAGCTCCGGCGTTCTGGTCAGAAAGGCCAGACCGTATGCCAGCGGCACACGGATTACAACGGTAACAACCATCGAAATCCACATCGGGGTCATCGTATCGCCTGCTCCACGCATGACGCCGGAAAGCGACTGTGTTATTGCCATGGCAATATAGCCGACCGCAAGGATCTTCATCATATTGGCACTTAATGTTACGAGCTCTGTGGTATTCGTAAAGATTCCCATCAGATGATGGCCGAAAATAACAATTAAAAGGGTAATGGTCGTTGAGGTTCCGACTGCAATCAGTGTTCCCTGTTTTGCGCCCTGCTCTACGCGGTCCATACGGCGTGCACCGACATTCTGACCGGCATACGTTGTCATCGCGGTACCAAACGAAAAGTTCGGCATCATTGCAAAGCCATCGACACGCATGATGATAACATTCGCGGCGATAACCATTTCACCGAAGCTGTTGGTCAGCGACTGTACGATAACCATCGCCATGGAGAAGATCGCCTGGGTAATACCGGACGGCAGACCAAGGCGGATAATTTCCATCGAATACTGTTTTTTCATTTTCAGATATTTGGGTCTGAAATCAAAAATGTCGGTCATACGCATCAGACGCCACATGCAGAGTACTGCAGAAATTGCCTGCGCAATCACGGTCGCGTATGCAACTCCGGCAACGCCCATGTGGAACTGGGAAACGAATACAATATCCAATACAATATTGATGACCGTTGCCACCAGCAGATAAATCAGCGCCGAAATCGAATCGCCGAGTCCGCGAAGGATACCACATAGAATGTTATAGTACGCACTGCCGGCACAGCCCACCATCAGGATCACCAGATACGAGGTACACCAGTCGATGATAGAATCCGGTGTTTTCAGCATTTCCAGCAGCGGCCTTGAGAGGACGGCTCCCAGAATCATAATAATGATGGAGGAAATTGCTGTCAGCGTGACGCAGTTTCCGATCGTCATCGAAAGCTCTTTTCTTTGTTTTGCTCCAAAATACTGCGACACCATGACGCCGGCGCCGACGGAAATTCCGACGAACAGAACCAGAAGCAGGTTTAAGATCGGGCTGGCGCTTCCAACTGCCGCAAGCGCGTTGTCCCCGACATATTTTCCGATTACAATACTGTCAACCGTGTTGTAGAGCTGCTGGGCAATGTTGCCGATCAGCATAGGGATTGTAAAAGCTACAATCTTTTCCCACGGCTTTCCCACCGTCATGTCGGACGGTGCGAAAAGTTCCTTCATAGTCATACACTACACTCCCTCTTTTGTGTTTTTTGTCCCAATACCTCTGTTTATCAGTATAGCACAGAAAAAGCACCCATGATATATCAATATTGGCATATCATAGGTACTTTTTTGACTTATTTTTTATCCTCGTTCCCACTCATTCAGCATCTGTTCCAGCGCCTGCAGGCTCTCCACCTGATTGATCGCCGCGCGCAGCTTTGCCGAGTGCGGAAAGCCTGCCGTATACCATGCAACATGCTTGCGCATCTCACGGATGCCGATCGCGCCGCCTTTGTATTCCACCTGCATCCGTGCATGGCGGAGCATCATTTCTTTTACCTCATGCTGGGTCGGCCTTGCAAGCGTTTCGCCTGTTTCCATATAATGAAGAATCTGTTTAAAAATCCACGGATTTCCTTCCGCGCCGCGTCCAATCATGATTCCGTCACAGCCAGTCTGCTCCACCAGTGCCTCGGCACTCGCCGCATCTGTCACATCGCCGTTTCCGATAACCGGAATCGAGACTGCCTCTTTTACCCGGCGGATGATATCCCAATCTGCTTTTCCGGAATAAAACTGCGCTCTCGTTCTTCCATGAACCGCAATTGCGGCCACTCCGCAGTCCTCGAGGATCTTCGCAATTTCCACAGCATTCGCCGATTCTTCGTTAAAGCCCTTTCGAATCTTTACGGTTACAGGCTTTTTCACTGCCCTTACCATGCTTGTCACGATTTTCCTCACCAGATGCGGATCCTTCATAAGGGCCGAGCCTTCGCCGTTATTGACAACCTTTGGCACCGGACAGCCCATGTTAAAATCCAGAATATCAAACGGCCTTTCTTCGATCTGAGCGGCAATCTGCCCCAAAATCTCCGGATCACTGCCGAAAAGCTGCAGGGACACCGGATGCTCACCCGGATCGATCGTCATCAGATCCTCGGTATTTTTATTTTTATATAAAATTGCCTTCGCACTCACCATTTCCATACAGATCAGGCCCGCACCCTGCTCCTTGCACAGGACACGAAACGGCAGATCCGTCACCCCCGCCATCGGTGCAAGCACGAGTGGGTTCGGCATCTCCACGTTTCCGATTCTCAGTGGCGGCATCTTTTGCAGTGTACGTTTCTTATTTTCCATTCTGCTTCTCTCCGTCCTCTTCCATCAGCGCCTCCTCCGGCACCTCCTCACCGAGGAAGAAGACACGGTAATACAGCTCCAGGGATTCCAGCAGCTCCTTTTTTTCTTCCTGATACTGCTTAATCCGAAGCGCGCCGCCGATCTCGTCGTACATCGCATCTGCGTCTACGGCCTCCGTCTCAAACTGCAGACTTCCGTCGCTGTCAAACCACATGGTAAAAATACCGCCGATTTCCACCGTAAACATAACACACATAATATGAAGCTCATCCTGCACAGACTGTGGCAGGGATGCAAAATCCTGGTTAAAATAATATTTCTGTTCGTATGCACTTGCTCCGCAGAGCACTACTTTTTCATTATCTGAATACATGATTTTTCCTTTCTCTTCCTTTTTCCGGTCTCTCTATACGTAGCTGTATAAGCCTCGCACCGAAACCTCGCCGGAATGCACCTCAGCGATCGTTCCGTCCTCTTTTTGCACGCGCAGCTCACCGGTCGGCGTGATGCCAAGTGCAACGCCCTCGAACGGTTCCTTCGGATCGAGTACACGCACCGGCTGGTCTTTGTTTGCAAGCACAGCCTCATATGCTTCCTTCAGCCCGGAGAGATCCCCTGCTTCCAGGAATTTTTCATAGTCCTCCTCAAATGCCTCCAGCACTGCTGCGACCACTTTCGCCCGGTTGACGGGATGACCCATTTCTATCGCCAGTGAGGTCGCAATCTCCGCGATTTCTTCCGGAAATTCCATCTGATTGACATTGATTCCGGTTCCGATGACAACATAATTGATGTAATCAATCTGTGCGCTCATCTCTGTCAGGATACCACAGAGCTTTTTCCCATTCAGCACCGCGTCGTTCGGCCATTTGATTTTCGTATCGATACCGAGCGCTCTTTGCACACCCTGCACTACGGCAAGTCCCATTACAATCGTCAGCATCGGTGCTTTGGCCGGCTCAAGATCCGGGTACAGCAGAATCGTCATCGAAACGGAAGTTCCCTCCGGCGATTTCCAGACTCTGCCACGGCGGCCTTTTCCGGCAGTCTGCGTCTCGGCCGTTGTCAGTGTGCCGTTCGGCGCACCCTCTTCCGCCAACCGCTTCGCCCACGTGTTTGTCGAATCCACCTCACGGCTGTAATAAACCGTCTGTCCGACATATTTCGTATGCGTGCGGCTTTCCAGCTCATCCTTCGTTACGAGATCCGGCTCATTTAACAGACGGTATCCCTTATTCTGAACGGCTTCAATCTCGTATCCCTCTTCCTTCAACTGATTCATCATCTTCCATACTGCGGTGCGGGAAATCCCAAAATGTTCACACAGCTCCTGTCCGGAAACATTTTTTCCGGATTCCCGCAGAAGACGCAGCGTCTCGGCTCTCTTATTTTCCAGCATATCGTATCTTCACACTCCTCGTGTCGCTTTCTCACATAAGAAGCACGCTTTCTTCGTTTCGTAAAATCAACAGCAGCGCTGCGGAAGAGTTTTCCGCAGCGCTGCTGTGCGTGTTTCTTCGTTATTCTATTATACACAGTCTATTCCGGTTTTTCCACCCAAAACTTTATGCTCCGAGAGTCGCTGCCATAACTGCTTTGATCGTATGCATACGGTTCTCTGCTTCTTCGAATACTCTCGACTGCGCAGATTCAAATACTTCATCGGTTACTTCCATCTCATTCAGGCCGTAGCGGTCATGGATCTCTTTCCCGATCTTTGTTTTCAGATCGTGGAAGGACGGCAGGCAGTGCAGGAATACGGCGGTATCTTTTGCATTTGCCATTGCTTCTTTTGTGACACGGTACGGAGTCAGATCGTGGATTCTCTCCTCCCATACGCTGTCCGGCTCACCCATAGATACCCAGACATCGGTGTAGATAACATCGGCATCTTTTGTTCCCTCTTTTACGTCCTCGGTGAGGGTGATGGTTGCACCGCTCTCCTTTGCATACTCCTCACACTGAGCCACAAGCTCTGCGTTCGGGAAGTATTTCTTCGGTGCACAGGCCACAAAATCCATTCCCATCTTGGCAGATGCAATCATCAGGGAATTTCCCATATTGTAGCGGGCGTCGCCCATGTAAACGAGTTTGATGCCTTTTAAATGGCCAAATTCTTCCTGGATCGTCAGCATGTCGGCGAGCATCTGTGTCGGGTGGTACTCGTTCGTCAGTCCGTTCCATACCGGAACTTTCGAATATTTTGCCAGTTCTTCTACAATCTCCTGACCAAATCCACGGTATTCAATTCCCTCATACATACCGGCAAGAACGCGGGCTGTATCTTTAATGCTCTCTTTTTTGCCGATCTGGGAACCGGTCGGATCCAGATACGTTGTTCCCATACCGAGATCGTGTGCAGCTACCTCGAAGGAACAGCGGGTTCTGGTGCTGGTTTTCTCGAAGATCAGTGCAACGTTTTTACCGCGCAGGGTATCCACCGGAATGCCTTTCTTTTTCTTCTCCTTCAGCTCTGCGGACAGATCCAGCAGATAGGCAATCTCTTCCGGTGTAAAATCTTTCAATGTCAGAAAATCGCGTCCTTTTAAATCCATGGCTTGTTCCTCCTTATATCTGCATATGGTGTATTTTATTATTTCCTATACTGTGATGTTGGGTCAAAAAGTTTTTTGCCCCTTGGTTTCCTTGAATAGTCTCTATTATGAAACAGACCTGTTCATCTGTCAAGAGTAAAATGTATATTTTTACGTATTTTCTTTATATTATTCATATAATATGCATTTTTATGCACTTTAAAAACACTCTCTTTCCATTTTTCCCGTTATCACGGCTGTCACCGGGGGCTCTTGTAACTGCGGACTTTTGTTCGCTGTCCATGAAAAATCTCCCACATCCGGCATCACGCTTTCTGTGGGAGAATTCTCTTTTTCTTATCGATTTATCTCTATTTTACTTCTGCACTTCTTTTCCTGCCGGCACTTTCTGTTCCTCCACAATACCTTTGAATGTAGTGGCCAGACTTGCCAGTCCCTGCAGATCGGACGGAACAACAATCTTTGTTGCCTTTCCGTTTGCCAGAACACCAAGTGCCTCAAGGCTCTTTAAGGTAAGAACGGCATCGTCCGCACCGGCTTCTTTGATCGCGCGGATACCATCGGCATTTGCCTGCTGTACTTTGAGGATTGCCTCTGCCTGGCCTTCTGCCTCACGGATCCGTTTCTCTTTTTCTGCCTCTGCACGAAGAATCGCCGCCTGTTTTTCAGCCTCTGCATCGAGGATGGCCGACTGTTTTTTACCTTCGGCAACAAGGATGGTCGATTTTTTCTCTCCTTCTGCAATCAGGATTGCTTCACGGCGTTCACGCTCTGCCTTCATCTGTTTCTCCATTGCTTCCTGGATGGCTGCCGGAGGCATAATGTTTTTCAGCTCGACACGGTTTACTTTAATTCCCCACGGATCGGTCGCGATATCAAGCGCAGCCTGCATCTTCGTGTTGATGATCTCACGGGATGTCAGCGTTTCATCGAGCTCCAGATCTCCAATGATATTTCGAAGCGTTGTTGCCGTCAGGTTTTCAATTGCCATCAGCGGATTGACAACACCGTATGCAAACAGCTTCGGATCGGTAATCTGGAAGAATACAACGGTATCAATCTGCATCGTAACATTATCTTTTGTGATAACCGGCTGCGGCGGGAAATCCACCACCTGCTCTTTTAAATTCACGCGGATGGCCACGCGCTCGATAAACGGAACTTTAAAATGAAGACCGGTTGCCCAGGTGCCTTTGTATTTTCCAAGGCTCTCAACAACGTAAGCACTGGCCTGCGGCACGATCTTCACACACGATGCTGCAATAAACAGTACAATCACAAGAAGCACAATCAATAAAATTCCTGCAACTCCTCCACCACTCATGTTTCATTTCCTCCTTCTTTTTCTTTGACCTTTACAATCAGCTTGACGCCTTCCACACGGAGCACTGCAACAACAGTGTCCACGGGAATCGTGCCTCCTTCGTTTTCTGTCCGCGCGGTCCAGATATTTCCGCCAAGCGAAACCTTTCCGGTTCCCGCAAGATTGGAGATTTCTTCCGTCACGACTCCTTCCATGCCAACCACACGGTCCACGTTCGTCTTCAGTGTATCCTTATTCAGAAAGCGAACGGCGAACGGACGTGTAAAAAACAGAAGTACCAGCGATACAACAAGAAACAGTACGATCTGAATCACAATCCCTGCTCCGCACATGGCAGCGATCAAAGCAACAAGCGCCCCACCTGCAAACCAGATCGTCGCAAGACCAAGTGTTGCTGCTTCAATCACTAAAAAAACGACGAGTGCGATCAGCCAATAAACCGGCAGGTAAGCTGTAATACCCATGCGTTTTTCCCCCTTTCTGAAAAAATTGGCTGTTGTATTCATCATACTATAATGATGAAAAAATAACAAGCAAAGTTAAAAACATTCAGAAAAAAGAAAGATTTGTCAGGAATCATCTACAGACTGTCAATTCCAAGCCGGGACATGAAAACGAGGATAGCTGACAAAAAACCATATGCGTGAATACGTAAAAATAATACGAGGGTGAAGCTCAATAGTTTCCAGAATACCGATTTGATTTGAACTGCGTAATGCAGGCAATTCCGTATCGTCAGGGTTTTTCGAACAAACGGATCTGACCCATACTGTTTCAGCAGCTTTCTGACCACAGAAACATTTTTTCCTTCATATGTCATCTCTTCCTTCGCCAGATACATTGCACCAATCACCAGGTGAAACAGCATCAGGTCGCCATAAATGTGTGTTGCTCTGGCCGGTATTTTGGGGAATCACTTTTTTCTGTTTTCTCTCCAATACCTACCGCGTCCGCCATACAACACTACGTCAGACATTAGCAGACTTCCGCGCCGATAACCAGAAAACCAAGCTGTTGAAAATTTTTGAAAATAACGATGTCCCGTAACTGGAAATCCAACAACATTTCCTGTAAAACTCCATAAGGATAGTCTGCACTTTTTGACTATCCGGTAGTATTTGTTTCAGAGTAAAAAAAGAGTAAGTGAACGTCTCCCCTTGTTCACTTACTCTTTTTTCTATACCGTCGATTCCATCTCATTTTTCATGACTTTGAACCAATCACAATCTATGGAAATGCATGCTCCCTCCGCCTATCCCCTTGCGAAGGTTCCACGCCTGTTTTTAATAAAAATGCTGATATCCGATCTGGATTCCGCTGCCGTAGCCGCTGTTAAAATACAGGCATCCGCCAACCGGGCTCTCGCCGGAAAGTGCTGCCTGTGCAGCTGCATAACAGTCACTTCTTGCTCCGCGGGAAAGCACGCTCTGGAAGGTTCCGGTCGCAACCGGTGTAAACTGTCCACCCTGATAAATAACGCCGGAAACACTGTTCGGAAAAGAACCGCTGTTGACACGGTTTACTACAACCGCTCCGACCGCCACCATTCCTGTGTAGCTCTCGCCGCCTGCCTCGCACTCGATCAGTGCTGCAAGCATTGCCACATCATTGCTGTCTGCGGAAATTACCGATACACTGCCTGCTGTGGAGGCTGCTGCTGCGCTGCTTGCCGCACAGGCCTGTGATGCCTGGTATTCCTCCATGGAAACAGCACCTTTTAACTCCTCTGAAAGTGTCACATAGTCTCCATGAACGTATGCGCTGCTTCCGCTGTACTGGATCTGATACCAGTCTGTCTCTTCGCCGAATACGCTGACCTCACCATTCTGTGTCAGTGTTCCGATCTGCGCGGAATCTGTGGATGCTGCCTCACGGACACGAAGGCTGTCCGCCTGAACAACTCCGGTGATACCGCACATATTGCGGTAATGTGCTTTTGCCTCTTCCCCAAATACCAGATATTCATTCTTTATGTAGCCTTCTACACCATTGGAAGAGATCTTGCTCCACTCGTCTCCTTTTTCTGTTACAGTAACCGCATAGCCCGGCATCAGAACTCCGACGATCTCGGAATCTGCGTTTGCCTCGCTGCGGATGTTGACATATCCTTCTACGTTTGCTGCAGCCATTGTGCTCCAGTCTGTTTTATTTAAAATGGTTTCTTCCTTTGTCTCTGCTTTTACGGGTGCAGCCATGATGACAGTCAGTGTGAGCACGCTCCCCAGGATGCCCGGCACATAACTTTTTTTGAATGTCATACTTACCTCCTGAACAATTATTACGTTTTTGTTACATCTTGTTACAAACCGATTCTACCAGTGTTACATCTTTTTGTCAACTAGAATATTTCGACAACATTCCTGTCTTTTTCCATCGTTTTTTTCATAGAACCCACAATTTTTCACCACTTTTCCGCTTTTTTGACGAATTGGATCGGTTTTTATTCCCACTTTTTCTTCTGCATGCGGCCTGCCTGGAATACTTTTCCGTGTCTTGTTTCCTTCTTTTTATTTTGCTTTTGTTTCACATTCTGCCCTTTCTGCCCTCTTTTTCCGCAAATATTTTTTAAGAAATTGTGACAGTTCTTTTTCTATTTTTCGACATGCATTACAAACCTTTTCCACTTTTGACGCATTTTCAAATTTTCTTTTAACTTTTTATTTTTGCATGATATTTCTTTCTACATATGGTATAATCTTTAAAAAGAAAGAAAATTTATATTTTATCAATTATTTTTCTTTCAATTTATACGTGAAACTTACCGCAGGAAAATAAAACAGACCGACATTAGAAACCGATCAGGTGAAAGGAGGATGTCATATGTTACACAGCACACAGACAACGAAAAAACACACAGGAAATTTGATTCTGAGATTCGGAATGGCAGGCCTCCTGGCGGCCGGATTATTTTTTTCCGCTCCGTATTCGGCAGCAGCCGAGACAGTTCCAAGTGCAGAAAATACAGACGCCGGTGAAATTACCATTCACTTCACCCATTACGATGCACAGGACCTGGAATTCTATCTGAACACCGATCAGGCGGCTCTTGCTTTTACCGATGCTGCCCTGACATTTCAGGATTCCACAATGGATGCACCGGTCACCATGTCATATCTTTCCGATGATGGTTCCTATGTCCTGTATCAGAACAGCGAACCGGTCGAGGAAGTAAACGGAACGTTCTCCGTATCGATGGTTACGGAACCTGGCTACACACTGGATATGGATCAGATTTCCTTCTATGTTAATGGACAGGCCGTTTCCAATGGCGGTTCCGTTGTGATTACGGATTCTTCGGCGGCGATGACTTCTCTTGTTTACTGTACCGCAATCCCGGAAACACCGGCAACTGACCCGGAGCCATCTCTTCCAGAAGAGCCATCTGCACCGGAAGTTCCGGAAGAACCGGCCGCTCCAGAACCATCCGTTCCGGAACAGCCATCCGCACCGGCAGAAACCCCGACCGTGGTACAGCCATCTGCTTCGGAACAGCCGGCACAGGAAAATATTCTTCCGGAAACCGCAGCTCCTGCATCCAAAACCGCACCGGAACAGGTTCCTGCATCCGAACCGATCGCAGCAGAACCGATTGCCAGCGCAGTTGTTACAGAAGACGAAGAAGTTGATCTTTCCACCATCCACCCGGAAGTTACCGCATCCGCTGTTACTTCTTCCAGCCAGCTTCCAGCCGCAACGCAGATTGTACCATCTGTCAGAACAACAGACCCGGATGCACAGATTATTACTTCGGAAACTGCAGCTCTTGAAAATGCCGCACAGACCGAGAATACACAGACTGCACACACAGGAATCGGCTCCTGGTTCCATCAGCGAACAAATCAGATCCTCGCAGTCATGATCGCTGTGATCCTGCTTCTGATCCTGATCGAATCACTTCTGGCACTAAAGGATTCCATGAATCAGAAAAGATCGCATCGCTTCTATTAAAAATAAGGTCCATAATAAAAAATAAGCATACAAAAAGAAGGAACGTATCTCATGAAACATGGGATACGTTCCTTCTCTTATATTATTTTTTATCCTCTTTTTTTCGCAGCCGCTTTCTGAATCTCACAGAAATCGTGCAGCGCCTGACGGCCGATTTTTACGATTTTACGGATGTTGATGGAATTTGTTCCGCCCTGACGCGGCTTGAAGCTGATCGGGATGAAACGGATTTTCCGGTGAAAATACGCTCCGAAGGCAGTCATCAGTGCGTTCGGCAGATTGTAGTTTTCCGGCATCAGCGGCAGATACTCGGCCACGTAGTCTGTTTTCATCAGACGGAACGGGGCATTTGCATCCGGCACGGATACGTGGAAATAGGTCCAGAGCACCGCGCACAGCACTTTTTCCACGACAGCGCGGGAAAAGCCGTCGCCGCGGCTTGTGCGGTTTCCGAAAATGGCGTCGTAGCCCTCGCGGATCTGCCAGAACTTTTCGAACTCCGCCGGATCGGTCTGACCGTCGGAATCGGTCTGGAAGATATAGTCCGCACCGTTTTCAAGTGCATAGCGGTAACCGTACAGAACGGTGGAACCGTGGCCGCCGTTTGGCTTCATCAGCACGGTGAGCAACGGGTGGGTTTCGCACTCTGCTGAAGCAATTTCATACGTATCGTCGCGGCTTCCGTCGTTGATGATCACAAGACGGGACGCACCGCCGCCGTTATGCTTCTCCACGACGGGACACCATTCCTCGATCGTTCTTTTGATATTTTCCGACTCATTATAGGCTGGTATTACAATATATAAGGTATCCATTGGTATTCTCCTTGCATTTCCTTCCATCCATTATACAGGATTTCTTTTCATTGCGAAAGATGCGCTCATGGAGAAAATTTCCCAGTACCGTTCGTTTGTTATTCTTCCCACAGTTTCTGCGGATAACGGCCCTCGTCTTTTAATTTCTGCAGTGCTGCCATGACATTTTCTTTGTCTTCTTTGTACGTTACGCCGTACCAGTTATCATAGGAGCGGAGTACGGTGACTTCCGCTTTTTTCTCCTGCAGCAGTTCATCGACAACGAACGGCAGGAAGTATTCGCCTTTTAACGGGTTGGTTTTGTATACATTCTCGAGGAACGGCAGGAAGCGGCGTTTCAGCTCGATCAGAATGCTCGGTGTGAAGCCCCAGAGGTTCATGGAAACGATGGTTCCCTGCGGCAGTCCGGTCCAGGTTGCGCCGTCATCCTCGGTGTATTCGGCCTGTCCGCCGTGGTTTTCGATTCTTGTGCGCTCATGAATGCCGACAAGGTGGTTCTGGTCGTCTGCGGTGCAGATGCCGCGGGCTACGTGGCCATTGTCGGTCAGGGTTTTGTACAGGTCGTAGGCAACCATCGCGTACTGATAGGTCGCGCCGTCCTGCTCGGTTGTCAGCTGGCGGTAGATCTCCTCGAATGCCGTTCTTCCATAATAATCATCGGAATTGATGACGGCGAACGGTGCGCCGTCGATGGCTTCTGCCGCACAGAGAATCGCATGACCGGTTCCCCACGGTTTGACGCGGCCTTCCGGCACTTCGTAGCCTTTCGGGAGAACGTCGAGTTCCTGGTAAACATACTCTACATCCATGTATTTCTCAATTCGCTTGCCGATGCCCTCGCGGAATGCCTCGTCGATGGCTTTTTTGATGATAAAGATGACTTTCTCAAAGCCTGCCTGTTTTGCATCATAAATGGAAAAGTCGATAATCATATTTCCGTACGGGTCAACCGGATCAATCTGTTTTAATCCGCCGTAACGGCTTCCCATTCCTGCTGCCATGATGACTAATACTGGTTTTTTGCTCATGATGTTCTCTCCTTTTTATTCTCCAAAATAAACTTTTAATCTCTCCGCAAAGTCTGCCGGGATTTCTCTTTCAAATGGAAATGGTTCTGCATCCGCCAGATACTCGGCGATTTCGCCCAGGACACCGGCGCTCCGGTTCAGTGACCAGGCGGAGATCCAGTCGATCGTATCGTGGCAGGTATGCATGCCGAAACCATCGCGGTTCAGCGTCATCGCCGGGATGCCCTTCCATGCGAAGGTGTTGGAATCGCTGCTCCAGATGTTGTTGATGAGCGATACGCCTTTGTCCGCCTGTTTTAAGTGCTCCATGATCGCGTCGCATGCCTCTTTCGTTGCTGCCACGCCAAGCACGGTTCCGCCGATGGCCTGTCCGGCGAGGTCGACGTTCATGTTGAAGCGGTGCTGCGCCAGCTCGGCTTCATGCGCTTTCACATACGCCCGGCTTCCGCAGAGACCCAGCTCCTCCGCGCCGAACCAGATGCATTCCAGTGTCCGTTTCGGGCGGTTTTCGGCGAAGTAGTGTGCCAGCTCCATGATGATCGCTGCGCCCGCCATGTTGTCGTATGCACCAGGTCCCTGCGGAACGGAATCGTAATGAGCCGTCAGCGTCAGGATTTCCTCTGGCTGCTCGGTTCCCGGGATGCGCAGGATGATATTTTTCGACGTTCTCCTGATTTTTTTCTGCTGTAAAACGAGGCGTGCACGGCTCGCTCCCCGTTCTACCAGTTCCATCGCATCAAGATAATGAATGACGGCGCACGGCAGTTTCGGATTTTTTACGCCGCGCAGGGTGCGGTAGTCCGGCAGGCGGTCCTCGTCTTTGTCCAGCGGCGTTCCGGTCAGGATCAGAAATCCGACGGCTCCTGCTTTTTCCAGTTTTTCATAGTTTTCTGCATTGGCACCGCCGTTGATCAGGACGATTTTCCCTTCTGCATGGGAAAGGCTGACCGGGTCGCCGTTTTCTACGTAGAGGAATGGTGCCTCCATGCCTTCCGGAGCGGTATTGGCTGCCGCGAAGCAGCCGCGGACGGTGTATGTTTTCTCATATGGCTCTGTGACCGTAAAGACAGCTTCGTCAACCTGCCATGTCTCAATCTCGAACGGCTCGCGGCGGATCTGCAATTCGCCCTGCCCCCATTTTTCTGCGATTTCAGAAAGTTCTTTTTCGATCCGGCAGGCTGCTTTTTCTTCGCCTTTCGTTCCGGCTTCGCGGATGTAGTTAAACTGGCTGACGAACGCATACTGCCGCTGGCCGCTGATGGTATTTGCTTTCATAATAATGTTATGTCCTTTTCTTTTCTTTTTTTATTTTCTTAAAGTTCTTCCAGTACCGCTCTCGCGCTGCGCACGGCTTTGACGTCCGTGCGGTAGAGGGTGTATTCGCTTAAGGATGGAAGTCCCATGTTCACATTTTCTTTCCGGTACTGCATCGGGCTCGCCAGTTCGATTTTTCCGGACATGTGGTAGGCGGTCACGCCGGTTTTCGGATACAGCTCGCGGATCGCATCCGCGCAGATACCGCCGCCCGCCTGAATACGGATGCGTCCCGCCGCCTGGCGCTGCAGTTCGGCGAGAAGCTCTGCTCCTTTTACCGCACTGTTCTGCTGACCGGAGGTAAGAATGGTGTTCATACCGAGCGATACCGCCTGCTCAAGCGCTTCTTTGGGATCGCGGCAGACATCGAACGCGCGGTGCAGCGTCACAGACATGCCGTTTGCCGCCTCCATCAGCTGTTCCATCGCTGTCATATTCATTGTTCCATCCTCTTTCAGCACGCCGATCACAACGCCCTCTGCACCGAGTTCGCGATACATCGCAACTTCCTCGCGAATTTCTTCTAATTCATATGGGGTGTAGCAGAAATCCCCGAACCGCGGGCGGATCAATGCATGAATCGGAATGGTTGTCTGTCTGCGGATCACCTCAAACAGCTTCGAACCCGGCGTTGTTCCGCCGATCACCAGATTCTGACACAGCTCCAGCCGGCTTGCCCCGCCTTTTGCCGCCGCAAGCGCCGACTCCGCCGAGTCCACACAGACTTCCAGGATATAATCGTTCATAAAATTCCCTCTGTTTTCGTAATTTTCTTTCTCTATCATACCCTATTTGAGGCAATTAGGAAAGAACTTCTTTGGTTCACTTTCGTTCACTTCTGCTTCTGATGCAGATATTTTTCTCTCGTTGCCATGCCGCCGCGAATGTGGCGTTCAGACTTGTTCACATCCAGAATTTTCCTTGCCTCTGCCGCCAGACCCGGATTCACTTGTACCAGACGTGATGTCAGATCCTTATGCACGGTACTTTTGCTCACTCCGAATTTTTTCGCCGTCTGCCGTACGGTCGCTTTCGTCTCAATCATGTAAATTGCTGTCTCCACAGCACGCTCTTCGATATAGTCCCTCACAAAAAGCCTCCGAAGACGCTGTTTTTACAGTGTATTCGGAGGCTTTGATGGGTATGTCTTCTATTTTATTATTTGTAATATACCCATACCGCTTTTGTCTGTTCCAGCACCTGATCGATATCCCAGGTTTTTTCGGAATTTTTTCTGCTGTTTGGGTCGTTGATTTTCAGTCTGCCATTCTGCAATCCGGTAAGAACGATAAAATGACCGTTGCTGGTAAACTCCCCGGGTCCCATCAGGGCAATGATGGGGTTTCCGGCCTGCAGGTTGTTTTCCACCCGTTCCCGTTCCACAGGGATTTCTTTGCTGGAAAGGCCGATCTGCCGGGCTCCTTCCAGCATCAGAGACCAGGCGGTTCCGCTGCCGTCTACGGCATAGCCGTTCTGTGAGGCAAAATCGGCGACCCAGCGCGGATTTTTTGTGATATCGCCAGTCATGAAAATGGCAACCATGGAAAGTGCTGTCGGTCCGCAGCCGCTTAATCCCATCACTTCACCGGCATATCGGTGATAGCCCCATCTCTGATCCCACTGCAAGAGAAGCGGAACCTCCGATGCGGATGACAGGTCGCTCAGGTCAATCTCCGGCTCCTCCTCTTTTTTCAACGGATATTCTTCGACGAACGTCTCCGTCTCATTGTTTCTCTCGTAAAGCGACAACAGCTCCTCCGGGTACTGATCCATTGAAATGCCGTTTGCTTTCGCATACCGTTGGATCGGATTCTGCCGGAAGCGCCGCACACCGCCCAAAAACAGAAGACAGCCGAACAGCAATAGCAGCCCGCGGATCCGCCATACCTTTCTTTTTCGTCTCCGTGCTCTTTCTCTTCTTTGTATTATCCTTCTTTGTGTCATTCTTTTTTGTTCTGCTGTCTCTTGCCATTCCAGTGTATTGTCTTCACGGATCATGAAAAATCCCCCTCCCGATCTTATGGTGTACTCCCAAAATCTTTCTGTGCCTGATTTTGTGAGCTGATTGAGAGTACATTCTTCCTTTTCATCATAACAAATTTCCGATTTTTCTTTTTGTATATTTTCCGAAGAAAAACTACTTTTTTTCCGTCTGCTTTCTTAAGATTTTTTGTATCTGTGCAAAGCCATGCGAAACGGAAGCAAAACCGCAAGCAGGAAAAAGATGGCAAATTCCGGAAATATCATTGAGAAAAAAGTTCAAAAATGGTAAAATAGGAAAAACAACATCTTTAAGCGGAGGATAAAACAAAATGAAAAAACTGAAAGTAAAAAAAGGCAGCACCTGTATGGCTTGTCTTGCCTGTGTGGGAGCATGTTCTGAGGCATTTTATAAGGTATTTGATCCGGACAAGGCATGTCTGCAGATCGTAGAGAAAAAGGCTGTTCGCCCGATCGCCTGTCCGCAGTGCGGTAAATGTGCCGAGGCCTGTCCGGAAGGCGCCATCACCCAGAACCCGAAGGGCGTTTACATGATCAACAAGAAAAAATGTACGGGATGCGGAGCCTGTGCGAAGGCCTGTCCATTTGGCCTGATCGTAAAAACCGAGGGAAATCCGGCTTCCAAATGTATCGCCTGCGGTATCTGCGCGAAAGCCTGCCCGATGGATGTACTGGAAGTTGTGGACGAATAATGATCCGAACTCTTAGATACCGCCAGGATCTCATGTAAGCACAGATCCTGACTCATTGCTCACATAAACATAAAAATGCACTGTGGAACGTCGTCGGACAATTCCACAGTGCATTTTTCTGTTAAACGAAAAACAATTGATTCCCGCTCGCCGCCTGGCAGAATGATCGATGCCCGTTTCCGCAGACAGCATTCCGACAAAAAGGGACAAAATTTACAATTTTACTCCCGCGCCAGCAGAACCATCGATTTTGCCGGAAGCATCATGCTTTCTTTCATCTCTGCTCCATCCTCTGCACAGCGTTTTCCATCGCAGAGCAGTTTCCAGTTTCCTTCCGGGAGTTTCTGCAAAGCTTCTTTTTCCCATGGATTGTAGAAGACGCAGACTGCGCGGCCATCCGGGTATTCCAGTTCGTAACCTGCGATCTGGTTTTCACGGAAAAATGTCTTTTTACAGTCCGGCTCGCACGTTCCGTATGCCTGAAATTTTCGGCGCAGAGCGAGAAGACCACGGTAATAGTCCACCAGCTCTTCCTGCTCTAAGGCGCGTGTCCAGTCAATTTTGTTGAGCTGCCACGACGATTTGAAGCTGTTTCCTTCGCCATGCTTCGTGCGCGCAAATTCCTCACCCGCCTGGAAAAACGGCATTCCCTTGCAGGTCATCACAATGCCCGCCGCCAGACGGTTCATCGAAAGCGTCCGCTCATCCATCTTGTCAAAATCCGGCTCCGCATCCTCCTTCCGCTTCGGATCGGACAGTTTTAATTTATCCCACAGTGTATAATTATCATGTGCCGACACATACGGAATCAGCTGGCTCGCATTGCGCGGCTCGTAGGCTCCTTTTCCGTCCATCCAGCCATCTGTCGCAGAAAGTATTCCTGCGGAAAGACGCTCTTTTCCATTGACATAGCCTCCCTCTGCGGCAATAAAAACGCTTCCCTTGATCGAATCTCTCGTATCGTCGCAGAACATGGAAATGCCATCCATCAGCCTTCCGATATTCTGTTTATCCGACGGAAAATATCCCTCCTGCATTGCGCTTGCCGCTGCTTTCCACGGTTCACCGTAAACCAGAATCTCCTCGCCGCGCGGCATCCGGTTCAGAGCTGTGCGGATCGCATTCATGGTCTCCGTGTCATGCAGTGCCATCAGATCGAAGCGGAAACCGTCGATATGATATTCCTTCGCCCAGTAACAAACCGAGTGAACCATAAAGCGGCGGAACATCTCCCGCTCACTTGCCGTCTCGTTTCCACAGTCGGAGCCATTGGAAATCGTGCCATCCTCCCATTCACGGTAATAATAATAAGGAACTGTTTTCTGAAGCGGCGAATCGAGATTATACGTATGATTGTATACCACATCCATAATCACGCCGATGCCGGCCTTATGCAGCGCCTGAACCATTTCCTTCATTTCCCGGATACGTACCTCCCCGTGGAACGGATCGGTTGCATAGGATCCCTCCGGCACATTGTACTGCACCGGGTCATATCCCCAGTTAAACGCTTCCGCATCATCTTCCGGCACACTGCCAAAATCGAAAACAGGAAGCAGATGCACATGAGAAATGCCAAGCGATTTCAGGTAATCGAACCCCGTCGCATGAATCCCGTCGCCGTTCAGCGTCGTGCCTTCTTCCGTAAATGCCAGAAACTTTCCACGGTGCTTATCCGAAACACCGGAATTCGGATCGCTTGAAAAATCCTTCACATGAAGCTCATACACACAGCGGTCCTCCGGCCGGATTTCCGGTCTTTTATCCTGCTCCCAGCCCACCGGGTCCGTCTCTGCAAGATTTACTACCATACTCCGCTCCGAATCAACACCGGAAGCCACGCCGTACGGATCGACCGTATCAAAAACGCCATCTGAGTGCAGAATGTGATACGTATAATACGTTCCATACCGCGCTCCCTGCAAAGCACAACTCCAGACACCCTTTTCACCGCGCGTCATCGCAATCGAGGCTATTTTTCGGTCCCCGTGCTCCCGGCTGCTGCCACGTGAAAACAGCTCCAGCGAAACCTCCATTGCTGTCGGCGCCCAGAGCTTCCACTCTGTCACAAACTGTTCATCCTTTTTCGGCATCTGCCAGTTTCCATCACATTCCCTGCTCTTCTTCACCGAGACACCGAGGTCATCCCCTTCATACGTAAAGTTTTCCACAAATTCTTCCGATTCAAAAAAGCTTTTCCACTCCGCCGGCGTTCTTTTCACCACCGCATTCATCTTCTTTCCCTCTATTTCTTTGTAAACTCGCAGAATCTCTCCGACACTCCACGCCTGCGCATAGCAGCCCTTCGACATCACCGGCGCCGCACCATCATAAATCTCCGCCAGATGAAACAGGCATCCTTCCTGCATCCAGCTCGCAAGACGCTCCAGTCCGCGATGCACTTCCTGTTTTCCCTCCTTCGGGAAATAGTTCAGCACCGCGCGGAAATACGCCCCAAGTGGAAATCCCCAGACTGTCCCCTGATGATATGCCCTGTCACGCTCCGGCTGACTTCCGCCGATCCATGGATGAAACGCCGGATCCTCCATCTCCAATGACCGCAGTCCTGCTGTCGTATACAGCTTTTCTTTGACCTCCTGTAAGATCCGCTGCCCCTGCTTCTGACTCACCATCTGAAACGGAAGCGCCAGCACAAAGACCTGATTGCATCGAAACTGCTTCTCTTCATACGTGCCGTTCAGCACATCCTTCAGATATCCTTCCTCTTCCATCCAGAACTTTTCGAGGAAACTCTTCTTCACCTGCTCCGCAAGCTTCCCATACGCCGATCCATCCTTTCCGACAAATGGCGCCAGCTCTTCCAGAATCCTCAGACCATTATACCAGTACGCATTAATCTCCACCGGCTTCCCGTGACGCGGTGTCGGCAGCTCCTTGTCAATCCGCACATCCATCCACGTCACCTGCTCCAGACCGCCCCCGGCCATAATCAGCCCGTCACTGTCCATTTTAATATGGAAATCCGTTCCCTTCTGATACCAGAACACAATATCCTCCATCACAGGAAACGCCTCGCGCACAAACTCCAGATCTCCTGTCTCAAGGTAATACTCATACACCACATCCAGAAACAAAAGTGCCGCATCCACCGTATTATACATCGGAAGCGCATCCCCCTCCGGAAACAGGTTCGGCATCAGTCCTTCTTTTGTATATGCCATAAAAGTCCGAAGAATGCTCTTACACTCCTCATACTCCCCAATTGCCAGCGTGCATCCCGGAAGCGAAATCATCGTATCCCGCCCCCAGTCCGCAAAATAAGGAAAACCAGCCATAATACTCTTTCCGCCTGTCGATGCGCGTTCCGTAATATACTGACTCGCACTCACCGCCAGCCGCTTTCCCACCGGATCAGAAATCCCGGACTTTTCCGCAATCACCTCCTGCCGCTTCTCTTCCTCTTCTATCCACAGCGCAATCCTTTCCTCATCCCACTTATCCACATCATCCGCGAGACTATACACAACAAAAAAGACCTGCTCCCTGCCGTCTCCCATCATCTCAAACCGAATCCGATGATTCACAACAGCACTTCCGATACCATCTCTTCCATCCCGTGCATCCTGCTCAAAAAACAAATCCCTCCAGATCCTCTCCTTCTCCATCTGAAGCTCCCCATTCGTTCCATAAGAAAGAATCACACCATTACTCGCAATGCACTTCCGGTCCACCGCAAAATTCTGCCCCTCCTGCAGCTGCTCTCCCTTCGCCGCAAACCGCATCACCGGCCGAACCGAAAAACTCCCCTTCTTCCCACTTCTCACCCGATACCGGACAAGAACCGTATTCTCCCCCTGAACCATCCCAATCGTCTTCTCAATTTCAATCCCCTTCACCCGGTAAAACCATACCGGCAGACTCCCCATCTCAAATCCTTCCAGAAACCGAAACCCCTCCACATTCTGCGTCCGATTCACAAACTCCTGTGAAAACAGCTCCGTTTCCTCTCCATCCACCTCCAACGTCTCCCAGACATTCGAAATCAGATGCTCCCGCACCGTAGGCGCCTTCAATGCTCCCATTAACAGCGCCTGATCATTCCTCGCCGCATTCCCCATCACCGTCAGCGAACAATAACCTCCCAGTCCGTTTGTCAGCAAAAAACACTTCTTTTCTCCACTCCGGAAATCCATCCACTCCGAAGCATTCAGTCGAATCCTATCCATACCCAAAAACCTCCAAATTTCACACAATATCTTCCCGAAACTTTTCTGTTTTCATAAAATCAAGCACAAAAAACTCCGAAAATATTTTTTTTCATTCTATCTCCAAACTTCGCACCAGTCAACAAACTCACGCCGATTCGCCCTCTGGGCGAATCCAGCCCCTCTCCCCGTCCTCCAACACACTCTCCCCTTCCACACACAACAATCTCACGCCGATCTGCCCTCCGGGCAGATCCAGACCACTCCTCCCGTCCCCAACACACTCCCACCTCTCCACACAACAATCTCACGCCGATCTGCCCTCCGGGCAGATCCAGACCCTCCTCCCGTCCTTCAACCCCAGGATCTGGCTCCGGCGTCGTGGCACCTGCCGCGCAGACGGGCGCATTGGCATCGGCGGCATGCGGATGATGCACGCGTGGGAGGCAGTGGAGTGAGGATGACGGACGGCCATCCAGGCCGGAAGTCAAGAGGCTCTGAGACGGGAAATCATCAGATTTCCTGTCGAATAGCCTCGGTTCCTCAATCCACCGCCTCCCACACGTCATCATCCGCCCGCCGATGCCACCGCGCCCGTCTGTGCGGCAGGGGC
>ERZ779861.622-NODE-622-length-48768-cov-3.385462_pt1 | contig 48768 bp, 49 predicted proteins | sample MGYA00511558_ERZ779861 | MGnify/ENA primary metagenome ERZ779861 (study PRJEB29588, sample SAMEA2163432) | human gut metagenome | biome: human gut; feature: human-associated habitat; material: faeces | place: Denmark | collected 2008/2010 ...
GGAATTTCAATCCACGTCCCCCGTGTGGAGGACGACTCGATTCCTTGATTTCAAACAATCCACGCTCCATTATTTCAATCCACGTCCCCCGTGTGGAGGACGACAGACTTTTTCTTCTACTCCCTCGGCAAAACGCTGATTTCAATCCACGTCCCCCGTGTGGAGGACGACGCACGGTGCTCATAGAGAGCCAGAGAGCCATTGCAATTTCAATCCACGTCCCCCGTGTGGAGGACGACGAACGGCGGACATTCGTTTCCGCGGCGAGTTCAGATTTCAATCCACGTCCCCCGTGTGGAGGACGACTTTGTTTAATTTGCGATTATCTTCCCGTGCTGCCATTTCAATCCACGTCCCCCGTGTGGAGGACGACTTACGCTTGCGGAATGGAACAAGGTATAGAAGCAATTTCAATCCACGTCCCCCGTGTGGAGGACGACAAAATTAAACGTACATCATATAGTGCCTGTATCAATTTCAATCCACGTCCCCCGTGTGGAGGACGACTGCGACAGACTGGAAATAATGGGACTTCTGACAAAAATTTCAATCCACGTCCCCCGTGTGGAGGACGACTACGTTTTCTATTGCCGTCAACAAACGCGTTAAAATTTCAATCCACGTCCCCCGTGTGGAGGACGACAGGAAATACTTGCTGAATGCTGTACGGTAGGATGATTTCAATCCACGTCCCCCGTGTGGAGGACGACTCCCGACGACGAGGAATTGCCGTTTTGAGAACGTTTATTTCAATCCACGTCCCCCGTGTGGAGGACGACGTGATGGCACTTGCCGAACTTGAGCCGGAAGACTGATTTCAATCCACGTCCCCCGTGTGGAGGACGACCAACTATGCAGGGATAGAGGATTTTACAAAGGTAATTTCAATCCACGTCCCCCGTGTGGAGGACGACAGCAGGAGAAAATCCGAATTGCCGCAGCGAAATGCATTTCAATCCACGTCCCCCGTGTGGAGGACGACTTATATATCCCGACGAATCAGCTGCTATACGGTAGATTTCAATCCACGTCCCCCGTGTGGAGGACGACGGAGGTCGTAAATCTCGACTACCCGCGAATGCTTATTTCAATCCACGTCCCCCGTGTGGAGGACGACCAACGAGAGCGTTTATACAAAAGGCAAAATATATATTTCAATCCACGTCCCCCGTGTGGAGGACGACTTACTTAAAATAGGCTGGATAACGCCGCACACTTATTTCAATCCACGTCCCCCGTGTGGAGGACGACCGACACTATCAAACAAAATTAGGGCTATTTTGTATATTTCAATCCACGTCCCCCGTGTGGAGGACGACTAAAGGAACGACTAAGGAAGCTCACGCCGGAGCAATTTCAATCCACGTCCCCCGTGTGGAGGACGACAGCAATACTGCACTAATCGTATGCAGCATCACTTTACACAAACAGGCTGTTCTGCCTATTTTTTCTTTATCACCTCATTTTCTCATCGGCTATATCACTTCGCCGCTGCTGTTTTTCCTGCGCGAATGCACCGGGATTTTTATGTGCGCTTCACGTTCGCGGAGTCAGATTATCAGCGGCTCGGTTACGTCAAACGATGATTTTATTCCGATATGCTTTATTTTGTTTTCGTATGCGTTTCCGAGATTGTATATCCGCAGGCTGTCGCGTTCCTTATCTATCAGCGACTCCAGCTTTGCTTCAACCTCTCTCAGCTTTGCGGCGTCGAGCTGGCACTCAAATACAGAGTTCTGCACTCGCTGACCGTAGTTCACGCACTGTTTTGCCACCTTGCGGAGTCTCTTTCTGCCCGCTTCCGTCTCGGTGTTAACGTCGTATGTTATCAGTATAAGCATATTACCTCCACAAAAACGGCGGATATTCATCCATATCTCCACGGATGTACCGCGCGAGCAGCTGTGCCTGAACAAAAGGCAGAACTCCCCACTCCGCTTTTTCACCGAGGAACGGGTGCTCTATCGTCTCCTGCTTCCGCTTCTGCCATGCCGTGAGGAAGGTCTTGCGCGTTTCGTCTCCCATCAGCACCGTCCCGTTTTCTTTCACTGTAAAGTCATTTGCGTTCAGCTGACGGCGGTTTATCAGGGATAATACAAATCTGTCGCACATTACCGCGCGGAACTCCTCCATAATGTCTAGCGCAAGAGATTTTCTGCCGGAGCGATCCGTGTGCATGAATCCGACATACGGGTCAAGTCCGACGCTTTCGAGAGCCGACGCGCAGTCATTTGCCAGTATTGTATATGAAAACGACAGCAAAGCGTTAACCGGATCAGTCGGCGGGCGTTTTTCGCGAGTGGAGAAGGAGAAAACGTCCTTGTTCTGCAAAATCATTGAGTCGAACACGCCGAAATAGCAGGTTGCGTTCACTCCCTCGTAGCCGCGAAGTGTGTCGGTATCCGGGCTTTCATGTATTTTGGGAAGAGACTCCTTCAGATATTCCGCTGCGGACAATACTCGGTCGTTGTCGTAAGCCATCGGATGATCCCGCATGAAGCGGTTCAGCACAGTTCTGGCGTTCACGGTCTTTGCTCCTATCATGTTGCGTGCTATAGGGAGCGAGCGTTTTTCGTCGTCGGCTATCCTGTATTGCTCACGTCTCAGCAGGACATTTCCGTGCCGCTCCCCCTCAACTCTGCACATGAACTGACCGCTTGGCTTAAAAAACGCCATTCCAATCCCGCATTCGCACACATGACGCATGAGAGCCGGACTCGCGCCCTGATACCCGAATGACACGATATTTTCAAGATTATGCAATGGAATCCGCTTGATTTCTTCCTGTTTTACACTTATAACGATATTTTCACCATCGAGGGACAGATACGCGTCAGGTGTCGTCACGTAAAGTGTGCCGAGCAGCTTTCTCATACTTCGCCTCCGTCATTCCATATTGTGTCCGTGTATTCCCGCGCGGATTTGTACTTTTGCAGCTTCGGCAGGCAGATATCTTTCATCGAGCATGAGCGGCACTTCGCGATTGTCTTGACCTTGGGAGTGTACTTTCTTTCGTAAAGCTCGCGCATTTCTTTCAAGCACGACACGGTCTCATCACGCAAAGCAGAGCTCAGCTGAACCTCTTCTCGACGGCGTGTTGCAGCATAGTATAGAAAACCGCGCTCTATTATCTTGCAGCACAGCATTTCCTCGAGACATATCGCCTGTGCGCACAGCTGAAGTCTATCCGCGTCAATATCCTTGCTCACTCCGCGCTTGTATTCTACAGGAGTAGGCAGCCACAGTCCTTCCCTGCCCGCGAGCTTTACTCCGTCGTCGGAAGAGTGAAATTCTACCACGTCGCACTTGCCTACAATGCCGAATTCCTCACTTTTTACGTCAAGCGCACGGCTGATTATCACATTTCCGCGCTTTTCGGTGAAGAAGGGATCGTCGGCGTTTTCGTGAAGAATGTGTCCGTCAACTGTAAAATAGTTATCCGACCACTCGCCCTCGATATGTATCAAAGCCCACTGTCGGCGGCAAAACGAGAAATGCTGAAGTCCCGAAATCAGAAGCTCGTTTTCCATGTTCTGCCTCCGGATTTGATTAATAGCCGGCTATTTCCTCGCAGTGCAGACCGTCGAGAGAGTTCAGCGTTATCTCAAAGTCATCTATCGACTTGGGGATTTCGGAGGTGTTCTTCTGCTTAACTTCAAGAAGTCTGTGAACTTTTGCGGAGGAATACTGACCTTCCTTGCAGTTGTGCTCCCACCAGTACAGCTTTACGACTTCCATTGAGCCGTCGGGACGAGCCGAAGATGCGTCGTTCATGAACAGTGTGCGCAGGCATTCCTTTATCACGTCGGCGTCTTCGGTTGTGAATTCAGTCTTTTCTGCAAGCTGAACGTTTATCGAGCCTTTTAGCACATAAAGTCCGTAGCGCACAAAATGCTTCATTCCCATTGTGTCGGATGAACGTTTATCGCTTGTTTCGCTGTTGACGCTCTTTGTAATCTGCATGGAGCATACTTCAATGGGTGCGGCTGAAACTGCCTGATGTATGCTGACGGGTCCTCTTACGCCAACGGAAACATTGTCGGTCTTGAACGCGAATACCTGTCCGAAGGAGCGAACGTCAAGCCATTTTTCGCACGCCGTTTTTGCGTATGCATCTTTATCTTTTGTCTTGGGAAGGCTTTTCAGTGCTCTGTCACTGAGGCTGGCGTAACCGTCTTTGTTTTTGTCATCCGACTGAACGAATACGTCATAGCCGAGATCCATCATGCGGTTGCGTATTTTTCTTTTTATACATACGTCGGAAATTTCACCGAAATCTTCGTAGTCGGTTCTCGGTCTGTTGCCGTCGAGCGGATCTCCGTTCGGATTAGCCATAGTCACGGACAAAAGTGCCGCGAAGTCGATTTTATGGTTCAGTATACTCATTGTTCAATCTCCTTTTCTTCTGTTTCATCTATAGTTTCGTTATCCGTGCCGTTTTTGTCGCTTTTTGCGTAAAGCTGATGATAGTAGCCGAGTATGTATTTTTCGTCAAGGCGTTCGTTGTTTGCCAGATTCTCCTTGCCGAGCTTGCCCATTACTTCACCGATTTCTCTGTCGAAGTAGTTTAGCAAGCCGAAATTGCTGATTCTTAGCTTCTTTTTATAAGGCTGAATCTTCTTTTCAAATGTGGCAAGTCCATATCCCGGACGCTGAACAAATACCTCTCTGTACCTTTCGGAGTTAGTTTCGCGTTTCGTTCTGTCCTCTTCGGAAAATGTTGCTCTCTCAAGTTTTTCATATAGCGCGAGAAGTCTTCCGAAAAGGTAGCTGCGGTCGGTTTCGTTTCTGTCGAGTCCCAAATTCCATTCCTCCTTATATTTTCGATTTCTGTATTTTCTAACAACCGAGAAAGCTGTATTTCTTACTCTTGCCCGATTGCCTTGTTTTGAATATTTTTGAATGTTTCCGAAACGGTTTACAAGCGGGAATACTATGCTCTCCGGTATCGGAGTATTGTCAATGACGCATTTCAGCATTACTCCGCTCATTTCCGCGAGAATCTTAGCGTCGCAGTCAATAAAGTTATCCCTCTCGTCTCCTAAAGCGCACTGTATTATCTGTTTTATCGGCGGAGCGTAGCCCTTATCGGAATATGTGATATCCTTGTACCACAGGTTTATCCTTTCAATAAAGTCCTCCGCTTTCAGCTGACTGTAGTATGTCACGGACAGTCTTCCCGTAGTTGCGGCTTCAAGAGATACGGTTATAACGTCGTCGTTCGGCTCAAGCGAGTTTTTCAGTCCTGCGAGAGTTTCATAAAGCTCACTGTGGTAGTCCGCAAATTCCTGCTTTTCATCACGTCTTTGAGTTCCGAAAATAAAGTCCTGCGACATACCTACGTTTACCGAGCTGTTTTCGGTTTGTTTATGCGGCAGTTTCCACCATATGAAGGTACGGTTTCCCATTGTCACGCCGTAATTCGCCGCAAGCCATCTGAGAGCCGCGTGAGCCTTCTGCGTGGTTTCGTATCCGATAACGGCAGCTTCATCGGGAGTTGAAAAACGTCCGCGATATGTGAATCCGCTTGCGTCATTTGCGGAAATCAGCTTTGCTCCGTTCGCGTATGACAGCACGCCTTTCGGAGACTGAGCGGCTATGACCTCTTCTACACATGATACGTAGCAAAGAGCTTTCGGTAATTCGCTTATTGCACTCTCGTAGTACGAAACGTAGCTATCGAAAAGAGTTCTGTCACGCCATGTTTCGGGAGTGTCGCTTGCGCCTATCACTCTCCAACGGATTTGCTCTTTCTCGTTCTCGGGAGCGCCGTCTTTGAGCTTAATTAAGCCTTCTCCTGCAAGGTCTGACAGTATTGTTTTTCCTTTAATATAGTCTCTGACCGCTCTTACGCTTGGGTGTGAAAACTCAGACTCTGCCCACTTGTCAAGTCCGGCAAAATAGTATGCATAGCTGCTTCCGGGATAATCCGCAAGGAACTTTATCTGATCGGCGAAAGGATGCGGCAGCTTACCGGCACTGCTTGTTCTGCCTGCGGATTCCATTGTTACGGGGATAGTAGTTTTTCTGTCGTCTTTTACGACACGTGTCGCTTTGCTGTACTTGCCGTCTTTGTTTATGCATATTTCAATATCGGCGTTTACCGTGATATGAGAGATTGGCGACAGCATTTCTTTGCCTTCGACCGACACTCCGACCAAATGTGACTGACTGTCGTATGTAGCACAGGCTTTTTCAAGTAGTCCCATAGCCGCCCTCCTTCTCAAATTCCTTCAGTCCGGTGAAGTTCTCGTGTCCCTCGTCGAACAGCTTCACATCCATCTTGCGCACCGCTCTGGTGTATTCGCATTCCCACGGCTTCGGATAAGCTATAATTCCGTATTTCATATAGGCTTTCCAATATCTAACCGTCAGCTTTCCGCGGGTATCTTCGTCATAGTACTCGTCGGCGTAGGTGATTCCGTGGTACATATTGCCGAAATCCAGTCTTGAAATATCGTCATATGCGCCTTCTCCTTCGCCGAAAACACACGGTTCAACATAGCCCTGACATTCGCGTGTTCCGAGGAATGTGTCGCGCCGTCCGCCTTTTTTAATCATCCTCCGCGCTATGTTGTGGTGCTTGTTTTCGTCCCTGTCCGCTTCAAGCTCCGGTCTGTTGCAGTTGAATTCAAAGTGCGCTCTAACCTGATAACAGCAGTTTTTCAGATATGTGTAATACGCGAGGTCGTTTCCGCCGCTCATTTTGATGGGACGCATACCCTTGACTTCGGTGGTGATACGGTTCATTACCCTTACCGCGTCGATATACCAAATTATGGTAGGCTTCCAGTACACCGACATGAGAATGCCCTTTATCGCCTCGTATGTCGGTATCTGGAGAGTGCATTTCTCGCCGCCGAGCTTGTACACGGGATCTGTTATCAGTCCGTAGTCGGAAGTGAACATGAACTCAACTGTGTTGCGCACAACAGGCAGGCTCTCAAGGTAAGTTTTGTAGTCCTCCATGACTTTTCTCCTTTCTAAATTTATGAAAACATTGCTTCAATATTATCTGTTCCGTCAATAACAAATCCTAAGCTGTCATCGTAATACCCTTCTCGCAGAACCGCCACTCCGCCATCACAGACAGTGTAGAACGCCCGCATTTCACTAAGCCTATTCACCTCATATTGCCTCAGCGAAACCGTGTATTCCGCGCACTTTTTTATAATTTTGCGCCTGTATTCCAAGTCGCGCATACACCTTTCGGAAGACAGCTCCGTTATGAGTTCATTTCCGTAACCGTACGGTACAACAAAGTCCTGCGTGTCGTCGTCGAACACCTCGAAATTGTCTCCCGCAGTTTTGAACGCTTGACACATTACATGGGTCGGTTCGATTTTCGCGCAAAAACCGTTGTTACACGAAAGCATATCGAATATGATTCCGAGATTTCTTACGGTGAACTCGCACGCTCCCACTTTTGCGTTTTTGTAGAGTTGTTCATAATAGAACTTAATCGACTTTTCCGATATTATATCCCTGTCAAACATTTCAGGGTCGGCTTCATATCTGTAAAGGAATACTTCTGCGGCGTTCTGCGACCTCTTGATGTCTTCGAGATGCTCCATTCTCTCCCCTTTCAGACGAACGACGTACACGGGAGATGTTTCATCGCTTTCGCCATTCCTGTTGCACCTACCCGCCGACTGAACTATGTTGTCCACTCCCGCGAGCAGTCTTATCACACATCCGAACGAAAAATCCACTCCGGCTTCAACAAGCTGCGTCGCAAAGCACAATACGCGGCGTCCTTCCTTGAGATCCGTTATGATATTGTCGAGCAGCTTTCGTCTGTGGGCTGTGCATAGCGAATTCGACAAATGATACACACGACATCCGACAGAATCAGACATGGCTTTGTACATTTTCGCAGCTTCCGCTCTCTTGTTGCATATGACGAGCGCACTGCTGAATTCCATGCTCTTCTCTTCCGCCATGTACGCTATCTCTTCCTCGTCCATGCCGCGCTGTGTGAGGTCGTATACTTTTGTACGGCGAAATACGCTTAATAAGCTCTCATCTGTCTGTATCATGTTCTTAGCGTTATCCATCGGAAATTTTCCCGCGGAAAACTCCGGCTGTGTCGCGCTTGAGAGAACGACGGTTGCTCCGCAGAATCGCGTGAGGAAGTTTATCGCAAGGTTGAATAACGAGAGCATTTTGTACGGCACGGTCTGCACCTCGTCAATAACAATAACGCTGTCGATGAGCGAATGGAATCGTCTGATGCAGGAGGTTCTTCCGTCAAAAAGCGTATTCAAAAACTGCACCAATGTCGTTATCACGATAGGGCTGTCCCAGTTTTCGGTGAGGAGCTTGTTCTTGTCTGTTTCTATCGTTTTATTTTCGCTGTCTGAGGCTTTGTTCTCGCTTATGACGTTTGAATGGTGCTCAAGAATTATGCTGTCGTCCTCTATATTCGCGCGTATTACTTTGGCGTTCTGGTCGAGTATTGAAAGCAGCGGAATGACAAAGAATATACGCGACTTTTTGTGCTTTTCCGCGTGTGCGAGAGCCGCTCTGAGTGACGAAAGTGTTTTTCCTCCGCCTGTAGGCACGGACAATCGGTAAAGTCCGCTATCCATATCCCCGAACTGCGCGCACATATCGGATATTTTCCGCCTTGCCTCGTTTATCTCACCGTCTTTTGGCATGGTTTCAAGCTTTTCTTCTACTCTTTTCAAATACATTCCCCAGTCACAGCTTGACACAGGATAGTTCTTCGAGTATTCCCCGCCCGACATGAAATCCGCGGTGTCGTATCTGTCCCCTTCGATGAGAGATGAGAGAATCATACGGTACAACATTCCGAGATAGAAGTGTGTATCTTCATATCCGCTTGCGTCAATCCTCTGAGTGAACAAACCGACTTCATGTACAGCGGCAGAAAACATCGCGGAAAGCTCTTCCTTTGTTTTATATTCGGAACAAAAATTCGCGAAGGTTTTATCATACGGAATGTCAAAGTTCAGCCTGTGCTTAATTCCGTCGCAGCCTTTACTGTCGTATATGTCAAACTGACCGTGATGTCCTCCGACAGCTGCGGCAATTAGCTCCGACGTGAGAATTGACATATTGTCGCTCTTATCGCAAAGCTCATCCATAACGAACTTTACCCCGTAAAACGTATGGATAACCTTGCCTGTTCTCGCGTTTTCGTCCTCTTCGAGCTTTAGCATCATGCTTTTAAAATCCTCGGAGCATTTTCCCATGTCGTGAAGCCATCCGCCAAGCTCTCCCACAGAAGCAAGTCCGATTCTGTTCAGTATTTCGGACGATATTCTCGCGGTATTCTCGGAGTGCTCTCCTACGCTTTGTTCGGTTATTGTTCCGTCTTCGCCTTTTCTGAAATGCGCGGGATAGTTTTTTCGGTTTTCTGTTGTCATGATATCCGTCCTATATACTCCGTATATCCGTTTATTTCAATCGTACAATCATTCTGTATTCATGATACCACATAATTCCAGTTATGTCAAGCGTTTCAAACATTTTTTGTCATTAATCCTACATTCAGCACTGATATTTTGTAAAATTTTACCTATACCCCAACAAAAAGCAAAAATCCCCGCGGCGTTCACTTATCTCGTGATTCCTGCGGGAAATTCTTGTTATTTGTTAGTCCTCGAAATTTTTCACTTTATTTAGAATCTTTTCAAGAAGCATATTCTGGAGTTTGAGGTTTTTTGTCGCGTCTGAAACATATTCAAAGTTCTTTTTTCCGTAAATAGCGTTGTACGCATTGAGGAATGTGTTGCCCCACTGAAAATCCACCGCCCAGTCAAAATATTTCGTTTCGAGACATATCTTGAGCATATCAACGCTTTCGGTGTCACGGACGAGCTTTGAGGCAAGAAGTGTATCATACAGACCGGAGTTTACGGTTTCGGTAGAGTATGCCGAGAGAGCTTCAATGCACGCACCTGCATAATCGCGGTCTTCCACAGTCTTTGGGCAGACGATTGCGGTGCAGACAAAGTTTGATATATAGTGACCGTAGTTTTCCTGCGACTCCTCATATTTCGGATAAGGAAGAATACCGAATTCGTCCGGCATATCGCGGAAGATATTGATAAGTGCAAGAGAAATATCGTAAGCCACTGCTCTGCCGGAAGTGAACGCTTTATTGAGTACGGGATCTGACGAATTATAGAATACCTTATCCTCGACGAGTATTCTGTATATCTTTTCCGCTACGTTAATGTGTCTCTCGCTGAGCGTATTCACCACAAACGAACCTTCGTCGTCTATTTCGATGGACTTTTCACGCGCGCCGTAAATCCAGTGCTTTGGTTCATCGGCATTGCCTATCAGTCCGACTATATCCTTGTCGCTGTTTATATCAATAGTTCCGTTACCGTCGACGTCTCTCACACAGGCATTCACGAGGGTATCGAAATAATCCATCGTCCATTTTCCCTCTTCAACCATAGCGTAAGGCTGGTCGAATCCGTTGTTTTCAATTATATTCTTATTGTAGAAAAATACGTGAACCGCGTAGTCGTCGCATAGCATATAGTCTCCCGTGAGCCAGTATAGTCTGTCTCCGAATAGTGTGAATGTATCAACGCAGTTTTTGTCATACCATTCGGCAGTCGTATCAATATTCTCGAAATTCATAAGGTTTGCAAGCTCTCCGGCCTCAAAGGAGGAACCGAGTCCTGACAGTGAACCGAGAGCCGCCGTAAAATCATTTGAAGATGAGCTTACCGCCTGTTTTATCATATTCGGGATATTGGAGTTGAAGAGATGTTCGAGCTTAATGTCAAGCAGAACTTCCGTCTTGGAGTTTCTGTCGAAAACTGCATCGTTTATTATCTCACCTGTATAACCGTCAGCCCATATTTCATTGAAGATGGGGGAGATATTATTATAGTAATGCTGTCCTACATCATATCCGAGCATTGTAAACGTTTTTCCGCCGTAGCTTTTATCAGCGAATTTTTTCTCAATCTTTTTTGAAGCGGTTTCTATTTCCGATTCAGTTTCTGCCGCTTCTGTTGTCTCCGATACCGTTGTTTCATTTTCCTGTGTTGTGATCTTTTCTTTATCCGTGCTTTTTCAGAGCATGACGCAAGAAGTATGAGAAGCGTAAGGAGAAAAGCTGTGATTCTGCTTGTCTTTTCCATATTGCACCTTCCCGTCAAAGTGTTATTTTCACTGTTGTTTACATTTACTATATCATTATACAACATGTTTTATATAGATTCCATGAGCATTATTACTGATATTTCATTTTATTTTTTGTTTATTTTGCTACTTTAGCACATTTCAGCCGCACTAAATCACATATTCAATGTTATTTTTTCACATTATATGTTACATTTGCTTTTCTGAAAGATTTATGCTTGACGTACCTCCGTATTAGTGCTATACTTTATATTTGAAGCTATCAGCTTTAACTCTACTATACGGGAGAAATCCTTGAAGACATACATTAATTACAAAACACTGCTTTATTCTGTCGCGCTGGCATTGATACTCGCTTGTCTGTCCTCCTGCAAAAATGAGGTTGTCTCAAATCCCGGCGACGGTATCGGAAGAGAAAGAGTTCAGCCGAGGGAAACAACGGAAACCTCGAAGGAAACGAAAGCGGAAACCGCAGCAGATAATGCATCCGACGGCAAAATATGGGCCTTTGCAGACGGAAAATACGTCTTTAACTTTCCCGAGCGGAGTGACGAAGGACTTGCCACAATCGACGAGATGTACGACATGAGCACCGCAAGATTCGACGATCAGCCGGACGATTGGTTTTTCGGAAAAACTGTGCGCGACAATGATACAGGAGAGGTCACGTATGTCTGGGATCGTTCGGCAGACACTCTGGAAACACTAAAAAAATACCGCACCATTTACCGCGGGGACGAGACGAGGAAGGTATGCTATCTGACCTTCGACTGCGGATATGAATACGGCACGATGGACACGATTCTCGACACGTTGAAAGAAAAGCAGGTTTCGGCGACATTCTTCGTAAACGGACACTATGTTCGCTCCGCTTCGGACAAGATACAACGCATGATAGACGAGGGGCATATAATCGGGAACCACGCAGTGAACCACTATGATTTGACAGGAGTGAGTGTGGACACATTCCTCGAGGAAGTTCAGGGACTGGAAGAACTGTACTATGAAACTCTCCCTGACGCACCGCCTATGCTCTACTTCAGACCGCCGTCGGGAGACTGCAACGAGTGGGTGCTGAAATTCGCGGACAAGCTCGGCTACAGGACTGTGATGTGGTCGTGGGCATACAAGGATTTTGACACCGACGCTCAGCCGGACGTTGACGAGACGCTTGAAAAGGTCATGACGGGACTGCACAACGGCGAGGTCATGCTTCTTCATCCGGAGTCAAAAACCAACACGGAAATGCTCGGCAAAATGATAGACAAGATACGCGACGCGGGATTTGAGATTCTGCCGATATGCGATATTGAATAAAATGAAGGAAACGCTAAAAAATCACTATGGATTGGGGCGTTTCTTTTTGTTTTTACATAGAGACATCGGCTTATGTGAATTGCATTGTCATTTTGCCGAAATTCAGCGGTGATATTTTTCAAAACAGTGCAACAAATGTTAATTTATTATTGACATTGTGATTATTTTATGTTACAATCAGCTTGAGATATATTCTTTTGTTGCCGATGCGGAAACTTGGCGATTTGTCCTGTTATTACATATAGGCGGACAAATTAGTATAAACGAATGATAAATCACAAAGGAGAAAACATGAAAAAGTCTATAGCGATTTTGCTGGCGCTTCTCATGATGGCGGGAACTCTCGGCTGTTCAAGTGAGAACGTGCAAGAAAAAGAAACAGCGCAGTCCGACACCACCTCATCAGTCGGCGAAACAGAAGCGCAGGAGAGCGAGACTGAGGAAGAAACCGAAGCATCGGTATTTGCCGGAATCGAAGAGAAGAAATTCGACGGCAGAGACTTCAACTTCCTTTACAGAACGACTGAGGAATACCAGTTCTACGCCGAAGAATACACCGGAGACGCAATAAACGATGCTGTGCATGACCGCAATCTTCTTGTGGAAAGCACATTTGACACAAAAATTGTAGGAATTCCGATTGAAGGAGACTGGGGTCAAAAAGACTCTTATCTCAATTCAATGAAAAAATCCATTCAGGCAAACGACGGTGCATACGACCTCATTGACGGATACGCGGCTGTCATTGGCGGAGCTTACGCTGACGGACTTATGATGAACCTGCATGACGTAAGCAATCTCCGTCCCACAAGCACGTGGTGGTCACAGCTGGCTGTCAACGAACTGACTGTTAACGGAAAGCTATTCGGCATTCCCGGCGACCTCTCACTGAACCTATGGAAAAACATTCACGTCATGTTCTTCAACAAGGCTGTGCTTGAAAATAACGGTCTCGAAAAGCCTTATGACATGGTGAAAAACGGCAAATGGACCTACGACAAGTATCTTGAAATGAATGTAGGCGTGGCGCGCGACCTTGACGGCAACGGTGAAGTCAGCCTTGAGGATTCGTTCGGCTCAATATACTATGATGACTTATCGTTCGACAACTTCCACAACGCATTCGATTATTCGTACACGGTGAAGAACGATGACGGCTCTATCTCGCTTGACCTTGACGAGCAGATTATGGTTGACACTTACGAAAAAATTCGCTCTCTTGCGTACGAAAATCCCGACGTCTACTACAACAAAGGCGGAAATGTTGAAGGCACTATCGACGTATTCACGCAGAACAGAGCGTTGTTCTTTGCTTCCGTTCTCGGAGACGCCGAAAAAATGCGCGACATGAACAGCGACTTCGGCATAATTCCCTTCCCGAAGCTGAATGAAGCGCAGGAGCAGTATAAAACCACATCGCGCGACAACCGTTCAATGTTCTGCATTCCGACGGATGTAAAAGACGCAGATTTCGCAGGTCTTATTACGGAAGCTCTCTGTGTCGCAAGCAATAGGGGTGTTGTTCCGGTTTATTACGATACCGTTCTCAAAGGCAAAGTCGCACGTGACAGTGAAAGCGCGGAAATGCTTGATATTATCAGAAGCGGTCTTAACTTTGACTTTGCGGCTGAATTTGCCGTTCAGACAGGTCGTGCAGGATTTATTCTCCGTGACGCAATATATTACGACAAAAATTACACTACATATTACAATGAGAGTAAGAAAATGTTCAACAAGGCGTTCGACAGATTCGTCTCTTATTATATGGAAGAAAAATAATTTGTGAGGATAAACTTATGGATCTCAGAAGCGAAAGAAAAAAGTTTGAAGAAACAAAAAAGATATACGAGTCCGTCAAGCTCAAATTCAACGGAGTCGACGGATATGACGTTTACAACTGCTCCATCCCGTTCACTTACAAGGGCGAGAGATACATCTACGGCAGAGTCGAGAAGCCTGACGAATGGGCGCGCTCACTCTCGAAGCTGTTCAAGGAGACTGCAAAGGACGAGTTCACTCTTGTGCCGAACAGCATGATATACCAGCTTGAAGACCCGTATGTATCGTTCATCCACGGTCAGCTCGTGCTCGGCGGTACTCATGTGCGCTACAACGCGGGAAAGCTCGACGGCTACTGCGGTTATTTCTACAAGGGAACGGATCTCGAAGATTTGTACTACTTCACCTCGGGTCCGTACAGCATGAAGGATATACGCCTTGTACAGCTCGCCGACGGAAAAATCGGACTGTTCTCCAGACCCGGATATGTAGGCTACACCGTTGTCAACAGCCTTGACGAAATCACGTCCGACCTAATCAAAAACGCGCCTCCCATTGACGGATTCATCGGTGAAGGACAGAACGGCTCGGTAAACCAGGCGTATCTTCTCGACAGCGGACTTGTCGGAATCATCGGACATCTCGCTTATCGTGAAAACGACGAAAAAACAGGCATTCTTTTGTCGGTTTACACCAATATTTCCGCGATTTTCGACCCGAAGACAAAGGAGCTTTACGACTACAAGGTTATAGGAACGCGCCCGTGCTATCCCGACTTCCCGCCGAAGCTCCCTCGTCTTGCCGACTGCACATTTACATCAGGAATCGTTATGCGCGACGACGGCAAGGTTGACCTCTACGGCGGAATGGGAGACAGAGCTGAGGGAAGAATCACGATAGATTACCCATTTGAAGGCTACGGCAAGATAGTCACACCAGATTCAATATAAAAAAGCCCTGCCCGTTAATTTTCTGAGCAGAGCGATTGGCTTGACACTGTTCTATTTAAGGTTATTATTCAAAATATCCTAAGAGCTTTGTCAAGCCTTTTTCTTATATCCGCAGTCGCAGTATGGTCCGCCGGACGCGAGAGTGTATTCCCTCACGAAGTCTGTCCTACCGCCCGCGTCACTCATGGTGTAGTCAAGGTGACATAGCGCGGGGGTTAAGTCGTACAGTCCGAGCTTTTTCATCAGCGCGCATATTCCGCATTTCGTGAATCTTCCCTCGTAGCCGCTTCCGTCTGGATATTCGTAAAAGTCCATGTTCCAAGAGTACGGATTGCGGTCGGCGGCTTTCAGTTTTGCGGTCGCTTTCATTCCGGCGATATCTTTTTCGGTGAATTTCTTCTTTCCGCTCTTTCGGCAGAACCATTTCATTGGCTTTGTCATCATGGCGTCGGCGTAGTATTTTGTAAGGCGATCCACATCGGGACGGGATGGCATGGAAAGGACAAACGCTCCGAGCATTGCGCAGTTTACTACGTTCATCTTGAAGCGGTCAGCCTTTTCAAATTCCGGCAGTGTCGCGATTATCTCCTTATACTTTACTTTTGCCGCCTTCGTTACAGCTTTTGCCGTATCTTCATCATATCCGAAAACGCAGGTAAGCTGATTTTTGAAGGAGCTGCAAAAAAACGTCCACATTCCCATAGGCATTCCGGCGTACTTCATTTTATTCCCTCCATTTGCTTCACTTTCCCGCGAATTCGATTTTTACGATCTGCATTTTCATCATGTTGTCCCCCACTTTCGAGAGAAAACGGAAAAATCCGCTGACCGACGGGTCTTTTAAATCGTTATATCCGAGCATATATCCGCGGCTTGTGACAGTCAGGCGTTCGTCCCACTCCGAAAGCTCGCTCTTTGCGTCAGACACAGCGAAATACGCGCCGACATCCTTTATCTCCGCGTCCTTAAGCCATGTTTTGAGCATCAGCTTTACCGCATTTTGGCTAGCCGCGTCGAACACAAGCACTGCCCCCGGGAAAGCCTCAGCCATATTCTTCACGAGAGACTTCACTTGTTCTTTGAGGAAATAATAGAAAACTCCCGCCGCATAGAACACAGCTCCGCTTGAGGCGTCAATTTGAGAAAACCACGCGGTATCGTTTAGGTTGCAGGGGATGTTTTCCTCACGCTCTCCCGCAGGCAGAAGTTCGTTTCGCGCGTCTATCACATCGGGAAAGTCGAGGTTGTATATCTTACACTTGCCGTTGTCGCAGCTTCTTCCCGTATTGTCAAGTCCGCAGCCGAGATTCACCACCGCCGCGTTCGGATAAGATTTCAGGTAATCGCGCACCTCGTATGCAAGGTCGTTCTGGCGCATGGCAGCTTCAAGAAAACCGAAACGCTGCATCATGCTCTTCGACTTTTCCGCGAGCTTCGAAAAATCATAGTCTATGTTTTCGTAAAGTCTTAACGCGGTTTCGTCCCTGTAAAGATTCGGGTACAGCTCCGAGCACATTTTTCTCCCGTAGAGTGGGATAACGAGCGTCTCCTGAACCGTATTTTTTTGTATTTTGTATTTCATGTCAGTCTCACTTTCTCAAAAACGGAAGATTCGGCAGGCAGTTTTTCTCCATGACCGAGCGCAGCATTTCTGAAAATCCCTTCGGGTCGCGTATCTGATACTGCATATGGTTATATCCTTCAAATACGGGATAATTTGCGCCCGGATAGGCTTTCATCACCGCATCACGGTACTTGTAGTGGTCTTCAATACTGCCGAATTCAAAATATGCGTTTTTCTGTAGTTCTAGGGGAAGCGCGGGAAACGGTTTGTCCTCTAAGCTGTCCGATATCTGTCGGCGAAGGTTAGCGTATCTGAGATTTTTTCCCGCGGCTATAAAATACGGCTTTATCTCGTCGTCATCGCACCACATGATTTTCTTTAGTGTTTTACCGTTCGAGAGATACACGCTCCTTATCGCGAGGAACAAGAACGGCGTCATAATTCGGCGAGCGGCTTTTCCTATCTGCGCGAACTGCCCTCCGTCGAAGAATACATGACCGACGCTCAGCTTTGTCTCCGCGAGAAAAGCCATGGCAAGATCCGCTCCGAGAGATGAAGCGACGACCAACGCGAGACTGTCCACTGCCTCGCCGTAGAGAAAATCCTCCACCTGCCGTACTTCGTCTGCCTTGCTTATGTATCTCTGCCCTTCGCAATACACGGTCGAGGTCGGGAGAATGCAGTAATACCTGTCGGACAGCTCCTTTGCCACACGTTCACTGCTCTCCCCCGTCACGCCCATCGCATGGAAGAACAGCACTGCGGGGTTATTTTTCTCGCCATATGTCTGAAAAAGCATATTAAGCTCCTTTTAATGCACAAAAATCATCATGATTCCCGACAGTATCGCGGAGATAACGACCATGCCGACTGTGCCGAATATCCACTTTTTGCACTTGTCTTTTTTCGTGATGTACGGCTTTAAGTCTTCCGTTCCGGGAATTGTCCACGCTTTTGTATGCCCTACCCACAAGTCGTCGATGAGGAAGCGGTCTATCAGGTTCATGATTGACAGAATCACGAGCATCTGCCAGAATCCCGAAACAAATCCGCGCGCGCCGTTCACTGCGTACACAAATGACAGCACATATGCGATATATCCGGGAACGCAAATGAGCTTAAAAAGAATGCTGTTACGCTTTATTTTCTCATGCGTCGTCATTCCCGCGTCAACACAGCGGTTCTGCACTTCTTCACTGTAAAGATGAACCATGCCGACAGCTCCGTTGCGTATTCCGACAGCGCAGACAAGGATGAGCAGAATTCCGAGTCCGAGTCCTTCTAAAATTACGTTTAGTATCATTTGTTTCTCCTGTATCCGGCTTCGTCTCGATATTCGGGGTGAGCCTTTATATATGGGTCTTTATCTCCGACAATTGTGTAGTCGCATTTGCATCCGTTTGAGCAGGTCGTTTTTCTCACAAGCCTTGCGTGAATGCATTCCATTGAAGCGTAGTCCACATTGCACAGTGCGGGCATTATTTCCACCAGTCCGAATTGTTTCGTAAATTCCGCAGCCGGACACGCAGTAAATTCATAATAAATCGGCTTTTTCGCGTCGTAGGGATAAACGTTCATCTCGTAGTCGTGCCATCTGTCGCAGCCTTTTTCGCCGAGGTGAAGGCTTTGTACATAAGTCTCCGCCAGAGAGGTTTATTGCAGTCCACAAATTTCAGCTTGCGGAACGACGGCAGGATAAGGTTCTCTTCCATTTCTTCAATCTCGCGGAACGTCGTCACGTCTTTGCACACCACGTAGTAGCTCATGATAGCTATGCAGTCGTATGTGCCGCCTTTTCCGTTGTGGAAGTTATCCTTGCCGCCGAGGTCTGTACGCCATTCCGAGAGAAATTCCGCGTATTTCAGCTGAACTCTCTCCCACACTCCTTCCCTCTCGTCCGGCGGATAGTGAAGCGCGATTTTGCTTTGAATCTCCTTTTTGCACTGCTTTGAGTAGAGCACATGGCAGGTTCTGTCGAATTTCAGCTCGCTGTCCTTCATCTTCCCACGCCTTTCAGGTATCCGCTCTTTGCGTTCTCTTCCGTGTCGTCCGATTCGTCGTATGCGTCGTAAGGTGCGGAGGGGTCGTGTACTTTCTTCTTAAATGGTGAGCAGAGTTTATCCTTATGAGCGAACGCAAATTTGAAATTGTCCGTCCATCCCGTATGTCCTGTGATGAAAAGCGGCTCTGCGTGCATCTTTTTCAGCTTTGCTTCGAGTATGGCAAGTGACTCCTCCGCGAGCTTGTTGTCCTCAGCCAGAGCGGAGATGAAGCTGTAGCCGCCGTCCGCACCGAACCATATCGTGTCTCCGGTAAAGAGATATTTGTCGTCGACAAGGTACACCATATGTCCCCAAGTATGTCCAGGAACGAGCAGGCAGTTTATCTTGATGTCCCCTATTCTCAGGGTTTCGCCGTCTTTTAAGAGCTGTTTGCGGTTGTTTATCGTCACCTGCGGCAGCTTATATAGGTGGTATATGACCTTGCGGCGTACTTCTCCCGTAAGATAGCGGTTCTCGGTCTCCCCTATGTAGAGCTTCGCCTTTTTGAAAAGTCCGGGACTGTCAGCTTCAACCGCGCCTACGTGATCCGTGTCCTGATGAGTTATGAGTATGTGCTTTATCGACTTCGGGTCAATGCCGAGCCAGCCCATTTTTTCTTCGAGTCTGTCGTAGTTGTACCCCGCGTCAATCATTATTGTTGTGTCGCCCTTGCGGTAGAAGAAAATGTTCGCCACCCATTCGCGCACACAGGCTACATTTTCGTCAATCCATCCCGTGTTCAGCGGTTTGAATATTTCCTTGCCGCGGTACATTTTGCTCATTTCTTTCTTCTGAAATTCCGTTGCCTTCTTTGAGATTTTTCGCTCTCCCCTCGGTTTATTCAGTCCCTTGTGTGAAGTATTCCTTTGCCAGACAATAGAATTCACTCGGATATATCATAACAAGCTCCGCGTGATCCATCTTCGGGACAGCCATCGTCCGTATTCCACGAAAATACTGCTTAATGAATCGGATATTGCCGCGCCGCGCTTTTTCTTCCTCTTCGCCGTACCAGTAAATGATTTTGCAGTCGGTATCGGCAGGCTTTTGCGGCAGTTTGTAGTTGTTCGCCGACCAGAAGATATTTTTCACGGTGCGGCTCGAATATGTTTTCAGATATGCTGTCAGCTCGTCGTATTCTTTTGCGGGATCTCGTCCGGGCAGTGTCCATCGCTCAGGCGGATATGCTTTCTCTAAAACTTTGCGGCTTTTCGTAACGAGCTTGAATCCAACGCAGTCGCACAGGCAAATCAGTCGGCGCAAGATAAGCGGGAGCTGATACGGTGTGATTCCCGCGTCGATTACGGCTCGTTTTACATGAATTTTGCCCTCTGCGAGAAAATATGTCAGACACGCGCCGCCGAGAGAACAGCCGTATGCCGCGTCAAGCTCGGTAATGCCGTGATTTTTCAGCCAATCCGTGACATCGTCAACTGTAGCTTCAACTGAGACAAAATCCTCACCCGTCTCACCGTGACCGTCATATACTACCTGCATCACGTGGTAATCCTGTGCGAGCAGTGTGACCGAATCGGTGAACGCCCACTCCGGCTCAGCGGTACACGGCAGAAACAAGAGCGTCCTGTCATGCTCCCGTCCGTATTCCAAAATCCTCATGTTGTTTCCTCTGCCTTGTTTTTTTCAAGGGAGTGACGGTGTGCGGCTTGTACCTCCTTTGAAAAATCTTCTATATGCTCTCCCGCAAGACCGCCGTGTCCCATATCCATAAAAATCTTCGTCTCAAACGGATATCCGCGTTGTTTCAGCAAGTCAAGACCCGACGCAAGCTTTTTGTCTACCGTGCCTTTGAAACCGTACCATAGGTGCATATCCGTTCGGCTAAAGAGTGAGTAATCCGTTTTTCTTCCGATTAGATAGTAGTCCTGATTCTTCCAGCTTTGCCATGTCGCCTTGCCGTAAAGTATGCGCTCAGCTTCCTCAAGCGTCCTTCCCGTTATCTTTGCGAGGAACTTCTTTCTTTTCGGTCCGGGATGACCCATTACGGCGTAAAAGATTCCCGTGAAGAAGAAGCAGTACACATCCTTTCCGAATTTGCTCTTTATATCGGGATACTCGCGAAGTGACATTCCGTCGGCTATTGTTGTTTTGATGCTCAAACGTTTGTCTGCGAGGACGTCCATCAGCACGCGACAGCCGAAGGAAATACCGTAGAGGATATCAATCCTGCCGCCGTAATGTTCCGATATATAGTCTCCGAGACGTATTGCTTCATCACGGGTGGATTTGAACTCAGTCTCAGGCTCATCGGGATTGAATCCGTCGTATGCGACAAGAATCACATGGTAGACCTTCGACATCCCTTTTGCGGCAGGAAGTGCGCCGAGATAGCTCACGAGTTAGTCTTTGCTAACCGTACATTTTACGAAAAGCCGCACTAAAGCAGCCTGCACAGTCATTTTACAGCCATATTATATCACAGTCGTCACGGCTTTGCAATATTCCACATAAGAAAAAATCCGGCTGAAATTTTCAGACAGATTCTTCTTCGCTATATTGAGGTAGGATTTTTAGGTCTCCCTCTCCTCTATTCCACGTTCATCGGGACTGCTTTAAGGTGAAACACAATACATCCGCAGGGGCATGGCAGTGTCATTTCGTATTTGTTTTTCTCGCCGCGATATGTGAAGTCTCCGCCACAGCGAATCACCTCGCACCACGTGAACAGCTCTATCATAACTCTCGGACATATTCCCGCAGGACATTCGTATGAAAACACAAATTTGTCCCCTTTTTCTATGCCGACTCTGCAATCCCTCGCTTCTCCTTTTATTGCGGTAAGCTCAAAGCTCCAGTCTTCGACTATCCACTTTTTCATGTCTGTCAGCTCCGTTTACAATGCTTTTTCCCATAATAACACAAAATCGGCAGAAAAACAATGTCTCTACCGATTTTTTTGTTTTATTCGTGGAAGCTCACCCGCACTGTCAGTTTTCCGCTGGAATATTCCGCCGTGATGCTGCCGTGCATTTTCTCGCTCAGCTGTTTTGCTATGGATAAGCCGAGTCCCGTTCCACCTCTCGCGTCGTTCACTGTGAAAAATCTGTCGAACAGTCTCGCCGTCAGCACGGAGTCAAGCTCTTTTGCGCTATTTTCAAACACTGCCGAGCCGTCTTCTGTTAGTGTCACGTTCAAGTCCCCGTCGGAATACTTAGCGGCATTCGAGAGGATATTGTCAAAAACTCTGCGCAGTGCGGTTTTGTCAAGCTCCCGTACTACCTGCCGCTCCGGTATCTCAATCTTCGGCACAATACCGTTTCCCGTCAGCGTACCGTAGAATCCGGCAAGGCTCTGCTCCAGAATATCTCCGAGACTGACGGGCTCAAAGTGCATTTCCTCATCCGCGGATGTGATAACGGAATACCGAAACAGCTCTTCCGTCAGTGTGTGCATGGCGTCCGTCCTCTCGCGTATCACGGAAAGATATCGTTTTGCGTTGTCCGAAAGCTGCTCCTGCCCCATCAGATCGAGATATCCGCATATGGCAGTCAGGGGAGTGCGCAGGTCATGTGAAATGTTCGTCACCGCGGATTTCAGCTCCATGTCTCCGTGACGCAGTCTCAGCCGCTCTTTTCGGAGAGATTTCAGCTCTGTGTTTATCTGGGACGCGAGCGCTCTCATTTCACGGTCTCCGGAGGATGCCGACGCCGGTTGACACAAGCAGAATTATTCCGTCGTATAAGGCAAGCATCGCGGGATTTTCGGCAGTCATGTTGGAAGACAAAAGCTCCTGTCCGCCTGGTGTGAACTCTTGCAGGAATTCATAGACTTCACGCTTCTTTCCGCCTACATAGTTGGGATTCTCCTCGGAATCTTCGGATGTGGTAACGCCGTCCGCCGTGAAAACATAGCCGGAATAATACTCAGGCTTGTTCAGCGCAGCGGTAATGTACACTCCGACGAACAACAGTACAAACGCGAGAAGTATGCATACGGCAGTGGTGTTCGCTTTGCTTTGGCTAAGCATTGAGATAAGCACAAACAGCGACGAGTATGCTATCATGAGCGCGAAATTCACTCCCGTGTACAAAAGCAGAACACTCGGCTGTGTGACAAATCCGCCAAACAGGAGAAATCCGAGGACCGTATGCGGGAGAATATATGAAATGCTCAAGAGAATTCCCGCCGCAGCGATGACTATCAGATTTGCGAGGTAGATGCAGTGCCGCTTATGTCCAACTATCAGCTTGTTTCTCATCGTGCCGTCACTGTAGTCGCTTCCGATGAACAAGGCGGTTATGAGTGAGAGCAAAATCGGCACAAAGACCGCAAAAACAAAGCACGTCGCGTCGGGAGTCCAGTTTTCATTGTTCTTTACGTTGTCAATGCAGTGCATTATCTGAAGCGCGGTTCCCATGACAAACATAAGCGCGAGTGAGACAAGGAACAGCTTATCCTTGAAAAGGCGTGAGAAGTTCGCTCGGAGAAGCTTACGCATGACGCTCACCTCCCACAAGATTCATGTAGAAGCTCTCAAGACTTTCGTCGTGCTCCTTTATGTTCTTTACGGTGCAGTTTTCCTTCGCGAGGGCTGACACAAGAGACGTCACGGGAATTTCGGCGTACACATCGGCGTGATGCTCGTCGGAAATGCGATATTCGGCGTTCATGCTGTCAAGCACACGTGCGAGTGTTTTTGTGTCGCTCACTTCCATGCGTATGCATTTCCTACAGCAAGCTTCAAGCTCCTCAGCGCTCATTTCCCTCACCATTCTTCCGCCGTCGATGAAGCCGTAGTGTGTGGCAAGGCGGGAGAGCTCGTCGAGAATGTGACTGGATATGAGCACCGTAATTCCCTGCTCGCGGTTCAGCTTAAGTATCAGCTCGCGCATTTCAATGATTCCATGCGGGTCAAGACCGTTTGTCGGCTCATCGAGCACCATAAAGTCGGGATTTCCCGCAAGAGCTACCGCTATTCCGAGCCTCTGCCTCATACCGAGAGAGAAGTTTCTTGCCGTCTTGCTGCCCGTTTTGTCAAGTCCGACAAGTCGAAGCAGCTCCTCCGCTCCCTCATCCAACGGAATTCCGAGCACATTGTACTGCTGACGTATGTTTTCCTTTGCCGTCATGCCCAGATAAATCGCGGGACTTTCGACAACTGCTCCCATTCTGCGGCGGCTGCGGAGAACGGCGGATTCGGTATTTTTTACGCCATAGAGAGTGTAGCTGCCGTCCGTCGGCTCTTGAAGTCCGCAGATTATTCGTATAAGTGTGGTTTTTCCCGCACCGTTGCGACCGACAAAGCCGTAGACAGAGCCTTTCGGTATCCGCATTGTAAGTCCGTTCAGAGCGGTAAAGCTGCGGTATCGCTTGGTCACGGCGTTCGTTTCAAGCACATATTCCATAAGTACCTCCTTTGCTTGATGCCTGTATTGTACGGCAAAAAGGTAAAGGCAGCGGTTAAGAAAAGTGTTAAGATTTTGTCAAGTTTCAGCTCTCAGACGAAAGCCTATTCCCCATACCGCTTCGATGTAGTCCTTTCCCGAGGCTTCACGCAGCTTTCCGCGGAGATTGCTGATGTGCGTTTTCAGCGAATTTTCGGTGCAGTCGGGGGTGTCCTCGGATATGCGCTCGAGAAGCACGGATTTTGCCATGACCTGTCCGCTGTTCTGCATAAGGAGCTTTAAAATTGCGTATTCCGTCCGTGTCAGCGAAACCGGCTTTTCCGAGACAGAGACTCCGTGCGACGCTGTATCAAGCTTCAAGTCTCCGCGCACATATACGGTTGAAAACGGCGACACATAGCTCTCACGAAGTCTGACCGCTACACGCGCAAGAAGTTCCGAGGTGTCAAACGGCTTTGTAATGTAGTCGGCAACTCCTCCGAGAAGCAGATCCACCTTATCCTTTACGGCAGCTTTTGCGCTCACCACTATGATTGGAACATTCTTTATAAGCGGCAGCAGCTCCTCTCCGCTAAGTCCGGGAAGCATGAGGTCAAGCAGAATAAGGCTCGGGTGTACGCTTTATAATAACAGCAGTGCCTCCGTTCCCGAATATGCCCGAAGAGTAGCATAGCCTGCCCTCTCCAAAACCTCTTCTTCAAGATTGCCTATGGAAATGTCGTCGTCGATTATCAGTATTGTTTGCATAAGTTTACAATGCCTTTCCGTAAATCATGGGCAGCAGCACGCCTTCAATAAACTCCACTCTGTCACGCACTGCCGGCTTAAAGTATGAAGACACAGCCGCGACGATTCTCTTGTTCGGGTCAACGTAGATTACATTGCCGCTGTTCCCTATTGCTGCGTAAATCATTCGCTCGGGATGCACTATCCACCATAGATATCCGTAGTACAGTCCGCTGAAAACACCGCTCTCGACCTTTCTCGGAGTCAGCATTTCCCTAAGCCATTCGGAGGACACGATTTTCTTCCCGTCCCATATGCCGTTTTGCAGGCACAGCTGTCCGATTTTCGCCATGTCGCAGGCACTCATGCAAAGTCCGTATCCCGGAGTCGCGATTCCCTGCGGATCTGCAAACCAGACGTTGTTCTTCGGAGACTTGTCCTGAATGAACCCTTTGTGCTCCGCTACCGTTACGGCGTAAAAGTTTTCGTACTCCGCTATTCCGAGGGGAGTAAAGAGGTACTTGTTCGCCATATCCACGGGTTTCATTCCGCTCGCCTTATATAAAATTCCCGAGAGGATTTGCAGGCATACTGTACGGTAGTCGAATTCGTCAGTTATGCCCCTTCTTCCGCCGAGAAAATCAAGTGACGCTCTCGTCCAGTCGTCGGAGGTGCAAACCTTAGTCCACGGGTCGCCATGTCCCTTATACGGTGTGCGCATTGTCAATAGATGCTTTATACTTACGTCAAATATGGTCTTCTCTCCGCGCTTGACAGTATATTCGGGAAAATATGACAGCACCTTGTCGTCGATACTGCCAATCATACCGTTGTCGACAGCGATTCCCGTGAGCAGAGCAGCCACGCTTTTCGTCGCCGACATGATGTGTGCGCAGTCCGTTTTCTTATACCCGTGCCACTCGTCGGAGTATATCTCCTGCCCGTCATGAAGCACGCTTATCTGGCAAATGTTCGGTTGTTTTTCGCTTATGTATCGGTGTGGTTTTTCTCTATCCATTGTGTTTTTTAATCCATTCGTCAAGGAAGCTCATCTGCTCATCTGTGTGGAACCAGTGCTCTCCATTCGGCATTGCAGTGAGCTTTGCACCGTGCTCTTTCGCGAAAGCAGATATTGTTTCGTATGATGTGAGGTTGTCGCGCTCGCCGTACAGAATACAGGTAGGAACGCGCCATACGACAGGATTCTCACGCACATAGCAAAGGTAATTCCATGACAGCGTCTCGCCGAAGTTCGTCACAATCTCTCCGCGGCTCTTCAGCTCATCCTCGGTAACACCCGCCCACTCTGTCATGTCCGATATCAGCTTTTCCATATTCACAATCGGCGAAATGAAATATGCTTCATCCACAGCTTTCTCATCGAGCGAGGACATGGAGAAGAACGCGCCTATGCTGTTTGCTATGAGTGTAAGTCTGTCGCACTTTTCGCGGATTTTATTAAAGAACGGCGGGAATTCTTCCTTTGCTTTCCACGGAGACTGAGAGCTGTAGTCAAATCCGACAACCTCGCACTCGGGAAACAGCTTTTTGTAGTGTTCCGCTTCATCCGCGCTTCCGCCTTTTCCGTGAACGTATACTACGGTATGTTTGCCGCTCATTTTATCCTCTCCCACATCACACCAGTTGTCCCGGCAGCTTTAGTTTTTCCTTCGGCGGGAATGTCGCTTCGTATTTTTCAAATTCCTCAGGATTCTTATCGCAGACGAAATATCCCGCGGGATCCTTGTATGTGCTGGAGATTCCGTCCAAAAATCCCGAAGTCAGCTCTTTTATAAAGAAGTAGTCGGCGTCGGGGTCATCGAAGTAACGTACTCCCTTGGTTTTAGCGGGGACAAATCCCGACTTGCCGTAGAACAATATGTTTCCCGTAATCGCAAGTGCGCCCGCTCCCATCTCCTTTGCCTTTTCCATCGAATAGTCAAGCAGGCGTTTTCCGTAGCCTTGTCTTTTATATTCCGGCGCAATTCCTATCGGACCGAACGTCATTATCGGCACTTTTCTTCCGTCATCGCATTCTATTTCCGAGCGCACATACATGACCTGACCTATCAGCTCCCCGTCAAGCTCCATTACAAAATCAAGCTCCGGAACAAACGCGGGGTCGCTTCTGTAGCAGTGAATCACGTAATGTTCATAGCATCCGGGGCGATATACGTTCCAAAATGATTCTCTTACAAGATTTTCTACGTTTCTGTAGTCTGCCTCTGTTTCACGGCGTATTGTTATATTTTTCTCTGACATTGTTCTCTCTCCTTTTGTTGTCTGTATTATTAGTTTAAAAAATCCAACGCGCGATTTCCATTGTTATGATTTTCAGGATCGCACCGCCCGACATTATGTAGAACCATATCTCGCGCGCTCTCTGAGTTTTTGCGATAGGCGTAGCGACTGTGGCAATGATGATAAGTATCGCGCCAACACAGCCGATTATCGTAGGTATGCTGACGAGCGGGAACAAACCGGGCGCACAACTGCCGTCTATTGTGTTCTGTATGGTCTTGTCAAGTCCGTCACGGGCAGCGGCGAAACAGCACACCACAAGTCCGAACACTAAAAGAAACGCGCTTCTTCTTCCCCAATACTGTATGCTTTCTCGATTGTACACCGAAAATCCGATGAATCCGAGCATGGCAAGTATCATAAGCGTTGTCGCAGTCGCCACTGCATTTCCAAAGTAGAGCTTCATTAATTTCACCTTCGTTTTTATATTATTTTTCGGAATTTCTGTAGCTTGATTCGATTTTCTCGATGAATCGGTCAATATGCTCTCTCAGCAGCGGCGCAATGCTTTCTTTATCCTCCGCTCCGTCGTATATGCTGTATAGCAGGAACATCGGTCCGTAAAACTCGAGCGCGAGCTGCATTGCATTCTCATCGCTGTCCGTCAGCTTTCGGAAAATCGCCGCCATGTATTCCGCAGGTCCTGTCGCAAGATAGTCGTGATACAGCCGCGCGAGTTTTTCATCACGATACTGCTCAAGCGTCAGCATCTTGCGAAAATTCGATGGAAACTTTTCCTTAGTCCAGTGGTCAAACTGTGCCATGCTGTACGCGCGTATCTTTTCTATCGGCGTATGCACATATGCTTCCTCGAATCCGTCAGGCTTAGATTCGGGCATATCGTATTCTTCCGCTCTCTCGTAGTCCATTTGGTTCATGCGCTCCACTATGCTGTCTAAAATTTCGGATTTGCTTGCGTAATGCTTATACAGAGCGGCTTTTGTTATCCCGAGCTGACCGGCAATATCGCTCATTGACGTCCCCATATATCCGCTCCTTGCAAACAATTCAAGCGCCGTCTCCAAAATTCTCTCTTTTGTATCTCCCGCCATAAATTCACCCCTCAATTTGTAACCGTTCGGTAACTCCATTATAGTGACCGATTGGTAACTTGTCAAGGGGTTTCATGAAATTTTAATCTAAAACTTTAACGCTTATCTTTCCCGCCGCCTGATGTCCTTCAACTTCTACGGTATATTCCCCGCTCTCGCTCACGTTAAGCTCAAAGTCCGCCGCTCCGTCTCCGTTGCCTTCGTAGATTACCGCTCCGCCGTTTGACGTTATCTTCATGTACAGCTTTCCTTTGAAGGTTTCAAAATGTACGTCAAGCACGTCTCCTGCGCTAAGCTCCAGTTTGTGAGAGTCCACGCCGTTCATCTTTTCAATATCAAGCGTGAATGAGTCGGGATTCTTCACCACACTGCCGCTGAAGCTCGAATGACTGCACGACACGCCAAACAGCATAACCACCGCAGCAATAATCAAAAGCAAAATCGCGTTTGTCAGAAATTTTGTCTTTTTCATTTCAGTCCATCCTTTATTTCGTTACCCATGTAATAAACTTGTTCCATCTTTCTTTTATTCCCGCATCGCCCGAAAAAATGTCGTACACAACAAGTATCGCGACGGCAAGCAGGAATTTCAGTGTCAGTTTCATTTGTCATCCTCCGTTTTTTAGTATTGTTCTTTCTCCCACCGATTCGGCATAGACTCCGCAAGGTTATACTTCCTATCGTTCGGTAGTGTACTGTCCAAAATATTGCGGCTACATCTTATCTCGACACAGCCGCGTTGATTTCATTTATTTTTGCGCGATTTTTTTACAGTTTCGTCCCCTCTTGCCTCTCTGCGCCGTACATCTCGAAAAACTGCCGTATGTGCCGCTCGATTAGTGCTTCTATCTCGTCTGCCCTCTCGGGTTCACGGTCGCAGAGATTTATCCAGACGGAGACGGGAAGGCAGAACTGAGCCGCCATTATCTCGGGGTCACATGGAGTTAACTTTCCCTCGCGGATGAGGAATTTCATCAGTCCGGTGAAGTAGCGCATGACGTCCGTGTAGTTCTGTTTGGTCTGTAGCGCACTCAAAGTCGGGTTTCGGAACTGCTCTATGGTCAGCATTTTACGGGATTTGCTGATTCGCGGGTCGTGCAGGATATAGCGGACTTGTCCCAGAACCATGCGCACCGCTTTCTCGGGAGTGAGGTCATGCTTATCCTTTGTGAATTCAGGATCATCCCAGTCGGCGAGCGCAAAGATGGAATTGTCGGCGTACTGCTTCAGCCCATCCCGCACGAGAACGTCAAGAATCTCCTGCTTGCTCGTGAAGTGGCTGTAAAGCGAAGCCTTGCGGATTCCGACTGCCTCTGCTATTTGCAAAATTGAGGTAGCCTCGTACCCCTGAGTTGAGAACAGGTTCAGCGCCGCTTCCAGTATTTCGATCTTTGTGTTTCCCTTTTCCATCACACGCTCCACAACAGCTTTTTCGTTATCGCATGGATATATTATAGCTTCCTATCGGTCGGTTGTCAAGTGGTAATGAGGATTTTTTGAGAATATTCTCAGGATACTTCCCGGTTTTCGCGATTTACCTTTCCGCTGTCTATTCTGTACACGGTGTCGGCAAGGCTAGCTAAATTTGCGTCGTGCGTTACGATTATCAGCGTGTGTCCCTCTTCGTGCAGCTTCATAAACAGGCTTATTATTTCGTCCGAGGTCTCTTTGTCAAGGTTTCCCGTCGGCTCGTCCGCTATCAGCATAAGAGGTCGGTTTATCAGTGCTCTGGCAATGGCGACACGCTGCATCTGACCGCCCGACAGCTCCGTTGGCAAATGCTCGAGCCTGTCGTTTATTCCGAGTATTTCCGTGATGTAGTCAAACCACTCCTCATCAGGTTTATGTCCGTCTAAAAGCGACGGGAGAATAATGTTCTCTCTTGCGGTAAGCCCGGGGAGCAAATTGAACTGCTGATACACGAATCCGATTTTTCTCCGCTTTATCTCGGCGATTTCCTTTTCCGAGGCGGTGGTCATATCTGTTCCGTCAAGGATTATTTTCCCGCTTGTTGGTTTAATGTTGCCGGCAATCAGACTCAGCAGCGTTGACTTTCCCGAGCCTGACGCGCCGACTACTGCCGTAAACTCGCCCTTCTTTACGCTGAGCCATGCATCGTGAACCGCGTAAATATGCTTATCTCCCTGCACGTATACTTTATTCAGCGCCGAGACTTTCAGTATCTCCATTATCCCTCTCCTTACTGTATTTTTTTACGATACCGTGAAACGCAATCATCGACGGTATCACAAAATTCGCGGCTGTTATCAAAACTGCTCCGACATACACTGCAAATATGCCGAACGAGAACGGAATAGTATTCTTTATCGCTCCCGCCACAGCGCAGACCGACACGATAAGCACGGAGCAAACGGCGCTCCTCATTCCCATCTCGATAAGCAATAGCTTTTTAAGCTGTCTCTTTTCCGCGCCTATGCTGTACAGGACTGAAATTTCATCACGCCGTGAGTAGACCTCAAACATCAAAACCGCCCACAAGGTTACGGAAGAGGTCAAAATCATCGCGGCAGAACGGAGCATATCCACTTTTTGCGAACGCTCGATTATAATTCTGCGGTCCTCGATTTCCTGTCTTTCGTCACTGTATGAACCAAAGGTTTCCCCCAACCACTCTCTGATATCGGAAAGCTCCTGCTCGGTCACGTCTTCTTTCAGATAAACAAACAGTGAGCGCGGCGTTGTCTCTATTCCGGTCAGTGCGCTGAACGTGTCCATCGTGCAGTAAAGCATCGGATATGTAGGAGACCTGTCGGTTTTATATGTGCCGGATATTTTAATGTCAAGCTCCCGATTTGTCTGTATAGAAACAATCTCTATAGTGTCCCCTGCTTTGTATTGGTCGCTGAATATTTCGTCTATGTAGACCTCTCCCTCTTTCACGGAAGGGTCGTCATACACTATCTGAAACATTGCGAGTACAGTATTCTGACTTACTGTTTTTGCTCCTTTTACCTTGAAATTATTATTGTAATATGTGTATCCTACTTTGTCTACGTATGAAAAGCCGAGCAGCTCGTCTATATCCTCCTGCCGCAGCGTAGACACATCCGCGATATACCGGTCGGATATAATAAAATCGCAGCCGTTTCTTTTGACGTATGGTTCATATCCGTAGTTCATTTCGTAAACGGCATATCCGAAAACAGGCAGGATGAGCATTACCGCAATCACCGTGAGCGTTCGGTTTCTCGCAAATTTCAAGAACGGAAGAAGCGCGAATATTGATTTTTTCTTCATTGAAGAAGCTGTCCGTTTGAAGTTTCCCGTGCGGTTCAGTGTTTTTTCGAGTGTATGCGAGCCGAAGTACTTATATAATGTTATAAAGTACGCAAGCATAGTCGTCAGAAGCGCGAGCGCGAGGACAAATATCTGCTTTTTCGTCTGAAAGCGATATACAGCGTATCCTATCAACGACATGGTAATTTTCACTTTAAAATAGAGCGAAACGAGCAGTCTCAAAGCCAGTCCCGCGGCGGGAAGCGCCAATAATACAGCTAAAACAAACACCGCAAAGAATTCAATGCCGACTATAACCGTAAACTGTTCCCTACTCATTCCGACGGACTTATAAATCGCAAAATCTTTATGCTGGCGTTCAATAAAAACATTAAAAATGTAGTATATTGATACCAAGGAGACGGCGCTCATAATGAATTTTATAACTGTAACGAACCCTTCTTCAAAATACGGCATGAACATTGACGGTGAGTATAACAGCATTCCGAGGTCCTTTTTGCTGTTCCTTATTATCTCGGCAGTCTTAACAGCGACGTCTTCCGAGGAATGAATATCACAGGCAATATATATTGTGCCGTCTTCATACCAAATCGTGACATTTTCAAGGGAGTCGAACATGGAAACATCTTCTTTTGTCGCGTTGCTGACCTTAATATTAGCGCCGTTTGTCTCTTCAAGTGTTTGCAGCAGCTCGCCGTATGCCAGTGAATCCGCATAAGCGCTGAAAAACGCAAGCGAAAAAACAGACAGGAACAAAACGGCGAACACGCAAATATACGCGGTTTTATGCTGACGCAGGCAATTTTTTATAAGCAACAGGTATAACATGATTTAGTCCGCCTCTCGAAAATATTGTTCAAATGTATTATACCATACCCGCCTTGGTTTCGTCAATATATAAATATACAGTTGTAATTATTATTTCGTTTCGGTTAACGGCACAAATATCAAACAAAGTGGCGCAAATATATTATCCGTTTTTTCTTCGCTCCGTATTGACATTTAATCCTCGAAGGTGCTATAATAACTGCGTTATTGATAACGGCATTATTGATTATGGGGGAGGCGGAAATATGGCGAACCGTGACCATTCACTCGACGACGGAATTATTCGAGCGGCATATGAAGAGTTTCTTGCGCACGGCTTTCAAAACGCGTCTCTGCACAAAATCGCGGAGAAAGCCGGAGTCACCACGGGAGCAATCTACACCAGATACAAGAACAAGGACGCGCTGTTTGTCAGTCTGCTGAGCGGATTTATAGACAAGCTCGGTGAGATTTTCACGCCTGCCGCCGCCGAATACGAAAAAGCCGGACAAATAGGCACAACGGAAGCTCTGCTTAACGCCATAAACTATGAGGAGAGGATATACTTTCGACTGCTCAGCGACTACTACGACGAATGCACGCTGTTTTTCAGCCGAAGCGACGGAAGCTCCGTTGAAAAGATGGTGAGCAGGCTGATGGACACAAAGACCGAGCAGACCGTTGAGTTTTTCACCGGAGTTTACGGAAAAGCACCGAACGCGGACGCTGTCAGGCTCATCATGGGGGCGCAGTTCTGGTATTTCCGTCAGCTGCTGAACGAACGTCACGACGAAGAAAGGGTCATATCCTGCCTTCACGCACTGCTTGACTTTTCCAACGCGGGATGGCGTCAGCTTTGCGATTCACTTAAATAAATTTCGGGTAGTATTTCTGCCCGTTTCTTACGGCGTTCAGTTAGACTATACTAACTTCATATTCAATATTCGACAGACTTAAATATTAATCAAAGGAGGCTCCTTTATGGCTGTATCAAAGCTAAATACAACATATATCCTCTGCTCTTCGGAATAAATTACGCCTTCATCTCTTATTTAAATAATACATACAGGAGAAAAACCAATGAACAAATCCACCGAACAAAAGCGCTCCACGGCTTCCTGGCTTATGGAGCTTGCGGAAGGAAAACGCGGTGAATACGCTCTCAGCATAGTGACTGCACTTCTCGGCGTTGTCTGCTCGCTCATTCCGTATTTCATAATCATTAAAATCATAACCGCACTGATAAACGGCACGGCTGAGCTTTCACACTGCCTTACTCTCTGCGTATGGATGGCGCTCTGCTGGATTCTGAGATATGTGCTGCACAGCGTCTCCACCTCCCTCTCACATCACGCGACATTTCAGGTGCTTGCGAACACGCGAATTCGACTGCTCGACAAATTAGCTACTCTTCCGCTCGGCACTGTGCTTGACCGCTCTTCCGGCTCGTACAAGAACATCATTGTGGAGCGCGTTGATTCAATTGAAACCACCCTTGCGCATCTTCTGCCGGAAATGACGTCGAACATTGTCGGAGCGGCTGCTGTGCTGATACTGCTGTTTGTGCTTGACTGGCGTATGGGGCTTTCCATGCTTATAGTAGTGCCGCTCGGTATAATCTGCTTCATGTCAATGTTCAGCGGATATAACGAGAAGTTTCAGCGCACCGTCACATCAACAAAAGCTCTCAACGACACTGCTGTTGAATACATCGGGGGAATTGAGGTTATAAAAGCCTTCGGTCAGTCGAAAACAAGCTACGCAAAGTTTGTGTCCGCCGCAAAGGAAGGTGCAGACTGCTTTATCGACTGGATGCGCGGAAGCCTCTTCGGTCAGGTTGCGGGTATGGCGATATTCCCTTCCACACTGCTCGGTATTCTCCCCGTCGGATGCCTGCTTTATATGCGCGGCTCTCTCTCGGCTGAGACTTTCCTTACCGTCATAGTGCTCTCTTTCGGTGTCATGCAGCCGCTTATCACAGCTTTTTCCTACACCGACGACATCGCTCAGGTAACGACAATCGTGGGAGAAGTAGCCGATGTTCTCTCTGGAGAGGATATGCGCCGTCCCGAAAAAGCGGAAAAACTACCGGCTGACAACTCGATTGAGCTGAAAAACGTGCGTTTTGCTTATCACGACAAGGAAGTGCTCCACGGAATTAACTTAAAAATCAAGCCTGGCACGGTAAACGCTCTTGTAGGTCCTTCCGGCAGCGGAAAATCCACAATCGCACGTCTTGTCGCTTCTCTTTGGGATGTAAAGGACGGTTCTATAGAACTCGGCGGTGTGGACATAAGAACTCTCCCGCTGAAGGACTGCACCTCGCGCATTGCTTACGTATCGCAGGACAACTACCTCTTCGATCTTTCCGTCCTGGACAACATCCGCATGGGAAAGAAGGGTGCGAGCGACGAGGAAGTTATGGCGGCTGCTGAGAAATGCGGCTGTCACGAGTTCATCATGGGTCTTGAAAACGGGTATCAGACTGTCTGCGGCTCCTCCGGCGGTCATCTTTCGGGTGGAGAGAGACAGCGCATATCCATCGCGAGAGCTATGCTGAAGGACGCGCCCATTGTAATCCTCGACGAAGCCACCTCGTACACCGACCCCGAAAACGAAGCTGTCATTCAGTCGGCACTGGCAAAGCTCGTACAGGGCAAAACAGTTCTCGTAATTGCTCACCGACTTTCAACCATAGCTGACGCCGACCAGATAATCGTGGTAAATCACGGAGAGATTGAAGCCGCGGGAACACAGGAAGAGCTTCTTAAATCCTGCCCGCTCTACAAAACCATGTGGGAAGCTCACATCAGCGTAAAAGACGGGGAGGCTATGTAATGTTTCAGACACTGAAAAAATTCTTCGCATTCTGTGGTGACGACAACCGCAAAATGTTTGTTTCATCTATTTGGCTCGGTGTAATCAGCGCGATATGCTCAGCCATGCGTATTCCCGCCGCAGCAATTGTAATTCAGGCGCTGCTCAGCGGAAACGTGACAATGGCGACGCTCTGGTCAAGTCTCGGAGTTATTGTTGTCTCGCTCATCATCACGATAGCCATCAACATGAAGTCCACTATGCTCCAGACTCGTGCCGGATATCGTGCCTGCGCAAACAAGCGTATCGAAATTGCGGAGCATCTGCGCTACCTGCCCATGGGTTGGTTCAACGACAACAGCCTCGGAGAGGTCACAAGCGTCACCACCAACACAATGGAGAACATGGCAAACGTCGCAACTCGTGTGGTAATGATAACAACGCGCGGTTTTCTGACTTCCGGAATCATCGCCGTTATGATGTTCGTTTTCGATTGGCGCATGGGTCTTATCACTCTTGCAGGACTTATACTGTTCTTTGCCGTAAACTCCGCCATGCAGAAAAAGGAACAGTCTCTCGCGCAGAGAAAATTCAACGCCGACGAACGCCTTGTCACAAAGGTTCTCGAATATGTTCAGGGCATAGCCGAGGTCAAGAATTTCGATCTGACAGGCGACTCCACCACACAGGTACACGCCGCGGTTGAAGAAGCTCGAAAGGCGTCGTTCGGTATGGAGCTGCCCTCTGTGCTGTTCATGTTGGCGCAGTTCATCGTAAACAAGCTCACGGGAATTGCAGTCTGCACTGCGGCTATAGCATTCTATTTCGGCGGGACTATGGAGCTTGCAAACTGCCTTTTGATGCTCATCTGCTCGTTCATCCTCTTTGAACAGCTTGACTCCGCAGGAAGCTACTCTTCCCTCTTCCGCTCTATCGACATCGGTGTTGACAAGGCGAACTCCATCCTCAACGTTGAAGCAATGGACATTGACGGCGAAGAAATCTCTTCCGAAAGTGAAGACATTGCGCTCAGCCACGTTGACTTTTCCTACGACAGCAAGCCCATCCTCCGCGACGTATCGCTGAAAATTCCCGAGAAAACCACAGTCGCCATAGTCGGTCCGTCAGGCTCGGGAAAAACCACGCTGTGCAATCTCATGGCTCGATTCTGGGATGTGCAGAGCGGCAGTGTAACCCTCGGCGGACATGATGTGCGTGAATACAGCTACGGCAGCCTTATCAAAAACTTCTCATTCGTGTTCCAGAGGACGTACCTCTTCTCCGACACCATCGCGAACAACATCCGTTTCGGAAAGCCGAATGCTTCTATGGATGAAGTTAAAGCCGCCGCAAAAAAAGCACGCTGCTACGACTTCATCATGGCTCTTCCCGACGGATTTGACACTGTGATAGGCGAGGGCGGCGCAACACTCTCCGGCGGTGAAAGACAGCGAATCTCCATTGCAAGAGCCATAATGAAGGACGCGCCGATTATTATTCTCGATGAAGCTACGGCAAACGTTGACCCGGAGAACGAGAAGGAGCTTATGGAAGCTGTCGCTGAGCTTACACACAACAAGACGGTTATAATGATTGCTCACAGGCTTAAGACTGTACGAAGTGCCGACAGAATCTTCGTGGTAGACCGAGGCGAGATAGTTCAGCAGGGTACGCACGATGAGCTTGTGGCAGTGGACGGACTCTACCGCAGATTTGTAGTCGAGAGAAAACAAGCCGCGGGATGGAAGGTCTGAAAAGCTGAATATTTTCTGAAATAACAAAAACTCCTATGCTTTGATGTGATGCCATGTCACACTATCGCATGGGAGTTATTTTGTTTAGTCGAAGAGGAAGCCGAGTTACATCGTTACACTGTGAAGCCGATAAAGATGTATTATTATTCCTTTCACCTAACAAACATACTGCTCCGCGGCGCTTGTCCACATTTCGTGATACAGCCCCTTCTTTTGCAGCAGCTCTTCGTGTGTTCCCGTTTCGACGATATGACCCGCGTCCATTACTATTATGCGGTCCGCTATCCTTGCCGAGCCGAGACGATGGGTGACGAGCACGCAGGTTTTATCCTTTGCGACAGACGCGAACATTTTATATATGCGCGATTCTTCAAGTGGATCTATCGCCGCTGTCGGTTCATCGAGAAGAATGAAATTACTGTCACGATAAAGCCCGCGCGCCATAGCTATCCTCTGCCACTGACCGCCAGACAGCTCCAGACCGTCAAATTCCCTTCCCATCAGCGAGTCCATTTTGTCGCTCTCAAGCAGAGATTCCGAGCATCCCGTCTGTTTCATGAATGTTTCCGCGTCTTTTTTATGGAGAATATCGCTTATCTCGACGTTTTCTCTTAGTGTAAGACCGCCGTAGCGCATATAATCCTGAAATACAGCGGAGGTTTTGGCGTACAGCTTTTCAGGGGACGTGCATGATGAATCCGCTCCGCCGATAGTTATACTTCTTTCATCAGGGGTGTACAGTCCGCAGAGCAGCTTTGACAGTGTCGTCTTGCCGCTTCCGTTAGCTCCGACTATCGCTACAGTCTCGCCGCTTGCAATTGATAAGCTGACGTTGTCAAGTGCTTTTCTTTCGCTTCCGGGGTAGGAAAACGACACGTTTTGGACATTTATGCCTTTGCCGAAATCAACTTCTTCTGCCGAGCACTGCTTCTCCGGCATATCAAGAAAGGAAATATAGTCCTCAATCATACTGAGATTTTCTGCGACGTCGTTTTTCAGGCGGCTGAACAGGGATTCGCAGTTAGAAAACATCGTGCTCAGTGACTGATACACCGCCGCAAATGCACCTACTGTAATATTGCCGCGCAGCATCTCCGCTATCATCAGACCGAGGACGGCGCACCAACCCACGAATTTCGTCATGTTTAGTAGCAGTGTAATTCGGCAGTTTTTCTTTTCCGTCCCCAGGCTTATCGCGAAAATATCCTCCTGCAATTTCCTAACGAGACGATAGAAATATCCGAACGCGCCGAACATTCTTGTTTCACGATAGTTTAAAGCCGCGCCGGAAAAGCTGTCGATCTTGCGCTGAACGGGAACAGCTTCATCCGCCTGCTCAGCATACAGTTTTGATTGCAGCTTCATCGTGAGCGCGGTCGGGACAAAGACGAGCAGGAGCACGCACAATAGAATCGGCGAAATGCTAAAGAGATACACGCCCGTTATGACAAAATATACTCCGAAATAGAGAACAAGCTCGCCTGCAACGGAGTACATACCCATAGCGCCGTACACACCGTCTGACGCCTTTGCTGATTCCTCCAAAAACGCGGGATTTTCAAATGACTGCGCGGAACAGTGGGAGATTTTCTTCATATATTCATACGCAAGCGAATACTCCATGCGGTTTGACAGCTGTTCATATACGCATCCGTACAGCTTGCCGAATAACTGCTCCGCGAGCATGACTGACAAAACAGCTGCAGCTCCCAGTATCGCACGTGAAAGCTCAACGTTGCCGTTCACTAAATTAAGCAGAGCGTCGTAGAAGAACCGGTTGCAGTAGACAGTCACCGCAGACAAAGCAGCTACAATCAGTCGCAAAAGCATCTCTATTGTTACCCAAAGCGGAGAATGCTTCACGACAAGCGGCAGAATCCGTAACACCGCGCGAAACGGAGACAGTTTTCTCTCTTTTTTCATATGTACCACTCCCTCTGACTTTCAAACATTTCTTTATATTTTCCGTCCATTGCCATAAGCTCATTATGACTTCCCCGCTCTTTTATCACACCGTCGTCGAGGAGCAGTATCTCGTCCGTGTGGAGACAGCTTGCAAGTCGGTGACTTATGGTGATGGATGTCACATCTTTGCTCAAGCTGTCAAAATAGCTATACAGCTCCCGCTCGGCTATCGGGTCAAGAGACGCAGTCGGTTCGTCGAAAATGCGGAGAGTGGAGTGGCTCACCATAATACGCGCGATTGCGATTTTCTGCCACTGACCGCCCGATAAGTTCTCGCCGTCGTCGTATATCTTGCCAAGCTCTGTATTAATACCGTCGGGAAGCTCGGACACAAAACGCTCGAGACCGGTCGCACGGACAGCTTCGTTTATTTCGTCCTCTCCCGCCGTGAATCCGCTTCCGATTGCAATATTATCCTTCACGGATATATCGTACCGACAGAAATCCGGAACACCGAGCCCATCATGCCTTTGATATCACTGAGAGACCACTCGCGTATTGAGCGTCCGTTTAGGAGAATATTTCCCGTGTAATTGTCGTAGAACTTCAAAATCAGCTTGATAATAGTGCTCTTGCCGCTTCCGTTCAGTCCAACTAAAGAATAATGCTTTCCCGCTGTGAGCTTGAATGATACGTCTTTTAAGATGAGTGTTTCCGTGCCGGGGTAAGCAAAAGATACATTCTCAAACTCCAGCTTCTCAAACGGACAAACTTTATCGGACAATGGGGAGGTCGCGTCGGGAGTTCTTGACAGTTCGGTGTAGGTCTCGTATTCCTTTAAGAATGTAGAATCGGTGTAGAAGGTTTCAAGATGAGGGGAGAGGTTGTAGGCAATGTCCTCCGCTCCTTTGAAAATCGACTGCACCAAGGAAATGAACATACCTACAGCAAGCGTTCCCGCGGATACGGACGGAAGAAGCGCAAAAATTGAGAGGGCGCACAGCAGAGTCAGGACAATTCCTGCGACTCCTTTTTTGACGCTCCAGTCTACCTCAGCCTGCACGACAAATTTTCTTGAAGTAAAAAACACCTCGCTGAACTTTCTGCTGACAAAGTCGAAATATGAAAACAAACTGCGCTCCGCGGCTGAATCACGGCTTTCCATATATCCGCGCAAGGTCGAACCGCGACGTTCCATTTCCGTGATGTCCTGCTTTATCTTATACTGCGCTAACGCACTGATACGCGCTATGATAACGATGGGAACAGAAGCGGCAAGGATAATACAGCCTGTCAGCGGAGCATTTATAAGCAGTATGACAATGTAGCTGAGTATTCCGCCGACAAAAACGATGAAGCTAAGCAAGTGACCGAGCATACCGCACAGCGCTCCGGCAGGTCTGCACATTCTGCTGATGAGGTCGCTCGTTTCGCTGTTTTCAAAATGCTTTAGGTCTATGCTCGCTTGCAGCTTCATCGCGGGATAGTCAATGAGCCGCCATTCCTTTTCCTGCTTTTTTCTTGAGATAAGGTTCATGAGCGGCTCTTCTATGTAATAGTACAGCTTTATGAATAGAATCACCGACAGCCATAGAATAGCAGAGGTACGGCTTTCCGCGCTCCTGTTTTGTATGGCAAGCAGTGATGAGTCAATAAAATTCGCCGTTGCGAGCACTCCCAGTGGAACAAGTCCGAGCTTGAGGAGAGAATCGACTATGCTAAGTGCTGTTATAAGCGGCGTTACGTGAAAAGGCATAAGAAGCGCCTTAAAATATGTGACTTTTTTTGAAATGTCAATTTTCATGTATTGTCCTCATTTTTTCCTTTTTTGCTTAAAATTTATGCGCTGATTTTTGCTTGTTTAACAGAATTCACCAAACAGATACTATCATAACGCGGAAGTATTGTCAAGGCGTTTGTTGATTAATTTATGCTTTCATGTGAATAATTACATAAAATACGTAGCTGCATCTCAAGCCGACGGTGAGGATATGCAGAATTTTGCAATTTTTTGATACAATATCACAATAATTTATCTTATTAATCACTTGCAACATTTTGTCGGTTATAATATAATAAAAGCACAATAATTCTATGATTACGCCTAAAATCAAGTAAAGCGCAAACCAAGGAGGATTCACATGAAATTCAACGTAAACGCGAACAGAGTATTCGGCATACGAGACATAAAGCTGTACGGTCACTTTATCGAGCACTTTCACAGGCAGATCTACGGAGGAGTATATGACCGCGCTTCCCCTCTGGCTGACGAGGACGGCTTCCGCACGGATGTAATCGAGGCTATGAAAAAAATCAAGACACCCATACTTCGCTGGCCCGGCGGATGCTTTGTCTCATCCTATCACTGGGAAAACGGCGTTGGTCCGAACCGCAAGCCCATGTTTGACAAGGCGTGGAGAGTGGAAGATCCCAACAGCTTCGGCACTGACGAATACATAAAGCTGTGCAGGAAAATCGGATGCGAGCCTTACATATGCACGAATGCCGGAACAGGAACTCCCGAGGAAATGAGCAACTGGGCGGAATACTGCAACCTCGACAACGAAGGCTATTATTCCAAAATGCGCATTGCAAACGGTTATGAAAAGCCGCACGACGTAAAATTCTGGTCCATAGGAAACGAAAACTACGGATGGTGGGAAATCGGAGCAAAATCCGCGGAGGAATGGGGACGTCTGGTTCTCGAATCCGCTAAGATGCTCAAGCATGTCGACCCCACGATACAGCTTTCCGCGGCGGCTCTTGCTGATGTGGACTGGAACATGAACCTGTTAAAGCACTGCGGACAATTTTTGGACTGGATCTCCCTGCACGAATACTGGGACATGGTTCCGCAGGTAAACGAGCTTGCAAACTACGAGCAGTGCATGGCTTACACGGACAGAGTTGACCATGCTGTAGCGGAAGTTCGAGGTCTGCTGACTGCTCTGCGGCTCGAGAAGAAGATAAAAATCGCGTTTGACGAATGGAACCTGCGCTCGTGGCACCATCCCAATGTGCATACCATCAAACAGGGTATCGGCAAGGACAGCTATGTTACTCCGCGAGACAAAAATGACGACAACAGTCAGTACACTATGGCGGACGCTGTGTTTACGGCTTGCTTCCTGAGCGCAATGAACCGCAACTGCGACATCGTAGGCATGGCAAACTTCGCGCCTATAATCAACACACGCGGATGCATTTTCACAACGGAAAAGGAAATTGTTCTGCGCAGCACATACCATGTTTTTGACTTATACGTAAATTATCTGGGCGACACCGTTCTCGACAGCTGGTGTGAAGAAATGCCGGAGCTTACGGTAAATCACAAGTACGGCGCGCCTGTTACAGTGGACACCCTTGATCTGCTTGCGACAAAGTGGACGAACAAAGAGGGATATGCTCTTGCGTTAGTGAACAAGCACCCCGACGAGGCTCAGACTATTACTGTATCAATGCCTGAGGCACAAGGAGACGCGGTTATCTTCACTCTGAACGGTCCAACAAAGGATTCATACAACGATATCGGACGCAATGAAGTCGGCATAACAAAGCAAAGTTTAGGTATGTATCAGGGAAGCCTCAATGTAACTCTGCCGCCTCATTCCGTGAGCGTGCTGCAAATTGGTGTGGGAAGATAACAATTCATAATACATATTGACAAATTTTCGCGGCGATGATATACTGTTCTTGTACACAAATATGTGTGCAAACGCCAAAAATACATCTTCACCGGAGACTTGCATATGAGAATATCTTTAGTTATTCCCTTCTACAACGCGATGCCTTTGCTTCGTGACCTGACAGACTCGATATGCCGAAATATGGCTGAAATTGACGACAGGCATTCATTTGAATTTGTTTTTGTAAACGACGGCTCAACGGATGACTACGCGGCTTTGCTTGATGAGTTCTCCGAGAAGTTTCCATTAGTCAAAGTGATTTCACAGGATAACGGCGGAGTTGCCAAGGCGAGGAACAACGGTATCAATTCGGCAAGCGGAGACTACATATGGTTTGTTGACGCGGACGACATGGTAGAAGAACACGCATTTTGCAGCATTCTCGACGCGCTGAAAGACACTGTTCCGCCGGACATTATTTTCTGCGACTGCAAGGGGTATGAGGATCAGCACAACTATTACCACTCATTCAGCTACAAGTATTCAGACTGCATGAGGGGAGTTTGGCGCATTGAAAACGAGGACGACCGAAGTCTTGTTTATGACGCGCTGTTCGGCAAGCTGAGGATTAACTACGCGATATGGTATCAGCTGTTCAGGCGGGAGTTTTTGCGTGAGAACGAGATTTACTTTGACACAAAGCTGAAAACCTCCGAGGACATGGATTTCAAATTCAAGACTCTCTCAGCGGCGCGCTCTGTTATGGGAATTGACGCGTGTACCTATGTTTACAGGCTTCCGAACGACGCGCGGACTTCCCTCTCAAAAAGCGGATTTTCATGTGAACAGCTTGTGCTTTTGTGCGATATGTACTCGGGATGGTACGACAAATTCAGTGAGATGAACGCGATAGTCTCACCCGAAACGAACGGCTACGGCGTAATGAAGAACAAGTTCGCGCTTTTGGTGTATTCAGCGTACAAGCTCCTTTTGCAGCAGAAGGACGACGAAGCGGTCGGGAGCTATCTCGCCGAAAAAGAGCCGTATTTAGCAGGCGTATGTGAGACAAACAAGGAATTTTTAGACCGAGTTATCGCCGAGATAAGAAGCGGCAATTATTCGGGAATATAACAAAAAAGCAGCCGGATATGAGTTTTAACGCTCACTTTCGGTTGCTTTGTTTATGCTGTTAATTCTAACGGAATTATATAAAATATCGGTTAACAGATACTTGCGCTTACTTCTTTTTCACAGGGTAGCAGACCTCGGTGACGAATTCATCGGGGTTCTTTGTCTCGTGCGGGCTGACGTGGTAGATATTGAACATCGGACCTGCGCTTTCGTATCCGTTTGCGTCGAGCCATGCTACAACAGCGGCATAGACTTCCGTGATAAGGTGGTATCCTCCCTTGAACGTGCAGCTTGCGACTGTCACTTCGGGGAGCGTTTTGAACTTTACGTGATCGGTGTCAGGATAGTCTCCCTTTACGGTTTTCCACGCCATGACCTCCACGTCTTTTTCCTTGTACTCACCGTCGAGGAATGTTACGGCGCAAAGGCACGGGTCAGCTTCAACGAGCTTCATATGTGCGGTTTCGGATATAAGAGTGCTCCAAACTGTTCCCTCTTCCTCGTAGCGCGGGATGGTAGTATGTACTGTTGCGGCATAGCGGGCGGGGATTGTTTTGATTGTTACATTATAATTCATGGTTGCTTCCTTTCTCAGTCTCTTTCGGGCTGCGTCCAGAAGTGTCAGCTTGTATGCGGTGTCCTGCGACAGTTTTTCAAGCTCTCTCTGCCTCTCCGCGAAATACTCATCCAGCTTCTCCTTGTCGTCGTATATCTCAAGAATTCTGACAATATCGGCGAGCGAGAATCCCATATCCTTCAGTGCGGTGATTCGACAGACTGTGGGGAGCTGATCCTCTCTGTAGTAACGATATTCGGTGAAGCAGTCGATTTCGGCAGGTTTTAAGAGCCCTATCTCATCGTAGTGGCGCAGCATTCTTACGCTGACTCTGGACAGTTTTGAAAATTCTCCTATTTTCAGCACGTCGGTACCTCCTGTTTGCTGTTCTTTTTTGAGCTCGTGTTTATTATAATGCCTGCCACAGTGTGAGAGTCAATAGGGTTTTGACATTTTTTCTCTTAAAATTTTCGGGTTTACCTTCTGCCGAGATAGCGGAACACACGGCTTTTATATGCGGTATATGACGAGCCGAACACTGAGGTCAGGTACTTTTCTTCCTGCAAAATCTGCAAGTGTAGCGTGACAGCGGCAAAAAGCGAAAATACTGCCGTCAGCGGATTAAAATACATCAAAAGTACGCCTGCATACATGAAATCAAAGCCTAAAAACGCGGGATTACGACTGAATTTGTAGATGCCGTTTGTCACAAGTTCGGTTTTGTCCTTGTCGGGAATGCCTGCACGCCAGCTGTCCTTCATGCACACGACGGAGATGAGAAAAATAATGTCCCCGAGCATTCCTATTAAAAAACCTGTGAATCTCGCGCCCGAGGGCATACAGCTCCAACCGAATGCTATCGAGAGAAGCTGTGCTGCCGGAGCCGCGAGAGTTGCAATGCTCATGAGAAGCTCGACCATATGTATGTCTTTTTCTTTTCTGCGACCTATCTGACGTGTTTTTATGCCGTGCTTGTGCTGAATCAGCATTTTCACGAAATAAACCGTGTAAAACAACACCAGAACCACGAGAGCAAGCGCAAAATACGGCATATGCTCTTCTATCGGATATTTCATAATCTGCACTTTCCTTTTGTCAGCGTTTTCTCTTTGATTTATTCAGCTTCGATATCTCTTTAAACTTCGTCCGTTTTGCTTCGAGGTATTTGCTGTTGTCCGCCGCGTATTTGTTTTCCTTTTTCAGCTTTCGATACGATTCCAAGCGGTCTGCGTCAAGCTCTCCCTCTTCCAAAGCCTTACGGACAGCGCAATCAGGCTCGGAGGTATGTGTGCAGTCGGAAAACCTGCATTTTTGCGCAAGCTCCTCTATATCGTGAAAGGCAGTATCAATACCGCTTCCGCTGTCCCACATTCCAAGCTCACGCATACCGGGCGTATCAATAACAAAAGCTCCGTTTTCAAGAGTGACAAGCTCCCTGTGCGTAGTAGTGTGACGTCCACGGTCTCCGTTTCCTATCGCTCCCGTGGCAATCTCGTCCTCTCCGATGAGCTTATTTATCAGCGTAGACTTGCCGACGCCGGATGAGCCGATGAACGCTACCGTTTTTCCGGGAAGAATGTACTTCATCACTGCGTCATAGTCTTCCTCGAGCGACGAAACAGCTATTATATCCGCTCCGGGGGCAGTATTTTCCACTTCCGCGATTTTGCTCTCCACTTCACTGCACAAATCTGATTTTGTCAGGATAACAACAGGAATGGCGCCGCTGTCATATGTGATTGAAAGATATCTCTCGAGTCTCCTCAGATTGAAGTTGTTGTTGAGCGACATACAGATGAACACAGTGTCTATATTCGCGGCAACTACCTGCTCCTGCTTTACCGGACCTGCCGATTTTCTGATAAAGCAGCTCTTTCGCGGAAGCAGCTCTGTAATCACGGCGTTGCTGTTTTCGTCCGACCAATCCGCGACAACGTAATCCCCTACGGCAGGATAATCCGATACCGTCATTGCCTCATACCTGAATCTGCCCGACACAGCCGCGGATTTTATTTCTGTTCCGTATTGTATTCTATAAAGTCCTTTTTCCTGAGAGATAACTCTCGCGTGTATTTCATTCATTCTATATATTAAATCCTCGTTTTTTCTATGTTTGTGATTTTATGTTATATATGTTTTCCTGCAAAAGCTGCAAGAATTTTCCCGCGTGCGCTCCGTCCATCTGCGTGTGGTGGAACTGGAGGGACAGCTTAAGCGTTGTTTTAAACAGACCTTTATGATATCTGCCCCAGATTATAAAGGGATTGTTGAAAATTCCGCTGTTCATGCCTACCGCGCCGTCAATTCCCTTGTCAATTATAGCGGATGTTCATATGACCATGCTGTCTGTAATATCGTTGTTTTCGCAGCTTTTGGCAGTCAGCATTGTCAGACGCAGGTAGTCGCCGTTAAACTGCGCAAGGCTTTCGGAAAACGGCACGTCACCTGAGCACCTCTCCGTTTTTGTTTTTCACTATGGTGTTCACCGCGATGCTGTCGTACTTTATCAGCTTGTCCCCCACGGGGAGCATATAGAACTCCTTGACATCACTCGCCGCTTTGCCTATGCAGTAATCCATGAGCATATTGAATTTCATCCCTCTCCTGCGGCTGAGCTTTACGAGAGGTGTGACGTCAAATGTCTTGAAAAACGTTACCATTGGGTTCGGCGCATTCATCCATAGCTCATAAGCTTCCGCACGGGTTGTTGTTTTCGGGTCTACTGAAATCGGCTTCATATTTCCCTCTCCAGTGCCGCGATATCTCCCGACTGAATAGCGGAAATGCTCTGCTTAATCTTCTCTCTGTCCCAGTCCCACCAGCGCAGCTTCTCGAGCTTTTCTATGGTCTCGTCGTCAAAGCGTCTGCGTATCGGTTTTGCGGGGACACCTCCGACAATGGTATACGCCGGCACATCCTTAGTCACAACAGCACGAGTACCGATTATCGCGCCGTCTCCTATTTTCACACCCGACATAATAACCGCCTCGTAGCCTATCCAAACGTCGTTGCCGATAACAATATCTCCTTTGTTGTCCCACGCGTCCGTTATGTTTTTCGCGTCAAGCTCCCACTCGTCGAAGAATATCGGAAAAGTGTACGTGGACAGCGATTTCATTGAGTGGTTGCCGCTTGTGAACATGAACTTCGCACCGCAGGCAATCGAGCAGAATTTTCCTATTTTCAGCTTGTCTCCGTTTATCGGGTAATGGTATAAGACGTTGTTCTTCTCGAAATCGCGCGGATCGTTTACGAAGTCGTTATATATGGTGTAGTCGCCGACTTCGATATTCTCTCCCTTGACGACATCCTTTAAGTAGACCGTCTGCTTATCATGCGGTCGGGGATATGTATTGAACACTATAATCCTCCTTTTCTTTATTGCTGTCACTGAAACGACTGAACAGACACTGTAACATGTGCCGCTCCGAATATCAGCATGGTTATCACTGCGGGAATATTGTCCATCCAGACAGCGGCGAACAGATAGTACAGCACGGGAAAAATCGCGAGCGGAATCGGTACAAAGAGAAACGGCTTTCCGAGCAGTGCGACGTCTCTCCCGCCGAAAAAATAGCGAATCCAGACTATGTAGTACAGAATCAAAAACACGACCGCCGCCGCAAACCAGATACTTCGCACATCGAGCGTTTTTTCGCTTACTAAAAATGTCAGCAGTACAAGGTACAAAATTCTGCTGATGCTTTCGACTGTTTCAAGCCACCGCGCGGTACTTTTTGCCGAAGCATACTCTAAAGCGGGAGGAAATACCGCATAAGCTATGTTTATGAGCATAGGCAGGGCAAACACCGCTATACCAATCCATGAGAAAGACAGCTTCATGTTCACAGTACCACACCTGCTTTCACCGCGAAATCCGGCAGCTTAGTCGGTTTTCCGTAAATTGCTGTCAGCGCGCGAAACTCACGTCGAAATGCTTCACGCAGCTCCGCCTCAGTCAGATTTAGGTGCTCTGTGTTTGCAAGGATGGCAAGTCCGTATGAGTAATACACCATGTCCTGATGAAATAGTCTTGCCGTTTCCTCACTGTATCCGAATTCTTCAACAATTACCTCAATTGCCTCTGGGAAAAGGACGTCGTTGCGATACGGACCGAGCTGCTCCCCGTCAAGATAAAGCCAACGGAACAGCTGCTTTTCCTCCGAGGCAAACTTTACAAATCCCATGCCATAGCTGCTGTAACGGCTGTCGTTTCCTTCATGAGCCTGCAAAGAGTCGTTGACCCGTTTTGTATGCATCTGAATCGCCCGTTCTGTCAGCGCGGTTTTTAGTTCATCCATATTCTTGAACGAAAAATAAATAGGCTGAGTGGAACAACCGAGCTTTTTCGCGACGCTTCTTGCATTGACAGAAGAAAACCCTCCGTCACGAAGCACATCCCCCGCCGCGTCTATAATCTCTTCCCTTGACACCTTTTTTACTGCCGGCATAATATCACGCCCCTTCAAATAACATGTTGTTATGTATAACGCTTTGTTATTATAAGCCGCTCGAGCAGATTTGTCAAGAGATTTTTCAAAAAAACTATTTCTCCGGCTTCATGCAAAACAGATGTATGCCGAGCACCATGTTAAATCCCGTCGCGGCAAATACGCTGAATCTCTCGACTATGCCGAAGCAGTCAGCCGGAACAATTTTCATGCAGACAGCCCCCACGAGCATCATA
>ERZ779861.634-NODE-634-length-48416-cov-10.744505_pt1 | contig 48416 bp, 38 predicted proteins | sample MGYA00511558_ERZ779861 | MGnify/ENA primary metagenome ERZ779861 (study PRJEB29588, sample SAMEA2163432) | human gut metagenome | biome: human gut; feature: human-associated habitat; material: faeces | place: Denmark | collected 2008/2010 ...
AACCGCTATAAGGGCCTTGGTGAGATGAACCCGGATCAGCTGTGGGAGACCACCATGGACCCGGACAACCGCATGATGTACCGGGTACACCTTGAGGACGCCATACGGGCGGACGAGATATTCTCCACCTTAATGGGCGACAAGGTAGAGCCCCGCAAGGAGTTCATAGAGCAGAACAGCAAGCTGGTAGTGGATCTGGACGTATAAAGGAGCAATAAATGGACGACATCACCAACAACCCCCGCATAACGCCGCTTGATATAGAGCAGGAGATGAAGAAATCCTTCATTTCCTACGCCATGGCGGTAATAATAAACCGCGCCCTGCCCGATGTGCGGGACGGCCTCAAGCCGGTGCACCGGCGCATACTGTACTCTATGGGAGAGCAGGGCTTCACCCCGGATAAGCCCTTCCATAAGTCCGCCCGCATAGTGGGCGACGTGCTGGGCAAATACCACCCCCACGGGGACAGCTCGGTATACGACGCCATGGTGCGCCTTGCACAGGACTTCAACACCCGCTACCTGCTGATAGAGGGCCAGGGCAACTTCGGCAGCGTGGACGGGGACGGCGCGGCGGCGATGCGCTATACCGAGGCACGGCTTTCTAAAATGAGCCTTGAGATGCTGGCGGATATAGACAAAAATACCGTGGACTTCATGCCCAACTTCGACGAGACGCTGGTGCAGCCCACGGTGCTGCCCAGCCGCTTCCCCAATCTGCTGGTAAACGGCAGCAACGGCATAGCAGTAGGCATGGCCACAAACGTGCCGCCCCATAACCTCGGGGAGGTCATAGACGCATACGTGGCCCTCATAGACAACAGGGACATATCCATCGAGGAGCTTATGGCATACCTGCCGGGGCCGGATTTCCCAACGGGAGCCACTATAATGGGAACCGCGGGCATAAGGCAGGCATACAGGACGGGCAGGGGCAAGATACTGGTACGGGCAAAGACCGAGATAGAGCCAATGGCCAACGGCAAGAGCCGCATAGTGGTAACGGAGCTGCCCTATCAGGTGAACAAGGCCCGATTGGTGGAAAAGATAGCGGAGCTGGTGCATGAAAAGCGGGTGGAGGGCATAACCGCCCTTCGGGACGAGAGCAACCGCAACGGCATGAAGGTGGTAATAGAGATAAAAAAGGACGTGAACGCCAACGTCGTTTTAAATCAGCTCTATAAGCACACCCAGCTTCAGGATACCTTCGGCGTGATAATGCTGGCTCTTGTGGATGGGGAGCCAAAGGTGCTCAACATAAAGGAGATGCTGTACCACTACCTCAGGTTCCAGGAGGAAGTGGTGACCCGCCGCACAAAGCACGATCTGGAAAAGGCCAAAGAGCGGCTTCATATATTGGAGGGCCTGCTCATAGCCATGGCCAATATAGACGAGGTCGTGGATATAATCAAGACCTCCAAGACCCAGAGCGAGGCCAAGGAACGGCTGAACGTCCGCTTCGGATTGACGGATAAGCAGAGCCAGGCCATACTGGATATGCGCTTAGGCCGCCTTACAGGGCTGGAGCACGACAAGATACAGGCGGAGAGGGACGGCCTTGTGGAGACCATCGCCTATTACGAAAGCGTCCTTGCGGACGAAAACAAGCTGCTGGGCATAATCCGGGAGGAGATACTGGAGGTCCGCCGCAAATACGCCGACCCCAGAAGGACCGAGATAGCCCAGATAACAGAGGATATAGAGCTGGACGACATAATACAGCCGGAGGAGATGACGGTAACCCTTACCCACTTCGGCTTCGCAAAGCGCACCAGCATGGATACCTATAAGGCCCAGAACCGTGGCGGCAGGGGTATAACCGGCCAGACCACCCGGGAGGAGGATTTCGTTGAGCACCTGTTCGGCTGCAACACCCACGACGAGATAATGTTCTTCACCAACATGGGCCGGGTGTTCCGCATGAAGTGCTACCGGATACCCGAGGCGGGCCGCACCGCCAAGGGCACCGCCATAGTCAACCTGCTGAACCTTAAAGAGGGCGAGAAGGTGACCACGCTGTTCCCACTGTGGGAGGAGGGAAAATACCTGAACCTCATCACCAAGGCGGGCATAATCAAGAAGACACCCATAGAGGAGTTCGACAACATCCGAAAGGGCGGAATGATCGCCCAGAACCTCAGGGAGGGGGACGAGCTTATTGCCGCCATAATGACGGACGGCAGCGACGAGATAATAGTGGGCACCAAAAAGGGCAAGAGCATACGCTTCAGCGAGGAGGACGTGCGCCCCATGGGCAGAAGCGCCACCGGCGTAAAGGCCATAACGCTGGAGGAAAACGACAGCGTGGTGGGGGCCGAGAAGGTACGCCCCGGCGCCTCCATACTCTCCATATCCGAAAACGGAATGGGCAAGCGCACGCCGGAGGAGGACTACCGCACCCAGACCCGGGGCGGCAAGGGCATAATAGCCATGGCCCTCACCGAAAAGACCGGCGATCTGGTCTGCATGAAGGCGGTAGGAGCCTCCGATATAGAGGAGGACGTAATGATAATAAGCTCCGAAGGCACCATAATAAGGCTGCCCGTGGAGCAGATATCCGAGATATCCCGCAATACCCAGGGAGTGCGCCTTATGCGCACCGAGGACAGGGTGGCCTCCGTTGCCATAGTTCCCCACGTGGAGCCTGACGGGGAGTAATAAAAAAGAGGGGACGGCAAGCTGTCCCCTTTATATGTCTGTAAAGGAACATGGTATATGCCGCTTATACGCCTCGCACAGCTTTTCGCCGCCGCGGGACATACCCTCTACGGAGTAGGGGGCATGGTGCGCAACCCGCTTCTGGGCCTGCCGGTCACGGATAACGACGTTACCTCCTCCATGACGCCGGGGGAGGTAATGGCCATGTGCCGGGATAAGGGCATAAAGTATCTGGACATAGGTGCGGCCTTCGGAATGGTGGAGCTGCACTATATGGGCGGGGTATTCCAGCACACCACCTTCAGGCGGGATACATACCCAACAGGCGGCGGGCACCGGCCCCGGGCGGTAAGCTACTCCGGGGACATAAACGAGGACGCCTTCCGCCGGGACTTTACTGTGAACGCCATATATAAAAACATACTGACAGGCAGGATCACCGACCCTACCGGCGGCATGCAAGACCTTAAAAAAAGGCTGCTCAGAGCTACCTCAAAGGATCCCGCCGTCATAATGGGAGACGACGCCCTTCGCATAATGCGCATGGCGCGCTTTGCCTCGGAGCTGGGCTTTGAGGTGGAGCGGGGCACATTGGAGGCCGCAAGGGCCTGCGCGGCGGGGCTTGCGGACATATCCCCGGAGCGCATACGGGAGGAGCTGGACAGGATACTGCTCTCCGACGCGAAATACGGCATTCCCGGGGGGCCGTACAGGGGGCTTGAGCTGCTGGACAATCTGGAGGCCCTGGACGTGATACTGCCCGAGCTGGCCAAGGGCCGGGGAGTGGCCCAGAAGCCCCAGTACCACAAGTACGACGTGCTTCACCACTGCTTTCATGCGGTGGACTGCATAGAGCCAAGCCTTACCCTGCGCCTTGCCGCTCTGCTCCACGATGTGGGCAAGCCGGCGGCGCTTCAGGCCACGGGCTGCATGTACACCCACGACAGGCTGGGTGCGGATATTGCCCGGGGAATACTGGAAAGGCTGAGGTACCCCTCCGCCGTCATACGGGACGTTACGGCGCTTATACGCAACCACATGTTTGACCTTCGTACCGAGGCAAAGGAGAATACCATACGGCTATGGCTTCAGGAGATGGGTATAGAGCGCTCGCGCCAGCTCATAGCTCTCCGCCGGGCGGACGTTCACGGCAGCGGAAGGATAGAGGGGCCGGTGGAGTCCGCGGACAGGTGGGAGCGCATACTGGAAAGCATGATAGCGGCGGGGGCGCCCTTTGAAGAGCGGCAGCTTGCCGTCACAGGGGCGGACATAGTCGGTTACCTTGGCATACCCCCTTCTCCCAGGATAGGGTACATAAAGGCGGGGCTGCTCAGGCACTGCGCAAAACGCCCGGAGGACAACAATAAAACCGTGCTGCTTCGGCTCAGCCGGGATTTGGTAAACAATTCGTGACAGTTTTGCCCTTTTGCCCTATATACACTTGCAATACCCATGGGAAAAATGTAAAATAGGTTGATTAGGTATGAAAATTATAAGGGTATGTATGCACATACGGCAACCCTGACCCTGAACGGAGGATATAAGTGGCTATTTCGCTGGAAGTTAAAAAATTCGTAAACACCGAATACGTAGGCAAATTTGCGGAGATCGAGCTGCCCATAGCCCAGCCCGAAGACGAGGAGCCCCCAAGGAAGGCCAGAAAGAAGCCGGACAAGAAGGATAAGAAGGAAAAAAAGGCTTCCTTTATTCGCAAAAGGGCGGATTATGACGGCGATGACGACGATTATGACGATATAGACAGCGAGATCGAGGCGGAGCTGGACGCGGAGGAAGAGGAGGAGCGCAGAAAGTCCCGCAGGGGAGGCCTGTTCGGCAGGAGGCGCGCCGAGGAGGATGACGACGAGCTGGACGACGAGCTTGACGAGGAAGAGGACGAGGCCGCCAAGGCCCTGGCCCGCCGTAAGGCAGCCGCTCAGGAAGCCCGCCGCGTAGCCGCCATGTTTGACGATGCTCCCAAGGCATCCCGTACTTCCCAGCCCGTGGAGGTAGAGGAAGAAGAATATCAGGAGCCGGAGCCTGAAGGCCCCCGGACAGAGCGCGCTCGGATACACTACATCGAAGAGGGCAACGGGGAGCCGCTGATACTCGTACACAGCGTAGGCCAGTCCTTCTATACCTGGCGCAACATGTTTTCCCGCCTCAGCCTTAATTACCGGGTGATAGCCATAGACCTGCTGGGTCACGGCTATTCCTCCAGGCCTGAGAACTTCAACTATACCGTTGAGGAGCAGGCCATGACGCTGGGCCTGTTCATGGACGCAATAGGCGTGCAGTCCGCCCACATAATGGCATTTTCCATGGGTTCCGCCTACGCGCTGCGCTTTGCGCTGGACAACCCGGAGCGGGTAGGCAAGATGATGCTCATAGCTCCCGGCGGCATTTCCCCCGAGATGCCGCTGGCCATAAAGCTCATGGACAGCAGCATACTGGGCGGCGTGGCCTCCATGCTCTACGGCATGCGCACGGTGGAAAAGGTGCTTTCCGAGTGCTATTTCGACCTTGCCCAGATGATGAGCCCCGAGGTAGTGGGCGAATACTACAAGACCATATCCGACCGTGAGTCCCGCTGGGCGCTGCGGGCTTCCTTCCACAACTTTGACGATGAGGGCGTGGTATCCAGGCTCCGCTCCCTTGAGGCCCCCGTGCTGATGCTTCAGGGCAGCGAGGACAAGTGGCGTCAGGGGGACGACTCCGAGCTGTACCACACGGCGATGCCCTACGCCGGCTTTGCCACCATGCGCAACGCAGGCCACCTGCTCCATGAGGAAAAGGCGGAAAAGGTCATCGCGGCCACGCTGGAGTATATACCGGCCATACAGCCGGAGGCTTAGAACGGCAAACCGCCCGCAAACCTGCCTCCCTTTTAATAAAATAAAGGGAGGCTTTCTTATGTTCGCTTGCCAACTATTCACCATTCCTTCATAGCATTATCCGCTCTTTTATGATACAATAACCATGGCTATATGCCGATATATATAAAAAGAGGAAAACGAATTGAGAAAGAAACGGCTCGGGTCGATACTGATAAGCGCCGCGCTTATCGTCATATTGGCCGTATTTTTGATAAACCTGAAGGAAGGCAGCTCAAGGGCCCCGGCGGACGCCGTTGCGCTGAGCGAGATAATGATCTCCAACAAGGGCTCCGTGCCGGACAACCTGGGCGGCTACCCCGACTATATAGAGCTTCACAACGGCTCAACGGAAAAGGCGGACATATCCGGCTACGGCCTGTCCGACAGCCTGCTGGAGGGCGCAAAGTATGTGTTCCCCGCAGGTACGGTGCTGGAGCCCGGCGCTTATGTGGTGGTATGGTGCGGCGGCGAGGCGGAGGACGGCATGCATGCCCCCTTCAAGCTCAGCGCGGGTGAGGAGGCGGTGCTGTTCGACGCATCCGGAAGGCCCCTTGATACGGCTGTGCTCAACTCGGTGGACTCCGGAATGGTGCTGCGCCGGGAGGGCGAAGTATGGACACAGGCAAAGCCCTGCCCCGGCTACCCGAAGACCGAGGAGGGCATGGCGGAATACGAGGCGAGCCTCAAGGAGACGGAGGATATAGGCCTCTACATCAACGAGTTCATGGCCAGCAACGCTACCACTATCTGCGACAGCTTCGGCAGCTATTCCGACTGGATAGAGCTATACAATTCAACGGATACGGACATGGACATATCCGGCTTCGGCATATCGGATAACCTGTCCCAGCCCATGAAGTACAGGTTCCCGGATGGGAGCACCATAGCCGCCAAGGGCTATCTGGTGGTATTCTGCTCCGGAAACGAGGGAATGCAGAACGGGGAGCTGCACGCGCCCTTCGGCCTTCGCTCCTATGGGGAGGACGTGGTGATTGCCAACAGGGCCGGAAGGATAATCGACAGCTATTCCTTCAAGAACCAGGAGACTGACGTTTCCATGGCCCGCATACCCGACGGCGCCGGCGAGTTCCAGTCCAATTCCCAGCCCAGCCCCGGCTATCCAAACACCGGCGCGGGCTACTCCGCCTTTGACGCCGCCAACAGGCTGCCACTGAGCGGCGTATACATAAGCGAGTTCGGCGGCTCCACGGGCAGCGTGGCTTCGGACTGGGTGGAACTGCACAACTCCACCGGGAGCGCCGTGAGCCTTGGGGGCTACGGCCTGTCCAACAACCCGAAGAACCCCGCAAAGTGGGTATTTCCGGATATATCCATAGAGCCGGGCGAATACCTGCTGCTTTACGCTACGGGCAGCGCCGACAAGGCTCAAAAAAAAAATCTCAAGCTTAATTTCTGCATAAGCTCCACAGGCGAGGCGCTGTTTTTTTTCGACCCCAATGGAAAGCTCATAGACAAGCTCTCCGCAGGGCGTATGAGGTCCGGCCAGAGCTACGGCAGGGACGGCTCGGACAACCGCTTTTACTATGCGGAGCCTACCCCCGGCGCCCAGAACGGCAAGGGCTATGAGGGCATAACCCAGCTCCCGGCCTTCAGCGTCACTCCCGGCATATACGATAATGCCGTCACCGTGGCCATTACCGCGGGGGAGGGGGAGACAATACGCTACACCACCGACTGTACCACTCCAAACGCAAGCTCGGAGGTGTACAGCGGCGAGCTTTCCATCAGCAAAAACTCCGTCATACGAGCCGCAGCCTTCAGGGACGGCTACCTTTCCGGCGACGTGGCTACCGCAACCTATCTTTTCAGGAGCGACGGCGTGAACCATGCCCTGCCGGTGGTGACCCTCGTTACAGATCCGGACAATCTCTGGAACAGCAAGACCGGCATATACGCTACCGGCGACCAGTTTGACCCGGACGCCGCCTCCTACGCGGACACCCTGAAATCCGCCACCTACTATCAGGCAAAGTTCGCCACCGAGGAGCAGGTGGATACCATATGGGAAAAGCCCGCAGCGTTTTCGCTCTTTGACGATAACGGGAAGCAGGTCTTTACCCAGAACGTGGGCATAAGGATAGCGGGCAGCTTTGGCCGCGGCAGGGCCCAGAAGGGCTTCAACGTAATAGCCCGCAAGGAATACGGCAAGGGCTCCATGGAGTACCCCTTCTTCGAGAACCGCCCCTATACGGAATACAAGGCGGTGGTGCTGCGGGCCGGCGCCCAGGATCAGAACCGCAGCAAGATAAGGGACGAGCTGGCCAGCGGGCTTTTAGAGGGAACTGACATAAATATACTCTATCAGGCCTACCGCCCTACGGTGCTTTACCTCAACGGCGAATACTGGGGCGTGTACTTCATGAAGGAAAAGCGCAACCGCTTCTTCGTGGCCCAGCATGAAAACACGGAAAACAACGTGGACTTGGCCATAGGCAAGGGCTTCAAGCAGCGCACCTACGGCGACAATTCGGACTGGGTGAGCCTTTACGAATACGCCACCAGCCACGACCTTTCCGCAAGCGACGCCTACAACTACGTCGCGGAGCGAATGGACGTGGACAGCTTCCGGGATTACATGATAGCCGAGATATACAACGGCAACACGGACACCTACAATTTCCAGTATTACCGCCTCAAGGGCGGCAAGTGGAAGTTCATATTCTACGACTTCTGCTGGGGCTTCCAGAGCCCAGGCCACGAGACGCTGGCCTTCCGCATGGGCAAGACGCCCAGCGACGTATGCTCTGCAAAGCTGTTTGCCGCCATGCTCCAGAACAAGGGCTGGAGGGACAGCTTCTGCCGCCGCTTCGGGGAGCTTCTCAACACCGCCTTTGCCCCGGAGCGGGTGAGTGCGCTCATAGAAGAGCTTTACGGCTATGTGGAGCCGGAGATAAAGCGGGAGCGGGAAAAGTTCAATAAGGATACGTTTATGGGAGTGAAGCAGCCCAATACAAACCTGGGAACCTACGAGGGCTTCCAGAGCGAGATAAGCAAGCTGAAGGATTTCGCCCAGAGGCGGCCGGAGGAGCTGAAGCGGCAGCTTCAAAGCAACCTGGGCCTCAGCGATTCCTACATGAAGGAGGTGTTCGGCTAAAATGGAAAAGGCCAGAAGGCCAGCGCGCCCGAAAAAGCGGCCAGTACAGTACCGCCACGAGCTGAAATACTACATCAACCGGGGAGACTATGAGATACTCTCAAGAAGGCTGCGCTCCTGCATACAGCAGGACGAGAACGCCCAAAGAAACGGCGGCGAGTACTTTATAAGGAGCTTATATTTCGACAGCCCCTTTGACGACGCCCTATGGGAAAAGCTGTCCGGCGTGGACGAGAGGGACAAGTTCCGCATAAGGGCGTACAACGGCAGCGACGACGTGATAAAGCTCGAATGTAAGCACAAGGAGGGCAGCTATATCGCCAAGCAGTCCATACGCCTTAGCCGCGGGGAGTGCGAGAGCCTCATAAGGGGCGACTACGCCTTTCTCCTCTCCCGCCCAGAACCCTTCGCCCGGCGCATGTTTGTGGAGTTTGCCACCAAGGGCCTGCGCCCCTGCGTAATAGTTGACTATACACGGGAGGCCTACGTTTACCCCGTTGAGGACGTTCGCATAACCTTCGATAAGGATATACGCACCGCATACAGGGGGACGAGCCTTTTCGACATGACACAGCCCACCTATCCCGTCATAACAGACGGCGACCTTGTGCTGGAGGTAAAGTTCAACAACTACCTGCCCAGCTATATAAGGGAGCTTTTGCAGATAGATTCCCACACGCGCAGTGCCGTAAGCAAGTACTGCATATGCAGAAAGTTTGAGTTTTAGGAGGACCACATGATAAGCTTTTCCGACCTTTTCACCATCACAATGAACCCCGTTCAGGTAATACTGACCCTGATAGTTGGCCTGCTCGTGGGCCTGTATGTATGGTTCATATATAAAAAGACCTTCAGCGGCGTCATGTATTCCCGTACCTACGGCATGACGCTGGTAATGATGACCATAGTTACGGCGCTGATGCTGATGCTGATCAACAACAGCCTGACCCTCAGCCTTGGCATGGTGGGCGCCCTGTCCATCGTCCGCTACCGCACCGCCATAAAGGACCCCCTTGACACCGCCTTCATATTCTGGGCAGTGGGCGAGGGTATAGCCGTGGGCACAAAGTTCTACGACGTGGCCATAATCGCCGGCATAATAATAGGCATATTCGTGCTGCTGATCTCAGGCTCAAGGGGCAAGGGCGGCGCTCAGAGCTACCTCCTTATAATCCACTACAGCGAGGCCGCGGCAGACGCCATACGCAAGATGACCAAGCAGCTTCCCGGCGCCCGGCTCAAGAGCAAGGTAGTGCGCCCCGGCAGCATAGAGCTTACCATGGAGCTGCGCCTCAAGGAGAATGAGACGGGCTTCGTAGAGAAGTTCACCAGGGTGGAGGGCGTGTACGATGCAAGCCTTATCACTCATCAGGGAGACATAGTGGCGTAGCCCCCTCTTTTGAAATTGAAAGGGAGAGATCATGCTCAAACGGTTTGCGTCCTACTACAAGCCCCATAGAAGGCTGTTCTATATAGACATGTTTTGCGCGCTGATAATATCGGCGTGCAATATGTTTTATCCAATAATAGCCAAGGATATAATAAACGTCTATGTGCCGGAGAGGGATATGCGGCGGCTGGTGCTGTGGTGCTGCGTGCTGCTGGGCATATATCTGCTCAAGGCCGTTATGAAGTTCATAGTGGATTACTGGGGCCATATCGTAGGTGTGCGGATACAGGCGGATATGCGCCGGGAGATGTTCGGCCACCTGGAAAAGCTGCCCATAAGCTTTTTCGATGAAAACAAGAGCGGCGTGCTCATGAGCCGCATGACCAACGATCTTCAGGAGATATCCGAGCTTGCCCACCACGGACCGGAGGATATATTCCTCTCGGTGGTGATGCTCATAGGGGCGGTGGCGTGGCTCTCGACCATATGCCCGCCGCTGGCGCTAATACTGCTCATAATGCTGCCCTGCACCGTGTTCATAACCACAAGGGCCCGCCTTGGGCTGAACAGGGCATCCCAGGAGACACGGGTAAAGATGGGCGAGATAAACGCCAATGTAGGCACCGCCATATCAGGCGTAAGGGTATCCCGGGCCTACACCGGAGAGGATCACGAGCTGAAGCTCTTTGATGTACTCAACCGCCAGCTCACCGGCATACGTAGCAAATACTATTGGGCCATGGCGCGGTTCTTTACAGAGGCGGAGCTGCTGATGGATCTTACCTATCTGGCAATCCTCTTTTTTGGCGGCCTTTTCTTCTTCAGGGGCAGCATAAACGCCGGCGAATACACCGCGTTTCTGCTTATGGTATCCAACTTTTTTAACCCAGTCCGAAAGATGGTCAACATGTTCGAGCAGCTTCAGGCGGGTACGACGGGCTTTAAGCGGTTTACGGAAATTATGGACGAGCCCCCGGAGGAGGACGCCCCAGACGCCATAGACGCAGGCAGGCTGGTGGGGGATATCGCCTTTGAGGACGTATCCTTCCGGTATAAAAACAGCGACGCCAAGGGGGCGGAGAAGGTGATAAAGCACCTGAACCTCCGCATACCCGCAGGGGAGACGGTGGCTCTCGTCGGCCCCTCCGGCGGCGGCAAGACCACCCTCTGTAACCTCATACCGCGGTTTTACGACCCGGAGGAGGGCCGCATAACCATAGACGGCACCGACATAAGGGACTTCACAAGGGTATCCCTCCGGCGCAACGTGGGAATAGTGGCCCAGGACGTATTCCTCTTTGACGGCAGCATAGCGGACAACATACGCTACGGCAACCTTGACGCCACGGAGGAGGAGGTCATAGAGGCCGCGAAAAAGGCCCGCATACACGACTACGTAATGACGCTGGAGGAGGGCTACGACACCCAGGTGGGCGAGCGTGGAGTGAAGCTTTCCGGCGGCCAGAAGCAGCGCATATCCATAGCCCGCGTATTTCTGAAGGATCCCGGCATACTGATACTGGACGAGGCCACCTCGGCTCTTGATAACCAGACCGAAATGGAGATACAGCAGGAGCTGTTTGAGCTTGCCAAGGGGCGCACCTGCATAATCGTGGCACACAGGCTTTCCACCATAAAGAGCGCAAACGAGATAGTGGTGCTCACGCCCTCCGGCATAGCCGAGCGGGGCAGCCACAGGGAGCTTATGGCCCTTGGCGGCATATACGCCAACCTCTATAATTATCAGATAATAGACCTATAAAGGAACGAACAAGGTATGAAGATTACGGTCATAGGCTGCGGGCGCTGGGGCTCGTTTATAGCGTGGTATCTCGACAAGGCAGGGCACAGCGTAAGCCTTTACGGACGGGAAGGCTCGCCCCACATGAAACAGTTCAGGGAGAGCCGCACCAACGGCATAGTGACGCTGCCAAACAGCATACGGCTCATATCCGCCATGGAGGAGGCCGTAAAGACGGAGCTGATAGTGGTATCCGTGGGAGCCCAGTCCTTTAGGGAAGTGGCTGCGGACATAGCGGCGCAGGGCTATAGGGGCGACCTTGTGCTGTGCATGAAGGGCATAGAGCAGGGTAGCGGCAAAAGGCTTTCGGAGATCGCCCTGGAATACCTGCCGAAAAGCGGCGTCGCCGTCTGGCTGGGGCCCGGCCACGTTCAGGAGTTTGTGGCGGGGATACCCAACTGCATGGTGATAGACGGCACCTCGGAGGAGCTGAAGGAGCGTCTGGTGACACAGTTCAGCTCCAGCCTCATACGCTTCTATTACGGCCGGGATCTAATAGGCAACGAGGTGGGGGCCGCCGCAAAGAACGTCATAGGCATAGCGGCGGGAATACTGGACGGCATGGGCCTAACCAACCTTAAGGGTGCGCTCATGGCCCGCGGCACCCGGGAGGTTGCCCGGCTCATAGTGGCTATGGGGGGGATAGAGCATTCCGCCTACGGCCTCTGCCACTTGGGGGACTATCAGGCCACCGTGTTTTCCCAGTTCAGCCATAACCGCGCCTTCGGCGAGGCCTTCGCCAGGGGGGAGAAGTTCGGGAAGCTTGCCGAGGGATACTATACCGTGGAGGCGCTCATGGAGCTTTCGAAAAAGTACGGGGTGGATATGCCCATATGCCGCGCCGTGCATAAAGTGCTGTACGACGGCGCAAACCCCAGAGACGAGCTCACCGCCCTGTTCATGCGGAGCCTTAAAAAGGAGTTTTAGATGTACATAGACACCCATGCCCACCTGACGGACGGCGCCTTTGACCATGACAGGCAGGAGCTTATAAAGGGTCTTGCCGCCGGGGGTATAGGCAAAATAATAGAGATATCCTGCGACCCGAAGGATTTCCCGGTCTCCGCGGCCCTTGCGGAGCAAAACCCCGGCATATACCTTGCCTTCGGCATTCACCCCGAATTCGCGGAGACATATACGGAGGGCGATATGGCCGCATTGGGCGAATACCTGAAGCATCCCAAGTGCGTTGCGCTGGGGGAGATAGGGCTGGACTACTACTGGAAGCCCTACAACAGGGAAAAGCAGCTGGAGCTGTTCCGCCGCCAGCTCGATATGGCCATAGAGCGGGACATGCCGGTTTCCATGCATATCCGGGAGGCATACGGGGACTGCATGGAGGTGCTGGAAAGCTACGGGGGAAGGATAAAAGGTGTTATGCACTGCTTTTCGGGCAGCGCCGAGATTGCGGAGCGCTGCGCAGGGCTGGGGCTGTACATAGCCTTCGGCGGTGCGCTTACCTTCAGATCAAACAAAAAAGGCCCGGCGGCCTGCGCCGCCACTCCCATTGACAGGCTTCTCACCGAAACCGATTGTCCCTACATGGCCCCGGAGCCCCACCGGGGAGAGCGCAACGACCCCGGCAGCATACCCGCGATATGCCGCAAAATGGCTGAGATAAAGGGGGTAAGCGAGGGTGAGATGGAAAGAGCGGCGGAGGAAAACGCAGAGCGGCTGTTCGGCATTTAAAATGATTTTTTGAAAAAAATCAATGCTTGACAAACGCCGCCCATACGTGTTATTATCCCAACAAATAATATATTCGGGCAGGGCAGACGGCCCATGCAAAAGGGAAAGGAGAGCACTTATGATAAACACCGCTATTACCATGTACGGCATGATGATGTGCTGCTCCATGTCCCTCGGGCATGGAGAGCGCTTGCGTTGCCTGCAATAAAGCCTTTTGCATTAAAGGCGGTATTTTGATTTATAGGCCGTAAGCGCAGAGCTTGCGGCTTTTTTAATGCAATACTTCGGATTGGAGAAAAAGATGGAAGCACGTGAAATGATAGCCATAAGGGGGCTGACAAAGACCTTCGGCCTGAAGGCGGACGCCGTTACCGCCCTCAGGGATATAGACCTTTCCGTAAGGGCGGGGGAGATATTCGGCATAATCGGCCTCTCCGGGGCGGGCAAGAGCACGCTGGTACGCTGTATGAACTACCTTGAGCACCCCACGGAGGGCAGCGTAACGGTGGACGGAAAAAAGCTGGGCGCGCTGAACAAAAAAGAGCTGCTCAACGCCAGAAGGGGTATAGGCATGATATTCCAGCAGTTCAACCTGCTGATGCAAAAGACCGCCCTGGAAAATATCTGCTTCCCATTGGAGATAGCGGGGGTAAGCAGAAAGGACGCCATAGACCGGGCAAGGGAGCTTCTGAAGCTGGTGGATCTTGAGGACAGGGAAAAGGCCTATCCCGCCCAGCTATCCGGCGGGCAGAAGCAGAGGGTGGCCATAGCCCGGGCCCTTGCGCCCAGCCCGAAGGTGCTGCTTTGCGACGAGGCCACCTCCGCCCTCGATCCCACCACCACCCGCTCCATACTGTCGCTGCTGAAGGAAATAAACAGGACCCTTGGCATAACCATAGTAGTTATAACCCACGAGATGAGCGTTATAGAGGAGATATGCGACAGGGTAGCCATAATCGACCACAGCCAGATAGCCGAGGTGGGCGAGGTATCCGATATATTCATGAACCCAAAGACGGAGATAGCGAAAAGGCTGCTGTACGCCAGCGGCCGCCTGGGGGAGGAGGTGCTGGGCGAAAGGTGCCTGCGCATCATATTCGACGGAACCCAGACCTCCAGCCCCGTCATATGCGACATGGTGCTGGAGTGCGGCGCCCCGGTAAACATACTCTTTGCGGACACAAAGACCATCGAGGGCAAGATGCACGGCTATACCCTCATACAGCTCCCGGAAAACCGGGAGCTTGGAGATAAGATGAAGAAGTACCTCGATCTCCACGGGGTACAGTACCTTGAGGAGGCATACCATGTTTGATCCGCAGCTTGTGAAACTCTTTGGCGACGGCATACTGGAGACCTTATACATGACCCTCGTATCCACCGCCATATCCTACCTGCTGGGCCTGCCCATAGGCGTACTGCTGACCACCTCCGCCCCCGATGGCATAAGCCCACGGCCTGTGCTGTACAGGACGCTGGGCGTGGTGGTGAACATACTCCGCTCCGTGCCCTTTCTGATACTCATGGTGTGCGTGCTGGGCCTCACCCGCTTCCTGGTGGGCACCATCATAGGCTCCACAGCGGTAATCCCTCCGCTGGTAATAGCGGCGGCGCCATATGTGGGCCGCATGGTGGAAGGCTCCCTCAAGGAGGTGGACCACGGCGTGATAGAGGCGGCTCAAAGCATGGGCGCGTCGGTGTTCCAGATAATCACCCGGGTGCTGCTGCCCGAGAGCACGCCCTCGCTGCTCAACGGCGCGGCGATAGTTACCACCACCATACTTTCCTACTCCGCCATGGCGGGCGCGCTGGGGGGCGGCGGCCTTGGGGCCATAGCCATCAACTACGGCTACCACCGCTTTCAGCCTGATATGATGTGGATCGCCGTGGTGCTGCTGGTGCTGCTGGTGCAGCTCATTCAGCTCATCGGCGACAGGCTGGTAGTGAAGTCGGATAAGAGAAGAAGATAGATAATTGAGCCGTCAGGCTTGATATATAAAAATTTTTATAATTTTTCAGGAGGAAAACAAAATGAAAAAGCTGATTGCAATCGTACTGACCCTTGTACTGGCGCTGTCCTTCGCGGCCTGCGCCCAGCCTGAGGCGGCCCCTGCCGAGAGCGCCGCCCCCGAAACCACCGAGAGCGCCGCTCCCGAAACCACCGAGAGCGCCGCCCCCGCCGAGCTTGTAAAGGTCAAGGTAGGCGCTTCCGTCACCCCCCATGCGGAGATACTCAATGCTGTAAAGGATGAGCTCAAGGCGGCGGGTTATGACCTTGAGGTGGTAGAGTTCACCGACTATGTGCTGCCCAACACTGCCCTGGAGCAGGGGGATCTGGACGCCAATTACTTCCAGCATACCCCTTACCTGGATAACTTTAACGAGGAAAAAGGCACCCATCTGGTAGCCGTGGGCAAAATACACTACGAGCCCTTCGGCATCTACGCAGGCAAGACCTCTGACCTCTCCGCTATCCCCGACGGCGGCTCCATCGCCATACCCAACGACGGCACAAACGAAGCCCGCGCGCTGCTTCTGCTGGAGGCTCAGGGCCTCATCAAGCTCAAGGAGGGCATCACCTTTACCGCTACCGTGCTGGATATAGCCGAGAACCCCAAGAATCTCAGCATCAAGGAGATTGAGGCAGCCCAGCTGGCCCGCTCCCTTCAGGACGTGGACGCGGCGGTCATAAACGGCAACTACGCCATTCAGGCAGGCCTCAAGGTGAAGGACGCCCTGGCCATAGAGGATAAGGACTCCATCGCCGCCGACACCTACGCCAACGTGCTGGTGGTAAAGGAAGGCCATGAGAACGACGAAGCCACAAAGGCGCTGCTTGCCGCCCTCCAGAGCGACACCGCCAAGAAGTTCATGGAGGAAAAGTACGAGGGCGCTGTCATAGCGGCCTTCTAAGGCATACAGCCATATAAATTTATTGGAGCCCCGGCAGGGGCTCTTTTTTGGTTATAATAAACGATAATATATTATTTAAGGTGTTGTTTTTAATGACGCAGGAATTGCACCGGTACCGTATAAAAAATGGCGGCGCGGTGGCAAAAGCGGCGCAAACAGGGCATAAAGGCCGAAGGATTTACTTTTTAAGATAATAAAGAAACAAGATTGACAAAATCTATACAAAAGTTTATTATTTTAATGCAGGAATAACTGCATAAAATAAGTAAGGGAGAAGGAAAAGAATGGATAATCTTCTGCATTTTGTTCAGACGGTGAACAGCTATCTTTCGGACTATATTCTGGTGATACTTCTTATCGGCGTAGGCCTCTGGTACTCCATCAAGACCAACTTCGTGCAGGTGCGCTGCTTCGGCGAGGGCATGAAGAAGGTATTCGGCAACCTCAAGCTCAACGGCGAAAAGCATGAGAGCGGCATGAGCTCCTTCCAGGCTCTCGCCACGGCTATCGCCGCCCAGGTCGGCACGGGCAACATCGTGGGCGCCTCCGGCGCGATACTCACCGGCGGCCCCGGCGCGATATTCTGGATGTGGGTAATAGCCTTCTTCGGCATGGCGACGATATACGCGGAAGCGGTGCTGGCGCAGAAGACCCGCATAAAGGGCGAGGACGGCCAGATAAAGGGCGGCCCCGTCTACTACATAACCACGGCCTTTAAGGGCGGCTTCGGCAAGTTCCTCGCTGGCTTCTTCGCCATAGCCATAATACTTGCTCTGGGCTTCTTCGGCTGCATGGTGCAGTCCAACTCCATAGGCTCCACCTGCTCCACCGCCTTCGGCATACCCAGCTGGGTAATGGGCGCCGTGCTGGTGGCTATCTGCGGCTTCATATTCCTCGGCGGCGTGCAGCGCCTTGCCTCCGTCACCGAGAAGATAGTGCCCATAATGGCGGCCATATTCCTCGTAGGCGGCCTTGCGATACTCATAGCGCGCATCAAGTACGTCCCCGCCACCTTCGGCATGATATTCAAGTATGCCTTTAAGCCCCAGGCCATAATCGGCGGCAGCTTCGGCGCGGCGCTGAAGATCGCCCTCAGCCAGGGCGCAAAGCGCGGCCTGTTCTCCAATGAAGCCGGTATGGGCTCCACCCCCCACGCACACGCCCTCGCCAACGTAGCGGAGCCCCACGATCAGGGCTGCGTAGCCATGATAGGCGTGTTCATCGATACCTTCGTGGTGCTGACCCTCAACTCCCTGGTGATAATCTCCACCATGTACACCCCCGACGGCGTGCTGGCTAACGGCTATATGGGCGCTGTGGTGGATACCATAGGCAAGGCAAATCTGGCCCAGACCGCCTTCGGCACCGTGTTCGGCGCCAACTTCGGCAATATGTTCGTGGCTATCTGCCTGTTCTTCTTCGCCTTCTCCACCATACTGGGCTGGAACCTCTTCGGCAAGATCAATATGCAGTACCTCTTCGGCGACAAGTCCTACAAGATCTACACCGTGATAGCGCTGGTGTTCATCTTCCTCGGCACCCTCGCCTCCAACGACCTGGTCTGGGAGCTTTCCGACATGTTCAATCAGCTCATGGTCATCCCCAACGTCATAGCCCTCTTCGCCCTCACAAAGATGGTCCAGGGCTGCACCAAGGGGCTCAAGAAGTAGAAAACAGAATAAGAGAAGCAAAAAAAGAGCCCTGCGGGGCTCTTTTTGCGTACCGTTTATTTGTTTAACGTTATCTCCGAGGGCAGCCAAAGCTCAAAGCCGGGGTGGAAGTAATAGCTCGCGGTGCAGGAAAGCTCGCCCTCGCTGCCGCTCCATTTCCATTGGGAGGTATCCTCCGGCGGTTCGGTGAAATATTCGGCGCAGTCCTTTTGCAGCTTCTCCACCGCCTCCGGCGCTTCAAGGGCTATGCCCGCCAGCCTCCAGAAAAGCGGGTAGTCGTCTGAAACAAAGGCGCTCAGCTGCTCCTCGTCCCCTGGCTTCTGATTATAGCCGAAGCTGATGCCGCACTGCCGCTCCACGCCGCCAAAAAGCAGCATATTGACCATTACGACCGTATTGCAGCCGTCTTTCGTGAGCCGCATTATGGCGATGTCGTCCGGAACCTTGTCGGTGGTCATGCGGGCATCCTCCGCCTTGTAGCCGTCAAGCCCGGCCTCATCCAGCGCCCACTCCATCTCCCTCACGTCCTCCGGCGGGAAGGTATAGTCCGAAGGGTCAAACTTCTCGGCGCTTTTGCAGGCGGTGAGCAGGAGCAGGGGAAGGATAAGGGCTGATATCAGGCGCTTCATTCTTTACTCTCCTTTATTTATTTTATTATTTTCGCGGCCTTCAGCACCATGCACGCCAGCAGCAGGAAGCCAAGATACCCTATGAGCACGTAAACTATGTTCATAAGGCGGTTGAAGGGCAGCAGCAGGCTTGCCGCTATGCCAAGGGCGGCAAGGAGTACGGATATGCGGCGGAAGCGGAGGGAGCCCTCCTCCGCGAGGCGGAAGGCGGTCTGCCAGAGCAGCGGCACCGAGGCCGTGTATATGCCGGTGACTATCAGTATAGAGAACACCCCGCTCGTCACGGGGCTTATGCGCCCCGCCAATATGAGCATGGGTATCTGCGCCCCCGCAAGCTCGTCTATGTTCAGCATTATCGCGAAGTATATGAGCAGCATACCTATGTAAAAGGCGATAACGCCCCCCGCCGCGCCCACGGAGGCGCTCGCTATGCTCTTAGCCCGCCTGCCTATGGAGGTCAGGTAGCTTGCAAGCCATACCACGCTTATGCCCACATAGCTGACCGAGGCCAGCACCCAGCTCGGAGAGGCGCGCAGCAGCTTCATTTCGGGTATTCTGGCGATGGTCTCCGCCGCCGCGGTGAGGTTCGAGCGGCATATGGTTATCACGCCCATGAGTATCACCATGAGTATCATAAAGGGCCCGATATGGCCTAAGATGCTTACGAGGCTATTCAGCCCCAGCATCACCGTGGCGCAGGCCAACGCGCCTATGGCTAACGCGCCGGCTATGCGGGATATGCCGAAATGCTGCTCCACCGCCGCGCCCGCCGCCGCCACCATAACTATGAAGCAGAGGTAAATGGATACCGTGGTGAAATAGTGATACGCCCTGCCCAGCCTTTTGCCGCAGTAGTATACGTATACGTCCTCAGGCTTTTTGAACTGCTCCCGGTAGCCTGCGCGGATGAAGGACACCGCGGCGAATATCAAAAGGCCCATGCAAAGGAGTATGCTGAAAAGCCCCGCCATGCCGTAGCAGGCGAAGTATTGAAGTATCTCCTGACCTGTGGAAAAGCCGGAGCCCATCATGTAAGCCACATACGCCCCGGTTATGCCCGCGGCGGCCCTGATATCTAATTTTTCCGAAGCTCCGGCCCTGCCCGCGGCGGCCCTGATATTTAAATTTTCCGAGCGCATATATTGACCCCTCTTGTCAACTGATGGTATTAAAATAACAAATAAGAGGGTAAATAGCAATAGCGATTTTGCTGGACAGCGGCCCGCTTTTCCGATAGACTCTTATATGGCCGCAGGCAAGGCGAAAATATTGGAATTTACATAATAAGGAGAGGTAAAAATGCGGATAACTACGCCGGAAAACGACATTCAGAGGGTGCTCTTCACAAGGGAGCAGATAGAGGCGCGGGTGAGGGAGCTGGGGGCGGAGCTTGCGGAGGAATACCGGGGCAAGCAGCCGCTTATGGTGTGCATACTCAAGGGCGCATCGGTATTCTATACCGACCTTTGCAGGGCAATGGACTGCGGGGTGTTTATGGACTTCATAGCGGTATCCAGCTACGGCGCAAGCTCCAAGTCCACGGGCGTGGTGCGGATAATCAAGGATCTGGATTCCAACATAACCGGTCGCCACGTGGTGATCGTGGAAGACATAATAGACAGCGGCCTTACACTCCAGTACCTGAAAGAGCTGTTCGCCTCAAGAAAGCCCGCTTCTATGAAGACGGTATGCCTTCTTGATAAGCCCTGCCATGGGGGCGGGATAGGCGCGGACGCGGTGGGCTTTGACATACCTGACGAGTTCGTGGTGGGATACGGCCTGGACTATGCGGGCCATTACCGCAATCTGCCCTATATAGGCGTGCTAAAGAAAGAGGTGTATGAATAAGGCGGGGGAGAACCCCCGCCCAAAGCGGTATGAATATCATGAATTTTTCAGTCTATGCCGAGCAGGACCCTAAGCCAGCCGAAGAACGTGATGTCTCCGGTCTTAGGGGGGAGAACCAGCACCGGCTGTACCGGGCCATGGTATGATGGATAATAGCTGTCGCCAGTGCTGCCGGGCGTGTCGGCGCCTTCCGTGCCGCCCTCAGGGAGCTTGTAGCTGAGGAGGAATGGGGAGAAGCTGCCGGTTTCAAACATAAGGCCGTATGGGGTCGGAGTAAGCGTTATTTTCTCTTTATCCGTATGGTTCTCGTCCTTGTAGTGATAAAGCGTAAAGGCGACGTCCTTATGGCTTTCATAGCTGGTGCCGGCGGGATAGGGAAGGTATACCGTTGCTTTACTGCCGGGGGCGGGCTGTATCTCGTTTCCGTTGCTGTCCATATAGGTCAGCTTCATGTACAGGTACTTCGTGCTGTTGTTGGCGTCCGCCTGCTCCTGCATGGGATACTCTGCCTTAAACTTAAAGCTGCCGCTGCCGCTGCCGCCTGCTATGATCAGGGTAGCCTTGCTCACTTGCGATCCTATATTTCCCTGAACCGCGGTAGTTGTGGCTTTAACATACGGCTTCTTTTCAAGATATATATAGTTGCCGTCCTTCTCATTGCCGTCCTTGTCTTTTATTTTTATCAGTTCGTCATTCTCATCGTACCATTGCAGGACGATAAGATCCGCATAGCCCGTCATGGTCCTGTCCACTGTGAATATGGAAAGGTCGGTGCCGTACAGCGTGGCGCAGTTCAGAAAGGCGGAGAAACCATAGCGGGCGTATAGGCGGCCGGATTCGTCAGTAAACGTATCAGTGTGGAGCTTAATGGCGCGTTGGGCGGAATCCGCCTTATTGCTGTCATAAAGGGGAGAATGCCAGCTTGAGGACTTTACCGATACTGCGCCCTCCGGCCCCCGGATGAAAAAGGGCTTGTTTTTGTCGAGGTAGCCGTCGTTTCCGCCCAGCTTGTTTTTGTCGAGGGCGGAGATATCCGCACCTTCAGGTATTTCAAACGTCCAAAGGCCCTTATCGGGATCGTATTTAAGGAAGGTTTCGTCAAGCCTGGTTGCCGATGCGAAGGCATCGTCTATCTTGGTGTCGTCATCGCCGGCGGGGACCCACTTTTCCTCCATCCAGAATTTATTTATATTCGAGGAAAAGATAGTGAGCATCTCGTTCTTGATAACGGTATTGTCGGCGTTGAACCACTTTATATGGAAGGTCTCCTGATTTTTGCCACTGGCATCGAAATAGTGGTTGAGAGGCACGCCATTTTTTACTTTATTTTCGTCATTATAGTAAAGCGTTGTTTCATTGTTATTGGAGGACTGCACCTCGGCCCTTGCTGCATCGCCGCCGGGCGGAAGGAGTGTTGTTCTTATGATATTATCTTGGACACCAGCGTTACCGTCTATAAGATATGATAACGTGCCGTCTACATAATTTGAACTTTTTACATAGGCTCCGTTATCATGCTGTATCCTGGTTCTGTCGGGCTGCGAGTTGGCTATCTTGAAGGCGGCGGTCGAGGTGTGCTCGACACGGTACTGTATGGTGTGGTATGTCGTATTGCCGTCTTTATCTTGAAGCTTCAGCAGAAAGGCGTGCCTTTTTTCAGAGGGGATAACTATGACGTTATTGCCGTCATGTGTAACGTCAGCGATGCTGAAACTATGGTGTACCATGGGGTTGCCGGAACTGTCACGGTCTTCTACATCATAAAGGGAAAGCGACTTTATTGTGGTCTTGTTATCCTCGATCCTGCTTTCATAGTCAGCAGATGTGGGATCGGCATAGCTCTTGCCGCAAATGCCGTACTTCACGGTATTTTCAGGCAGGTTTTTTATGTAAATATCAACAAATATAAACTTGTCTTCCGAATGATCAAAGTAAGCGTTCTCCCATTTTTTCTGGTCGAGATCATAGCTTATAGTTATCGCGTTGTCGTTGCGCGTGTGATCCAGCGTTTCGGGAACGGTCAGGCCGGCTTGCCCGTCGATCTGTTCTATGTAAATATTTTGGCCCCCGGCAAGGCTGGTAAATTCGACGTCGTCGTTATTTTCCGCATAGACGTTCACTTCCATGGCCAAAATAAACAACATGACCAACAGGAGCGAAAGTATCTTCTTCATTAGATTTGTTCCCCTTTTGTATATAATTATATAGGTATTTTAGCATAAAAGGGCCATAGCTTCCTTCGACTGCGAGTGTAAAAATCATAGCTATTATAGCAAAAGGACACTGCGGGGGTGTCCTTTTGCTGTTGGCGGAGCAGGTGAGATTCGCCCGGCGGCACTGGGGCAGTGCCGCAGTGAAGCAGGTATAAACGGCACCCCTCTCAGTTCGGTATAGTCGGTCAGCGTCGCGTGCGCTCCTCGACCTCCTTACCTCACTGGCAAGGCTTTTCGCTTATTCGTCCACCGGGCGCGCTCAAACCCTCGCCCCTTCGAATCCCACCCGCTCTTCATCATAACAACAAAAGACCCCCGCAAGGGAGGTCTTTTGTTATTGGCGGAGCAGGTGAGATTCGAACTCACGGACGGCTTTCGACCGTCACACGATTTCCAGTCGTGCCCGTTATGACCACTTCGATACTGCTCCACGATCAGTGCGGACGAGCCTACGTCGCCGCACTTGATTATGATACAATACTTTTCGTATAATTGCAAGAGGAATATGCTAATTTTCTGCCGTGCAAGCTATTCCTTTATGGATTCCAGCCGCTCCCGGAAGCACCTGGCAACTATCTCATACCCTTTTTCGGTGGGGTGCAGGCCGTCGCCGGATATGAGCTGGCTAAACGGGCTGCCTATGCACTCGAGAAATGCGGAGCGCACGTCAACAAAGGGCAGCTCCTCCGACCGGGCCAGCTTTGATATGGCGACGGAATACAGCTCCTGATAGCGGTATATGGAAAGAGGCGTACCGAGGAACTTCAAAAGGCTGCACCTGTCCACACCTTTGGATATAATGTATTCATAGTACTTATCGGAATCCACCGGCGGCAGCGACATTAGTACCGGTGTTATGCCTGCGCCCCGCAGCAGTCCTATGCATTCCCGCATGGTGGCTTCAAAATCGGCAAGGGCTGTGACGGGCTGATGGGGGTAGTCCGGCTCCCGCCCCACGGCGGGCCAGTCGAAGTTGCAGTCGTTGCCGCCGTATTCCACCAGGGCGTAATCCGGCTTTTCCCCGGCAGCGATGGCCTTTTTAATGAGCCCCAGCCCGCGTTCCGCGGTGTAGCCGAAGCGGGAGCGGTTATCAAGAGCTATGTCCAGCCCCTCCATCTGGGGCAGAAAAACCTCGGTATAGCAGGAGCGGTACCTTCCCTCCTCGTACACCGTGCATTTCATTATGGAATCCCCGAATATTATGGCGGTCTTTTTTGGCATCTGAACCTCCCATATGAAGTATGAAGCGCAAAAATCATACAATAATTTTAAGTATATTATAATGGGGCAAGGTTAAAGGGCGGTTAAAGGAATGTGAATTAAAAGGAAACACCGCCCCGGGCAGCGGGACGGTGTTTAATTTGCGTGCTGCAAAAATCAGTCGTCTCAGGTGTCGCAGTCCTCGTCGGGATTCGGAGTGACCGCGGGAGGCGTTATGATCTTTGAGCTGTCCACGGGCTTGGCTACGACCACACAGCGCTGGTTGCGTGTGCCCAGGCCGCTGTTCCAGCTTTCGCCGTAGCAGGTGATAAGCGTCATGCGGGAATCGCCGGTGTCGTAGGCCATCACGGTTTCCGGTACGTCGTCTATGCCGTAAATGTCAACGTTGGTAACGGTGAAGGTCATGGTGCTGCCGTCGTCGTATTCCACTATTATCTCCTCGCCCTCCTCCATCTTGGGGAGCACGGAGAAAACGCCCGCTACCTTTTTCCAGGATACATGGCCGTTGAATATGGCGTTGCCGTATTCCCCGGGGGAAGCGCTGGCGTCCAGCCACGCGGAGACCTTCTCGGAATCCACCGTACCCATGGTGTAGACAGTGCTGCCGTCCTCGGCCTTGACCTCCCTGCCCTTGCTGTCGGTATAGGGCACTATGCCCACCGTCTCTACCGGGAAGCTTATTTCCCTGCCGGTAAAGTACATCATCACGGGTATCTTTTTTACATAGGGGGTAGGCTCCGGCGTGGCCACGGGGGTCTCTGTAACGGCGGGGGTGGGGGGCGCCTCGTACTGGCCGGGCAGGTATACGTACTGGCGCAGCACTATTATGGCCGCAAATAATACCAGAGCGATGCTTATGCAGGTCAGTATGGTGTTGCGGAGGCTCCTTTTGTTTTTGCCCTCCCCGGGCGCGGCGGTGTTGGCTTCCGGTTGCGCTGGATTTATATTATTTTCTTCCGGAGTGCTTTCCGGGGTGCTGTTCTTATTTTCGTCCATAGCGTTCTCCAATGCTTTCGGTTTTATTTACTGGTTTTTATTATATCATCGGGGTTATGGCCGTACAAGGCGGGATTTGTGAATAATATAGGCATAAATGGGGCTTTATGCCGCCGCAATATATTGTATGGGCAGGGCGGCGCGCCCACAAGTTTATTGATCGTTAACAAATTCTTAAAGATAAACACGACATTTTTTCTTGATTATTGGCTATAATAAGGGTACACAAAGGGCGAGCGAAAAGAGCATCGCCGGACTATTCTATCGGGAGGTATGAATAAAATGAAAAGAAACGTTTCTAAGGTCCTTTCGGTCCTGCTGATAGCGGCGCTCATGCTTAGCTTTACCGCGGTCGCTTCCGCAGAGACCAGAATGTACGCCACCCGTGCGGTGAATGTCCGCAGCGGCCCCAGCACAAGCTATTACATCTTAGGTTCCCTGGAGCAGAATGAGATGGTAATGGCTACCGGGCGCGTATACGACGGATGGTATGAGATACAGTGGGGCAGCTACGGCTACGCCTATGTAGCGGGCAACTATCTCTCCTATTCCAAGTATGAGCCCGGCTACAACCCCAACTACAACTGCTACCCCGGCAACCGCGGCGTCACCCTCAAGGTATGCCCGGATTGCGGCGACACCTACTACTCCACCACCGCGCTGAACGTGCGCCGCGGCCCCAGCACCAAGTATTCCATCGTGGGCTCTTTGAACAGGGGTCAGAAGTGTACCGTCGTAGGCAAGAGCGGCAACTGGTATAAGCTTCTCACCGCCGACGGCTCCGACGCTTACGCAAGCGCAAAGTACCTGAAGCTCTACGCAAGGCAGAACGGCAGCACCCCCAGTACTCCCAGCACCCCCAGCTACCCCAACGGCAACTACGGCACCTATTACGCCACCACCGGCCTTAACGTCCGCCAGGGCCCCAGCACCAAGTACCGCGTGGTATACACCCTTGACAGGGGCGAGGCTGTGACCTTCACCGGCCAGACCAGCGGCAAGTGGATCTCCGTAAAGACCCGCACCGGCGTGCAGGGCTATTGCAGCAGCCTGTACCTCACCCAGAAGGGCAGCTACAATCCCGGCGGCAGCAGCCAGGGCAATAAGTATTACTGCGGCAGATGCGGCAAGGAGATAACCTACGGCAACTCCTACTGCCCCAACTGCGGCGCGAGGATCGATTACAGCGGCGGAAGCTGCCTGCCCAACGCGGAGCTCACCGTGGGCGGCCAGTATTCACCCAACTACGAGACGAGGATCTACTCCTCTCCCAGCACCTCCAGCACACAGATCTTTGACCTGTACCCCGGCGACAGGGTGATAGTTAGGAGCTACACCCCCGGCAGCTCCTGGGCATACGTTCAGGTGCTCGGCAACTACAACAACCTCACCGGCTATGTGCGGGTAGACGCAATCAAATAACAAACGACAGCATAAAAGGAGCGGCAAATGCCGCTCCTTTTTGCGTGCTGTAAGCTCTATCCAATTTCGCTGCCGCCGGGGATGCTTTCCGGCTCCATTACGGTGAGCATGGAGAGGGTCTCCCCCTCGCCATCATCGGTTATGGAGGAAAGTATCATGCCCTGGCTTTCTATGCCGGCTATCTTCCGGGGGGCAAGGTTCGCCGCGATGACCACCGTGCGGCCTATGAGCTTTTCAGGCTCGGAATACCACTTGCGAATGCCGGAAAGTATGGTGCGGGGCTGGGCTTCGCCGCAGTCCAGCGTGAACTGCAGAAGCTTCTTGCTCTTCTCGACGAACTTGCAGTCTATGACCCTGGCGGTCTTCATCTTTACCTTGCAGAAGGTGTCAAAGTCTATAAGCTCCTGAGGCTCCTGGTCCTTGGCCTCCTCTGCCTTGGGCGCGGGGGCTGCGCTGGCGGAGGCTTCGGCGGCGTGGGAGGCTGCGTTCTCCTTTTCCAGCTCCTCAAGCTCCTTTTTAACGTCTATGCGGGGGAACAGGGCCTCCCCCCTGTGAACCTTAGTGCCTGCGGGCAGCTTGCCGAAGGCCCGGGCCTCGTAGGCGGTGAGTTCGCCGGAAACGCCCAGCTGCTCGAAGAGCTTAGGGGCGGTGTTGGGCAGGTAGGGCTGAAGGAATATGCCCACTATTCGCAGGCTTTCCGCAAGGTTGTACATGACGGTGGCCAGCCTGTCCTTTTTGGCCTCGTCCTTTGCCAGTATCCATGGCGCGGTCACGTCTATGTACTTGTTGCAGGCGCCTATGAGGGCCCATATGGATTCCAGCGCCTCGGGGGCCTTGAATTCCGTCATGTACCGCTCTACCTTCTCCGGCAGGTCATCGGCAAGGGCGATTATGGGCTCGTCCTCCTCCGGCACGGGGCAGGTGGGGGCGGGGACAACGCCGCCGAAGTACTTGTCTATCATGCTCACCGTGCGGGAGAGCAGGTTGCCAAGGTCGTTTGCAAGGTCGGAATTTATGCGGTAAATAAGCGCCTCGTTGGAGAATACGCCGTCGCTGCCGAAGGGGACCTCCCGAAGCAGGAAGTAGCGTATGGCGTCCACGCCGTAGCGGTTACAGAGCTTGACGGGATCCACCACGTTGCCCTTGGACTTGCTCATCTTGCCGCCCTCAAGTATCAGCCAGCCGTGGCCGAATACCTGCTTTGGCAGGGGCTCGCCCAGCGCCATGAGCATTATGGGCCAGATTATGGTGTGGAACCTGACTATCTCCTTGCCGACCAGGTGGACGTCGGCGGGCCAGTATTTTTTATACAGGCTGTCGTCGTCCGAGCCGTAGCCCAGCTTTGTTATGTAGTTGGAGAGGGCGTCCAGCCAGACGTATACCACGTGCTTCTCGTCAAAGTCCACGGGTATGCCCCAGGTGAAGCTGGTGCGGGATACGCAAAGGTCCTCAAGGCCCGGCAGCAGGAAGTTGTTCAGCATCTCGTTGGTGCGGGCGGGGGGCTGTATGAAGTCCGGGTGATCCTTTATGTACTGTATGAGGCGGGGGGCATACTTGCTCATCTTGAAGAAGTAGCTCTCCTCCTTGACCTTCTCCACCGGCCTGCCGCAATCCGGGCAGCAGCCGTCCTTGAGCTGGCGCTCCAGCCAGAAGCTCTCGCAGGGGGTGCAGTACCAGCCCTCGTAGGCGGACTTGTAAATGTCGCCCTGCTCGTACAGCTTGCGGAATATCTTCTGCACGGCCTTTACGTGGTAATCGTCGGTGGTGCGGACAAAGCCGTCGTTGGATATGCACATGAGCTTCCAGAGATCCTGGAAGGAAGCTACTATCTCATCCACGTACTGCTTGGGGGTGACGCCCTTGGCCTTTGCCTTGCGCTCTATCTTCTGACCGTGCTCGTCGCTTCCGGTGAGGAAGTATACGTCGTAGCCCGTCATGCGCTTATAGCGGGCGATGGCGTCTGCCGCCACGGTGGTGTAGCTGTGGCCTATGTGCAGCTTGTCGCTGGGGTAGTATATGGGGGTGGTGATGTAGAAGGTCTTTTTCTCTTGCTCTGCCATGTATTTTCTCCTTAGTGGGTCGCCTGATTTTTTCTTATTTATATTATTGCATAATCTATTATAGTTTATTGACTCAGGCGGGCTTTGTCAATATTTCAGGGCCAAACCGGGACAAAATCATTACCGGCCTTTCCGCTTTTATCTTTGCCCTTAATATGGTAAAATACTATTAAAAATGTACGTTTTCAGAGGAGGCCCCCTGTTATGGATAAAAACCGGTTTTTCAGAGCCATACCCAAGGTGGATACGTTGATAGAGCAGTGCGATTCGGCGGGGCTCTTTGACCGCTACGGGCGGGAGATCACCGTTGACTGCATTCGAGAGCGCACCGAGGCCCTCAGAGAGTTCATAGGAAAGTCCGAGGACGAGACGGAGATTATCCGCCGCACGGAAAGCCTCCTGCCCGACATAGCGGCGGCGGCGGAAAAGCTCTTTTCCCCCAACCTGAAGCCCGTAGTCAACGCCACGGGAACCGTGCTGCACACCAACCTTGGGCGCGCCCTCATATCCAGAAAGCACGCCGAACACCTCATGGCGATAGTCTCCGGCTATTCCAATCTGGAATACGACCTTGAGGCCGGGGCCAGGGGGGAGAGGTATTCTCACTTTGAAAAGCTGCTCTGTAAAATAACCGGCGCAGAGGCGGCCATGGCCGTAAACAACAACGCGGCGGCCGTAATGCTCACCCTGTCCGCCCTCTGCCGGGGCGGCGAGGTGCCGGTATCCCGGGGGGAGCTTGTGGAGATAGGCGGCAAGTTCCGGGTTCCGGACGTCATGGCCCAAAGCGGCGCAATAATGGTAGACCTTGGCACCACCAACAAGACCCACCTTTCGGATTATGAGGAGGCCATAAACGAGAACACCGCCGCGCTGCTCAAGGTTCACACCAGCAATTTCCGGGTGGTGGGCTTTACCGAGAGCGTAAGCGTGGCGGAGCTTGTGGAGCTGGGCGATAAGCACGGCCTGCCGGTGATAGAGGACATAGGCAGCGGCGTGCTGATAGACCTTTCAAAATACGGCCTCACCTATGAGCCTACTGTGCAGGAATCTATAAGGGCGGGAGCGGCCATAGTCTGCTTCTCCGGCGACAAGCTGCTGGGCGGGCCTCAGGCGGGCATAATAGTGGGCAGGAAGGAATACATCAAAAAGATAAAGAAGCACCCCCTGACCCGGGCGTTTCGGATAGACAAGTTCACGGCAGCCGCATTGGAGCTTACCCTTCAGGAGTACCTGTCGGAGGAAAATGCCATACGGAACATACCCGTGCTGCGCATGCTCACACAGCCGCCCATGGAAATTCGGGAGCGGGCGGAAAAGCTTGCCGCCATGCTGAAAAACGTCAATGCCCGGGTGGAGGTCGTGAATTGCGAATCACAGGTGGGGGGCGGCTCCATGCCCCTTGAAAGGCTCAGGAGCAGCGCGGTAGCGATAAAGCCCCTCTCCATGACCACCGCGGCCTTTGAGGAGGCGCTCAGGCGTGCGGAAAGGCCGGTTATATGCCGGGTGCAGGAGGACAGGGCGCTAATGGATATGCGCACGGTGCAGCCGGGCGAGACAGAGCTTATCGCGGCGGAGGTCGCCGGGATACTGGGGGTAAAATAAAATATGAAGAATATAATAGTAGGCACAGCCGGACACATAGACCACGGCAAGACCACCCTCATAAGGGCGCTCACCGGCCGCAATACCGACCGCTGGGAGGAGGAGCAGCGCAGGGGCATAACCATAGACCTGGGCTTTACCTGGTTCGACCTGCCCAGCGGCAACAGGGTGGGCATAATAGACGTGCCGGGGCATGAGAAATTCGTAAACAACATGGTGGCGGGAGTAGTGGGCATGGATCTTGTGCTGCTGGTCATCGCCGCGGACGAGGGCATAATGCCCCAGACCCGGGAGCACGTGGATATACTGGGGCTTTTGGGCATAGAAAAGTGCATAATCGTATTGAACAAGTGCGACCTTGTGGACGAGGACTGGTTAGAGATGGTAAAGGAGGACATACGGGAGGAGCTGAAGGGCAGCTTCTGCGAAAGCGCGCCCATGGCGGAGGTTTCCAGCGTCACCGGGGCAGGTCTGGACAACCTGGTGAGCCTGATCGAGCACATGGCAGAGGAGGAGGTCACCCCCAAGGACATAGACACCATACCCCGGCTGCCCATAGACCGGGCATTCTCCATATCCGGATTCGGCACCATAGTTACAGGCACACTTATTTCCGGCCGAATACGCAAGGAGGATCAGCTTGAAATATACCCGGTGGATAAAACCTGCAAGATACGCAGCATACAGGTACACGGCAAGGATGCGGAGGAGTGCTTTGCCGGCCAGCGGGTAGCCATAAACCTTTCCAATATCAAGAAGAACGAAATACACCGGGGCTGCGTGCTGGCCCCCGTCAACAGCATGAAGAACACAATGATGCTGGACGTGCGGCTGCGGGTGCTGCCCTCCTCAAACCGGGTGATAGACAACCGTACCCGCCTGCACCTTTTTACCGGCACCAGCGAGGTGCTGTGCCGCGCGGTGCTTCTCGATAAGGACGAGATAGGCCCGGGCGAGAGCGGCCTTGCCCAGCTCCGCCTGGAGGGGGAGATAGCCGTGCGCCGTGGGGACAGGTTCATAGTGCGCTTTTATTCGCCCATGGAGACCATCGGCGGCGGCGTAGTCATAGAGGCCAACCCCGCAAAGAAGAAGCGGTTTGACGAAAGGGCCATATCCGAGATGACCGTCAAGGAAGAGGGCGGCCACGGGGATATGATAGAGCTGATAATCAAGCAGCACAGCGATTCCGCCATAACCGCGGCGGAGGTGGCGAAGCTCACCGGCCTTACCGCCGAGGAGACCATGGCGGAGGTGGAAAAGCTCGCGGAGCAGGGGCTTGTCTCCACATTCCCCATGAAGAAGGATATCTATCTTATGCACGCATCCTACCGGGACAAGGTGGCTGACGATATGGTGGCATACCTTGAGGATTTCCATAAAAAGAACCCGTACAGGCTGGGCAGCCGCAAGGCGGAGCTTAGGGTGCGGTTTTTGAGCAAGCTCAAGCAGAACGTATTTGACGAATTCATGCAGCGCCTTGAGGACACGGGGCGCATAAAGCGCAGCGGCGAGTTTATCTGCGAGGGGGGCTACGAGATACCCCACGACGAGGTATATAAGCAATTCGAAAGCGCCCTGACCGCCATGCTGGACAAGGCGGGCTTTGAGTTTATAAGGCTTGCCGATATACAGCTGCCCGGCATACAGCCCGCCATGGCGGAGGATCTTTTGCAGCTTTTAGCCGCCGAGGGCAAGGTGGTGCTGCTCTCGGACGACCTTATTACCCTGCCCAAGTATACCGACATGGTTGCGGCAAAGGCAAGGGAAATACTGGCCGCCGAGGGCAAGATCTCCATCGCCATGATACGCGACATGATAGGCACCAGCCGCAAGAGCGCCAAGCCGCTCCTCGAGTACCTGGACAATATACGCGTCACCAGGCGAAACGGCACCGAGAGCGAGAGGGTGGCGTATTAAAGAAAAGCCTGTTCTTCTTTCTCTTTTCTTTTCGGGAGAAAAGAAAAGAGAAAAGAAGCAAAGAGAAAAGAAAAGCCTTACGGAAAATAAAATTGCAGATGAAAAAACCCTGTCGGAGCTTCACCGGCAGGGTTTTGTTTGTGTTGGAGTTTAACTATTGCCGCCTGATTTCCGCCAGCCGGAGGCTTTGATACGGCTGCGTAAGCGGGATAAAGCCGGAGCCGCTATCCCTTGGTTCTTTGGGAGCTTTCTTCCAAGAAAGCGGGGGCCTTTGGGTACTTTCGGCCCACTAAAGTACCGCGCCGCAGGCAAAAGGGGCGGTGGAAGCAATACGGGCGTTGGAGTTTAACCGCTGCCGCCGGATTCCAAACCGCCCCCAAAAATCATTTATCATCCTCCGTCACAGCCCGGCTATGTCGTCGAGCAGGGCGTCTACCTCGGCTTGGGTGGTTGCCCAGCTCGTGCAGAAGCGCGCGACAGTACCCCGGGGCGTGGCCGCCCCCTCCTCGAAGTAGTAGCCCCGGGCCAGCGTTTCCCTTTGCTGGGGGGTCAGTATGACGAACTGCTGGTTGGTGGGGCTGTCCACCCAGAAGGGTATGCTCTTGGCCGCAAAGGCCCGCTTTATCTGCATGGCAAGCTCGTCGGCCCGCCTCGTCCTTTCAAAATACTCGCCGCTCTCCAGCATGAGTGCAAATTGCAGCCCCATCAGCCAGCCCTTTGCCAACACCGCGCCGTGCTGCTTCATGTACGCCTTGAAGCGGTATTGGAGGCGGGGCTCCGTGATGATGAGGGCCTCGCCGAAAAGTGCGCCGCACTTTGTCCCGCCGATATAGAACACGTCCGTAAGCTCCGCAAAATCCTTCAGGGTAAGGTCGTTATCCTCCGCCCCCAGGCCGTACCCCATCCTGGCCCCGTCCACGAACAGGTACATGCCGTATTTTTTGCAGACCTCGCTGATGGCGCGAAGCTCCCTCTTGGAATACAGGGTGCCCTGCTCGGTGGGGAAGGAAATATATACCAGCTTGGGCTCCGTAAGGTACTCCGGGGCGCCGCCCTCGTAATACTCCGCCGCGCAGGCGGCGATCTGCCGCGAGGTGAGCTTGCCGTCGGTATTGGGGAGCCCGAGTATCTTGTGGCCGGTGCTCTCGATGGAGGCCGCCTCGTGGCAGTTGATATGCCCGGTGTCGGCCGCGATAACGCTCTGTACCGGGGAAAGCGCCGCCGCGATCGCGACGATATTCGCCTGCGTCGCGCCGGGGACGAATTTTATCATGGCATCCTCCCTGGCGATCAGCTTCTTTATGACCGCCTCCGCCCTGCCGCACCACTGATCCTCACCGTAGCCCGCATAGCTGGCGGCGTTGGTCTCCGTAAGCCCGTCGAGTATGGACTCAAGGGCCCCCCGGTTATAGTCGTTGTTAAATCTTATCATTTCAAATACCTCCTCGTCATTCCACAGCCCGCGGCAAGCCCTTATCGTATACTGTCGCGTGAATTTATTATACAACCATTTATGCCTTTATAAAATATACCATCAGTTGACAAGAGCACACAAGCTCGAAAGGCTTGTTCAGAGTGTCAAAAAAGTGGCTGAATGCCACTTTTTTGACACTCTAAAAGGAGCAGCCTGCGCTGCTCCTTTTTATATTGCCTGTAAGCTTTAGCCTACGATGAAGCCGTACTTCAGGGGATCGATGGGGTCGATGGCATAGGTGGCCTCGCCGGTAAGGTAGGCGGTGCCGGTGATGAGAGGTATGACGGCCTTGTAGCCGCACTCATCGACTTCCTTCTCGATAACGCCCTTGAACTTGGTGCCCATGAAGGATTCATAGATGAAGGGCTCGCCAACCTTCAACTCGCCCTTTGCATACAGGGTGCCCAGCTTGGCGCTGGTGCCGGTTCCGCAGGGGGAACGGTCGGCAGAGCCTTCGCCGAAGATAACGACGTTGCGCTTGTTGGCGTCGGGGGATACGTTGTGGCCGTAGAACTCGATGAGGTCTACGCTGGTGATGTCCAGGCGGGGATGCTGCACCTTGATTTCCTTGTTGATGGTGTGCAGCAGCTTCATGCCGAGCTGGGTGAGGTAGGGAACGGTCTTTTCGTTGATCTCGTCCACCAGGCCCAGCTTGTCGGTATCCACAAGGGCAAAGAAGGAGCCGCCGAAGGAAATGTCAAAGGTTATCTCCTTGCCGTCTATGACCACCTTCTGGTTGGGCTTATACAGGAAGGCGGGGACGTTCTCGAGGGTTACGCCCAGCACCTTGCCGTCCTTCACCTCGGCCTTGGTGCGGATGATGCCGGCGGGAGCCTCAAGCACTACCTCGGTGTAGGGCTCCTTGGCCTCTACCATGCCGGTCTCGACGGCTACGGTAACGGCGCCGATGGTGCAGTGGCCGCACATGTTGAGCCATCCGCCGGTATCCATGAAGAATACGGCAAAGTCGGCCTGAGGATCGATGGGCTCGCAGATGTACGCGCCGAACATGTCGTGGTGGCCGCGGGGCTCGAGCATCAGAGCAGTGCGATAGTGGTTATAGTTCTTTTCCAGCCAGTGCTTGCGCTCGATGGGGGTGTTGCCCTCGGGCTTGGGGAAGCCGGAGTACACTATACGGCAGAATTCGCCTGCGGTATGGGCGTCGATGGCCTTGAAGCTCGCTTCGAACCTGTCAAGGTTTATCTTGGGGTTGTAATTCATGACCTGCTCTCCTATTTATTATATTTTAATGGCGCAAAAGGAGGCGCCAAAATGAAAACGCGGGTTACTGTAAAAAATTTTGCTGTTGCGGAAAAATGTTTTCGTCATGCCGTGAAGGAGGGACTAATGAAAAATTTATCAATCCCCAGTGACTATTATCACTCAAACAGATGCAAAAGTCAATAAGCGAATGCCCTCCGGCCATGTTATTTACTGCTGCCTGATAAATATTTTGCTATTGCTTCACAATCGGTATTGAAAAAACCGATGATTTATGCTATCCTGTCCCGGTAGAGAAAAGCGCTGCTTCAGCGCGGAAAGTATAAAACCCGGTGGAAACGGGCCGCATGGGGGCGGATAGGTACTGGTGTGCCTCCTGGTCTTCAAAACCAGCCGTTGGGCGTTAGTAGCGTCCTGGGTGGGTTCGATTCCCACACGTTCCCGCCACTAAGCGTTCGCGCCCCAAAAAGTTATTTTGGGGCGTGACTAATATTGAATAAATATTTGATACACCCCAAAAATAAATCAGCATACCATATTTTGTGTTCAAAAACTTCACGAATACAACAGTTGGTAATCTTAAACCAACCAAAGCCGACATTAGAAAATGTGAAGGCTAATTTTCACGGTTGCGATAGACTTTTACAATATATTGATGTATAATTAGCTATACTCAGGGGGCAGTCTGTTCTAACGAATAGAAAAAGCTGATGGCGGCTTCCTGTCCGATCAACGTTTCTTATTATAAAATAAAACCAATTATTAAAAAGGAAAAGGAAGGGCATCATGAGGAAAATCAAACTTTTGCTCAAGCAGCATGTTGGCGCGCCTTGCGCGGCAATAGTAAAGCCCGGCGACAAGGTAGAAAAGGGCACACTGGTAGCCACTCCCACCGGTCTCGGCGCAAACATCTTCTCCTCCGTTTACGGCACGGTAGAGGAAGTAACCGACCAGGCCATAGTGATCCAGCCCGACGACGAGCAGCCTGACAAGTACATCCCCATAAAGAAGAGCGACAGCAAGCTGGAGATGGTCAAGGAGGCCGGAATAGTTGGCATGGGCGGCGCAGGCTTCCCCACCGGCGTAAAGCTGGGCGCAGACCTTCAGGGCGGCTACATACTCGTGAACGCGGCAGAGTGCGAGCCCGGCCTCAGGCACAACATAATGCAGCTTGAACAGCAGGCTGAAAAGACCGTCCGGGGCGTAGAGTACTGCATGGAAATTTCCAATGCCAAAAAGGCTATCTTCGCCATCAAGCGCAAGAACGCCAAGGCCATCTCCGCCATAAAGAAGGCCATTGCCGACAAGCCTGATATCAGCATTCATCTCCTTCCCGATATTTACCCCATGGGCGAAGAGCGCGCGGTAGTGCGCGAGTGCCTGGGCATTCTCCTTGAGCCCACACAGCTCCCCTCCGCGGCCCATGCAAACGTGGTGAACTGCGAGACGGTTCTCCGGGTAGCCGAGGCTATCGAGGATCAGAAGCCCTGCATATATAAGAACATATCCGTAGTTGGCAAGGTACATGGCGGCCCCGAAGCACAGGTATTCATGGATATGCCCGTAGGCATTTCCGTTGAGGATATGCTGGACAAGGTGGGCGGCATCGACGGCGAGTACGGCGAGATAATAATGGGCGGCGCATTCACCGGCCTTCCCACAACCCTGGAAGCCCCCACCACCAAGACCACCGGCGCTATCATAGTCACCATACCCTTCCTCGACCTCCACGGCGCAAAGGTAGGCCTTCTGGTATGTGCCTGCGGCGGCGGCGAAGCCCGCATGCGGGATATAGCCAAGAAGTACAACGCCGAGGTCGTATCTGTGACCTTCTGCAAGCAGGCCATCGAAGTAAAGCCCGGCGCGCCCCGCAAGTGCGAGAACCCCGGCAACTGCCCCGGCCAGATCGCAAAGGTGCTGGAGATGAAACGCGCAGGCGCGGAGTACCTCATCATCGGCAACTGCTCCGATTGCTCCAATACCGTAGTTACCTGCGGCACCCTGAAGATGGGCTTGAAGGTAATACACCAGACCGACCATGTGATGCGCACCATACATCACCCGCTGTACAGGCACCTGACCATCAGCAAGACTGTGGATCAGGATCTGAGCGAGTTTTAATGCACTGAAGCTATCGTGAAAATGGCTTTCAGCCATTTTCGCGATGCCAGAATTTTAGTGGTTTAACTTAAGCCAAAACTTAAGTACCAAATATAATTTATATAGGAGGAAACACATGTCTATTTCAGCCGAATACGCACTTGAGCACAAAAACGACCCCGCCGTATTGTGCTGCAGAGCAGAAGCTGGCGTAGTGCTTTCCGAGCACAACCTGGAAGACCCAGCCATCTTTGATGACCTGGTAGAGTCTGGCCTGCTCAAGCTCGACGGTGCCGTAACCATCGGTCAGGCCATGGGCGCGACCCTCACCAAGACCGCCGACTCACTCACTCCCCTGACTCCCGACCTTCTCGAGGGTATGAAGGAAGTAGAGGAAGAGGCTCCCGCCGCTGAGGAAGCCGCTCCCGTAGCTGCCGCTCCCGTAGCCGCTGCCCCCGCAGCAGTTAACGGCGGCGTACTTAAGATTCATATCGACGAGGGCAAGGGCATTGATCTGGAGCTTCCCATAGGCGCTTTCGCAGCTGCCGGTACCGCTGGCGCAGTAGTACCTGCCGCAGTAGCAGGCGCTGCCGCTCCCGCAGAGGAAGAGGTAGAGGAGAAGGTTATCCGCACCCTCACCCGCAAGCACTTTAAGATCACCGAAGTAAAGCGCGGTCCCGAGACCAAGATAGAGGGCACCACCCTTTACATCCGCGAAGGCATCGAGAAGGAGTGCATAGATTCTCAGGAGCTGGTACACGATCTGAAGATCGACATCATAACTCCCGCTGAGTATCACACCTATTCCGAGACCATCATGGACGTACAGCCCATAGCCACCAAGGAAGGCGACGATGTACTGGGCGCAGGCGTTACCCGCGTTCTGGACGGCGTCGTAATGATGCTGACCGGTACCGATGATAACGGCGTACAGATCGGTGAGTTCGGTTCCTCCGAGGGTATCCTCGATGAGAACATCATGTGGGGCCGTCCCGGCTGTCCTGAGAAGGGTGAGATCTTCATCAAGACTCAGATGACCATCAAGGAAAAGACCAATATGACCCGTCCTGGCCCTCTGGCAGCACACCACGCTACCGACATCATCACCCAGGAGATCCGCGTTGCTCTGAAGAAGCTGGACGAGAGTCTGGTTGTCTCCACCGAGACCTTTGAGCAGAAGCGTCATCCCCACAAGAAGAAGGTGGTTATCGTCAAGGAGATCATGGGCCAGGGCGCTATGCACGACAATCTGCTTCTCCCCATGGAGCCTGTCGGTATGCTGGGCGGCAAGCCTAACGTAGACCTGGGCAATGTCCCCGTAGTCTGCAATCCTCTTGAGATACTGGACGGCGCTGTGCATGCCCTCACCTGCATCGGCCCCGCTTCCAAGGAAATGTCCCGCCATTACTGGAGAGAGCCCCTGGTTCTCGAGTGCCTGGCCGATCCCGAGATCGACCTCTGCGGCGTAGTACTCGTAGGTTCTCCTCAGATCAACGGCGAAAAGTTCTACGTATCCCGCCGCGTAGGCCAGACCGTAGAATCCATGGACGTTGACGGCGCATTCGTAACCACCGAAGGCTTCGGCAACAACCACGTTGACTTCGCAAGCCACCTCGAGCAGATCGGTATGCGCGGCGTTCCCGTAGTGGGCATGTCCTTCTGCGCGGTACAGGGCGCTCTGGTGGTCGGCAACAAGTACATGACCTCCATGGTAGATAACAATAAGTCCGAGGCCGGTATCGAGAACGAGGTCCTGGGCTGCAACACCCTCTGCCATGAAGACGCTGTCCGCGCCCTGGCGATGCTGAAGGCACAGATGGCCGGCGAAACCGTAAAGGCTCCCGAAAAGAAGTGGAACCCCAACGTTAAGGCCACCAACATCGAGCTGATCGAGACCGCCACCGGCAAGAAGATGGATCTGGTACCCAATGAGCAGTCCCTGCCCATGAGCCAGAAGCGTAAGGAAAAGTACAACTAAAGATATGCTTAAGTTCGGCGATAAGATCATCTACATAGAAGGCGTTCTTGTGGAGATAAGGGAGGACGGCTCCGCCGCCATAGACCTTAAAGGGCGCCTCGGGTATCTTGAGATACCTCAGTGGATGCTGCTCCATGAGCATCCATTGGTAGTCGGCCAGGAGTTTGGCTGGAACATGAGTTTTCCGGAACAGCTCGGGCCTGTGGCCGCCCCCGTCCGATACCCTGAAATAACCAAAGCCGCAGAAGGAGAGACCTTTGTGATGGAGGGCAGGGTAAACGACGTGCAGGACGGAGCCACGGGTTTGCAACTCACAAACTGCCCGGGTGGTTTCCGATTCCCCATGCGAATGTTCCTCACGGACTACGAAATAAAGAATGATCAGCCTGTGGCATGGACGATGAGCGCCCCTAAGCAGCTCAGCGCCGAGCCAAACAAAAAATACGTAAGCAATCACGATATGTACATGAGAAGGCAGGCAGAAATGCAGGCCAAAAAAGATAATTGAATTTTAATAGGAGGATAAAAATGAACTTAACAGTTGTTAAGGGACTACAGTCCGAAATTTTCGTTCCCGTTACGCCTCCGCCGGTATGGGCACCTGTAACCAAGCCCCTGAACGAGATGGTAATAGCCCTCGCTACCGCAGCAGGCGTACATCGCAAAGAGGATAAGCGCTTCAATCTGGCCGGCGACTTCACCTGGCGCGAGATCTACGACAGCACTCCCTCCAGCGATCTGATGGTTTCCCATGGCGGTTACGACAACAGCGACGTCAACAAGGACATCAACTGCATGTTCCCCATCGACAGGCTCCATGAGCTTGCCAAGGAAGGCTTCATCAAGGGCGTAGCTCCCGTTCATATAGGCTTCATGGGCGGCGGCGGCAACATTGAAAAGTTCACCCATGAGACCGGTCCGGCAATTGCCAAGCGCCTCAAGGATGAGGGCGTAGACGCCGTATTGATGACCGCTGGCTGAGGCACCTGCCACCGCTCTGCAGTTCTTGTGCAGAGAGCAATCGAATCCGTAGGTATCCCCACCATCATCATCGCGGCTCTGCCCCCCGTTGTTAAGCAGACCGGTACCCCCCGTGCCGTTGCTCCCCTGGTTCCCATGGGCGCAAACGCCGGTGCTCCCCACAATGTAGAGCAGCAGACTGCAATAGTCAAGGCTACATTGGAGCAGCTGGAGGAGATCACCACTCCCGGTACCGTAGTACCCCTTCCCTTCGAATATCAGGCCAAGGTCTAATCCTCAAGGGAATAAACAATAATGATCCCCCCGCTATGCGGGGGGATCATTATTTCAGTCTGTCAAAAAATCCCGGGGTTGATAAGGGGCCGCAGCCCCTTATGTTTAATCCGGCTCTGACGACATGTGCGTCAGAACGGATGAAAACCCAGAGGTTTTCGTACTTTGCGGATTTTGCCGCCCGGGAGCGAATGCGAGAGGCAAAACCCGTAAAACTCAAAAAAGTGGCGTTTAGCCACTTTTTTGACACTCTGAGAGAGGCTCCATAGGGGCCTCTTTTTTAATCGGCTGTTTAGCCCAGATCCTGCTTGTTCATCTTATCCAGCTGCCTCTTACGCCTTATGTTTTCCCGGCAGAGGAAGTATATGCCAAGGAGTATCAACGTGGGCAGGTTGGTACCGAGGAAGGTGGTGAGCATACTGACCACTATTTCACCTGTGGTGGCCCCGTCGAAAATAGCGAAGCTGAGCAGGGCTATGAGGGAGTAGATGAAGGTAATTGCCGGCAGTATGAGGCCTATATACTTATTGTCCATGCGGGAAAGGAATATCTCCAACACACACAGCCCAATGGGCAGCACTATGAAAAATAAGAACGTCATCATGCTGAAGTTTACCATCTATTGCCCCTCCTTGCGGGTCTTTTTGTACTCGTTTATCAGAAGCTTGGCGGTATCGAAGTCCAGCCTGTCGTCTACGGCCAGATGCTTTACCATTGCTATGTAAGGGTCGGACTCGGTAGATTCGCTCATTTTTATCTTCTGGATAAGCCGGTCCAGCCGCAGCCGCACTGTGGGGTAGCTTACGCCGTACTGGGCCGCAATCTCCTTCAGGGAGCCTGAGGCAAGCAGGAACCGCTTTATGAAGGCAACGTCTTCCTCCTCCAGGTTTGCAAGCCACTCCGGTATCATCTCTATTGCCATAGGACATAAACTCCTTTCTAATAATTAAAGTATAACCTAAATAATATTAAAGTCAATAATAAAGCTTATAATTCAAAAAATTGACATACATTCAAAAAGGCCAGGCATGCTGTTGACGCTTGCATATGCAGACAGTATAATTATAATAAGTACGTTTGTGCTAATAAAAACAGGAAGGTGATGTAACTAAAATGGAATGTGACAGTTGCGACGTGGGCAATGGACGACTTAGTTAAAAATATATTGATAATGGCGGCGCTGCTGGCGCTGTCGGCATATTTTTCGGCTACAGAGACCGCCTTCAACTCCATGAACAGGACCCGGGTGCGGGCCATGGCGGAAAAGGGGGACAAGGACGCGGAGCTTGCGCTGAAGCTCTCGGAAAACTATGACAGGCTGCTGTCCACCATACTTGTGGGCAACAACATAGTAAATATAGCGCTTGCGGCCATCGGCACGATGATATTCGTAAACATTTACGGCGCAAGCGGCGCGGCCATCTCCACAGGCGTCGTGACAGTGCTGGTGCTCATATTTGGCGAGATATCGCCAAAGAGCCTCGCAAAGGACTGTCCCGAGAAGTTCGCCCTGAAATCAGCCGCCCTTCTTAGGCTGCTCACAGTGATACTCTGCCCGCTGAATTGGCTGTTTTCCCTGTGGAAAAAGCTGCTCAACAGAGTATTCAGGCTGGAAAGCGACAATAAGATGTCTCAGGAGGAGCTTTTGATGCTCGTTGACGAGGTCCAGCAGGAGGGCAGCATAGACGGCAGCGAGGGCGAGCTTCTGAAGAACGCAATAGAGTTCACCGAGAGGGAGGCGGAGGACATACTCACCCACCGGGTGGATATGGAGGCGGTGTCCAAGGACGCAAGCAAGGAGGATATCGCCAAAGTGTTTTCCGAGACAAAGTATTCCCGCCTGCCGGTGTATGATGGGGATATTGACAACATAATAGGCGTGATACACCAGAAGGACTTTTATACGGGCAACGGCATAATTGACCGGGATATAAGCCATATAATCGCCCCTGCGGTGTATGTGCTGAAAAACGAGAAGATAAGCAGCATACTCAAGCTCCTGCAAAGAAAGAAGGCCCACGTGGCGGTGGTGCTGGACGAATACGGCGGCACCTGCGGAATGATAACCATGGAGGATATACTGGAGGAGCTGGTAGGCGAGATCTGGGACGAGCATGACGAGATCACAGAGACAGTCCAGCAGACCGGCGAGAACAGCTTTACCGTGGACGGGGCAATGGATATGGACGACTTCGTAGGCTACTTCGGCATAAAGGCGGACACCGACGCTACCTCTGCAGGGGGCTGGATAACCGAGCAGCTTGGCCACATACCTGAGGCGGGGGACACTCTGGAATACGAAAACCTGGACATAAAGGTGCTTTCCATGGACAACCACCGCATAGAGAAGTTTCGGATAGACCGGGTGTGCCGGGCGGAAGCCGAGGCTGGGATCAGCGAGTAAAAAGAAATACAAAAAGGAACGGTTTGCCGTTCCTTTTCAGTTTGTTGATAAACCCCGGGGTTGATAAGGGGCCGCAAGCCCCTTATTTTCAATCCGGCTCTGACGACACAAGGTGAATTGCCCCGCAGGGGCAAGAGAAGGCCCCCTGGGGGGTGTGCGTCAGAACGGATGAAAACCCAGAGGTTTTCGTACTTTGCGGATTTTGCCGCCCGGGAGCGAATGCGAGAGGCAAAACCCGTAAAACTCAAAAAAGTGGCATTCAGCCACTTTTTTGACACTCTGAGGAACGGTTTGCCGTTCCTCTTATTATGCGTGTTATTTACCGGCGCATCGCCTTGGGCTTGCCCAGAATCTCCGCGTATATTACTGCCCGCCTGCAGGCGTCGCGGTCTGCGGCGGAGAGGAAGGGGCGAGAGGCGGGCTCCTCCGGTGAGCGGGGACGAGCTCCTGCGGCATCGGCCCCGGAGTGAACGCCGGGGTGGGTATGGCTGGTCAGGCTGCACTCCACGCTTTCGGTACCCTCACCTTCGGTGGAGGCATAGTTCATGCTGCCGGAGGAAGCCTCCTTAAAGGGCTCCGCTGGCTGGAAGGCCTCGGGCCGGTCATGGGTGCAGAGCTCAACGTCGGGTTCGGGTCTGGGAGCCGCTGCCGGGCGGTAGGCGCCGCTTCTGGGGGCGTAGGGCGTGCCTTGCCGAAGGGGCCGCTCAAACTGTGCTGAGTCCGCCTCGCTGCGCTGGGGGCGCGCCGTACCGCCGGCTTTTCTTTTAGCCTTGCCCTCTTTGGCAATGTAGGATATGGCGTAAAACAGTATCGCTAAAAATATCAGGCCGCTCATGGCCACACCTCCTTTGCCCTGGAATATGGCTCATACATCAGGAGTTCTTGGAAGTGTCGCCCGCTATGGCGTCCCGCATGTGGGTGTCGGAGATCACGTTCTGCATGTTGTAGTAATCCATGACGCCTAACTTGCCCTCGCGGAATGCGGCGGCGATGGCCTTGGGCACCTCTGCCTCGGCCTCGATGACGCGGGCGCGCATGCCTTGTACCTCCGCCTTGTTCTCCTGCTCCTGAGCTACCGCCATGGCGCGGCGCTCCTCAGCCTTGGCCTGTGCTATGCGCTTATCGGCCTCAGCCTGGTCTATCTGGAGCTGGGCGCCCACGTTGCGGCCTACGTCCACGTCCGCTATGTCTATGGAGAGTATTTCGAACGCAGTGCCTGCATCAAGGCCCTTGTTGAGCACGGTCTGGGATATAAGGTCGGGGTTTTCAAGCACGTCCTTGTGGCTCTTGGAGGAGCCTACGGTGGTAACTATGCCCTCGCCTATACGGGCGATGATGGTCTCCTCACCTGCGCCGCCTACCAGACGGTCTATATTGGCCCGGACGGTGACGCGGGCCTTGGCCCGAAGCTCGATACCGTCCTTGGCTATGGCCGCTATTACGGGGGTTTCAATAACCTTGGGATTGACGCTCATCTGTACTGCGTTGAGCACGTCGCGGCCGGCAAGGTCTATGGCGCAGGCGCGCTCGAAATCAAGAGGTATGCCGGCGCGCTGCGCGGCTATGAGGGCGTTTACCACCCTGTCCACGTTGCCGCCTGCAAGGTAGTGGGCCTCTAATTTGTTCAGGGAAAGGCTCATGCCCGCCTTGGTGGACTTTATGGCGGGGTTGATTATGCGGGAGGGGACTACCTTCCTTATCCGCATCGCCACAAGCTGGCCTATGCCCACCTTCAGGCCGGAGGCGGTGGCGGATATCCACAGCCCTACCGGCACGAAGCTGAAGAATACGGCGAGGAATACTATTATAAGTACGATGATGAAGATTGGGGCGAAGAATTCCATTGGCTTTTCTCCTTTTTTTAAAAATTCTATTTGGCGATTATTTTATAGAGGAAGAACACGAGGTATATGAAGGCGATGAAGGCGGGGACTCCTATGACGAGGTGCTTCCAGTCGCTTTTGCGCCTTTTTTCGAGCTCCTCCGCACTCATGCCCCTGTCGTATACCGTGTCGCGCATACCCTCGTCCGTGAGCCGCCTGTCGGCGCAGCGGGGGCATTCGCCGTCCGATTCGTTGTAGAGGGTGCCGCATTTTTTGCAGAATTTGTAGCTCATTTTTCTTATATCTCTTTCACTATGATCCTTACGCCGTCTATGGCGGTGATCCTTACCCTCGCGCCCTTTTGTATGAAGCCGCCCTCGCTTACAATATCCAGCCTTCTGCCGCCGAAGTCGCCTGTACCCACCGGCCTGAGGGCGGTAACGCATTCACCTTCCAGCCCTATGAGGCTCTGGGCGTCCTTATCGCCGAGGGGGGTGGATTCTCCGTCTATGGAATCCTTCAGCACTATTCTGGAGCGGGACAGCGCGCCCTTTGAGAAGGAGCGGAATATTATTCCGGCGGCTATCATCAGGGGCAGCAGTATGAGTATGAGGGTGATGAGCGCCGTGGTGAGGGAATCCGCCCTGAGCACTATTGCGCCAAGCAGACACAGCCCGCCGAGGATGCCGGGAATCCCCATTCCGGGGGTAAACATTTCGCAAACCATAAGGATGAGTCCTGCGATAAGGCAGATGAGGGCGGGAGTGCTCCATCCCATAATATAATCCATTACAGGGTCCATGGTATCACCTCCTAACCATATAATATCATTATATATAGTCTAAATTGTAAACAGTACGTTAAAACAGCGGGAAAAGGTGCGAGTTGAACCATATGGCGAAGCTGCGCACAAAATGGCTGTCTGCGCCGGGTATTATGCCGCACTTCATGAGCATTACCACAAGGCATATCAGGAGGAATAGCAGCAGCACCATAATCGCCAGCAGGAATATGGAAAAGCCGCTGGCGGGCTTTTTCCCGGCCTTGGGCTTTTCTCTGCGGGGCTTTTCTTCCTTCAGAGTTTCTTCTTCGTCGTATTCGTCTAGAGTTTCTTCTTCGTCGTATTCGTCGCCGTAATCCAGCTCGTCGTCCTCATCGTCAAACTCGTTCAGGTCTATCACTTCGGGATTGCTATGTATTGAGGCCCCAGGGGACGGCGCGGGCTTTGAGGTGATTACCTTTGCGCCCATGGCCTCTGCGGCGCGAATGGCGGCGTGGGCCTCTGCGGCCTTTGTCTCCGCCTCGCTGCGTGCTCGGGCCTGTACCTCCGCGGGGGATATTTCGGAGAGGGCGGTGTCAAAATCCGGCATGTCGGCTATAGTGCCGTTCACGAAGGTAGCCCTCCGGTTCTCATAGTATTCCCGCTCCCTGCAGCAGTCCTGAGTGAGCCGTTTGGCCATGGAAGGGTTCACCGCAAGGCCGGCCTCCTGGCTGCGCTTGAGAAGGGTCATAACCCTGCGGGTGACCTCCTTGGCAGCGGCCGGGTCGTTGGTATATTGCAAAGCCTCGGCGTATACGTCGCCTATGTATTGCGAAAGCAGCTCCCGAAGCTTTTGAGTATCCTGTGCCATCATATCCTCCAGAATTCGCCGTAAAACGATATTTTCCTCAATATCATTATAAACCGTAAACGCCCCCGCCGCAACGTATTTTAGTTTGCCCCGCCGCATAGATATATTGCCATGAGAAGATATGACAAATATCATTGCCCGCGCCTGAGCGCCATGGGCCTTGCTGCTGTAGCCGCGATAGTGCTGCTTTGCGCGGTGCGGGGCTGCATCATATCGAGACAGCCCAATGAAAAGCCGGAGGGAATGCTGAGCATATCCCTTTACGACAGGGCAAGCGGAAAAACAGAAGAAATGCCCCTTGAAGAATACCTCATAGGGGTAGTGGGGGCGGAGATGCCTGCCTCCTTTCCTCTGGAGGCGCTGAAGGCCCAGGCTGTAGCCGCCCGTACATATGCCGTAAGGCACATGACGGCCTTTGGGGGAAGCGGGTGCAGCGGCGCGGATATATGTACCGACAGCGGCTGCTGCCAGAGCTACAGGAGTCCGGAGCAGATGAAGAAAAAATTTGGGGGAGACGCCAGGCAGTATATGGATAAGCTTCGTCAGGCGGTATATGAGACGGAGGGGGAGTACGCCGCGTACAAGGGAGAGCCCATAGAGGCCCTGTATCACTCCTCCGCCGGGGGACGGACGGAGGACGCACAGAACGTGTTTTCGGCGGCGCTGCCATATCTTATCGGGGTGGACAGCCCGGGGGAGGAGACGGCAGGGAAGTATGCCGCCGAGGTGAGAGTGTCACTCGGGGAGTTTACGAATAGAGTAAATAAAAAATGGCCTGCCGCCAAGCTGAAAAAGAACAGGCTTGGCGAACAGGTCAAGGTGGTGTCGCGCTACGACAGCGGGCGGGTAAAGGAGCTGAAGCTGAACAAGGTAACGGTCAGCGGGCGGGAGCTGCGCAGGCTTTTCGACCTGAACAGCGCCAATTTTACCCTGTCCATAGGCGAAAAGGTGACTATACGTACCAAGGGCTACGGCCACGGCGTGGGCATGAGCCAGTACGGCGCCAGGGCCATGGCCCTGGAGGGGGCAGGGTATGAGGAAATACTCAAGCACTACTATACAGGGGTAGAGATAGAGAAGGTGGCGCCTTAATACACGCTGTACCCCAGCACGTAGGCCCACATGTACATGAGCATCATGATGAGGGAGAGAAGGGCCAGTATCCGGCGCGGAAGGCGTCCCTTCACCAGAGCGCACAGCCCGGCGGCAATAGGGAAGCATACCGCAAGATACCTGGGGCCGCTTAAAAGCCATGTGCAGCCCACCGTCACCCCGTAGTAAAGAAGGCCGTAGGCGGCGTAGGAGGGGCGAAGCTTACCGGCAGAAAGCGCCAGTATTACAAGGCCCGCGAGGCAGCATATGAGGTTTGGCAGGAACAGCGTAAGCCCCATGGCGGCCTCCCCCGTGTTTAGAGAGGAGAGGAAGTACTGGAGCTGGTATGCGGCGGTGCCGAAGAAGGGGCCAAGGCTCTGGCTCCAGTGGTCGTGCTGGTAGCTCATGAAGGTGAAAAAGCTGCCTGTTACAGCCTTGTTTATGATGAGGTAGAGGGCGGTGCCGAGGGCTATCATACAGCACCCGGCGAGACGGCTGACAAGGTCCCGCTTATGGATGGATGTTCCCTTGAAATAATCGTATGCGGCTTCCATGAATACCGGCAGTATCAGCAGTATTCCAACGGAGCGGGTGAGAGCCGCAAGGCAGCCGAAAAGGCCGCTGAGCAGGTATTTCTTTTTTCGGCACATGTACATGCACAGGAGGCTTGTCAGCAGGAAAAGGCTCTCGGTCATGGGGGCAAGCAGGAATATGCTGCCGGGGAACAGGCAAAGCAGGGTGGCCGCGAAAAGGGCGGTCCTCCTGTCCGTATCCAGCGCGAAAAGCTCATAGGCCGCAATGGCGGAGCCTATAGCGCAGAGGGTGGTGACGAGCATCGCTCCACCAAAGGCGCTGCCCCCGGTGAAAAGGGAGAATATTCTTATTAGTATTGGATACAGCGGGAAGAAAACTATATGGAACCTTGCGTCCCCCTCGGTTACGTACCAGTTTTCCGCTATGCCCAGATAGCTGGGAGAATCGGTGCGCAGCCAAAGATGCCGGAAGGTATCCAAAAGGCCGCCGGAGTAGCCGTTTTTGACAAGGTCGAACAGGTAGGCTATGGCATAGAGCGCCATGTGCAGCAGTATGACACGGAAGGCTATGGCGGCCCAGGGGTGCCGCCTGTCCAGGCGGGAATTCCGGGGAGACGTCTCCGGGGCAGGGGCTTCCTCAAAGGAGAGGGCAGAGGGTATGAGCCTGAGCAGACCCAAGCCGAACAACGCCGCAGTCAGCGATGCATACAGCATGGGCAGCACGGCGTATCGGGCGGACCCGCACCAGAGTGCGAACCATACCGCCAGTGCAAGCAGGGCGGCGCAGGATATGAATAAAACGTATCTTTTGTCAGTGCTTTTCATATCCAATATTATACCATCAGTTGACAAGGACACACAAGGTTTTAGAAGCCAAACAGCACGGC
>ERZ779861.639-NODE-639-length-48127-cov-21.700012_pt1 | contig 48127 bp, 51 predicted proteins | sample MGYA00511558_ERZ779861 | MGnify/ENA primary metagenome ERZ779861 (study PRJEB29588, sample SAMEA2163432) | human gut metagenome | biome: human gut; feature: human-associated habitat; material: faeces | place: Denmark | collected 2008/2010 ...
GCGGATGCCTGATAACGGATGGCTACGCAGGATACAATCAGGTGCAGAAGGTGACCCGCTGCGGCTGCTGGGCCCATGCCAGGCGAAAATGGCGGGAGGCCATGCCAGACGGCGCAACTGTGAAAACCAGCAAAGCCGCCGTAGGATTTCGGTATTGCACGAAGCTGTTCTCTCTGGAGAAGAAATACATATATGCCGATGTCAAGGCTCGGAAAGAGTACCGCCAGAATGTGGTTTTGCCCCTTCTGGAGGAGTATTTTGCATGGCTGAAATCGATCCACCCGGAAAAGGGCAGCAAGCTGGAGGATGCGGTACGGTATTCCCTGAACCGGAAACAGCAGCTTATGGCATTTCTGGACTATGGAGATGTCCCTATCTCCAATAATCTGGCTGAGAACGCGATCCGGCCCTTTGTGGTGGGAAGAAAGAATTGGCTGTTCTGCGACAGTGTCAAGGGCGCCGAATCCAGTGCCATTGTGTATTCGCTGGTGGAAACGGCCAAGGCCAACGGCATTGAGCCTTATGGGTATCTATTGCTGGTGCTGAGTATGCTGCCCTATCTGGGCAAATCTCCGACCCATGAGGAGCTGGAAAAGCTGATGCCCTGGCACCCGGCAGTCCGGCACCGGGAACATATACGGAAATGAACAAACGGCAGAGTCCTGCGAACGGGACTCTGCCGTAACTTTGTTCGGCCCGGGTGATTATTGTGCGCTTACATTGAAGAGGCCTATATGCCGGTTTCCTCTTGATAGAACTACGAGAATTCTTTTGAGTAACAGTAAGCGTAAAACCTGAATAAGAATAAAAGGCCGCCATCTCAGTGAGCTGTTCATTGAGATGGCGGCCTTTTATACGCGGATATGTTTGACGCTTACTTGTTGAGCGGGTGGGATTCAAACTTAAGCAAGGCGCAAACCAACAGTGATAGAATAGTGGATGTTCAGGCCATTAAAGCTATCAAAGGAAGAATTGCACTAGTATCATCAAAGATACGGCCCAGTGCGCAGAGGAAGGTAGCATCCTTGTTGAAATCCTAACGCCATAGCGCTGTATTCTTGTTGCTGGTGAAGCTTATGTTGAAGTTGCCTTCCTGTAAGTAGATCCATGTCCTGTATCCCTGAGATTTTTATATGCGCTTTGGGTTGACGCTTACTGGCCATCGCTCTAGTTACGAGCAAGATCAGTTTACCAATCAAGTATTAGGAGATCACTTCGCGCTTTAATTTAAATATCTGCACAATAAGAAAGCTCTCGCAGTATTAAGCGCATCTGTAATCGTCTCAGATTCGGAAAAAAATTCGTACTCATTTAAGTCTGAAAATAAAATCCCTTTGTATGTGCTCGTAAGTGTTTTTGTCGTATGAAAATCTGTTCGAATGTAGCCTAAATACTCCGATCTCAACAAGAAAACGGGTCTTTGCTGATACGGATTAAGCGGCGATTCGTCCATAAATATAAGGTATTCATTCTCTGGGTACATCACGTTTAGTGTGTTTAAGAATTCAACTCGACCGCTTGCGGCTGAATAGCCAAAGTTTTGGTAAACATAAGCAACCTGTCCAACAAGATCTTCACGTCCATACAAGACTTTTTTTATAGCGATCTCTTGGCCAAAGCTTCCTTCTGTCTGATGAATATTCCCTGTTGGGGTAACAATAGCGATAATACTTGCGGCGAAAATGGTGCTTGTGCCGTTCATAGCCTCTTCTGCAATAGAGGTGATACCATATTCATCGCCTTTTTCCCATGCGTAGTTCAATCTTACATCACATTGTTTGACTTCCGCTATATTGGAAATTTTGGATATCCCACAGTCTTGCAAGTTCCACCTGAAAAGGATTCCGATAGTTACAGACGATACAAGTAAGAATAGCATAAGACAGGTGTACACATAATTCTTTGCTTTCACTCTATACTCCTTCCGCTAAGTAACATTTTCCAGCTTTAACCTGATATACTTGTTGGCACAGAGAGGAAATATCTTGACTGATATGACTAGTCAGTAGTACTACCGCGCCTCTCGCAGATTCTTCAGAAATAATTCTGCGGACAAGCACAACACCATCGCTGTCAATGGAGTTTGTCGGCTCATCTAAAAATATAAAATCGGGCCGTTCCATTATAGCTTGTGCAATGTTCAGCCGCTGCTTCATACCAAGTGAATACTTTTTGATGGGAAGCCGATTGTCAGGGTTAAGGCCAACTCTCTTCAATGCATCTTTCACTTCTTGCTTTGATATTCTTTTATTAAGTTCACTCAAATATAGCAAATTTTCAAAACCAGTCAACTCTGGCCATAAAGAAGAATTTTCTATGATAATCCCGATATTAGATAAATGCTTATCTCGATGTATGTCGTGTCCGTCTAAGAGGACTTGGCCTTCTGTTGGTTTAACGAGTCCACTTAAAACACGAAAGAGCATAGTTTTGCCGGAACCATTCTCTCCAGAAAAACCATATACGTTTCCCCCTGATAGTTCAAGCGAAATATCTTGTAAAAGCGTTTTATCGCCAATTCGTTTTGTGATATTTTGCGCCAATAACGTATGCAGGTTCATTATACATCCTCCTCGCTAAACAATATCTGCTTTATTAATCCTTCGCACTAAAACACAGGAGATCCCCCCCATATAGACAAATTCGATACCGATTTTGATTAGTGCGTAATCAAGAGAATCTACTATCTTGCTATTAAATGAAAAAGGATTAAATAGAACATTAGCTGAAACATCATAAAACAAAATTGAAACCACCTGCAAAATTAGCACTATTAGAAAAGTAATAACAAGGCTAACGGAAATCCCATGTCGGATTGAAAGATAATTGACTATCAGACAGACTGATACAAATATGGTCGAGAGAATTGCAAAAAGGATAAGTAGTACCATGCAAGTGGATTCATCAAGGCTAGGGCGAATGACCTTTCTGAACGATATAAGTAATTCAGTGCCTATCAAAATTGCTGTATAGAGAGCCGAGAGCCCATATAAGTTGACAATTTTCCGCAACGACCATTGCAGCCGACTACTAATGCGAACAAAAACAAAGGACCCCACCGATCCTAAATAGCGAGACAAATAATCACCAAAGAGCAAGCTGAAAAGAAAAATGAGGCCAAGAATCTTTATTGATACTACAAGCGTCTCGATATTTCCGGCAGAGATCTGCCCAAAAATACTATCCCATAAAACCATTTGGATGCTCTGATCTTGTTGATGCGATAAGAAAATGCTCGAAAGCGAAAATACAAAAATGTAGGGCAGAGCAAGCGTGGTTTTTTTTATTGCAGAAAAAAAGAATTTTTTTGTCATCGTCACATACCCGAGGAATACTATTCTATCTTGCTATTAAACTCAATGTGAATATATTATGATAGCTCATTGGCAATCTCTTATATCATTTTTGATTCCTACTATGGATAAAACAACTATTGCCGCAACGATTATAATAAGCTCAAAAAAGAAAAGTTTTGGACTATGTCCTTTGGTCAATGTGGGAACAACATAACTCAATATATCAAAATTAGTGTAGGGGCGCCCTGTATCTAATGCAACGGAAAAGCGATATGTATCATATGTGCTTAGTCCCCGTAGCAAAACAAAAAGGGGGACAAAAAGTACTAGTTTCCTTTTTTTATATATAAACGAGATGCACATAACCAAAGAAGATAGTAGACCAGATAAAAGTGACAGAGAAAATAAAAAGTATAAATTGTATAGTAAAGGACTGAATAAATAAAGCCGCAACATCTGAAATTTTGGATAGTCCGTTATATAAAGCGTATTGGATCCTAAAAGTTGCCGGTAGTAGTTCCCCGTTTGGTACTCCCCAAGCCAAGTGTTGCAATTATGTGGGAAGAAAATGTTGCAAAGAATCATATTAAGTAAAAACGGGACTAAAATCACAACTACCGTCCCTAAAAAACAAGACAATACTTTTGACAAATAGTAAAGTTTCCTTGATGTCCGAGACATGTAGATAGGAATTAGTTGATTTTGATAATCTGAAACATAAGACGTTGCACAAGGCAATACAATAACAAAAGGATAAATCATCGAGAAGAAAAACCATAGTCTGTTTAATTGGGAAAAGCCGATGGATTGGTTTGCATCTTTTATCAACGAAATATCTGTCCCCCAGAATTCACTTATTGTAAAGACAAATGCACCGCAAGCATAAAAGAGCATAATAATCATTGCGCATTTGAATTCCTTGCTTTTAAAATATACTTTCATCTGCGTTTTAATTGATATAAACAGCATATGTTTGTCTCCCTTGTTAGAGTAAAGCAGAAATCGCTTTCAATGTACGATCAAAAAGAAATGAGTAGTGTGGCAGTATAACGCTAACGGGATGCTAGGTTACGGCAAATACATACAGTTAGTGTACGTTCCAAAAGCCAGAAATTTTACAATCCAGACTGGGGTTGTGCCCTTTGCAGTAAAGATTCACGGTTCTGCCAGCTGCCTGCGCCCCTGCGGGAATGGGCACGTTAACCCAAGACCCTTTTTGTACAAGAGTCTGAGTCCCGTTGCTATTTGCCTTGGCATAAACGTATGAATATGAACTGTCATCGCCATTAGCCTTATAAATCTTCGTGAGTTTTAGTTCGGCATAATCAGTTGTGCTATCTTTCTTTGCAGAGCCAATGTAACTATAGCTGTTGCTATCAACATCCTTCTTTTGGGTTGAAAAGTTGAATTCAGCTGCAAAGCAAACGCTCGACATTGCGAACACAAGCGCAATGGCAAGGAATAAAGAGGACCAACGAAATCTTCTCATAGAAACTTACCTCCTTTCAGTTAACTACCACACTGCTCTTTCTAATAAAATGGGCAAGAATTTCTTGCTGCTGCGCAATTACCTCAATGTGCCAATATGTAGCGGGTATACTACGAAGTATGGCAGGCAAACCGATGGGCTCTTTTCTTGCTGCCCTTAATCAAAAATGTGGCACTTTTCCCTTCTTAATCTCTACCAACCAGAAGCGCGATTGTCATGGAACTAGAGCTGTTATTCGTATACAGGGCATCATAATACAGGGAAGATTCTTCTACCATCCACTCAAGCCTAACAGCGCTACAGCCGGCCTGAATACCAGCTTCATAATACTCGGTGCCGATATTGTTTTCTTCGTTAGTGCTGAAAATTTCATGGTCCTTTTCAACCCTCGTTCCTCCAACAGAAGAAGCGGCTCTAATACTTACGGTCACACTTCTATTTCGGGTCGTTGCGTAGCCGCTATGATCGGAATGGACGAAATAGAATCCTGCATAAAACGCAATCGCTGCCCCATACTGATATGTTCTCAAAGAGCCACCAGCAGGGATAGTAAACTGCTCCCCATTAACATATAGCGTACGCGGTAGATAGTGTGTTTCAACAATGTTTCCGTCAGCATCATAGATCACAATTGCGAATGGATTATCATCGTTGGAATTGTAATCCTGATCGGTATCTGGACTAGCAGCGAAGGCAGAAACAGAGCATAACGAAAGGATCATAATTGCAGCCAGAATAAAACTAATAAATCGCTTGATTTTCATTGTTGTAATTACCCCTTTCTTATTCTATCAGATGTGTATATTCTTATCATCAGCGATTAACCTCGCATTCGTGTCGAATATATCCCCCCCTTTCTTGACCTCGGAAAATGCGAAGAAATCGCTGCAATTGAATATAAAGTAGCTATCTCTCAAACACGGTCTCGCCGTTAAATGTCAACTTGCAGATATTCGCTGGCTCAATGGGCTCATCGAACCGCGTCCAGATTATGCAGCTATCGTCGGTTTGATCTGCGATAAAGCTCCATTGGCACGGGATAGTATCGCCGTTTGCATCAAATATCTCGAACTTGCCAAGAATACCCGTAGTAGAATCAACATAGTCGGCAAAATATACCGCCATAGACAGCTTGGAGCCCTCGATTTTTTTCGCCAGAATCGTCTCACCGGCATAGGACAGGGGAACATTCTCTGCCAGCACCTCGCTCTGCACGGTGACGGGCGTTTCGTCCAGCGTGACCTTCCAGCGTCCCGGCAGCACAGTGGTAAAGATATACTTTCCGCCCCAGTGCAGCTCAAGATAGGGAAGTGCCTCCTTATCAACGGTTACGAATCTCCAAAAGTATTGCCAATCGGCATCAGTCTCGTTTGGATCAAACGTATCCGGCGCGTGGAAACAAACTCTTGATTCCGGATAGATGACCGTATCTGTTCGTGTGTCGAGGAAATACCAGTTCTGCTCCCACGATGATGACCATTCGTTGGAACTCACCGGTCCCTTCATGACCAACTGCAGGATGCCGTTATCCCAGCCTGCATTACAGATGGATATGCCGCCGGTCAGTTTTACATCCGCGTCGCCCGGCTGCCATAGATACTCAAGATGCTGCGGCAGCTGACTGCGAGATAGTTTGGGCAGGTTGGCGTTCTCTCCGGCATTTTCTACCATTTTCGCCACGTCGAAGTCTATCGTTACATCATCGAACCACTTTTTCTCCTGCCAGTTGGAGAGGTTCATCACAAGGCCGTTGGTGCTGTCACCCGGTTGCCAGTTGGCGTATACGACACCTTCCAATTCATTCTCTGGAACACCCTCTTTACGCTCCAGAAATTGTGACACATATGCACCAGACATCATCTTGCCGGGAAAGTACAACTCAAAGTCGGTAAATTTGCCGTTCTGCCCCAACACTGCACCCTCGTTGGCCTTCACGGAATAGAGAAGATATAGGGTTCGCTCGTCAGAGATCACCTTCTCTATCTTGATCTGCATTTCCTCCGTAGGTACGGCCTGCTGCTCCGGCTGCTGCTGTTGGGAGACCACCGGAACCTCGTCATCGTCACCGATGACGGTCTGGCTGGGGGAAAAGATATCGCGCCATGACAGCGGGATCCTGCTGATGGCAAAAGCTGTCACGGACAAGCCCAGTATGACCAGCATTGCCACACACGCGGCGGATAATTTGGGAAAACGGTGAATCATCTTTCGGCTTACTTTGGCGCTGCCATAGTCAAGGGCTTCTTCCAGATATGCCGTATCAATGTCTCCGATGGCTGAAATCAGCTTATCAGTTTTGTGATCCATCATATGGTTACCTCCTTACGATCCAGGTATTGATGTAGTTTCCCGCGTATTCTGCTGAGCCGGACAGACACGTTGTTCTCGGTGATATGAAATGCATCTGCGATCTCAGATAATGATTCCGAAAACCAATAGCGCTTCACAAACATGACTCTGTCGTCCTTGGGCAAAGCAGAAAGAAATGCGTCAATCTGTGCAGACAGTTCACTTATAGAAAGTTGCTCATCAAGAGTCTGATCCGAAATGCAGTCTTCCAACTCGGATAAGGAGACCTCGAATCGACTTCCTCTTTTCATCGCGGTATTTGCGCGAAGTTTCTTCAAAGAGTAGTTGCGAACGATGCGGCAGATATAGGCACGCAGCGGGTCAGGGGACTGGGGAGGAATACTGTTCCATGCACCAAACCATGCATCATTCACACATTCTTCCGCATCGTGATAATCGTTCAGAATGTTTTCAGCAAGTTGGAGACATAGAACTCCGTATTTTTGGGACAGTTCGGTGATGGCCTGCTCTGAGCGCTCGAAAAACAGGCGTATGATCTGCTTGTCATCCATATGGCTTTGTCCCTCCTTTTATCCCTTTATATATTAACTACCTTTTTAGAAGCAAATATTACATAATTTTCAAAAAAATTTTTAAAATTTTCCAAGAAGGAGGGAGTTGGGTATTGGATTATGGTCTTGAGTTAAAAAAACAAAAACACAACCATGATACACGAGAAATAACAGAACCAGACTTCGGTAAAGTTGTCGGTAGTACTGTGGAGAGGTATTATCTTCAGAAAATGCTCAGGAAGTGCTTTCGTCCGGCAAGGACACAGACTGCACGAGCAAGAGCACAAAAATTCTGCCCGCCTACATCGGGCGTGAGAATATACAAACTAAAAACGTCAACATGCATATGCGGTTTCAAATTTGCATTACTGAAACAGATGGAAAAAAACAGGCGTGGAAATCTCCACGCCCGTTTTTGGGGTTATTATAACCTCAGTTATAACTTTTCATTTTTTCTATAAAATCTGGCGGCAGCATAAAGGACAGCTTCTCGAGTGATACGGTAAAATGATTTTCGGAGTATTCATCATAGTGCCATGCCTCATAGAAGTCGGATCCATATTCTTCTTCCAGTACGTCCCGATCTGCCCAATCCTTCACGCAGCCATCCTCCTGTTCCTCCCGGACACTTTGCAGTAGGGCAAAACGTCCGGCATCGTAGTCGGCGTATAGCTCAGTGAAGCTGCTCGAATCCAGATTGGTCGTACAGTGTGTGGTAAGCAGATAGAGCTCACAGGTTTTACACGTAGTCGGATCGGGCGAGATTACCCGCACCATCTCTGGTGCCATAATGACCATATCCAGCGTGATCTCATCGAGCTTCTTGGGCGTCCGGTAGAGGTCAGAGAACCGCTGCTCCAGTTCCTGAATCTCCTTCGGAAACAGAGGCGGCTCAAAACAGCAATAGATGTCAGGCGTATCGTTCTCTGTCTCACGGTCAACACCGTCACGTATCTCTGTGATGATGCCGCAAAGTCCCTGATATTCACTTTCCTCTGTTGCCACGACAGCGGCGCCTATGGTATAGGTCGTGCCATTGTATGTGTAACGCATACCGTCTTTATTGATGATCATTTCATGTCCTCCTGATGATATTCCTCCCAGCCTTCCATGCGGTTGGCGCGTGCGCGTTCAGCATCGAAGCTCCGGCAGCGCGTATAGCCTTCTTCCGTCTTGAAGAAAAAGCACGGAGCAAGTCCATCGTCTATCTCAACTACGGACTTGACTTTAACCGACCGGCCTAACAGCTCCGCATCCTTCTGGGTGAACAGTTTCAGCCAAAACTCCCGCGGGGAGAGCTTGGTAGTTCCCTCGTATTCCACTGCGTAGCGGCTTGCCGTGGGCTGCGGTGTGAATGCAAAGTCCTGATGCAGCATGTTGTCCAACATATAAGTTTCCGGGTTGCGGAAATAGTATATCCGCAGCTCGTTCGGCACCTTCCGCTTCGGGCACCATTCCGGTGCGCGTCTGCTCAGATCATGGCCTTTGAGATGTCTGGCTCTCTTTGGCAGGGGGCAATAGCTTTCGCCAAAGTGCATCATGAGCCCCTTTGACTTCTGGGAAGCGGGGATCGCATGGTAATACCGTTCCGGACAATTCCGACAGGTATACTCCTGCGGGGCAGATTCTCTTTTCATGTGTATACTCCTTATTTTGATTTATATGTGAGGCCCCGGAAATCATCCGGGGCCTCTGACTTATGGGCGCAGTGTAAAGCGGTTCTCGCCTGTAAATGCACTTTGCAGGCATCTTATTTCCGCCTCCAGCGCCGCTATGATCTGTTCTACCTGTTCCGGTGTGTAATCGTAGCACACACGGCTTGCACAATTAGAAAGTGAATGGATAGCGTCTACGGCGCGTTGTGTGCGCTGTTCAGCCACACGCACGAACCGTTCCGCCTTGGTTTCTTTTTGCCTCAATGTTCAAGACCTCCTACGCAATTTCCTGCTCACCCCAGCGAATGCTGAAATGGCCTTCTTCATCCACGTCGCGGTATAGCAGCAGCGATTTTAGATCGTAGTCCACTCCGAACTGCTCGTAAATATCATCCATGTCCATCTCGTCGCCCTTCATGAAGAGATTTAGCTTCTCTTTTGCCAGTATCATCTGCATCAGGTTGGACTCAATACTCTGTGCATAAGTCAGGAAATAGATGTCCTTCCAGTCCACGGAATTGAAGCGGATGAAGCGCATATAGAACTGGCTCATACGGGAGTTATTATAGTGCAGTTCCGGGATGATAACCTTGTTGACGAACTCGAAGTTGACCGAGCTGGGCAAGCTCTGCTGCGTACATAACAAAATGCCGTTCCCACTCTCGCGGAGCGTTTTCCGTAATGCCCGGCGTTTCGCAAGGGTAGTCGTCGTGCCGGTCACGATAAAAAGCGGCCGGTCGGGAAACGCCTCACGCAAAGCTGCCGCATAGGCATCCAGCACCACCTTGTGACGTACACCTATGGCCACGATCTCATTGGGCCAACTGCCGGTAAGCTGAACCGCTTTCTGAAGCTTTCCGGGAAGCTCACCGGTATACTCTGAGACGGTATTGGGTGCGGCACTGATCCGCAGCAGAAGTGTGATCTGCTGGATGATCCACAGCATGGCATCTTTCCGCGCATTATTCGTCGAGGCAAAATAGTTCCGGCGCATGGTGTGAAATTCCTTGACCGCCTGCACCCAGACATCCTTTTCTTCTTGGGAAAACATAATAGGCTCCTGATGGATACGCTTGATGTCCTTGCCTGTTACCTCCTTAAACGTGCGGGTGATCACAGTCTTGGCGAGGATGTCGCGCAGAATATCCGCATTATAGATATCCTGTGTGCGCTGTCCAACACCGAATACGGTGATCTTTTCCGGCAGGTGCGAGTTGGCGAACAGCGTATAGCCACGGCGATAGGCCGGGATCGGTTGACCGAGCCACGGGTTCGCTTCCTGCGTTGTCGTGCCATCCTTATCATAGTGATAGATAATGGGGCACCAGGAGATCATATTGACTGAATTGTTGTAGAGCAATTCCATCTGCGGCGCGAACTCGGAAATATTATTCCGCGTACTGGTGCCTGTGGTCAGCAGCTTGGAAGAACAGCGTCTGAAGCAGGACAGCACCGCCTTTGCGCGGCTGCTGTACGGGTTGCAGATTTCATCGCTTTCATCCAGCACGAGACAGGTCTTTCGGCTATGGATCTTCAGCCACTTTTTGATCTGCCTGTGGTACTTGCACAGCGCGTTGAAGGTCATCAGAACAAAATCGCCGGGCTTGATCCAATCCAGATCCCTCAGCCGTTCCACGAACACATACGACACGTCATAGTTGGGCAGCACCACATTCCAGTTATTGCGGATAGAGATGGCCGATGAAATGACCCAGGTGTTACGATACCCTTGTCTGTCCATGCGGTATTTCCCATAGGCAATGCCAGCCAGTGTCTTGCCGGAGCCCTGCTCCCACTGCAGCAGCGTATAGCGCTTTTGCAGCGCAAGGTTCAGGTCGTGGAGCTGGGTATCGTTCAGCAGGATCTCTTCCTCATTTTCCGAATCCCACAGCCAGAAATCATCCAGCCATTCCCCAATTTTGGCATCCTGACTCATTTCAGAGAAAGACTGGCTCTGTATCAGATAGTCATTTCGCTTTTTACGCAGCAGCCGTTCATAGCCCGGAAGCGTCTTACCATGCAGTACCGCATTGTAGACCGGAACAGGCTGGCGCATTTCAGCGGTCATACGACGCCGTGCCGCCGCACTATACCCTTTATATACGAAAGCATAGTCCTGCTTGACGAGACGGATCTCATCGCGTTCCGGCTGGCGGTGCTGGCTCCTGAGCGTCTGGCGGAGATAATGCAGTACCTTTGCCTCAGTCAGTCGTCGGCTGCACCACTCTTCGTACTTCATATCCGGTGGCTGTGTTTCGGTATAAAACCGGTGCAGGTACTCACAGCACTTGGCGTAACGGTCTTTCAAAGCAGGATGTATCCTGATCTGGTACAGCATCTTTTCTACCGTATAGGTGAACGATTCGGACGTCTGGCGCTCCTTCGCCAGTTCCCGCAGGATTTTGGCGCGGTTTTCCTTCAGCATGGCCTTCGGCATTTGCAGCAGTGTCATGTGAATCGTCTGTGCCACACCATCATAGATGCCACTGGAAAGATCGGCGTCCATCTCTGTGTGGTATCGGGCCGGCGTTTCGGTATCTGTACTCTTCTTTTGCCAGAATTGCAGCTTCACGGGGAAACGTGGAACGCCCATCTGGGCAAAGGCGTTATCCGGCAGCAGGACTTGACCAAGAAAACGGAAGTTGGCCTCCATCTTCCGGATCGTTGACTTATCCGAAAAAGAGTCTGCCAGAAAAGAACAGGGGACGATCAGGGCCAGGATGCCCAGTGGTTTCAGAAGCTCGGACGCTTTCAAGCAGTAATAGAGCTGCGACAGGTACTCCCTGCCATCCTCTGCCAACCATCTCAGATTGAAGGGCGGGTTGCCAATCACATAATCGAAGCGTACCTGCGGCGCATAATTGCGGATATCCTTATTGACCAGATTAGCCTCCGGGTAGAGGAACGACGCCACCTTGAATGCCTTGGTATCCAGTTCACACCCGTAGGCGTTGGCTTCCACCGGCATTACGTTGAAGAAGTTCCCCATCCCGCAGGTGAGATCCGCCACCAGATCATCCCTTTCTAGCTGAAGGCAATCCACTACGAATTGACATAGGGCGGGCGGCGTAAAGAACTGGCCGTTTTCCAGCTCTTTTTTGGCCTCGCTGTAACTATGGTAGTTCTCATAGTCCTTTCGGGAAAGACCGTGCAGTCCGCCATTTCCTGTATAGCCCTGAAAGACGTCTTCTTTTGTGATACCGTAAGTATCGCAGGCGCCGCTGTCGATTAGATAGAGAAGCTTTTCATTGACCGCTCTGCGGCTGCTCTGCGGGATCGGTTCTGCTGAAGGTGCATATTTCATGGCGGCACCTCAACACAAAGAATCAAGATACGTTTCGGCAAATTCCTTTGCCAGAGCAGCGGTTTTGAACTTCAGATCCACACGTCCGTTCTTGAACATACGCAGATGCACGAGCTTCCGGCAGGTTGAAAACTGGAGCAGCGATGTGGATACGTCGGAGTACCCCAGCAGCTCGGAAAAGCCTGCGGGAAAGCGCCCGAATGTATTGGTCTCATAGTGTGCTACAGCGGTAAAAATGTCCTGCATACGCTCTGCAAGTCTCCACTCTTCACGGCCCCATCGTTCGTCGCAACTGCAAAAGTATCCGCCAAAACGAAGCGTATCTCCTTTTCTGTCATAACCGGCATTGCTATTACTCCAATATGCCGCCTTATGGCATTTGGTACGCAGCTCCTGAAAAGCACGTTCTACGAAGCTGAGTCCGTCCAGCTGTATGAACATCTGGTCAACCACATCCTCATAGTGCAGCGCAAGAGCCCGCAGCGTGCGATGATACGCATTGTTCGTATCCTTATCACATTTGTATGGGTCTGGCTCTGTGGGGATCAGATGCTCCTCAATGGCCTCCGCTGAGATCGTCACTTTGTACTTCGTATTGAAATGCCGCGTGAGCTCAGAGATGAACTTGCTGTGAAGCTTCTCCAGTTCTCGGTTAATATCCGTTATCCCAAACCGGTAGTTGCTTCCGAAGTAGGGCAGCGATCCATCACTTGATGTACCAAGTAGGTCTTTTTGCGCCTGAATAGCCTTTTTCCACTGTCGGCGTATTTCGAGGAACGCACGGCGGGATTCGTCATAAGCCTGCTGCTGCGTTTCACAGAACATGAGATCGTCTTCTGGCAGACGGGAATCAGCCTTGATCTCGACTTGCTCCAATTTATCAAGTAATCCCATAATTAAAATTCCTCCTACAAAAACAAAAGCACCACTGAACTGTCGTCAAACAATTCAGCGGTGCTTCTCCGCATTTATATCCTATTGTGCTGCTTCGATGCGCACGTTCGGTATCGGGGGAAGGTGCATAGATTTACACTGGCCGTTACTGCCGCATAAATCGGTATGTTAGTTTCCTTCGATCCCAAAGATATGATACATATAATCCGTCCTGGCATCGGCAATGTGGTAGATCAGCACAGTGTCGCCTGCAATACGGTAGATACAGACGTATTTGCCAATGAACAAGGCACGAAAGCCATATCGTCCAAGCAACTGTGCCTCTTTCAAGACGCCCATTTCTGGGAAGGCCTCCAGCTTTCTGACAGAGGACAGGATCATATCGGCAAACTTTTCCGCAGACTGCTTTCCTACCGTGTTTTTATGGTACAGCAGTAGATCCCGATACTCCATCCTTGCCTCATGCAGCCACTCAATCTTCATTCAAGACCTCCTGTGTCAGACGTTCCATTTCGTCCATCGTAGAGGTTTTGGCGCCTGCAAGCCGGGACTGTTCCCGTTGGAGCAGCATAAACAGCAGATCCAGTTCTTTCTCACGTTTTTCCCAGAGATCCAGCGGGACAAAAACCATCTCACCATCACCGTTTCGCGTCAGGTAGATGGGCTCCTGCTTCTCCTTAGCCAGTTTTACCATTTCATCATAGCCGTTGCGCAGTGATGTTGCCGAACGGATCATCATATCGCAGCACTCCTTTCGCTCTGTTATTATGCCTTTATTATAGACGAATTATTACCTCGCGTCAAGCGTCAATCCCATTATACCCATTATACTGGGAGATGGGCGTATAGGAGGGCGGCGTCGTTTGCCGCCCTCCTATACCATTTGTCACACTATGCGCACATCGCCTCCGGCAGCTCCATCGCAAAAGGGTACGTTTCCAAGGACACATGATACATGGAGTTCATGGTCTCAAAAACGGCCTTTCGGTCAGAGAACGACTGGATACGGACGACCCGCGAGCTGCAGATCATGCCGCTGGAATGGCGTATCCATGCACGGCAGCCCTCGCAGAGCGGCGCAGCCAACTGGCCGGTAAGAATGACCTGCTTCTTATTCATTTCTTTAACCCCTTCCTTTGACCGGTATGGTCATGAAAAGCGCGATCATTATCTGAGTTGAAAAATAGCCTGTGTATGATCTAATAGGCACATTTGAGAATGCTCCGTACCACATGTACGGTGGTATTCTCCCTCTGTGCAATCTCACGCGTACCATAGCCATCCGCCTTGAGCCGCAGCACGTTCATATCACGGCGGGGCATATGCCGGCCAAGATCGTGGAACAGCAGACCGGTCTCCATATCCAGAAAGCTCTCATCCGTTGCGGAGAGCATATCGGAAAGGGACAAGCCGTTTTCGTCCATGACTGCGTTCAGGCTGACGGTAGGCGCCGCACGCTTGGTAGACGCCTGATGGCGGAAATGATCTGCCAGGCGGCTCTCCATCTTGCGCCATGCAATGGTGGCGAAGCTGAACCGGCGGGACTCGCCCTGAGCGGTGTAGTCCATGACCGCCTGCAAGTAGCCGAAGATCACAACATCGTAATATTCATCCTCCGGCAGCTTCTTCTCCTTGAGAAAGGCGTAGACCAGATTGTGGTGCTCCTCCGCAAAAAGCTGCTGTGCCTGAGACATGGGGGTATTCTCGTTCATTACAGATCCTCCTTCATATAGACCGAGAGCCGTAGCCTGAGTTTTTGCTCAGGCTGCGGCTCTTCACATGGTTCAGACCCGCGCAGGGCCTGACGGATTCATTTACTGGGGAAGCTCCTCACGTTCACCGTCGATCACATCAGCACCGGAAATGCAGAAGTGATCGCCGCTGTCGGCAACGGTATACTCCGTGTTTGCGGCAGTATACTGATCGTCCTCATTCTCACGGGCGGCAGACAGCTCCGCGCGGCTCTTCAGCATCTCCTTCGCCTGCTGGCGGAACGATTCCACAAAGGCGCGGAACTCGCCCACCTTTTCAGGAGGAAGGTCGGCCATTTTGCGGAAGGTAGCCACACTGTAGGTGTTGCCATTGTCCACACGCTTCAGGCCGATCTGCACCACGCTGCTCCATGCCGGACGACGCCGGGCCACAAACGCGGCGTTCATAAAATCATTGAACGGCCGCAGGCTGGTAGGCGGCAGAGAAAGCTGTACGGGGATATAGTCACCGTCCTGCAGGAGATACAGAATACGCATGTTCTTGCAGGCCTTCCCTTTTCCGTCTGTTGCCGTACCGTAGCGGTTCAGCTCACAGGCAGCGCAGGCGCCGCCAGGCGTACCGTAGCCCTGCTTTCCGTCCACGGTGGAGCACAGAGGAACGGTGTTATCATCGTATTCACAGCCCTCGGGCCAATACGCGCCACTGGCATGGTGATACAGGATAACGCCCTGCAGAAAGCGGGTATACTCCGGATTCTCCGGGTCGCCGGTCGGCAGCTCGAATTGCAGAGAGCCGCCAGCCGGGATCTTGACCTTGGGGAAGGAGAGCGTCAGGCCCTCCATATCATCGGCAAGATCATCATTGCCGAAGTCAAGACCGTCCATAGAGGGAAGGTTGAACGTGTAGGGGGTCGCCATCGTCGTAGTTTCAGGATAACTCATTTTTTGATCCTCCATTTAATCATTTTGTTTTCACATTACGCTGCGGATACCTGATTCAGCCGTGACCACACGCTTCTGGGCATTGCCAGAATGTTGTAGCCGATGATCTCCAGATCCGAGGCGCGGTCATAGCTGCTTACGTCTTGACTGTACCGTGTTACTGCATTGGAAAGACCGTACAGACTCAGGTCATGGCCTTCGATCAGATGTTGCAGGATGCCCTCACCCTCCGAGTCCGTAAGGCCGAACTGTCTGCTGGCCAGCTTCACAACGCCGGGTACATCTGCGGTGTTCATGGGGACGGCCGCAGCCTCCCGCATCATGCCCACCACCTGACTGAACCGTGCCTCCTCTGCGGCGGCACGGACAGTGTCCTGTACCTTCATCAGAAAAGCCTGATCGTCCGCAGCCAATGTCTTTTCAGAATAGAGCTGGAAGTTCTCCTCCGCATCTGTCGCCCGGCCGATATGGTTGCGCTTCGTGGCGGCATCGTTGACCACCATGCCATTGCTGCATACCAATCGGTAGATCAGGGGCTGGATGTTGACAGAGCCTAAGCCCACCTCACTGTTGCTGATAACCACACCGGCCTGCACTGTGTCACCCGGCGTCACGTCCTCCTGTAAGCGGGGATTGACCGCCTTGATATACATGCGGGAGTCGGTGATCTGACAGCTCTCGATGCGCACATCGGGGATCTCCGCCAGAATGGGTAGTACCGCCGAGGCGATGCTGTAGTTGTCCATACGCAGATAGCGGTTGCTGAGGTAGGCACGGGCCTTACCGTCCAGAACACGGATCATGCGCTGGGCAGGCGTCCGCTCCAGCCATGTGTTGACATTGTGTGCCAGAAGTCCGGGGTCTTCGCTGCGCATTCGCTCATAGTACTTGGCGGGGATGCTCAGGTGCGTACCGATCTGCCGGTGGGCGATATCGCCGATCTCCAGCGGTTCGATACGGTCTGCGCCATCACTGTTCAGCACATGGAGCGCCAGATCGTGGCCGTAGCTCTCAAGACGAAGGTTGCCGGTATTGACCACATAATCCTCTTTGGCATTCTGCTGCCGGGTGATCTCGGCGGCAAGCTGTTCCAGCGTCAAGCCTGTTTTCATGGCAGCACCCTCCTTACCAGTTCAGTGCGATGGCATCATCCGTCATGCTGGCGGCGATCCCCTCACGCTCGAATACCTTCAGGAGCCGGGGCCAGTAATGCTTCTCCGGCAGGTTCTTGAATGAGGTCTGTGCTTTCTCCACGTCACCCTGACGGATGCAGACGTCACCGTTATCCTTGATAACCAGACTGCTGTAGCCGCGGGAGTTGAGGTCGTAGATCAGATCATCCAGAACCTTGCGGCCCTGCTGCTCGAACCAGACCTGCGGATCGATCTCACGGGGCGGAGCGGGCAGTTTCTCAGAAGCGCCGTTCTCCGCTGTGCTCTGTACCACAGGTGTGACTTTCAGCAGTGAGCAGGAAAAATTGGCCTTTTGGTCAAATGTCACCTCTGCCTGGTCATAGTCGGGAATACCGGAGATGGTGATACGGCCTGTACCGCCGTGAAGGATCAGCTTCTCCGGTTCTGGACTGCGCCACTCCCATGTGGCATCCGGATATACCGCTTTCAGATACGCGGAGATCCTGTGATTGACATGGCGCAGCAGCAGTGGGCCGAAGCCATCTTCCTCTTCCATGGACAGTGAGCGAAGGCTCTGCCGCTGTGCGTCATAGGCAGCTCTGCGGGCAGCACGCCGCTTCTCGGTTTCCTGTTCCTGAATATAAGGGAACACGAACGCGACCGTGACCCAAATCGCCCAAATGGTAAATGCGGCTGTCAGAAGCCAGATCTGCGTGTCGCTGCGTACAAACGCAACGATAGCCAGAACGGCCGCGATAAGGACAGAGACACCAGACCAAATGGACTTCTTCTTATTCATGCTTTGCACATCCTTTCAGTTTTGTGATAAAAACAAAAAAGAGGAGCTGCCACGCATCTTTTTTGATACATGACAGCTCCTCTTATGCCCGGCATTTTATCCGGGCAGGGGTTCTCGTTCTCCGTCGATCTCCGGCGCCTGTTCCGGCGCTTTCGCCTCACCGGGCTGGAGATAGCGCCATCGAAACGCAATGACCTTCAGACGCTTATCCCGCGTCCAGCCATCCCGTTTCAGATAGTCCTCCAGCTCCAGTACGCCTTCTACATTGATCAGCGCACCACGATGCAATCCTCTTTTTGCAAATTGAGAGGCGATAGCGCCAAAAGCAACGACCTGATAATACTGCGTTCTTGCGTAAGCTCCCTTACCGGTGCGCTCCGCAAGATCAAACCGAAGATAGGGCCGGTTATTGGCACTGACTTTCAGTTCAATATCATCCGATACGATACGGCCGACGACGGATATATTTGCCATTACACTCCTTTCTGCCTTACGGCTAAAATATCTATATAAAAAGTGCCGGCATACAGCATCAGCCCATTAAGGCAAAGCTGTCATGTCGGCACAAAATTACAAACTTAACAAACGTGTGCGATCCGAAAAGTACTCGGAAACCCTGATCGGGCGATGCACAAAAAACAACTACAAGTACATTGTAGCACTATATGTTGTGATTGTCAATAGTTGCAATTCTATATATAGATATTTCTTAAAACACATGAGAAACAATGATGTGCTGCAGCGCAGTGATTGCGGTAGAGTAGGGCACATCTTCAAAGAGAAGTGCGGATGTGATCTGATCATAGTCACTTCTATATGCGTCGGAGTCAATGATCTGTCGGAGGAGATCATTCATATCCACTCCCTCTTGCGCAGACGGGCATGTCTTGTGTGGGCGGCGTTCCAGAATGACCTCGCGGGCTAAGTGCCGCAGAGTATCATCGATCGCGACGATCATACTCAGTTTATATATGTCATAGATGTGCCGCGAATGCTCTGTGATAGCTCCGTTGAGATAGTAGTCCGCAAGTGCAAACAGCTTATCCAGCAAGGTACGTTCCGCTGCCTGCACATTGACTGAAAATGGTTGCAGATGATATTCGCGGATAATGTCGTCCCTGCCGGTATCTTTCAGGAAATCATAAATGAGACTGGATGCGTCCATGGGATGATTCGGGAATGCGCGCATGGAGACAACGGTTTCAACGATAAGCTGCTGCTTCAAGTACGCTGCCCCTTGCAAAGCGGGGTAATTGATGATATAGCGATTATAGTCACGCCGGCTGCGAATTTCTTCAGCATTGCTTAGAGATAAATCTAAGTCATCAATTACCGCCACAATATTCCGCTTGAGCGCTTTGCGTTGTCCTTCGCTGGGACGATCTTCAACATTCAGGTCAATGTCCTCAGAAAAACGCTGGATCAGCTTATAGCATTTTGAGAGTGAAGTGCCGCCCTTGAACACGATATCCGGTTGGTAGGAAGCCAGCTTCCTCAAAAATTCTGTGACATAGTAGTCTTTCTCAATGATACTGGCTGCGATCCCCGTCGCATCCGCCGTTCGCAGCACTGTCTGCTCGAACAATTCTCTATTACTGTGTAACATGATAGATGATCTCACTTTCCACCAGAGTGCGCATAGCCTTATCAGGAAATGCCGGTGCGTATTCTGTGATGTCGCGTCTTGTAATGCCGTTATTTGCGATAAACTCTATGGTCAGCTTCTTTCTTCCTTCGGAGAAATAAGATGCCGGTACCTCATTCATAAGCTCCAGAAAGCTCAAAACAGCAGCATTCTTTGCCGTGATCTTACTTCTGGCTCTGCGTAAAATAACACGCTGCTTCCCGATAGCTATCTCACGGGAACGTGTCTTTTCGTTGTTGGTACAGACTTCAATGGTATTTGGCATCTGCGTTGACAGCCCCAGTTGGTTTAAGAAAGCTGCGCCGGAATAGTAGCCGTAACAGCCGGAACTATCCTTTACATATTTTTTCTCGATTACCTTGCGGGGGTCGAGCAGACTGGCGCCAAATGCTGTCTCAGTGGGAATATAATAAATGCCCCGGTCAAAACGCACCAGTTTACCGGTCCTACACAATTCATTCAGTTCTTTGAAGAGCCACGGGCGTGAATAGCCCCCGCAGTCAATCTCATCAAGTAAGATCGGCTCGTTACAGCCGAAATCCTCTGTGAGTCTATCTAAAAGTACCATATCACAGCCCCCTTCTAATCATAGTATGCTCACCTTGGTTTGGATTATACTATTTTTGATGTACTATGTCAATATTGCTATAATCCGACGTCTCCTCAAGCCCAAGAAAGCCATCGGTTGGGAGGGATGCGTCAAGAAAGCTGCTGCCGGTCAGGATACGCTCAGAAGATTTGAAGTAGAAACGGTACTGGCGTCCGATCTCTATCCTGTCCTGCTTGGGCAGTACGAGCGTCATTTCACGCTCCTGACTATCTATGATCCGGATATTGCGGTACTTGCGGAGCGGCGTCTGCATGATGGCAATGCAAACGCCATCAATGGCGGTATAGCGGGCGGTGACAATGAACCGATAGAGAACCACTGCTTTGTGAGCGAGACCTATGGCGAGGATGCCGCTGAGCAGAACGGTGATGGTATCATGGGAAAAGAAAATAGCTGCCAGACCCACAAAGAAGAAAGCTGCTCCTACCAATGCGGTAAGGAGCAGCTTTTTCTTCAGAGGCAGCGGTGCTGTCCTGAGCTTGTCCATCATGACAGCCTCTCAAAGATGATCTGGCGGCGCAGATAAAGGTTTGCCACAGCCTGCAGCACCGGGCGGCAGCAGCCGAAGGGCCTGACCATATCCGCGATATTATCGCTGGTGGTGGTATCGTCTGCATACAGGGCCTCCATCAGCTGCGAATCAGAGTGGATCGTATGGATATCATACTCCACGCACTTGATCAGCTCCGCTGTAGACAAAAGAGCCTGTTGGGACAGATGGTAGACCCGCCGCTCATTTGCGCTGCGCCGATCTTTACGGAACAGCTTCCGTGTAATGGCAAAGGGGACATGGCCGAAGACCGTCAGCTTGATAAAGGAAATCAGTCGCAGCAGCAGACTGTCGGAGATTGGCACTACATAAAGCCCTGACAGCAGGGCATACAGCGCATCCTCACCGGTCTCGCCGCAGCCCTCCACCACCAGCCCACGCTGCAGCAGCCGGCGCATACAGTCAAGGAAGCTGCGCCGCGGCGCAATGCCGCTGGCTTTCAGCTTGGCGATATAGGTATCCTCAAGAACTCTGGCGTCCATGATCTGCCAGTTCAGCGTGGCCCACAGGATCATCTCCTGAATGTCCAATGCGTACTCCCGCTTGTTGATGATGACCATAGGGCAGGTCATATCGCCCATATGGCCTTTGCGCTCAAAACGGCCTACTGCCGTGTAGTATTTCTGCATGTATTTCACCTCACATTTTCTCATGAAGCCTTGGAGCCTTTCTTCATTGGCTCGTATTCAAGACTTTGCAAAAACTCCTTGTTAGACTTCAGGCGCTCGGCAGCTCTATGTACGGCCGCACCCAGGTAGTTTGCTTTGATGCCGTAATGGGCGGCAATGTCCGTATTGCTCAGGCCGATGAACTTCAGCTGCATTGCCTCAATGCCCAGACGGGCGACACCATCGTATTGCTGCTTTGCGCTTTCCAGAAGGGACAGCGCATCTACCTCAGCCAACTGTTCCTGAAAGCTGCGGATACCGGAAGCCATGGCACGGCGGCTGTCAGCTTCCGTGTCAAAGATCTCCGATACTGGGAAGCAACGCCTCTCCTTGCTGCGCTGCAGCCGGCAGTAGGTGCGCAGGCCGTTCTCAACGACCTTCTGGGCATAGGTGGGAAAGCTGGCGCCGCCATCCGGGTCATATGTCACCGCAGCCTTACAGAGCCAAATGCAGCCCTCTTGAAATAGATCGTCATAACCGAAACCATAGCACTGCTCATTGACCTGAACACTGGTATGAATGGCCCAGCGTACCACGTCCATGTTCGCCTCTACCATATCGCGCTGAGTATCGGTAAGGGCGATGTCCTTATTCTTCATTGTTGGATTCACCTCTCTTCCTTTGTAGAATTAGGCGTGATCTCTATGCGATCTCTGTGCCGGGGATATGAAACTGTTCACAGGCGCGGATCAGCCGGTCACACATATACGCGCCGAATTGTGCGATGTGCGCCTGATCTTTATGCAGACCGAACTCTGTCTGCATCCATTGGTACGCCTCTCGTTTGGACATCAGGCCGGAGCGCCACAGGCGGTCAAAAGCCCGGTGTGCCTGGATACGTTTATGCCGCAGATCCCCGTCTGCCAGAGAACCCAACGGGAGCCGTGTGGTGCGATGGGCGGCCACGTAGCTGTTGCAGGCGGGGTAACGGTCACAGACATACAGATACTTGTATGTGCCGCGGTCGTTTCCATATACAAAGCTGGCCGGGTGTAAGGTTGCTTTGGCCCCGCAGTTGGGGCAGTGGATGTTGACTCTTTTCAGATGATTCACCTCCTTTACCGGGTGTGTATCAGCCATGAGCAAAACGCAAGAAACGCAGTAATTGCAATGGTTTCCGGCCATGGCTGAAACCGAAAATCACTCATATGGTATAGAAAGCGGAGCCCCTTTTTGGTAAAATTGACTTGAGAGAAAACCAACCAGAAAGGGGCTGGCCGCTATCTACCGACAGGAAATCATTCAGGATGTGACATTGTTTACATCCCAAAGCGCCGCTGTGTTCTACGACAAGCTTTTCAGCAGTCTGGACTTCACGCTGCCCAGGGCGGCAACCGGGCGGCGGGGCTTCCCCAAGGAAGCCATGGTCTGTGCTTTTATCGTTATGAAATGCGAGGGTTTCTCACAAATCACAGATTTGGTGGATTATTTAGACAACAACCGCCTCATTGCCCATTACTGCGGCTTCAATATCATGGAGCCGCTGCCGTCCTACTGGACGTATGACCGCTTCCTGCGGCAGCTGAACAACGGTGCGTTGAAAGCGATCATGGCCGACCTGTTACAGCAGCTGTATGAGCTGGGCGTGGTGGATGCGTCTTTCATCGGGCTGGACTCCACACCCGTCATGGCAAACACCAGGCAGAACAACCCGAAATCCTTTGCAAAAAGCAAATTCTCCAAGGAAAACCGCCCGAAAAGCGACACTGACTGCGCTCGGGGTGTCCATTCGGCCTCCAACCAGCACAATGAGCGGCGGTATGAGTTCTACTGGGGGTACAAAAGCCATGTGCTGGTGGACTGTATCTCCGGGCTGCCGCTCTACGAGTTGACCACGCCGGGCAATATCGCCGATTCCTCCGTCGCCGCCGAGATCCTCGCGGCCGCGGATCAGACGATCTCTTTGAAAGAATGCGCCTTCCTTGCCGACAAGGGCTACGATGCAAAAAGCATCTACAATACGGTAAAAACGGTCTATGAGGGCGAGGCATTTATCCCCCTCAATCCACGCGGCACGAAAGATTTAAAGGCACTTTCTGCCGGTAATCCGGTCTGCGCGGCCGGACTGGCTATGCACAAGGATGGCAAGACCACCGACAATGGGCGTACCCGGCAGAAATACTGCTGCCCTTTCCGTCAATCCAAAACCGGTGTTTGTCCCTGCAGCCACAAGAATTGGAACAACGGGAAGAAAAACCGGGGCTGCACGAAATACAAGACCGTTCCCGATGATTACAGACTTTCCATTGACCGCAGCTGCCTCTATTTTAAGCGGACTTACGCCCTGCGGACGGAGTGTGAGCGTTACAATTCCCGCTTCAAATCCACAGGTCAGGAACGGCTGTGGGTGCGCAACGGCGCCAGCGCGGCGAACCTCAATACACTGGCTCATATCTCCGCTCTGGCGGTTGCGCTGGCCGCCGTTTTGTCCGGCTCTCACTCCTACCGCGCATCCAGATCATTCCGGCGAGGCGCTTAAAGCACCCCCTCATACGGCTTTTTTCGCTCGGTTTTCCACCGGGCCTGGTTTTTATGCGCTTTTTTCTCTTTGCCGGGTAATCCTCGCTTTTTCGCTCTCTTCGCCCTTTTGTTTTAGGACTTGTTTTGCTCATCCCTAGGGTGTGTATACGTTCATTGCTGGCAGCTCTCCCACATCTGAGAAAGACTGCACCGTTTCGGGTCCTCTACATTCCAGACAAGCCAACTGGTGTAGAAGCGTTGGAAGCCTTCCAGCGTCATAACGCCGACGCAATCATACTTATCCACGGTCTCTCCGGAAAACTTCTCGAATACTGCCACGGGGATGATCGTTGGCACGGCATTGTGATTTACAGACAGAAGAAAGCCAGAGCAGTTGGGACAATGCTGGCAGTCGATGAAAAAACTGTTCCGCCAATTACAGCAGGTTGCCTGTAAAAATCGGTAAAAACGCTTGTCCATAAAAATCCCCCTATTATCATTATCCGTAAAACGAAATCAAAAGTGCGCCACTTTTTGAAAAAATTTTCAAATTTCTCTGCGGCCATGGGGGCGGGGGCGTCTGGAGACGATAAATGTCATGGCAGCAGCCACTGCCAGAATGATGCAAATTGCTTTTTTCATGGTATGTTCCTCCTGTTAATTTTCGGTTCGTTCGCAATAGACCACATAACGCTGCCGCCCACCCGAAGCGTAGGGATGGCAGGTCAGCAGCGTCAGTAGGTCGCGGCCCTGCTGGATTTTGATTCTTTCGATTTGATGCGGCTGGATGATTTGAATGTCGGCCACAGTATAGGTCAGCGTTTCCCATAGGTTAGTGAGTTTCACGGTATCGCCTGCCTCCAAGCGGTCTATATGCCGGAAGTAGTCCGCGCCTTTCCAACCTCTATGACCGGCAATGACGCAGTTGGTGTTGGCACCGCCGATAGGAACGGAGGTATTGCCCAACACCGCAGCCCCTGCGGCGAGGTGGTCGTCGGATGCGCCCAGATAGACCGGCATGGTCAACTCCATAGCAGGTATCTCCAACACGCCAAGGATTTCGTCCTCGATGCCATAGGCGGTCAGGTCAGCGGCAGGTTCTTCGCAGGCTTCGAGGTCAACGAGGTTACACTGCTTTTCCGTGTAAAGCTGGCGGTTATATTTCTGTAAAGCTGCCAGCAGTTCGGGGTACTGCTGCTCCGGCTTCCGTTCTTCGAGGAAGGTTTGTGCTGCTTCTTCCGCGTGGCATTCCAAACGGCTGCCGGTAAAGGTCGGCCACAGCATGACGCAGATGCCCGCCACGGCCAACACCGCCGCCAGCACAAGGGACATCTTACGCATGGCGAAGCCTCCTTATCAGAAAGTACCCGCCGCCGACCACCGCCACCGCGCCAAGGCCGATGCCCAAGCCGATAAGGTAGTGCTGCGTCCACGAGGATGCCGCTGGTTTTTCTGCGGTAGTAGCGGATTCCTGCTCTGGGGTATAAGGAACACGATGCCCTCGAACTAAAAGCCGATGTGTGTTGACACCGAAGGGGGTACAGGTCACCAACGTGACCAAATCCTTGCCTTCCTCAATTTGCAGCAGGCTCGTGTCCGTAGGCAACACCGTGTTGATAACATCCACCTCATAAGCCAGTACCTCGCCCAGCACATGGACGTAGAACACATCGCCCGCTGCAAGCTGGTCAATATCTGAAAACAGCTTGGAACTTGCCATACCACTGTGGGCCGAAAGCACCGCGTGGGTGTTTTCTCCGCCCACCGGCAGAGATGTACCTACCACATGGCCCACGGATTTTTCAAGTGTCTCAGCACCCGTACCGTGCTGCGCAGGAAGGTACACGTTGATTTTCGGAATATCCACATAGGCCATGACACCGCCCACCGTAAGCTGTTCCGCATACGGCAAGGGAGGGGCAGATGCCCCTCCCTCGGTAATGGTTGCGCCGGACAGCATAGCATTGTACTGCTCTGCCGCCTGCCGCTGGGCGGTCAGTTTGGCATCATCGGTGTCCGCAATAACTGAGGTGTATCTGGTTTCCACGTCCGAATGATATTTTTCACGCAGAAGTTCTCCTACCAGCGGGTAAAGCAGAAGCCCCAGCGCCACAACACCGCAAGCCGCCGCCAGTAGCCAGCGTTTCACTGTTCACTCTTGTGCTTACGGCTGTGGATCACGATGAAAGCTGCCGCGCCCAGCAGCGCCACGCCACCGATGGTGAACATCCAAGTACCGTAGCCACCAGTCTTGGGCAAGTTAAAGCCGGGGTTGTTCAGCACGGTCAGGGGGACAATGGCATTGCCATCGGTCATGGTAACGTCCTTGCCGTTAACGGTGGCGGAAGCAGTCAGGAGCTTCGCCCCACACTCCTCACACTGACCATTCTCGGAGGTCTTAATGACAAGCTCAATGGCATTCTGGAGGAGAATGTAGCCTTTATCCGTGGCGGTTTCAGTCAGGCTGTAGCTATCATCCTCCAGCCCTTTCACGATAATGTGGCCGCTGCTGTTGGGGATAAAGGTGGTAGCCTCGGACTTCTTGGCGGTAAAGCCCTTGGCGTAGTACACGCCATCCTTCAGGTCGGCAACGACATACACATCATCGGTGTCGTTGTGCAGGTTGAATTTGACGTTCTGGATGTTGCCCTTACCGTCAGAGAACTGCTTCAGCACATCCACGCCGTAGGTGTAGACATGGCAGCAATCGTTCAGGGTGTCAAAATAGGTGCTGTTCGTTCTGCGCCAGGTCAGCTCGACCTCGTTAGGGTTGTCGGTATCGCCCATCTTGGCGTCGGAGGTCAGGGTGGCCGCGTAAGTAATGCGCATGGTGCAATCACTGTAACCACGTTTCACACTATCAACGTAAACACCCTCGGATTCATTGATCTCGCTCAGACCGGCTTCGGTCATCTTGATAGTCATAGAGTTCTGCGTGTCATCATAAACCACGGTGAACTTGCCGGAATCCTCGCCCCAGGTAGTGATCTTATCGGTACAGCCAGCGTCCTTAAAGAACTCGATAACAACATCCTGCTTGTTGTAGCGGATGCCCCTGGACATAGTGTCGACGTAAGTGTACTCGCTGAGAGAGGAAGCCTTAGAGGTGATCGTGGGCAGGGTGCTCAGAATCTGGTAGTCCACAACATCGCCCACGGAAGCGGTAGCGGTATGAGCGTAGCCATCGGTGATGTCGGTCAGGCTACCGTTGTGTTTGCCAGTGCTGTTCTTGCTCTCACGCACGGTCTTGGAGAGGTCGGGGTTGCCAGTCTGGTTTTTCGGGTAGGTCACGATATCGTAGATCCACTCGCTGCCATCGACGGTCGTCATGGGCAAGGAGATCAGGAAAGGATTGCAGGTAGAAGTCACGTTTTCGGGGACTCTGGTTTCAACCACCAGGTACAGGCCTTGCTCCAGGCCAGAAGCGGAGGTGTGGCCGGTGGCATCCGTCTCGGTCATAGCCGCGCCGCCGTTCTTGACAGCAATTTCCAGAGCGTTCTTCGCACTCGTGGCATTGGCAGCTAGTGCGGCGGCCAGCTTGTTGTTCAGGGTATCAGACGTGAAGTAGTTGACGCCGTTCTCGGTCTTGTGAGCGTCCGCGGCGGTCAGGCCAATGGCGGACAGCACGGCGTTGGAGCGCTCAGAGCCATCAAAGCCATACAGCACACCCACATGATGCTGATTGTCCACAACCTCGTTGCTCATGGCAATGTCAGCGACGCGGAGGTAGGTGAACTCCACGCCCTGAATGGCATACTTGCTCAGCTTGTCGATAACAGCATCGTCATGCAGACCGGTTGAGACGTAGGATTCAGCATCCCATACACCGTCCGCGCTGGCCTTGGTGATGTCATATTTATAGATACTCAGGGATGCTTTCTTCGCCGGATCAATGGTCGGCTCGGCAAATGCCGTAGTAACGAGGCTCAAGGCCATAATGGCGGCCATGAGCATGGCGAATACGCGATGGATCTTTTTCATTTGGTGTTCTCCTTCGTAAATTCAGATTTTTTGCAAAAATAAACACCCATGCAAAGCATGAGTGCTGCAAACAGAATGGGTGCGATGAATCCGTTGCCGCCCGTGAAGGGCAGGACGAAGCCTGCGCTGTTGCAGGCGGTAATGGTAACGTCAGGATTGCTGCTGTCCAAAACTCCCGTGAACAGCGGTTCAGCCATTAGGGTATAGCCTGCGGGGGCCTTGGTCTCCGTTACGCGATACTGCGTGCCAATCTTGAGGTCGTCCCACTGGGCGATGCCTGTTTTGTCGGTGGTAATCTTACCTACCTCCGTCCAGTTCTTACCGTCTGTGGAAGTTTCCAGCAGCAGTTCCGCACCAGCAAGGGGCGAACCCGTCACGTCCACCTTGCGGACGGTGAGGCTGCCCTTGACAGGCTTATTCTCACGGGTAACTTTGACGTTAAGATTCTCACTGGTCAGACTGAAATCATACTTGGTTTCGTCCAGCTGGTAGCCATCCACGGTACTGATCTCCTGATAGCTGTAGCTACCGGGCTCGAGGTTATCAAAGGTCACCTTACCGTTGGTATCGGTCATACCATCCGCGATCTTGTTGCCATCAGCGTCAAAGAGCCGATACACCACACCGGCCAGCGGCTGCTTGGTGTCGGCGTCAACCTTCAGGATCTCGATGCTGCCGGTAATCAGCTTGTTCTCACGAGTAACTTTCAGAGTTTGCCCGTTCTGATTCAATGCAACAGAAAAAGCTGTATCATCCAGCTCGTATCCGGCTGGTGCCTGAAACTCCTTGCAGGTGTAGCTGCCCAGCTTCAGACCGGTGAACGTCAGCTTACCATTGGCGTCCGTATAGCCCTCTGCGACTTGGCTTCCAGCGGCATCGTACAGGTGGAAACCGGCGCCCTGAAGAGGTGATTTTGAATCCGCGTCCACCTTACTGATCTCTACACCGGCTTTCCCCAGCGCATTGGTGCGCGTTGCGGTGATATCCAATGCCGAAGCTGTAATAGTGATCGGGTACTTGGCGCTGTCCACCACATACCCCTCCGGTGCGCTGATCTCCTGATAGCTATAGCTGCCCAAAGGCAAATCCGAAAAGACTGCTTTGCCATTTGCGCCGGTGGTCGCATCAACGATTTTGTTGCCAGCGCTGTCATAGAGCCGGTAGGTCACACCCGCCAGCGCCTTGCTGGTGTCTGCATCGGTCTTATTGATGGTCAGACTGCCCTTATCTTCCGTCACGGTGGCCTTGATCTTGATGTAGGCCCGAACAGGATCAAGACCAGTGCCGGTATAGCTGGCCAGCGACTGATATTTGCCGGTGGAATCATACCAGCACAGCACCGCTTCGTCGGGATCAATACCATAGGCACTGCCGGTGGCGGAATAGGTCTTCTCTGTGTTAAGATTCTTGGCGGCCTCCGGCGTAGCCGTGATGGTCAGGGTATTGCCCTTCTGAGAAAACGTAATGCCGTTGCCGCTGTTACTGGAAAAGTTGAAGTCGCCCAGCACACCGTTGCTGTCGGTGACGCTGGCGCTGTAGTTGCCGCTGGAGTCCTTCGTCAGCTCGATGGTGTCACACCAACGGGAGCTTGTCGCCGCGAAGCTGGGAATATCCGTGGCGCTCTGCATGGCGTCTACAATTTCGCTGTACCACAGCGCAAACGTGGGATAGCGAGACGTATCGACGCAATTATAAAACGGACTGCTGCCCCAAGAGCGGTAGTCGTAGGGACTTCTGTACTCGCAGATCAAGTCCCAGATAACGGCCTGCGTGGCGGCCCATTTCTCAGCACCGATAATGTCGCTGCTGTTGCTGTCACCATACGCAGTGCCGTACTCGGCGCTGGGGTAGCCACAGGCCAGAGCCAGCGCGATACCGCTTTGGACAGAGGCGGGCAGGTTGTACCAACAGCCGCTGGAACCCTGCACATAGTTGCTGCTGTCATCTGAGCGAACACCGGGCTGGATGCAATAGGCCAGCGCACCGTTGACATACTTGACGTGATACAGAGCGCTACCACTTCCCAAGCTGCTGTCCGCCAGAATGGTCAGATTTCTCGTGCTGGGCGTGGTCGAACTGCTGTAGTCATACTGCTTAAAGGTCAACTGACTGGTATAGACGTAGACTTTATACTTGACCACGACGGTAGCGGCGTAAGCGGACACAGCCAGCATGGCTGCCATGACCAGTGCCAAGATGAGTGCTGTCATGCTTTTGAATACTTTCAAATGTTTTTCCTCCTTTTGCAAAAGGTAAAGCCCCTCTGTTGCCAGAGAGGCTTTGCGTTTAGAGTATCAAATTTTAGTCGTAGAGAACATAGATCAGCAGGCTGCCGCCATCCGCCACAATGCAGACGTTGCAGTGGAATTCGGCGTCCGCGACGTTATCTTTGCCCGCTTGCATCATGAGCTGGCGGAAGGTGAAGTCCACCATGTCCCGTGCCTTGGCTTCTAACGTCTCTTGCGAGGCATCCACCGGCACCGCGGCAGGGAAGCGGTAGGCGCTGTTGTCCAGCGTCAGGTTGCTGTCTGTAGTAACGCCATACTGTGCCACTGCGTAAGCGTTGGCCGCGTCGATGGCGGCCTGACAGTCTGCCGGGGCTGTAGGTTCGGGCGTAGGTTCCGGTTTTGGAGCAGGCTCCGGCTCCACATAGCCGGTCTTGGCGTGGACGGTCTCGGAGGGAATGTCCTCTGTGACATTGGGCTGCGTGGTGGGTGCAGAGGCCGCTTGCGGCACCTCGGTTTCTGCATTTGCCGGAGTGTCCGCAGGGGTGCTTTCCACGATGCGTACCGGGGTATCTTCGTGTTCGGACTGCTGTGGAGTTGGGATCGTTTCATTCCTTGCATCACTCGTAACGATGGAAGACTGCTTCTGTTCGGGAAGCAGCGCCACAGATTCCGGTTCTGCCGGCATCTGAGCTGCCTTGGCTGCACAACCGATCAAACATGTAATACTCAGTGCCAGCGGGATGCAATAGATCAGCTTATTCCTCATGGGTATCTCTCCTTCGTGTAAATATGGGATAGTCCTTTTCTGCGAGGACTTAATCATACTTACGACTGGAGAATCCCTTTTTTCAACAGCAAATTTCAGAAATCACGAAGCGTACACGATTGGGTAATGGTAAGTATCGTCTGTACCCAGTCACAAAGCACCAAAAGAACGGATTACTGCATCGGGGCTCACCACCTTCCTACATGTGAAAGACCGCTGAGTTGTTACCCAGCGGTCTTTACAATTTTGACTGTACCAAGTATAGCATATGGGGATTTACGACGAAATCGCAAAACAGTGCCAATCTATTGCCAACCTTTGCCGATGTAGTGACAGGTCAGATATGCTGCTTGATGATTCGGGTGATGATTCCTGCGGCGACGCCGCGTTCTTCGTCCAGATGGGTAACGACGAAACTGACATCATCCTTTCGTCCGGGTCTACGCCGGTCATAGCAGGAGTGTGCGATGGCGTTAGCGCCGTTGCTGAGTCGGATATACACAATGCCTTTATAGACATGGGTGACTTTTCCTGCGTACTTGCCCTGGATACGGCATTTGCGGAGATTATCATTCCGGTTGTCACCTGTTACACTTTTGACGTCGGCCTTGATCCGGATCTGCTCCGGATCAGTACGGTCAACTTCCAGTACACGCACCAGCACATGATCTCCCACGGAGAAACGGTCATTGGCGTCGCCGATCCAGTCCCACGAAAGGTCGCGGGACAGAATAGACGTCTCTACGCCAAATACTTCGACCCGGATGACCCTCTCTGACACGGCGACCACACGGGCCTCCACCACGCGCCCGGCACAGATGCGGTACTGGCCGTCGCTATCCGTGCCGAAATAATAGATCTGCTGCTTTTTCAGCATAGCGTCTCTCCGGCTGGCAACGACGGATCTGCTGTTGCCATCGATCCCCTTGATCACGAAGTCCACCTCAGCGCCCAGCATTTTATTGAGGATCTTCTGATAGTTGAGGATCATTTCATCGTAATCTATGCCATAGAGCCCTTTGGGGAAGTCCAGCACCATCTCACGCAGGGGGATCACAATACGGAATCCCTTGTAGTCCACGATGGCAATGGTTCTCCCGGCATCCGTCTTTTCAATACCACTCAGCATACCGGTGAGGATGCGCCGGGTACGATAGCCGGTATGGATCTCATGCCAGATGATGTCCTCCCGCTGCTCCTGTGTTTCCGCTTCGTCACGGGCATCTACGGTCAGGATCTCCCACGGCTGAACAGTATCAGGTTCAGGTTCCTCAGTGGCATCTTCGGTAGGCGGCGTCTCCGGCTCCTCTGCCGGCTGCTTCTTTCTGGTGGTCGTCCGCCTGCGAACGGTGCGCTTCGGCGGTGTCTCTGGGACGTCCTCCGGCGCAGCTTCCGGCTCTTCTACAGGGGGCTCCACGATCTCAGGGGTAATGTCCTCGGCTACAGGTTTGCTTATGAGTTCCGGCAGCCCCTTTTCCACGGCATCATCCACGGGCAGTACCGGAGTATCCGGGACAATGGCGATTTCTTCTGTTTTCTTTCTCGGCATAGTTGCTCCTCCTTGTACTACATTTTTGTTGACATGATGGAATCCTTATCGGTCTTGACAAACTCACTGCGTTTGACGGGGGGCTTATTCGGCCAAGGTGCGCGCTTTGGTTGCTCCGGTTTTGGTGTGGGCGCGGGCTTCTTACGCCATTCCGGAACATGGGCGGATGCCTTGCAGTCCCGCAGCTTCTTTGCCTCATAGTGATTGGTGTAGTCGTACTTATCCACCTGCAGCACCTTATTGCCGCGGGCAATGACCAGCGCACGGTTCACCGGCAGGCGCAGCACTTCATCCATAGTCAGCAGCTTGCGCTTGCCCACGCCGCTGGTTTCGCGGAACTCCGGCGTGTAGTTGCTGATACGCCATGTACCCAACTGCTTGGCCTTGCTGGAGACATGGACGCTGACCTCACCGGTGCGGTCACTAAGGAACTTGGCGGTCAGCTCATCGGTGCAGCCTAAGGCAAGCTGATAGTCGCAGCAGCCCAATATCTCCTGCCATTGGTTGTAGGGATACCGGTTCTGCAAGCCCGCCAGATTCTGAAATACGCAGCTCATGCTGACGCCCCGTGAACGGATCACACTGATCTTCCGGCTCAAGTCTGGAATAACACCGCAGGCTGTCAACTCTTCGCCCAGCACATGAACGGGGACTGGCAGCCTGCGGTCAGCGCAGTTTTTATCTGCGTAACGGATCAGCTTGATAAACGCGAAGGACAGGAACAGGGACGTGAGGAAATCAAAGGTGCTGTCCTGATCGGATGTGATACAGAAATAGGCACAGGGCTGCTTGCCCGGCAGCTCCATATCAATTTCATCATGGCTGGTGATCTGGCAGATGGGCCGATTCTGAAACACCTGCAGGCGGCTGCCCAGCCCGATGATAACGCCGCTGCGCACCGTATCCGAGGATTGGCTGAACAGCGCATAGGGCGCTCTGGCGGGATGGCTGGCCGGCAGCATGGAAAAGAGGTTATCCAGCTCCTTTTCCGCGTTCAGCACCAGCAGCTTATAGACCTCGCCGATATTCCGGCTCTCTGGTGGATAGCCCAGCGCCACATACAGCACCAGCGCTTTCAGCAGGTTCATCTCCGCGGCGTTCCAGAAATGGTCACCCTTTTCGCTGCCGGTATTTTTGATGATAATGTCACAGAATATCTGCGCCATCAGCTCATCGTCCTCAATCTCCGCCAGGCAGTTCCATGAATCAGAGTTCTCCGGCTGGATCAGGTTGAAGACCTTTACCACGTAGCCCTTGCTGCGCAGATATTCGCTGGTCTTTTCGTAAAGCTCCGATTTTGGGTCGGTGATGATCAGTGACTCCTTGTGGCCGTTGTGGGTCTCGGACGCACTTTGCAAAATGCGATTGATGCAGTAGGCCCTCGTTTTCATGGAGCCGCTGGCGCCGAACACGGCGATATTGCCGTTGAGCCGGGAGTTCTCCGGAATACACACCACCTGATTGTCCAGCTTGCCCAGTATGACGCCGCTGTGCTTGCGGATGTCGGATACCAGATCAAGGACGCCCTTCATCTCCGCTTTCTCCATGAAACCAGCCGTTCCGTAGGTGCCTTTGTTGGAATAGGTCAGGTTGCGCTCTGCGTCATACTCCCCAACATCGGAATAGCCCATGCGCATCACCATGACGATCAGCAGACCCAGCAGCAACAGGCAAAGTCCCACGCCGATAATGCCGCTCTTACTGAACAGTGCTTCGCAGCAAGCGGAAAAGGACAGTACCGGCGCGGCCGGGGAGCTTCCGTCGCCTGGCGTTCCGCCCGCGTCCTTCCACTGTTGATAGTTCCGGACAAATTGCGCCAGATAGCCGCCGCCAAACAACAGCCCCGCCAGAAATAGTGGGAGCGAGAACAGCAGACTTCGCAGTTTCTTTTTCTCTACGGCAAAAACCTCCTTTCAAACGCATCAAAGTCAATGGCCTGCACAACGGCCCTGTCACCGCAGTAGCGGCGCAGTACTTCGGCCTGATGGTCGAAGCAGATCAGGATACCATAGCGATTTTGAAGCCGCAGCGCCGTATCGAACCGCCTGATCCGCGGCAGGTCACAGTCATAGGCGAACAGCACCGGCGCGCCCTCCGGCGTCATGGCGTCGTTCTCCACCGTTTCACCCGGCTGCTGGGACTCCAGATCAAGGAGCAGCAGCTCACGCAGCTCATTGTCCAGTTCTTCATCGCAGAGAAGGCGCAGCAGCACCTCTCCATGATGGTCGTTGGTCAGAAAGCAGAACCGTTCATAGCTGCCATCCAGGATGAAATAGTTCTTGCCGCCCTGGTTGGTCAGCAGCTCATAGGCCAGTTCCATGCTGTCACCCAGCAAAAGACCCTGCACGGTATCCGGGTGGTATTGGTGCGGCATCCGTTCACGGCACAGCACCGTCTGCATGAGTGCCTTTGTCCGCATCTCAGCTTTGTAGCTCCACTTCATCAGGGTGTTGCCGAGGCTGTAGGCCACATGGATATGCTGCGGCGTCAGCAGAACACCCACAGACCGAGCGCCACGGATCTTGACAAAGGCCGTTCCCATCTCCTTGATCTCACGGGAGGTGTAGAAGGCCGGGGTGCAGATATCGCCAATCACTGTCTCACCGGGGCGGAATACGCCGGGCTTTTCATCACGGAAGATGCTGATACCGGCGTTACGCATGGTGATCAATGTCTGAGAGACACGGTGGAGCCGGAGCCGCTGCTCCGGCTCGCTCCTGATGTGGTTGGTGGCGCAGGCACCGGACAGGTAGAAGGAAAACCGCTCAGGGTCACGCGCCAACAGCAGTTTTTTCGCCGCGGCGGTGAGCCGGTATCCACGCAGGCCGTTCTTGTAGTAAGACAGCAAAAGCCGCTGACGCTTCAGCGACTTGACCACGTTCTCTTTGTAGCTGATGCCACCGGCGAGTCTGCTCAGTTGGCTGGCCGGCAGCTCACCGGATATGGCGACCAGCTCCAGCAGTTGATAGGCTTGTGAGAGGCTGCCGGGGGCTTTTTGCGGTAGGGTACTCATACTGACCACCTCCTTTTGGTGTGCAGTACCCAGACTGCCATGACCACGGTATTTTTCGCCCGTGCCGGTCATGTGGAAATGCCCGGAAATACAGGCTTTGCCGTACCGTGGTCATGTGTACCGTTTTTGATACGGCCAAAACGCTATAAATCGGATATGGAGCGAAGCCGGTTTTCACGGTCCGAAAGCCAGCCCTGAAACCGCTCCTTATCCATCACCGACACGCGGGTGCAGTCACAGTCTCCGATCTCAGTCGTGTTATAGGCGTCGCACAAGAGGCCCGTATCATCCTCCATGACGAAGGTGGAGATCACATCCAGAAGCTGCTTGAGCTCCAGATTGTCGTAGTCCCGCACCCGCCTCGGTGACAGCTCACGGCTGTAGATATGAGAAAAGCAGACAACACAGTGCCGGAACTTGGGCAGCGTGTGCGTCTGCGCGTACTTACTGAGCGTGTAGTAGATGGGATCGGTCAGATACTCGGAGCTGTGCTTCTTACTCTTCTTGGGCAGCAGGCAGGGGAGCGTGATCTCCAGAATACCATCTTCGTCCATGACGGAGATGCCCTGCATGACGCCGGCTGACGCCAGATACTCGGCTTTCCGGATGCTGGTCGTCTCATAGATCAGGTGCCGCAGCCGGCAGGCAATGACCTCACCCCGAAGCGCGGCCTCTGTGGACAGCATTTCATAGTTGTCTGAATGCCGTTCGATGTTCGTGTTGTCCATAGCGTAGAGCGTATTGGACAGACGGGTGATCTCATTCAAAATGCTCTCTATCCGCTGTGAGAGGATGGCTCTCTCCACTGTGTTCCTCCTTCCTGAAGTATTGCACGCAGCCGGACTGATCCACCATGCAGTAGGCGGCGGTATGGGGAATATGCAGGCGCTGCATCTGTGCTTCTTCCTCGATGATCACGAGCCGCCGCCCGGAATCGTCTTCCGTGGTCAGTACGTGCTGAAGCATCGCTTCCTTATCCGGACTTATATAGACGACCTCGTATACCTCGCCATCCGCGAAGAATACCAGCTTTACCGGCGTATCATCGGGGCTGTGATACTCCACCTTCTCGATGAAGTCCAGCAGCACCCACAGCGCCGCTGTCAGCTCCTTATCCTCGCGGCAGTTAGGGACATCTCCATAGCAATCCCGGTCAGTGTTATAGAATATCCGCTGCTGCCTGACCAGATAGCGCAGCAGGTTCTCAATGACGTCCTCCTTGCCCGGATACAGGCGTAGAAGCTGGTCATGGCGTATACAGTGATAGACGGTTATGTTCCGCAGCAGCCCTGCGGCCTCCTGTCCATAGATCTGTTCTCTGTTTCTCATAGGTGGCATCACCTCCGTAATGCGTATTAACTCCGTATTCAATGCGTATTGATTTTATAATGCGTGTTATCTCCGTATAAACGCCGTATTAGGCTTCCGGATGCTTCATGCGGCGCAGAAGATCAAGCAGCTCACGGCGGTCTGTGGTGATAAGGTCGCGTTCCAGTGGGCTGGCCTTAAACTCCACCGTGATATTGTTGTTATTGCTGCTGATCAGGCCGTTGCCACGTTCAAAATGGGTGATCTCCATGACCTCCGCTTCGGAGAGGTGCAATACCTGCTGAACGCGCTGGGCTTCTTCATCCTCCAGATTCAATATGACCTTGGTGCGGCAGTTGTTGATGATGCCCTTGCCGTACTTGCCGTTGTCCAGAGAGAAGAAGTCGTTCAGATCCTGCGTCGCGCAAATGCCGCTGCCGGAGTAGGCACGGATGGTCTTGAAAATCTCCAGCACCATTTCAGCCGCCAGACGGTTGCCGACGCCGAAGGTGCCGGAGCCTCCGCCAATGAGTTGCCAACATTCGTCGATAAAGATGGCCTTTTCCTCTGTGCGGTTGGCCTTGGCCTTATCCCATACGAAATCCAGCGCCACGAACATACCGATAGGCAGCAGATCACCGCTGAGTTCCGAAATGTCCAGCACCGTGAACTTGTTGTCCAGATTTACATTGGTCTGCTGGTTGAAGGTGCTGGCCGAGCCGTGTACGAAGCGGTTGATGATGTTGGAAAGGCGTTTGGTGTCGCTCTCCTCCTTCAGAACATCGTAGAGGTCGCCCAGCACAGGCATCTCGCGGTAAACGTCAGGGTTATCCGGATCACCGAGAGAGGCGTTGTCGTGGGTAATGCCTTTCCGTGCATAGGTGCGGATCAGGGCATCATCCAAAAGCTGTTTTTCCTCATAGGACATATCTGGGATCAGCAAGGCGAAGAAGATATGGAGTCTCTGGATTTTGGCCGCCAGTTCAGAGCGTTCGATGCCGGGACCATCCAGCATTTCTTCCACGGACTTATCTACCTTGCGGATCTCCAGCACATTGATACAGCTTTTGGAGGCAGGGGAGATACTGATGAACTCGCCGCCTGTGTTGACGCAGGCACGGTGGAACTCGTGGCCTTTCAGGGGCGCCAGCATGAAAACCTGTATGCCCTTGCGCCGCATACGGAGCGCCATCAGCAGGATCAGGAAGGTCTTACCCGCACCGCTGGTGCCGCACACGGCAATGTTGGCGTTCTTATAGACCTTGGAATCGAAGATGTCGATGATGACCGGAGAGTTGTTGTACTTGTTCAGGCCGAACAGGATGCCGTTTTCATCACTCAGCTCATAGGACGTGAAGGGGTAGCAGCTTGCCACGCCGGTGGTCAGCGCATTGCGCTTGGAGCGTTCAAAGAGGTGTTTTTCCATGCTGACCAGCGGCAGCGAGGAGAGAAACGCCTGCTCCTCATGAAAGGCGCAGCTGCACACGTCCATATCGCGGGACATGAGCAGCTTTTTCATCTCATTGACTTTCCATTCCAATTCATCCACTGCGGGAGCTGTCACCGTGATCAACAGGTTCAGGTAATAGAAGTCCTCGTTGTTTCCCAGCCCTTCCTTCAGAAAGTATCCGCTGCGTATGGCACCGTCCAGATCGTCAAAGTCCGTGTTGGTATCACTGGCGTCCTTGATCTTACTGCGGTTGATACGGAGCTGCTGTCCAAGGCGCTGCACCATGCGGGCTTTCGGCTGGCGGCTGATGAACATATCCAGATCGATGCCATCCCCGGCGTTGACGATGAGGGACAGCCAGCCGGCCGGCACCTGCGCCTTATAGCCGGTGGATGGCACCAGCAGATAGGAATAGTAGAGCCCGTCAATGCAGATATGCCGCCCGTTGGTGAAGTCGATACTGTCAGGGGCAAAGAACTCCGTACAGGGTATGGCGTCGATCTCGGACTCCAGCCCATTTTCCTTATACTGCGCAATGATTTGGCGAACACGATCCGGCAGCGACATGGTACCGTTGCGGCACAGCAGGTGATAAAGCGTATCGACCGTAAATTCATCGTCGTTTTCTGGAACCAGTACCTCGTTGCCGCATTGCTTCAGGTAGTTTACCGCAGTACGGGCCGCCGTTTGCAGAGAGGCGATGGCCTCCTCTTCCTCGTTGCCGCGTTTCCGGCCTGCCCACGCCTCATATTCAAATACCATGAAGAAACGGCGTGTGGTGGCCTCCCGCGCGCCGATCCGGTCAATGAGAGTCAGATAGTCCTGCTGCAGCAGGCGGCAGTTTTCATCGGTCTCCTGTGCCATCTCCTGCTGTACGATCTCCCTGTGCCGGTTCAGGTCGGCACGCTTGGCAATGACCTTGATCTGCATTTTGACCGGGCTGATCTTCAGGAACGATATGAACGAATAGATGATGTTCCTCTGTTCTCTGGCGCTGCGCAGCAGGAAGTTGATGGGTACGACCTCAACGATCTTCAGGTAGCGGTGATCCCGTGTGTAGATGATGCCGTGTTCGATCTTCTCCACGGGCAGGTACTCCGCCACGGGATTGATATACTTGGGTGCGGCGTCACCGCCTTTGACTTTACGCTTCTTCCGTTTCTTCAGCTTGCCCTGTTCCTCTTCAGTGCGTGTAATAACGCGGCGGTTATGGAGGTATTTCAGGACAAGGAAGATAAACGAGGACAGGCTTTCGCCGTTGATGCCCACCAGTGCGATGATGCCCGGCGGCAGCGCGGTCAGGCATAGAATGATGATCTTGGCTGTCAGTGTCAGGGCGGAGACCGAGAACACCGGTATGCCGATAGCCAGCACGATAACCAGTGCCTCGGCTGTGTTGCGGAGCTTCAGCAGTCCGCCGAAAAAAGTCCCGCCTTCAATAAAATTGGGCGGGATGATATAGGTATCATAATCATTTGGTTTACTCACATTTATGCCTCCATGCTCAACCATCAAAAAAGTGAAAGCCTCCGGAAATATCCCAGAAGCTTCACTCCATCATTAATTATTAATTCTGTACTGTAAGTAAACGCTTTTTAATAGCATTTGCAAGACTCAAATAATCGTAATATTTAATTAGCCAAGTTCCATTGCCAAGTGAATTGAAGGAGCCGAGCTGTTTAAAAACGCGAATATCATCAACTACACGAGAGTTGACATGGCTTAGGAATCTCACAAAATAGAATCCATTTTCAAAAAGTAAAGTATATTGTTTTGAGTTATCGTACCCTTGTCAAAAAAATTCATAAAAAGCTAACCTGTTAGCATATCAACAAGTTGATTTGCTATGGTTTTGCTTTCTTGCTGAGAATTAATGAAATAGATTTCTGCATTGCTTAAAATACCATAATGTAATGCAAGAGACATTTGCAAGAATTGACCCGTTTGTACGCTTTCTATGTTTTGCATTAGCCGCCCATGAGGGTTGTTTTTAATCCGTTCGAATATGACGTCCGATTCGGAATATAAGCAGACTATTAAGTTCGGGGCCATCATTTGAAGCATTTGAATCGAAAATGGAGTTGCACGAAAACCATATGACTCTACAGTTAGAGCATGCGATTCTAGAACAATATAATTTGCGGTGCTATCTTGAATTTTTGATAAAATGTATTGATCGATATTATCTATATCACGATATGAAACAATTTTCGCAGATGCTTCTCTAAGTTGTAACGTCGTAAACTCTCCTCGATTGGATTGCGCTAGAAATTTTTTGATTTCATCTGAGTACCTTATAATTTGGATTGATGGATTAATTTGCGTTATGGCGTCTGTTATAGTGCTTTTACCTGTCGCAGGAGCACCAGTCAAATAAAGTAGTTTCATCAATTTTCACCATTCTGTGGAAACTTCCCACAATTTTTCAAATTCTTCAATCCTTTTTTGAATGTAATCTTCGCTTTCAATGGCATATGCTTGTACATCGGCAGAATCAGATTTGGAAAACTCAAAGCCATATTTTATATCGCCGATCAAACGATCACATACAGCAATTTGTTGAGCAACTACAGCAGCAGTAGTTATAAAACGCACTTCAAATCCAAGGCGTTTTTGGTCATCTACAACCCGAGATAGAACCTCATATAATTCTTTAATTTTTTTATCCTCATCACTTAATTCAGTGGAATCCTTTATGGCGAGATTGTACCTTTCTTTAACTTGTGAAATGTCCCATTTAAGGAGTGTTATAATTCGTTTTTTGGTGATGCGCACTGAGATTTTTTTCTCAAATTCCGAATATAGTACGGAATAAAACGAAGAATTTTTATCCATTTTTTCCGGATCCCAGCGAATTAAGTCCCTTAGATTGTCAACAACATGAACAGCTAAAATTTTTTGAGAAGCATTCACGACTATTTTCTGCTGTTCTCCATATAAATCATCGTTTTGATATATACGTCGTTTACCGTTCTGTAGTTCAGCGAAAGTATTTTCTATTCGATCAAGTTCCCTTTGAAGGGCTATTTGATTTTCTGGTTTAATAAGAAGAGGCAATAAAACTTTTGAATCCAACTTTCTTCCTAATGATTCTATAACCTTTATTGCTTCAGTCATTTGACCCTTTAAATAATCACTAAATGAAGATTTTATTTCTCTCCTAATAGAGAATAGAGACAGCTCCACAAAAAGGGTTTCACCAATCCCCACTAATAATGCATAGTTAGAGGTAAGGATAGTAATAGTAATAGAAAGTGCCGTGCCAAAAACAACAATTAGGATGTCTAAAATATACCTCTTCAAAAAATTCCGTATTTTTCTTCTTGTTTCCACTCATCAACCCTCCATTCATAAAGGGGCATCTGGGAAAAAGTTCGAAATGTTACCATACTCCCAATTGAAATCAGAGTTACCAAAAGGATTCTTATTATCAAAATAAATATATTGTGGTATTGCGCGAGGAGAACCATATAAATTTAAGCACATATTAAGCGGAAATCTATGTGCATGGTAAGCAGACTGGCAGAATCTTATTCGTTTTACCTGAATCACAGAAGATTTTAAAGTCGGATTATCCCCTAAATGATACTGATGCACATTCTTTTTTATGCTAGTAATTTCAAAACCCGATTGATTTAAAAAATCTATGATAGCTAAGGTATTTTTTACTGACCAAGGAAACATATCATCAAAAGGAACAATTATGCACCCTTCTGCATTGACAGAGCATAAGTCCATACAACGGTGGAGCCACATAATACAGCTTAAGCCATTATTTTTTGAACCATAAGGTGGATTTATATAGAAATAATCAAATTTCTGTCTCAAATTGGAATCTACAGGATTTATTATATTATACAAGTAGTAAGATAAAGAACAGTTCAGATTCTGTGATTCTTCTATTTCTTTAAGTGAATATAGAATACGTTCGTCAAAATCCATTATTGACATACTCTTTATATCCATAGGATATTTTGAAGATAGCAAAGCAAATAATAAGCTCATTCCATCACCATCACCAAGAAAAACCACATTTTTATTAGACAATGATGGCCAGATATCACCAACCTGTTGTAACATATACCGTGCTTTCATATATATTTGGTCATATTCGCGGTGAGGAACAGGTCTATGATAAAGTAACAAGTCAATGCAATCAAGAATTTCAGGTACATTTTTGATAATTTCCAAGGCATTATCTAATGGCATATTTCATTTCTCCCTTCATCGAAGAAATACTGCGGTTTCAATTGTAGCTATTGCTGAAATATGAACTATCCGTTTTGATTGTACAATTGGAATTTCCGACAATACTCCGCATCCCTTTGTAGTATGCCCGCAAATATAATTAGATAGTAATTGACCCTTAGATTTCCCTATAGGTACTTGATACTGAGCCAAGTCCAGTTCAAAGTCACAGGATTCAAATGAAGTACATATCAACGCAAACTTTGAGCCAGTCACAACATTATCTTCCGGAATAGGTATCCATTCCATTCGATCGTGGGAATAGAACATTGCGCGACTAATGCTTCCACCCCAAACAGAATTGATACGGGAAAGTAAAAGGTGCGTTTTTTCCCCACAATTATTGTTGGCTGACAAAAATGGCTGCAACTGGTTAATGGGATGGCATGTGGTTCCTCCATATCCCCAAAATGTATGCCCCAGCAGAGAAACTTCGTTAATTTTGTTGCTAATTATAGTTTCGGGTAAAGTGCCTGCATGTGCCCCGTATTTCATAAAAACAATATTTTTATAAATCATAGACGTTCTCCATTTGTTCACATATCCCAAAAAGAAAGAAAAGCCAATTATAGTAAAAATTATTTATTATTTTACTACAAAATAGCATGAATGTAAAGTGTAACAATCTGCTTTTTGTGCAGACAACACAAAGGCCCTTTGAAACCAGTAATAAAGCTCTACAAATATGGCAGAAAAAATTATGAGAAGTAAAATTATTTGGAGTGACTGCTTTTGAAGCCAGTTCCTCCTGTTTCTTTCTATAATCTTTTACTGGACATAAATTGGATTATGAGAAGCTTCTTATTATCCAATGATCCAGAACGGCCCACCGGCGCCGGCACGGCCGCTGGCTTCATTCAGGATAATGGACAGATCCCATGTCTGTTGGCTTCTGGTATAGCTGGCAGGATCGGCCACCAGTATCTTTCCATTTTCCACGCCGCGCAGCACGATGAAGTGGCCGGAGCTGGTGAAATGGCCTTTCAGCATGATAGCCACCACCAGCTTGCCTTGAGAGAGGGCGTCCACAATACGTTGTCCCTCCGTTTTTCCACAGACCTGCACCGGCAGGCCCCACGCTTTGGCAGCACCGGGGATCAGCGAATGGTAGGAACCGCTTCTACTGCACCAGTAACCGTTTTCATAGGCCCAACGTGCCATCTCAACGGGATCGACCGTCTCATTGGTCAGGGACGATACCACCATCGCCATGCAGGTGGGGCCGCAGCCATAGGTGCCGATGTCATCGGTGCCGTAGGGCATGCTCGCGTACCGCTTGTCCAACTGATTATAGTAGACCACCTGCGTCGCGCCATCCGAGAAACGAATGTCGCCCAGAGATACAAGCCCGGCAGACTCGGCAGGGAGCAGACCCTGCATCATGCCATCGCCCAGGAATACACTCAGGTTCTGGGCGTAGTTTTCCGCCAGTTCCTTTTGTTCATCTGACAGAGCGAATATCTTATCCTCAAAGTAGGCTTCTCCGTTGTAGACAATGGTATAGATCTTCCATATCTCTGTGACTTCCGTTTCCGTCACCGTGACCTTGCCGGTCTTTTCGTCAATGGTCGTGTCTGTCACCGTTGTCGTGCGAGGCTCCTCCGTGCTCGTGAAGGTATAGAGGGCGTCCTTGGCCTTACGGATTAGCGCCTCCATATCCTTGAGGGAGATGGAGGCGTAGTCCTGATCCTTGGCGGCGCAGTACATGGCGATGAAGCGGTTGGCATTGTAGGTCGGGGAACTTTCGTATGGATTGATGATCTCCTTCTGGTCAGCGCCGGAAGCGGTAAAATCCGCGTCAATCCGGGCACGAACATCCTCCTGCCCTTCCTCCAGCAAGTCGCTGATCGCCTGCGAGATCTGATTGATGTTCTCCACAATGGCGGCGTTGTCGTTAAGAATCGGTGTGTCTGGACTTCCTTCAACCCCTGCCTTGGTCAACCCGCCGAAGATCAGGGAGGGCAGCAGCATGATGAACAGGACAGGGATCGCCAGCAGTCCGGCAATGATGGCGACGACTGCCTTGCGGTGTGTCCAGAGTGCCGCTGCCGCCGCGCCGTAAGGGCCTGCGGCAGCGGCACCTTTTGCCGCGCCGCTTACCGCTTTTCCGGTTTTGATGGCGCCGCGCACAGCGCCGGCAGCGTGTGCGCTTATCTCAGCGGCTTCGTTCAGCCCGCTTCTTTCTTGCTGGGCCATATCAGACCTTGTCCTTTCTGCGCGGCGGGTCGGGCAGACGCCGGATCAGGCTCTCGCGGTAGGAAATGCCGCCATCCGGATTCTGATAAGGCGTTTTCTCCACCACGTCCTGCGCGTACTGCTTATACCACTTAGTACCATCCACGGTAGTGACGGTGGTGTATTCCCGCTTGGGCTCCATATACTGTTCGGTGCTGTACATGGCAAAGGCACGACCGTCAGGTTCTTCCTCAGAGGTCTCCGTGCCGGTGATATGCCCACCGCCGATCTCCACATTGGAGAAGTTCGGAATATCCGCCGCGCCTTCACCAAGAGCCGCATAGCCCATATAGGACTTGAGAGCGTCCGCCGCCATATTGCCGGACATGACATCCCCAGATCCCGCACCGCCGGTGGCAATACGGCTGATAACGTTATTGGCAACATCGCCGCCCTTGGTCATAGAGGCACGGAACGCCATGCCGCCAACGCCGCCGCTGCCTGTACCGGTGGCGTTTCGGTATGCGCCGTTATAGAAGCTGCGATTGGCAACACCGGCCAGACCGCCTTGCAGGAAGGTATTGCTGTCACCGCCACTGCCACCGGTGCTTCCGGCTCGCCCTGCATTACCGCCTCGACCTCGTCCGGCGACGCCACGGGCAGCAGCGATGCTCCGCGCGGCCAGCATCGCTTCTGCCAGCATAGAGCCACCTGTATGGCCCACATTGATGCCAAGGCCCTGCATGAAGCTGTCGATCTTCTGTGAGATCTTCAGAAAAGCCACTGCGCACAGAAACCAAACGAACAGGTTTCCGGCCACGCCTTCTTTACCGGAAGCTGAGACCTGAGACTGCACATCCGATTCCGTCAGAGCAAAGGCAGGGATTGTGAGCGCACATATAGCCAGTACGGACAACACGATCCCTGTGATGTATTTCGTTTTTTGATTCATGATCGTCTCCTATAGGGATAAGGGGTTTGCCAGGAAGGTTCCCACCATGGTGATGAACAGGCGTAGGCACCATGCGTTCATCAGCAGTAGAAATATCTGGCCGCCGAACATCCGGCACCACGCCTTGAAGATGTTGGAGGTAGCCTGCGCCGCGCCCGTAGCAAAAGCCACCGGCGCCGTGAATACCAGAACGCCCAGGAGCACATAACGCTCCGCCGCCTCAAATAGCAGCTTGATATAGTTCCACGCCAATATGAGGACGAGGATCAGGGCGATTAGAGCCACCGCGCCGTTGGCGCAGACCCCAAGGATGGTAAGTATGACCGAATTGAAGTCGGCAAAGTTCAGTGTGGGCAGCTCAGACGACATGATCCACGCGTAGGGTGTCCCGCCGATTTTCAGTATCAGCTCCACGATTTCATCTGCGAAATAGGCCAGCAGGATAAACAGCACGGAGCGGATTGTCAGTTTTACCGGGTCTTCTGCCTCTACGCCTGCTATAAGGCCGTAGTTCTTGAATAGCTGCCAGATCAGGTTCAGCAGGATCATGCCGATAGCCAGTGCCACGAAGATGTTGTACATCGTCTCCGCGGCAGGGAAGTAGCGCAGGAAGGTGGTCATGTCGCAGCCCAGAGCCCCCAGCACAGAGGTGTTGATAAGGTCAAGACCGTACATGACCTGTTCCGCGATCCATTCTACAATGCCATCTAATATGCCCATAGCACTTCTCCTTTCTCAGCCGGGCAGCTTGGCGTTATCCGTTCCATCTGCCATCCGCGAAGAAGGGCGTCACATAGGACATGATGAAGCCCAAACCGTTAAGGATTGCCCATGTGATGATGATACGCTTGAGCCAAGCGCGACTCTCGTCCACAGTGCGGCCGCTGTGGGAGAAGTTCATCATCAGCAGTGCCACCGACGCGGTGACAATGGCGGCAATGGTGGAGATAAGAAGGATCTGGTTATAGACATCCTTCATGATCTCATTGGCCTTCTCCCAGACGGTGGCGGCAAAGACAGGCTGGCAAAGCATTGCGGCCATGGTCACGCCCGCGAAGGCCGCATATAGTGCCATGCCGGGACTTGCCCTGTGGAGATGTGTCTTGGCCAGGTCATGTTTTTTCACTCGTGATACCTCCTGTGATACAAAGATGTGGAAAGGGGCGGCCCTGAAGGCCGTCCCCAGCAAACTGCCCAATAGCCCGGAAACACAAAACACCACCCTCGAAAGGATGGTGTTCTGTGTCGTAAGAGTGGGCTTTGGCATCTTTGGGCATGCTTAGTATAGCACACTCAGATTTGCACCGAAATCGCAAAACCGTGCCAATGTTGTGGCAGGAGAGTGCCATTGTGGATTACAACAAATTAAATACAAAACAGGCAGTGTTTTTGCTTTTGTAAATCAACACGGAGTAGATTCGGGTAAAGAGTAATTATTCGGTAAGATTCCTCTATCCTTCAATTCTTTAATCAAATTCTTTATTGCTTCGGGTGTATCGTTATAGAATTGCAGTGTTTGCCACCCACGAGACCTCGCTTGAGCGATGTTGGCGGACTCATCATCAATGAGCAATATTTGAAATGATTTGTAGTTATATCCCCATGTTTTTAGCTTCATTTCATAATCAATGAACGTTTTACGTGCCGGTTTGTTATGATTTTGCTCATACGAAAAATAGTAGTATACGCAGCAGCTAGGGAAATAGTGTTCTCTCAAATACTTATCACCGTTTTGCTTGTCAAGATTGGAGAAGGGTATAACGCAATATCCAAACTGAGATAAATCAGTGACGAGCTGTTTCATAATTGGGTTTGGTGTCCATGTGCTCTGCCACTTTAGAAGGATATTACTCCAATCGTCTTCATCAAGAGCTTGCATTTTGGCAGGCGGAATCATTTTTGAAAGGAATTCGCGTATGGTAATTTTTCCCAACATCATGCTGTCATCAATATTTAAACGGTCTTTTTTTCTTTTATTAATTACTATCGAAAACTTTTCTTTTAAGTAATTGTAAAAAGTGTCAATATCACCGTTCAAATATACTCCACCTAAATCCAGCGCTATACATCGAATTGTTGGGTGCACACCATTTTCAAATGTTCTATTAAATTGCTGTATAACGCTATCAATTAAATATCCACCGCTCATTTCTGTTATTTGAAAGCGTTTCAGACTGTTCGATAACATTAATCTAATTGAGCTAAGGCAACACCGCATGAAAAGATGAGCCATCAACGGTTGAATATGATATAGTATACATATGGATAAACAGATGACGATTTCCGCATTCAGCGATGAGTTAACGCAGGTGCGGACAAAGAAGAAAGAGTTTCTGACTCAGATTGAACGGATCGTCCCGTGGAAAGAATGGCTTGCCCTGATTCAGCCGTGCTATTACAAAGGAGAGCGCGGCAATAAACCCTATCCGCTGGAGACCA
>ERZ779861.655-NODE-655-length-47126-cov-5.426653_pt1 | contig 47126 bp, 44 predicted proteins | sample MGYA00511558_ERZ779861 | MGnify/ENA primary metagenome ERZ779861 (study PRJEB29588, sample SAMEA2163432) | human gut metagenome | biome: human gut; feature: human-associated habitat; material: faeces | place: Denmark | collected 2008/2010 ...
CTGCTGGATCTGTCCTTCCTGGTCTGGATGGCAGCTGCTTACCTGGCCGCCAATGTGGCCGCCTATCTCTTGGCCAGCATTGGTGTGCCTGCGTGGCTTTACTATGTCCTGTCCGAAGTGGTCTTTACTGCGTTTTATGTCTATCTTACTCCTTATATGGAGTTGAGTTATGTCGGTTTCTATCACATGGTCTGTCCGCCTGACCTGCTCCCCGTCAGCCCTGCGCCCCAGGGATTTGAACCTCTGTGAGCGCGGAAAAAATTTTTTCTGTTTTTTCTGAAAGACAGGTTGCGTTTTTGCACTCAAATTCCAAATAAGTGAAAGGACTTTTTAGGTAAGTAAAATAAGCCGTCCCACAACCGAACAAAAAATATTTTTCAAAATTTTTTACTAATTTCTTTTTTGTATAGTTTTCATTATTTAATCCATATCGAATATTTTCTCTAAATAAATCTTTCCCACTTATTATAAAAAGTTTTTTCAATTCATAATATGAAATATTATAAATATTTCCATTTAATGAAATACCCTCTAAAAAAGTATCACCTTTTCCATATTCTAAAAAATTTATACCTTCATCTTCAATTGCAAAAGTTACCTTCCCTCTCCTAATATAAACAGACTTTTTTTCTTCAAATAAATTTCTCAGATTAGTTCTATCCTCAGCTGTCTTATTTTCCACATATGCTGCTTCAAATTGGTCAGTTTCGCAATCTAAATCATCAAACACAAATATTGGCGTAAAAAAAGAATTCATTTCTACATTTTGTTCAATTTCCTTTTTTACTTTTTTATATTCATCATACGAAAAAGAATATTCTCCGCAGCACAAGTAAATTAGGTATGTAATATCTGCATAGGTATCTTTTTGAACAGCTTCTATATAAATAAACCTTTCTTTTTCAAGGGTTCGCTTCTCGATTGTTTCCTTATCTACATCTATACTTTCCAAAATAAGTTCAAAAACATTCATTCTCATTATTTACTTCTCCTAAGTACAGCAAATCTTTTTTCTACCTCTTCTATATAAAAAGAATATTCTTGTTCAATTTTGCTAGAATCCTCGTTTTCTTGTTTCTTTATCTCATCCTCTTTAAGTTGATTTAGAAAAAAAACTAAGTCTTCTTTTTCTTTCCGCAGTATTCTTAAAAATTTTTCATCGGTTAATGTTCTATCTATTCTCAACATTTCCGTTTCATAGTCTATCCTATCAAAAAAGAAATCTATTTCATTTATAACACTTAAAATATTTTTTTCATCTTGAATAGCATTCTCAGTAAATAAGTCCTTCACATATTTTGCATCATTACTCTTTTCTGGAAAAATCTTTGACTCATTTATGTCAAAATAATCCTGTAATTCATTCAAGATATCTTTCTTATGATTCTTTTCTATTTTCACTTCTTGATAATACAATTTAGGTATCGGACAATACTTTTTCCCTGGAAAAAAATAAATCCACCGTTTTGTGCTAATATTCTCTCATTATATCTGCTATGAGTTATCACACGAAAATTCTTATCATAAATCAAACTTCCATCTTCCAAAATATTTTTATATACTTCTTCAATATAACTTGAATGTGGGGAAAAATATTTTGGAAATCCAAAAACATACAAAACTCCATCTTCCTTTTTTTCCGATTTACATGCAAAATACAAAGCTGGGAGAATACTAAAAGTAATATCTAAATTTCTACTAATTGAAATATAATGTTGAGCTTCGATAGATTTTTCTATATATCTTTTCTTCTCAGTTCCGATAATATTGTAATCTCCCAATAATTCAAATAAGTATCTTTCTTTCGCAACAAAAGATGGATTTCTGAACAAAGACGGCATTAACTTTGTTTCTCTATAATTTTTAGGTTCTCCTCGATAAGCAAATAGAATATTCGTATTGTTTACTTTTTTATTATCCTCCTCTATTACTTTCACTTTCTCTGCAATCTTATCTAAATAGTCTATAATATATTTTATCATGCTACCTCCCTAATATTTTTATCCTTAGTTTATTGTAAATCCAATATGCCAACAAACATGTTATATTTTTTATATTAACTATCAAATTTCTTTATCACACACATTTTTAAATTGCATCTTCGTTATTACACTGCATCGCATATTACTAACTATATAGTTCTTATATTTTCTACTTTTTCTTTATCTCATTTTGTTTTAAATACTTACCATTTGTTATATATTTTCTTGTGAGTGTCCACTTCTCATTACCCTCATCAGAAATATACAATTCTCCACCTGTATGTTCTTCATCATCCCATTCAATCCCCGTAATTATAAAACCTCTCATCAAAGTTTTACTGAACAACTGAAAATCTGCCCCCATTAAAGAAACCTCAATCGGTCCTTCCATAAACCCGAACTCTACTTTTTCTCTTCCAATCACATCTTCAAACGTCCCCAAACCCATATCTATTTTTCTGACATGAAAATGTTCAAATGGATGATTCCATTTTACTTCCTTCCCATTAATTAACGATGCTTCTAATTGTCCTAGCAAAAGTGCATCTTCTCTTGTCAATTTAGTGGACGGTACAAAAGAAACTTCTAACATTTGTTCCAATTTTCTTAAACAATTCCAAAATTCATTCCACTTGTCCAACTGCTCCATATCTATACATTCTGCTTTTATATTAGTTTGGAACACTTTCTTTCCATTAACGCGTACTTCCCCTTTTTGAAAGCATTTGAAAATTTTTATCACTAATACTGCATCCTCTACGCTTTTGGATTTTGATGGAGTAATTGAATATGTGAGCGTAGATTTCTCCGGTGTTACTTCATTAAAAAACATCTCAAATTTAACAGCTGGATAATTTATATTTATAAATTTCATTGTATCCATACTATCGTATGGCTGTCTCTGTATTTCCAGAACAAGTTTGTCTCCATCCGGTGTCTCTAATGGCAATTGAAAGGGATTCGGAAAGTTCTCTGGGTACATATAGTTATCTACGATTTTAGGACTTTCCTCTAATGGATTACATCCTATTTGTTCTATTGGAATTTTCTTTTTTTCGTCACCCATTCGTATTTCCTTTACACGAACCCTTTGCTGAGTCCGATAGAAATAATCTGTCCACTTTTCTTTAGGAATATCTTTCAGACGTTCTAATATTAATTCATCAGGATCTAACTCTACATTGATAAACAAATCCTTATTTAGCTTAGGTGTTACAATAAACCCCTTTTCTGAATCTTTATAGCAGAACATATTATCCGGCAATTCTCGATTAATAATTTCCAATATTTCCTGAGGTATTAAAATAGGTTCGTCATCTGGTTCACCAAATACTTCATCAAAATCTGCAATCATACTAAATCCTCCAAAAATCTTGCACTGACCTCAATTTTAGAAATTAATAAATATTTTTCACGTTCACTTATTGATAACTTTGCTATTACATCTATAATTTGATGTAAAGCGCTTTCATCAGGAACAATAAGGTATCTCACATCTTCCCAGTCAAATTTAATCCAAGTCTCTTGATGGTTTTTTAATGCCTCTGAATATGGCTCTGTTGCCCTTCTATTCGCCTCTTTACATAAAATCAATTTTAAATTTGGAGGAAATTTTTCTGTAGGAATATAACGCCACTCACATTCATCCTGATATATATATTCTGTTATTGTCCCACCAATTTCTTTATTTTCTGACAATGGTTTCATATATAATAATGTACTCACCATATAATTTTTCAGCACTTCATCTTTTTTACCAGTTTTTTCCCCTGATTTGAAATATTCTAAAAAAGCTTGCTTAAAATCCTTTACCAATGGTGATTCTTCAGTTATATAATGTATAGGCTGTACATGACATTTTTTTATAAATGAGCCTTTCCTAAATGCTATTCCATATCGTCCATATAAACTCATATGACTGCCTACTTTCGAAAAAGGAATATCACAAAAACATGTCATTGGAAAAGCAATCTGATATAATCCTTCAATAGATAAATATCCCAATGGTTCAATCACATACCTCGGAATTATCGCTTGATTTTCCAATATCATTTTTAAATACTCTATCTTTTTCATATAATTACACAATACATTTGCACTATTCTTCCATGTCCGTTCGTCTGGAATTTTCTGAACTTCTTCTGTTGTAATTGTTTCCATTCATGTAATCCCTCCAAGAAAATTTTTATACATGAAACGAATATACTCACATTTTACTTATTCTTGATCAAAAATCTCTGATAATTTTCTTTCCATTACCTTTATTAAATCAACAACTAATGCATTTCCCATCATAAATCTTCTCTTATTTAATGGCATTTCCACAACTTCTCCATTAACAAGACAATACTTAGTATGATTTGTTGGAAATCCTTGAATTCGTTCAGTTTCGCAAGCTGTTAACAAACGAATTTTTCCTGTCTTTTTATCTTTCACAATATGTGTAGTACGACTAAAGCTTCCTTCTGATGTAAGCATTGTTCTTGCAGGTTTATCATAAACATCAATCATCGGAATCGCGCCCTCAGAAAAAATATATTCATGACCTGTAGCAGTCTTTCTGGGCAATTTCTTTGCACCCTTAATATATTGCCACGTCTGACGTTGTTCCTTGCTCAATCTCTCCGTCGTTTCATCACTATGCCTTATATCTGGATATGTATAATACAATCTGTTTTCTGGTATAAAATATTTAGAATCCACATCTTCATTATCCATAATATCTCCAAGTGTAATCTGTTTTCCCGTATAAGCAGATTCTGTTTTTATGGTATATACATCCCCATCTTTCATTACACCGGAATTTTCAAAATCAAAACTGAAAGTCTCTGATAAATCACCAAGTTCTTTCGGTAACTGTATCGTTCTTACTTTTTTTTCATCTATATTATGTATAGGAAATGTTTCTGCAAAAAAGCCTTTCTTTCCAATAATACTAGCAAAACTCATTCTCTTCTCTTCTAAACCATGTTTATTACTATATTTTACAATATTATTAATATATCTAGCATACTTAGTTTCATTTTTATATGCATAAATAAAAATTCTTCTTCTTCTCTGTTGATATCCATAGTCAGCCGCATTGATGACACGCCATTCTACAGTATACCCCTCATCTCTAAAGCAAGCCAAAATAATGCCAAAATCTCTACCTCTCTGCTTTGCAGGTGATTTCAATAATCTATCAACATTTTCTAAAAGTACAAATGGAGGTTTTTTTACCTCTAAAATTTCTCTAATTGACCACCATAAAATACCTTTTTTCCCCTCTAACCCCTTCGATGTTGCTAATGAAGAAGCTACCGAATAATCCTGACATGGAAATCCCCCTACTAATAAATTGAAATCTGGAATTGCTCTCTTATTAACATCTTCTATATTTACATTGGTTGTATCTTCTCCATTTAAGTCTAGACATGTACCAAAATGATATACATAACAATCGTGTGCATACTGTGTCAATTTCTCTGCTGGCTCCCACTGACTAAACCAGACCGTTTCCCATTTTTCATTTTTTTTGGCATCTCCTACTTTATTAATATTATTTAATCCGCAACGGAATCCTCCTACACCGGCAAACAATTCACATACTGTCTTTTTCACGTTGGAATACTCCTTTATAATTTTATCTTATATTATTATATCAACAAAAAGAGGATTGATCAACTACTATTTTTCATTTTTAATATAAAAATGATACATTCGTTCTTATTGCATTTCTATATCGGATATAAATAATGTTAATCAATTTCATCTAACACATTATCGTTGTTCAATTGTACTGAAAAAATAGTTTCTTTAACAATCTTAACACATTCATCAGTATGTTTTAAAATATCATTTCCCCAAAAATGAATAACCGTCCATCCCCTAAATAATAATTCTTTATCTATCTTATCATCTCTTTCAATATTCTCCTGGATTTTTGCCATCCAATATGAACTATTGTTTCCTTTTTCGAGTTTTGATTTCAATACAGTCCAATCTTTGCCATGAAAGAATTCACTATCGCAAAAAATGGCTATCTTATATTTAGTTATACAAATATCTGGTGAACCTGGTATTTCTTTATAATTTTTTCTATACCTGATACCTTCTTTCCATAGTGCCTTTCGTAAATTAAGTTCAATTGATGTATCCTTCCCTCGTATTTTACTCATGGTCTTACGCCTACTTTCAGATACATTAGTATATTTTCGCATGGATGCTTTCACTTTCCTGACTCCTTACTTTTGTACTCTATAATAGTGGAAGTTTTCTCAATTCTTCAACAACTGCTGATCCTTTAATCCATACATATTGCGGTAACATATGAATTCCATTAACATACTCTGTTTTGTTTTTTAGGGAAGAATCTACTCCAGAACCTCTAACAAATACTGCATTATCTTTACTTTTTAGGAAATTTGGAGCCGAACTTATCTCACCATTTTTTAATCTTACAACTGTCCCATCTTTTTTATATTGTACAATATCCTCTAATGTATGTTTCATGACTTTCTCTCTTATATCTTCCCATAATTTTTTTACTATTGTTCCAATAAATTTATCACTGAATACAAGACGCTTGAACCCAATAAATCTATTTTTTATTAACGGTTTATGAACATTGAATAATGTTTTTTCATCTTTTGATTCTATTTCCAATTTAGGTTCTTCATATATAATGCATAAAAACTCATGATCTGCAAAATAAGCATACAAATCAGAATCTTCAAATTGAATATTTCGCATTTTGCCATCTTCGATAACTTCTGTTCGCATTATCTCTTCAAAATCAATATGAAATAGTTTCATATCTTCTGTTCTGCCACCTAATGCTGTCATAACGATTGTCTTTCCTATTAGTCCAAATTTTTCAAAAAGTTCTATTTGGTTTAATTTTTTTGAAGTTCCTCCAAACATTGCAACTGTAATTTGTTCTGATATAGCCTTATTCTCTGAATCCTTTACAGTTAATTTAGGTATTCCAAATCTATCAGCTAATTCGCCAACTGTATGATTTTTATACTTTGTTGTCAACTCATGACACTTAATATCAATATCTGATATTGCAACATATTTTCCTGGTAATTGTTCAAGCGAATAACCAAAATGTTTTGCAATCATATTCGAGACAATAGTTTTTTTTAATCGAAATCTTGGTGGAAATTTAGGTGCTAAATCAATATAGCTCAGTACTCTTCTTAGTTCTCCATGAACTTCGATATATTCTTGCTTGACAACTTCCTTCCATTCTTTTGTTCTTGGTCCAGGATGATGTAAGACTACTCTCTCCACTAATGCGCGTACATTTTCCCAATCTTGTCTCAATGCTTCAATCTCTATATCATCAAATTCATGAAATTCGTATCCAATAATAGGAAATACTCTATAATCATATGCTTTTACAGTATGTTTTGACAGATAGTGATAATATACTATTAACATATGTTCTAGTTTTTCCCAGAAATGTGAAGTTTCAAACTTTTGATTTGCAATATCATAAATGCCTACTGCCGTAATAGACATAGGTTCTTTTGCGACAAAATGTTTTTCAAATTTATCTACAATAACCATTCCTGTAGTTTTTAATTCTATTTTCTTTGGCTCATTTTCATCTATAACAACTAAATCAGCTTCTTGCTTCGGGTCAGAATTATATCCTAAAACACATCTTTCTATTAATGATCCAGCAACTCCTTTTTGAAGTGAATATGATTGAATCCTTTTGAAAAAATCGCAATTATCAATTTGTTCTAATGTACAACCCAATATATTATCGAATTTTTTAATTAAATCACTTTTCTCATAAATATGCTCTGCCATTTCAGTCTACTCCCTCCTACATTTCTAACGTCCACTCTACAACACTATCCCTTCTAATTTATAATAAATTTTTGATAATCACTACATGTTTATCTTACCATACTGTTAAAATAATTACATCATCTTATCTATACATAAATTATGTTTCTCCCCTAACGCTTTATCTGAAAAATCTAGAATTACAATTCTGTCATCAATTTGAGTATATAGTCTGCTCCCATGCTATATATTATAATAAAAAATCATCCCTTATTCCCAATCTTGAATTACTATTCAAAAGAGTATTCATTTCTTTTATTTCAGTCTAATGATACATTTTATAATTTTCAAAACCTTCTTCTCCAAAAGGACTGGAAATTTTAATATTTTCTCTCACAATCTAACTTCCATTTTGTTGACATGAGATAACTTTTCAAATATCCCCTTCTTTTCAGCATTTTCCCACACAAAAAAACGCTCCGATTCCCTCAGAGCGTTTCCTTCTACCCTTTATTCAATTTCCATAACCAGCACTCTCAGTACTTCTATCACTTTCTGCATTTCGTACACATTCGCATATTCTTTGCAGGAATGTACATTATTCATGGAATTTGCAATGACTAAGCCTTTGATTCCATGTTGGCTGAATACGTTATTGTCGCTTCCACCGAAGGTCTTGATGAGTTTTGGTTCTACGTCACACAGTCCGCAGGCTGCTACATATCGGCTTATGATGGATTCTTCTGTTGATGTTTCGTATGCCTGTATGTCAATCTGCTGCGTCCAGTCCAAGGTTGCGCCATATTTTTCAGCACTGTTTTGGAAAGTGTCACGATATTGCTGTGCTGTGGCGAGTGCTTTTTCATGATTCAAGCTTCTGATCTCACCTCGGATGTTACAGGATGATGGCACGATATTGATACCTTCGCCACCGTTGATCAGTCCGATATTGGCGGTTGTTTCCTTATCTATATGTCCCTGTGGTAATGTGGCTATCGCTTCACAGGCTGCCTTGATGGAGTGAATACCTGCCTCAGGGTTAAATCCTGCATGGGATGCTTTGCCCTGTACATTAGCCTGAAATGACAATATGGTAGGCGCTGCATAAGCTGCAGTTCCGATCTCACCACTTAAATCCAGTACCAATGCCTCCTTAGAAACTATCTGGTCATATTGATATGCTTTTGCTCCTACACAATACAGTTCTTCGCCTGTTGAGAAAAGTAATTCGATATCTCTATGTTCTACTGCATTTTGGTTCAGATATTTTATCAGCTCGTAGATCTCTACAACACCAGAAAGGTCATCGGCTCCGAGAACAGTCGTACCATCGCTGGTCACATCGCCATTTTCATGGAATATTGCCTTTTTCCCATATGCCGGCATCACAGTATCCATGTGCGCTGCCAGAAGAATTGGCTCCATTCCATTGCCTTTTACATAGCCGTGCAAGTTGCCTGCTGTGGAACCTGTTGTTGCTGCACTGTCATCTTCTGTCAGTTCCACACCGATTTCTTTGAAAAGGGCAATGATGTAGTCTGCCATGCTTCGTTCCTTCAAAGAAGGAGAATCTATGGCTGCCAGTTTTGCAAAGTTGTCTTTTATTTCCTCTATTTCTACCATAATATTCAAGCCTCTCACATTATTTTGAACCCAATGAGCATGCGCAGCCGCATTGTGGTGCTTCTTCCACTTTGGTAAGTGATTCTGCTCCCAGTTCATACCAGGTAGGGTCCAGATCAAATCTATGATTGTTACTCAGGTAGATAGGATGAGTCGGATCTTCGGACAGATATGCTCTCTCTGTTGGAACCTTCCACTGTGCATCCAAGTCGATTTCAGGAATTACTCTGTCGTAGTGGGTGCTTGGGCGGAACAATTTCTGTTCCAGATCTGCCTGTCCCTGCTTTATGATCGCATTAAAATCAGTATTGTGTGCAAAAGCCGGGATCTGATACAAATCTTTCAGATACTCGGAGACATTCTTCAAATCCTGTATTCTGTATTTTACCGGTCCAAAATATCTGGAATATAAGATGTCGAATCTTACCAGTGAAACATAGAGTGCTACATCTGCCTGGGTCACAAAATCTCCTGCAAGGAATCTGCTTTCACTTAAATCTGCTTCTAATTGTTCTAGTGTTCCATAGAATCTGTGCGCACTTTCAATATATTTCTCCAAATCTACAGCATTGAGCATTTCACTGACCGCATCTGTAATATTCGCCTTAACGAAATCTGATACCTCTGCTGCCTGCTTTTTATTTGCCACTGGAGACAGGTCTGGTCCATCGGGCAGATTACCAATCTCTTCGATAATTGCCTGATAGTCCTCTTCTCTGGTATCTGCAAGAGTTGGTAACTTGGACGGATCTTTTCTGGTCGGTAGTTCTTCCTCGGTATACTTTGCGATCTCTGTACTTGGAATCGCATGAATCTTTTCATAGATTATTGCATCTTCCTGATTATTTATGACATCTGTGTCACTTCTTGCTGTTCCTGCATCTGTTTCCACCTTTAATTTATTAGCAGGATCTTTGGATAAAGAAGAACGGTCTACGGATTCTCCCCAGTATTTTGCAAAATCAATCTGTTTCAGGAATCGGTAATTGAAAGATCTCTGTGCACTTCCTTCTACATTAACAGGAGGTACTGCGAAATCTGCAAAGAATGTATTATTCTTAAATGCAGGTATCTCCCACAGTTCTCTTGCATATCCCCACAAATTCTTATAGGTATAGAGCGGATGCTTCGTCTCTCCTAACTGAAATGTATAGCGAATATCCAGTCTGGCAAGCGTTACATACAGTCTGATATCAGAATCTGTCACATAATCACCAAACAGGAATCTTCTTGTTTCCAGTCTTTTCTCCAGTCTGGCCATTGCTGCATAGAAGGTATTCACACCATCTAAATGTCCCTCATTACTTCTGGAAAAGGAGCTTCTGTATACTGCATTATTGATATTATCAAATAACCACAGGTTCATCTTGTCGATTTCATCTCTCAGCTCTACTGGGTACAGCTCTGGAGCACCTTTCTTATGCCATGGTCTGAAATTGACTTCCAGATAGTTGGTAAGCCAGTTATAATCGTTGTTTACAACTTTGCCTGTTTTCGTATCGATCAATGCTGGTACAGTGGTTCTTCCCTGATAGTCCTCGTCTGCACGATAATAGGCTTCTGAAAGGAACTGATCTCCCAATACAGGGTCTACATTGTTCTCATTATATACATATTCCCATCCGAGATTCTTCTCATGGTGAGCCTGACTGACCATATTTACGGATATCTGGTCTTCGAGTCCTTCCAGCTCTCTTACGATGGATGCACGATTAGACCAATGACACAATTTCGCCCATATCAGACGATATCTCTGATTGCCCTCCGCCTTCAGGTCATTCTCCCCATCCCCAAAAGGTGTTGTAAAATGATTGGGCTGTCTTCTGAAATATCCATTTACATCTATTTCCGAAACCGTCTCCCTGGGTCTTACCCTTATCTTCCTTCCATTCACTATCTCATAATCATATTTCTCTATACTCATATTATAATCTCCCTATATGATATACTCCGGTTCTCTTTCCAGAGTATGCATTTTCTCCAGAAATTCTTTCGTTCTTTCATTCTTAGGCTCTTTGAATACCTGTTTGGGTGTGCCGTCTTCTACAATCACGCCTTTATCCACGAAGATAACACGATTTGATACATTTCTGACAAAAGCCATTTCATGAGAAACCAGAATCATGGTAAGTCCTTCTGCTGCGATCTGTTTGATAACTTCCAGTACTTCTCCTACCATCTCGGGATCAAGTGCGGAGGTCGGCTCATCCAGAAGCAGAAGCTGTGGGCGCATTGCCAATGCTCTGGCAATTGCGACTCTTTGTCTTTGTCCACCGGAGAGATGTCTTGGATAGTGGTTTGCCCAATTTATCATGCCGACTCTTCTCAACTCTTCCAGAGCAATCTTCTTGGCTTCTTCCTTAGATTTCTTCTGAACCACAATCAGTCCTTCTTCTACATTTTCAAGGGCTGTCTTTCTTTCAAAAAGATTAAAGGACTGAAATACCATTCCTGTATTCTGTCTTAATTCCAGAATATCTTTTTTATTCTTCTTATTAGACAGGTCTATCTCTTTTCCATTGATTACGATGCTGCCTTTTTCAGGTATCTCCAGCTGGTTGATGCAGCGAAGTATGGTAGATTTGCCTGTACCGGAGGGGCCGATAATACCGATTACATTGCCTTTTTCAATAGACAGGTTAATACCGTTGAGGACAACATTATCCTTATATTTCTTATGAAGGTCTTTGATTTCTATAAAGCTCATAGTCTCTCTCCTATCTATCAGACTTCGTTTTCACCGGCAAAGTTCTCTACCTGATCAGGTATTGCCAGCTTCTTCTCTGTAAATTTCAGAATCTGCTCTATAATTACAGTCACAATCCAGTAAATGATTGCCAGTGAGCAGTATACTTCAAAATATCTGTAATTTCTTCCACCGATAATCTTACCTTGTGCTGTGATTTCTACAACTGCACAGGTAAAAGCCAGTGACGTACCTTTGATTGCGGAAATCAATGAATTTCCAATGGTGGGAAGTGCTACGGTAAGTGCTTCCGGAATAATGATTCTTCTCAATGTCTGTCCATAGGTCATTCCCAATGCATGCGCAGCTTCTACCTGCCCTTTATCTACACTTAATAATGCAGATCGGATCATCTCAGAACTAAAAGCCGATGAGTTCAGCCCAAGTGCAAGTACTGCATATACGAATCCGGGAATATTGGCAACTGCCAGGTTTGTTCCGTATTTTGTATTGATATATTTAAAGAACATGGGAACTCCAAAATATACAATATAGAGTTGTACCAGAACCGGGGTTCCTCTTACAATAGATACGAATAATCCGGCGATCTGTTTCAGTACCGGTATCTGCTTGATTTTAATGATTGCAAGTATCAGTCCGAGTACCAAGCCTATGATCATTGCCAGAAAAGCCAGTTCCAATGTCACTGGCAATTTCAACAGAAGTTCGGGAATATTTGTAAAAACCTGTTTAAAATCAAATAGTTTAGTCATTTGTTCATCCTTCTTTATCTAAAAACTTTTCAACCAGAACGCAGCTGAATCCAAATTTGTTTCTATGTTCTTCTTTATCCTTGGAATCCTGCTTGCGTGGTGGATGATTCTCATATATCTCAGGATCTACTCCCGGAACCAGTTTGTATCCGCATCTTTCATAGAAGCCTGCTGCACGATCCTGTGAGTTAATCACGATATGCTGATATCCTCTCTCTACAATCCACTTCTCAGCTTCTGCAATCAGGATATGTCCTACGCCGCTTTTCTGTCTTTCACGAACGACGCATACACGTCCTATCTTACCGATATTCTCTCTTGGATACGTAATTCTACAGCCTGCAACAGGCTTATGGTCTTCGATGATCACGATTGCTTCCAGTTCTTCCTTCGGCTCATCATGTCCAAACTCTACTTCAATTGGAATATTCTGGCCATATACAAAAGCGTCCGTTCTGATATAGTCATAGGCTTTATAGAGCCATTCCTTTGCTGTTCCTTTTTCTATTCTGTATATTTCCATAATATTCCACTTTCCTTTCGCCTTATTTCCTAGTTCGGTGTTGCCTTTAAATCATCATCTGCCGGGCTTGTATCCTTACCAAAATATTTTGTCAGGATTTCTGCCAGTGTACCGTCATTCTTGATTTCAATCAGAGCTTTATCCACATCTTCTCTCAGTGCAGCGCCCTTCTCATCCTTTGCAAAAAGGAAATAAGTACTGTTATGTGGGCTGATAAATTCCTGTGTATCTGCATCAATGATATTTCCTGCAAGTTCATCTTCCAGACCAAACTGACCGATCAAAGTATCAAGAATAGGTCCATCATCAATCGCTACATCTGTCTTACCATCTGCGATATTTTGGAACTTAATCTGAAAATCAGACTCTGAATAGATAATATTGATCTGATGGTCAGGATTCTCTTCATTCCATTTTTCCAAAGCCAATGCCTTGTTGCTGCCTGCGCCTACCTCGATCTTATAACCTCTGTCTGCGATATCCTGTAAACCTGTCAATGGTTCATCATCTTTTCTCTGGATATATACGTCATATCCTGTCTTGTATGGTAAACTGTAGTAATAAAGCTCTCCTCTTTCGTCTCTCCATGCATAGTTGTTTACTGCCAGGTCATAAAGGCCACCGGTCAATCCTGTCAGAGGATCGTCAGCCTTAATGATATCCAGTTCGTACTGTGGAAGCTTCTCGAAGATTGCCTTCAAAATCTCAATGTCGCTTCCCCCGATTTCATTATTCTCATCTACTACCATGTACGGTGCAGGGCTTCCCTTGGTTGCCACGGTTACTTTGGTTACGCCTGCTTCTGAATCTGTGCTGGAAGAAGTGGAACCGCATCCTGTTAAACTTCCAAATAATACTGCTGTTACTCCGATAGTTGCTATCACTCTATTCAAAATTCTGTTTTTCATACTCTACTCCTCCGCATATATCTGTTTTTATAAAAGGTCTTTTAAAGGGTTAATGGATGCATCTACTGATAATGTGCCATTCTTTGGATTTCTATCGTCCCAGTTTGGACTGTTCCATATAGTTGTTGAAATCTCACCTGCATATTCTTCATAAGTCTCTCCAGCCGGATGTCTCAGGAACAGTTCATCAGGTGTCTTGCTTAATTTTCTTCTTGCTCCATCATCTGCCCACAGTTTGTCGAAATCTACTTTGGTAAGGATTCTTTCATTATAACTTTTGAAGAAATTACCGTCTTTTCTGATACCATTAAGTGCCAGTGTCTTTGCATTGCTGTTATTATGAAAAGCCGGGATTGTGTTCAATTCTCTTAAATATCCCCATATGTTCTTGTAATCCTTGATAGGCTTCTTCACAGGTCCTACATTGTGGTAGTAGCTGACATCCCATCTGACTAAAGTAACATATGCTCTTACGTCACTGTCTGTTATGTAATCACCAAAGAGGAAACGGTTTGTTTCCAGTCTCTTGTCTAATTTCTCCAAAGAATCATAGAAATCTTCATATGCTTCATCATATGCTTCCGGTGACTGGCAAAAAGCCATTCGATAATGTCCGTTGTTGATATGTGGGAATAACCAGTCATTGAATTCATCAATTTCTTTTCTGAATTTCTTAGGATACAGATCAGGTGCATCTGCCGGTTGAAATGGTCTGAACTGTACTTCCAGATAATTGGTCAGTCTATGGTAATCATTGTTGACTGCCTTTTTCTCCACAATATCTACTAATGTAGGTGTTGTGGCTCTTCCTGTAAAATCAGGCTTCGCTCTCTTATAAAATTCACTCAGGAAATATGCTCCCGTGATCGGATCTCTGTGCTCCGGCTTATCTCCAAAGCCATGTCCGTATACATTGGTCTGTCCTGATCTGGTTACTAACTGATCCTGAATAACGTTCTGCAATCCTAAAAGATCTCTGACAATTACCGGTCTGTTTGACCAGTTACAGCCTACCGCCCAGTAGATTGCATATCTGTCTGCTTCTGCTTTCAGATTGCCTTCTTTATCACCAAAAGGCTGAATAAATGCATTGGGCTGGCGGATAAAAGCTCCCGTCTCGTCAATCTCACTGATTGTTTCATTCGGTCTTGGATCAACTCCCACCTCTTCTGCATGCGCTCTTGCTTCCTCATCTGTATATGCATTTAATAAATCCTCTGCACTTGTATAATCAACTCCACAGCATCCCATTCTATTTACTCTCCTTTTCTATCCTTTTATTCTCCACTAATTCGGTAGGTTTTCTATGCATTGATAATAGCATACACATATTCATTCGTCAATTCATTAATTCTTTTGATTGGTTATAACTTTTACTTATAGCAAAAAGAAGCCGGGCATTATGCTCGACTTCTCATTTCTATTATTCATTATAATCTGATGAAAGCTGCAGATTGTGGCTGCACACTGACTACTTTTCCATCACTCTCTACTGCACCGCCAAACTGATAAAGTACTTCTCCAAGCTTATCTTCATAAGGGAACTGTACTTTCTGATCAGATGGATTGATCACCACCAGAATCTTCTCCTGTCCGCTGCTTCTGACATAAGCCAGAGGATATGTCCCATGTTTTGCATATACAAAGTTGATCTCGCCTTTGTTCAGCAACGCTTCATGTGCTTTTCTAACAGCAATCAGCTTCCTGATCTCGTGATACAGAGAATCCTTATCTTCTGTCTGCTTCTCAACAGTTGGTCTGTCTGCACTGCTATCCTGTTGGATATATAGCTTCTGAGCACTTGCAGTACTGAAGCCTGCATTCACTCCATCATCCCACTGCATAGGAGAACGTGAACCTGTTCTGCTATAACCACCTTCTACAGACGTAAGACCTTCCACATAACGCATGCCAATCTCATCGCCATAGTAGATAAAAGGCGCACCAGGCATGGACAGCAGGAATGCAAAAGCAACTTTTAACTCGTCTCCGTGCAAGCCCCTTGCCAATCTGTCCATATCATGATTACCGGAAGGAATACAGATGAGTCCTTTCTTCTCTGATTTCTCATAATTCTCAATATATTTCTCTACGAAGGCAGCTACATCGCCTTTTCCTCTGGATGAGAAGAAAGGTTCTTCGCAGCGGAACAGATCATTATAATGTGATGGTCCAAAATGTAACAGGAAGTCCATATGGAAACCACCCTGCAAGGACTTGTCCGGTTCTCCCCATTCGGAAACCATTGCTGCATGTGGAAATTCCTGATCAAGGAACTCTCTGACATTCTGCCACAGGCGAATCGTGCCTTTTCCCTCAGGGTCATTCTTCACCAGAGAGCCAGCCATATCTACACGGAAACCGTCACAGCCCATCTTCAGCCAGAAACGCATAACGTCCTTCATGGCTTCCAGCGTAGCCTTTGGACCTTCATCATCCATGGACTGCTGCCAGGGGCGATCCTGCTCATAATATCCATAATTCAGTGCCGGCTGGTGAGAGAAGAAATTCACAACACAGGAACCGTCTCTATCTGATATGCCTCTGATGCATCCGATGCCTTTTGGCTCTTCCCAGATGTTATCTGTCCAGATATATCTGTCTGTATATGCATTCTTCTCAGCTTTCATGGATTCCCTGAACCACTTATGTGTCACCGCTGTATGCCCCGGCACAAGATCAAGAATGACGTGCATTCCTTTGGCATGTGCTTCTCTGAACAGGTTCGCCAGATCTTCATTCGTACCATACCTGGGCGCTACTGTATAATAGTCCTCCACATCATATCCAGCATCTCCAAAAGGCGACTGGAAGCATGGATTAATCCATATTGCGTTACAGCCTAATCCCTTGATATAATCCAGTCTCCTGGTAATACCATTGATGTCTCCAATTCCATCTGCATTTGTGTCCTGAAAAGACTGTGGATAAATTTCATAAAAGATTGCATCATCCAGCCATTCAGGTTGTTTTCTTGTGTTGTTCATATTCGTTTTCCCTATCCTTTCTCTAATGAATTATAAATTTATTGTAATTTGTTAATCAGTTTCCGATATACCCTCTCTATCATCCATGGTTCTGAGCACGCCTTCAGAGCTTCATCAGGAGTAAACCACTTCACACCGCTGTTCTCATCCGGTTTGATACGAAGGACTTCCTCTTCATCTGCTTCCAACAGATAGGTCACATTCAGATGAAGATGCGAAGGGACATATTTTCCTCTCTTTTCATGACCGTCTACTGTCAAAATCTCCAGGGAGAAGATATCCTCAGAAAGCACTTTAATGTTCTGCACTCCTGTCTCCTCCTGCACTTCTCTGACTGCTACCTGTAACAGATTGGCCTTACCATCTGCATGTCCACCGGTCCAGGACCATGAATGATATATATTATGATAAATCATCAGTATCTTGGTATGATTCTGATTCAATACCCAGGCTGATGCTGAGAAATGAGCCACCTGATTGCTCCTGTCAAGAATATCAGGCTGTGTCTCCAACAATTTTAACATGACCCGTCTGTCATTTTCTTCCTGTTCATTATAAGGCTGATAGTGCTGTATTGCCTGTATGAGCGTCTGCATATTTTATTCCCCCTCTATGCCTTTTCCAGCTTCTTCATCTGTCCAAACTCTACCCATGCCATAATAGCAGTCACAACTGCTGCCAATCCATCCGCTATCGGTCCTGCGTATAAGATTCCATCGATTCCCATAAATAATGGCAGCAGGATGACTAATGGTAAAAGAAACAGAATCTGTCTCGTCAATGAGAGGAAAATGCCTTTTACCGGCTTACCAATGGAAGTAAAGAATGTCGATGTAATCGGCTGCATGAAATTCACCCAGGTAAAGAATAAGAATACTCTGAAATAGCTGATTCCAAACTGATAATATTCCGTGGAACCTTCGCCAAACAATCCGATAATCTGTCTGGGGAATAGCTGGAATAATATGAACGAAATAGCCGAGATACTGCCTCCTGCCACAGACGCAAGCCAGTATGCCTTACGCACTCTGTCATATTGTCTGGCTCCATAGTTAAAGCTCTCTATCGGCTGACTGCCCTGTCCGATTCCTATAACAATAGAGAAGAAGACCTGATTCACCTTCATAACGATACCAGCGCAGGCAATGGGAATTGCTTCTCCATATATGGACAATGCCCCATAGTGCTTCAATGAATTATTCAACACAATCTGTACAACCATCATTGCAAGCTGATTAAAGAAGGAAGCTGCTCCGATAGATGCAATTTTACCTGTATATTCCATGTTCACAATCAGGTGCTTCTTTTCCAGGGGAACAGTCTTAAAATGGTACAGATAACAGATTACAATTACTGCTGATATCACCTGTCCGATTACTGTGGCAAGGGCTGCTCCCGCCATGCCCATCTGAAAGACCATAACGAACAAGGCATCCAATACTGTATTGATGATTGCACCAGTCAGGTTACAGATCATAGTCATTCGTGGATTGCCGTCAGCACGAATCAGATGTCCGCCACCTGTCGTCAGCAGCAGAAAAGGAAAGCCCAAAGCGGTGATACGAACATATTCCTGTGCATATGGCAATACGTCCTGCGGTGCGCCGAAGAACTTGAGCAATGAAGTCAGAAAAAGCTGTGTGATGAGGCATAATGCCAGTCCGCATAAGAATAGCATGCTGACTGCATTGCCGATATAATATGCTGCCTTTTCCCGATTACCCTCTCCCATTGTAAGGTTAAAACAGGAAGCACCTCCTATTCCAAATAGTAATGCCAACGCCAGACAGGAGGTGGTAAGTGGAAATGCGATGTTTGTTGCTGCATTTCCAAGTGTTCCTACTGCCTGTCCAATGAATAGCTGATCTACGATATTGTATAATGCGCCTACCAGCATGGCTACGATGCTTGGTATTGCGAATTTTACCATTAATCCTGATACAGCGTCTGTTCCCAGGGGATTATTCTGTGTCTGTTGTTTCATATTAAAATTTAAAATACTGCCTTTCTCATTTTTGTGTACCTGTCTATTATACTTCAATCGGATAATTTTTCCAAGGGGTAACTCTTGTTTCAATATCGATTATCCCCTATAATGTATTGTATACTTGCAGTTTAAGGGATTAAGTCACGCCGCAGGTCATGGTAGTTCGGTTCATTCGCCACGTACATGATGTAAGAGTTTCTAAGAACCGCATCTCAAATGCTTAGAGTACAAGCCGAGCGCAAAACTCGCCCTACGGGCTCAAACAGTTGCGCCTGGCTTGCAAGCATTTGATCTTTGTTCTAAGAAACACTAAACATCATTCCCTAAGCTACATTCACCGAACTACCATGACCTGTGGCTGCTTAGAAGTCCTTACAGCTATTACGTGTTCACAAAATCAATTGACAGAAACGGTGCGTGATCTTCCTTAAACTGCAATAACATTCAAGGAGAAAGATTATGCAATATACCTTATACGAACTGTTCTGGCTCTACTTCCTGTACTCTTTTCTGGGATGGTGCGCAGAAGTCGCACTTGCCGCTATTGCACGCAAGAAATTCATCAACCGTGGATTCGTAACCGGCCCTTTGTGTCCAATTTACGGAGCAGGGGCTGTGGCATTTGCCATCTTCCTGCCGGAGCTAACCACTTCCCCTGTATTCCTGTTTCTTGGAAGTATGATCCTAGCTTCCGGTATCGAATACTTTACAGGTGCTGTCTTAGAGAAGATATTCCATAAACGCTGGTGGGACTACTCCAATCACCGTTTTCATCTGAATGGATATGTCTGCCTGAGATATGCTTTCGTCTGGGGTATCTTCGGTACTTTCGCCATGTATCTGGGCAACCACCTATTACTGACAGTTGTGTCATTTATTCCACATATGGTAGGATTTGTCCTGTTAATTGTTCTGGGTGTGTTGCTTGGTTGTGATGTACTTGGCTCCTCTCTTGCAATAGCCGGGCTTCATGTTAAGCAGAAACGGATTCAGGATATCAATACACAGGTGCAAAAGGCATCCTTCCTTCTGGAAAATGCCATTACCATCAGAATCCAATCCCGTATGCAGAAGGCTTTCAGCGGGTTGAATCAGCCTGCACAGGCAACAACAAAAAAAGCAGCTCCCACTGTCTTTGCAGAAGGATGCAGCTTCTATAAATTGATTTCATTATTTTTCATCGGTGCTTTTCTGGGGGATATTACAGAGACTATCTTCTGTTACGTCACTTCCGGTGTGCTGATGAGCCGAAGCAGTGTTGTCTATGGTCCATTCAGTATCGTGTGGGGACTGGGCTGTATGCTGCTGACAGCAGTATTGTACCGTCAAAAGGATAAATCAGATGGTAAGATATTCATAGCAGGCACATTTCTTGGTGGTGCTTATGAATATTTGTGTAGTGTGTTCACTGAACTGGTCTTTGGTACTGTATTCTGGGATTACAGTGGATTCGCCTTTAACCTGGGTGGCAGAATCAATCTGCTCTATTGCTTTTTCTGGGGAATTGCTGCTGTGGTATGGTTGAAGCTGATCTACCCAAGGCTTTCTGCTCTGATTGAGAAGATTCCTGTAAAAGTCGGTCCTGTGCTCTGTAATATTATGATTGTATTCATGATATTCAACATGCTGATATCTGCTGCCGCACTGTCCAGATACACAGCCAGACATACCGATGCGGATGCTTTCAGCAATCCGAATGCAATTACAGAATTCCTCGATACCCATTTCACTGACCAGCGAATGGAACGAATATATCCAAATGCAAAAATTGTAGACGAGAAGAATTAAATGGAAAAAGGATTGTACACTTTAGAAATCGGGTACAATCCTTTTTTATTGAATATAATGTATGAAATTCTTATAAAACTTATTTTCTATACTTGTCTGCTTCGGATACTACATTGTAAACACCAATTCTCTGCAGGTCAATCTCCGGCATTCCAATGAATAATCCACCATACTGAAATCCATCCTCTTCCCTCTCAATACGAACGATTTCAATAAATGCATGGATGACTTCCTTGGTCCAGATTGTCAGATAGGATTCATATACGGCACCAATCTCCAGCAATTCATCACAGCAGAAGCCGATACCTGTCTTAGATACATTGTCCACTTCCACGTTAACTTCATCAAATTTACCATTATCCAGTCTCTTAACCAAAAGTTTCGATCTTAATTCTGTTCTTTTACTCTTTCTTCTCTCTTCCATACTAACGCAATCCCTTTCCAATATTATGTACAATTGTATTTCATTGTACATTTGTAACTATCCAGAACCCCAATGCGCAAAATCACTGTTGCATGGCTTCGCATAGTTACCCCAAATTATTACTCTATAATTTTACTCTAGTTGTAATTTTCTGTCAACTTAACTTTTTCGTAAACATATATGTTGTCTGCTCCTTAGTATAAAACAACCCGGAAAATCAACATTTTCCAGGTTGCGATTCATACTTATCATATTTCGTTCTACTTTATAAACATAGCATCACCGAAGCTGAAGAAACGGTATTTCATTTCTACCGCTGTCTCGTATGCATGTAATACATGTTCTCTTCCGGCAAGGGCTGATACCAGCATAATCAATGTGGATTCTGGTAAATGGAAGTTCGTAATCAGGTTATCCAATACTTTAAATTGATATCCCGGATAAATAAAAATCTCTGTGTCTCCACATCCAGCCTGTACGACTCCGTTCTGGTCTGCTGCACTTTCGATGGTTCTGCAGCTTGTTGTTCCTACGCAGATGACTCTGCCGCCTGCTGCCTTGGTGTCATTGATCAGCTTCGCAGCTTCCGGTGTCACCTGATAAAATTCAGAGTGCATGTGATGTTCCAACACGTTCTCTTCCTTAACAGGTCTGAATGTTCCCAATCCTACATGCAGGGTCACATATGCGATTTTTACGCCTTTTGCCGCTACCTGTGCCAGCAGCTCTTTGGTAAAATGCAGTCCTGCTGTGGGAGCAGCTGCTGAACCTTCATACTTTGCATATACGGTCTGATAACGGTTCTTATCCTGAAGCTTATGTGTAATGTACGGAGGAAGTGGCATCTCACCAAGCTTATCCAGTACTTCTTCAAAAATGCCTTCATAGGAAAACTGTATCAGTCTGTTACCTTCATCTACTATATCCACAACGGTTCCTGTCAATAAACCTTCACCAAAAGTAATGACTGTACCTGGTTTTGCCTTTTTTCCAGGCTTTACGAGGGTTTCCCATATATCATTCTCACGTCTTTTTAACAAAAGGACTTCTATGGTAGCTCCTGTGTCCTTCTTGGTTCCCATCAGTCTTGCCGGGATAACCTTGGTATTGTTAAGAACCAGACAATCTCCTTCATGCAAATACTCTACGATATCATGGAAAACACGATGCTCCATTTCTCCTGTCTCTTTATCCAACACCAGAAGTCTCGAACTGGATCTGTCCTCCAACGGGTCCTGCGCAATCAACTCCTGTGGTAAATCAAAATAAAAATCTGATTTCTTTAATTCCTGCATAAATCAAAATCCTCCAAAAATGCACGATAACCTCTCATCGTCTCGTAAACATCTACCTTGCTGGTCACTTCATATGGCGCATGCATATTCATGACTGCTGTACCACAGTCTACCACATTCATCGCATACTCTGCAAGTATATGAGATATCGTACCACTGCCACCGAGGTCAATTCTACCATATTCTGCATACTGATAGGTTACTTCTCTCTCATCCAGCAGGCCTCTCAGTGCTCCCAAGTACTCTGCATTGGCATCATTAGCGCCGCTCTTGCCTCTGGAGCCTGTTACTTTGTTAAATACGAGTCCACCACCCAGATATGCTACATTCTTCTGCTCGAAGCTGTCTGCAAACATCGGATCAAATACACTGCTGACATCTGCGGATAACAGATTGGAGGCAGCCATGGCGCGTCTGAACTTGAGTGAAGAATATTCGCCTGTCAGATTCATGATTTCTGCCAGTGCATTTTCATAAAAATGGGAGGTCATGCCTGTTGCACCGCAGCTGCCGATCTCTTCCTTGTCTGTCAGCATGACAACTGATGTTCTGGCAAGCTTCTTAGCGTGTAAAAGTGCATGGATAGCCGCATATGCACATACCTTATCATCCTGTCCATATGCCATGATCATGCTTCTGTCCAGTCCTGCTTCTCTTGCCTTACCAGCCGGAACTACTTCTAATTCAGCAGAGAGAAAGTCCTCCTCCTTCATATCATACATTTCTTCTAAAAGGCGAAGAATCTGTGCCTTTACAGCTTCCTTCTCTTCCTTTTCATCACCCTTCTTCACCATAGGTCTGTTTCCAAATACAATGTCAAGTGCCTCGCCGCCAAAGAGTTCTGATGCCTTTTTCTCCTGCTGCTCCTGTGACAGGTGAGGTAACAGATCTGATATGAATACAACCGGGTCATCTTTGTCTTCACCGATACAGATTTCTTCTGTGATGCCATCCTTCTTGACTACCACACCATGAATCGCAAGTGGTAATGTGACCCACTGATATTTCTTGATTCCACCATAGTAATGGGTATCCAGATATGCTACACCTGTATTCTCATACAGCGGATTGGGCTTGATATCCAGACGAGGGGAATCTATATGGGAAGCTACGATATTCATACCCTCTTCCATAGGCTTCTCGCCGATTCTGCACAAAATAACAGCTTTGTTCATCCATGTAGCATATACCTTGTCTCCGGCTTTTAACTTCTTCTTGTCACGAACCAATGCAGCCAGATCAGTGAAGCCTTCCTTCTCTACCAGATTCACAACTGTATCTGCACATTCTCGTTCTGTCTTGGAATGATTCAGGAAATGCATATATTCTTTTGTATACTCTTCCATTTTATTTAATCTCTTATCACTATACTGTTTCCAGCAATTCTTACGTTCCATCTTACAACCATACCTTTCTTTATTCGCACTAATGCCTGCAGCGTTTGCTGCAGGCATTCATACTATTGTCTAAGTTCAATACCAAGTGCTTCTAATCCGTTAAGTATTTTCTTCATAGCGCCAGTCACGTCGCCATCTTCCAATGTTCTGTCTTTTGCTCTGAACGTAATTGAATAAGCGACTGATTTGAAACCCTCTTTGATCTGGGAACCTTCATAGATATCGAATAATTCATAGCCTTCAAGGATCTTGCCACCACGCTGCTCAATGACATCTTCGATATCCCCTGCCAGAATGGACTTTGGAACTACCATACTGATATCACGGGTTACAGCAGGATACTTGGCAATTCCTTCATACTTTCTGTCAAAGGAAGCGAAAGGAACTACCTCAGGCATATCCAGAACAGCTACATATACTCTGGTTCCGATATTGTAATTATCTGCTACATCAGGATGTACCTCTCCTAAGTAACCAATAACTGTATCTTCATATTTGATCAATGCCTGACGACCCGGATGTAAGAAAGGCTTCTCTGCATCAGGATCATACTTGGCTTTCTTTCTCATGCCAACGCTTTCCAGGAATTCTTCTACAACACCTTTCATTGTGAAGAAATCGCCATCTCCGTACATACCCAAGGTAAACTGCATTCTTTCATCCGGATAATCTGTCAGAGGAAGAGCCTTTGGAATGTATACATTACCTAATTCATACAGACGTACATTCTTGTTTCTTCTATTATAATTAGTTGACAGTGATGTCAGAATTCCGTTCAAAGAGATTGTTCTCATAACAGAGAAATCTTCACCCAGAGGATTGGAAATTGTTACTGTCTTACGAAGCTCGCTGTCTGCTGGAAGTAACAACTTATCAAATACCTTAGGACTTTCAAAGGAATAGCACATACCCTGTGAGAAACCACAGTACTCTGCGATATCTCTGGCTTTTTCTTCTACTCTCATCTTGAAAGGAAGCTTACCTGTTGTAGCTTCGCCGCTTGGTAAAGTAGTAGGAATCTTATCATATCCATAGAATCTTGCCACTTCTTCTGCGATATCTGCAAAGCCTTCCAGATCCTGTCTGAAGGAAGGTACTGTAATCAGATTAGTCTGCTCATCATATACAAGTTCAATGCGTTTGAAGATTGTAAGCATATCTTCTTTTGCAATGTCTGTTCCAAGGAATTTATTGATACGTTCCGGCTCAAAAGGAATCTGTCTCAACTCCTTGAGTGGTTCACATACGTCTACCATACCATCTACAACTTCACCACAGCCAAGTTCTTCGATCAGCTGGCAGGCTCTGTTAATTGCTTCTTCTGCGTTTCTTGGATCAAGACCTTTTTCAAAAATACCGGAAGCATCTGTACGAAGTCCTACTCTCTTGGCTGATTTTCTGATATTTGCACCATTAAAGGTTGCAGCTTCAAATAATACTGTAGCTACGTTATCTGTAATCTTGGAATTCTCACCACCCATGATACCTGCAATACCAATTTCTTTTTCCGCATCGCAGATCATAAGAACTTCTGAATCCAGCTTTCTCATCTGTCCGTCCAGAGTCTGGAATTCATCGCCGTCCTTAGCACGTCTTACAACGATCTTGTTACCTGCAATTGTGCTTAAATCATAAGCATGCATAGGCTGGCCATACTCTTCCATAACGTAGTTAGTGATATCTACCAGATTGTTGATTGGTCTGATTCCACAAGCTGCCAGTCTTCTCTGCATCCATTCCGGTGATGGTGCAATCTTGATATTCTTGCATACTCTTGCACAGTAACGTGTGCACAGATCCGTGTCTTTTACTTCTACGGAAATGTATTTATTAACATCCTCACCGTTGCCTTTTACAGATACAACGGGTGGAACAAAAGGCTTCTTAAAGGTAGCGGCTGCTTCTCTTGCAATACCCAGGATGCTGTAGCAGTCAACACGGTTAGAAGTTACCTCATATTCTACTACGGTATCATGTAAGCCTAATGCTTCGATTGCATCCTCGCCAGGAGTTACCGGTTTCTTGAATACATAAACGCCGTTTTCCGGTGCTTCAGGATACATATCCCTGCTGGAGCCAAGTTCTTCAATTGCGCACATCATACCATTGGAGGGAACACCTCTGAGCTTACCAGCCTTAATCTTAATGCCTTCTTCAGGAAGAGGACCGCCGTCATGTCCACCAGCTACCCTGCCACCATCCAGAACTACAGGTACATAATCACCTTCATTCAGATTGGCAGCACCTGTTACAATCTGAATCGTTTCTGTTCCTACGTTGACCTGACAGATAATAAGCTTGTCTGCATCAGGATGACGCTCGATTGATTCGATATGACCTACTACGATCTTCTCCAGATTCTTGTCTAATCTTGTAAATCCTTCTACTTTTGTTCCGGACAGAGTCATGGCATCACAGTACTCGTGATCACCGACTTCAAGCTCCGGCACATATGCTTTAATCCATGATAATGGTGTATTCATTTTCTATTCTCCTTCTATATCTATTTGATTAATGGCGAACTGCAGACTCGTAAATACTTCGTATTTACTCGTTTCGGGCTTGCGCCCTATATCAAGGAAGAAAAATAACGCTTTTCAAGCAAGCTTGAACGCCTTGTTTTTCTTCCTTGCTGCAGTTCTTGAGGTTTTAAAATTGTTTCAAAAATCTGATATCGTTTTCGTATAACAGGCGCATATCATCAATTTCATATTTTAAGAGTGCGATTCTTTCAAGTCCTACACCAAATGCGAATCCTGAGTATTCTTCCGGATCAATGCCACTCATGCGCAATACTCTTGGGTGAACCATACCGCAGCCGAGAATTTCAATCCAGCCTTCACCTTTACAGAAACGGCAGCCTTTTCCACCACACTTAAAGCAGGATACATCCATCTCTGCTGATGGCTCGGTGAATGGGAAGTGATGAGGTCTGAACTTAACCTTGGTATCTTCCCCGAAAAGCTCCTTGGCGAACTCAGCAAGTGTTCCTTTAAGGTCAGCGAAGGTAATGTTTTTATCAATAACAAGTCCTTCTACCTGATGGAAGGAAGGAGAATGTGTTGCATCTACTTCATCAGCTCTGAATACTCGTCCGGGAGCAATCATACGGATAGGCAGCTTGCCTTTCTCCATCTCATGAACCTGTACACCTGATGTCTGAGTTCTAAGCAGCATCTCACCATTTACATAGAAAGTATCCTGTTCGTCCTTGGCAGGATGATCAGCAGGAATGTTCAATGCTTCAAAGTTATAGTAATCCTTCTCTACTTCCGGTCCTTCTACGACTTCATAACCCATACCGATGAAGATTCTCTCTACTTCTTCAAGTGCAATTGTATTAGGATGACGATGTCCTACATTATTCTTCTGTGCAGGAAGTGTAACGTCAATGACTTCTGCCTTCATCTTGGCTTCACGGATTCTGCGCTCCATTCTTGTCTTGGCTTCATCCATGACACGCTCAATCTCTTCTCTGGCTTCATTCACCATCTGACCTACCTTAGGTCTCTCTTCTGGTGCTACATCCTTCATGCTCTTTAATACTGCTGTTAATTCACCCTTTTTACCAAGGAAATTAACACGTACATCATTGAGTCTGTCAAGGGCATCACTCTCATTAATCTGACGGATTGCTTCCGCTTTAATCTGTTCCAACTTCTCTTTCATTTCCTGTCTCCTTCTTCCATACAATTACTGGGAATCCTGTAAGATATAAAAAATCCCTTATAGCCTAAGCTATAAGGGACGAATATATCGTGGTACCACCCTGTTTCCCATTCTGTGTTCTCACAAAATGGCTCACAAAAACGTAACGTGTTCCTACGTCTCTGCCTACTGATTACTTCAACAGAGCTGCTCCGGTGGGAAATTCAACACTATATCTGAACTTAGAGGGCTTACAGCCGGTGACCCTCACTCTCTGGCAGAAAATATAGCTCTACTTTGCACCTTCTATGCATTTCTCATATATTGTCATGATAGACAATTCAACAAGGAATGTCAAGGGGGAAAATTACAAAATCAGCCTATTAATACCTTTTTCCCTTGAAATGCAAAGCCATAATGTCTTATATTATTTCTCTCTATCCCCAGAGAAAGCAACTCAGTATCATACTTTTTCTCTTCAATTTGATATAATGCTGCATGAACAGTATCTTCCAGTGATTCTTCCTCATCGGTATCCAATACCTTAAATTCCAATACATATGCTGTCTTCTTATGATTCTTTGGAATCAGCATCACGTCATACCGGCCATATCCGCTTTCTCGATTAGAACGAATATCATAGCTTTCTCTCAATTCTACTAACAATCCTAACACGAAGCCATGATAAAACCTCTCCGGTTGTGTCTTGCCAGACGGATGCGTTCCTGTATCAAAATTGCTGAAGGTAGTCAGCGCCACATCATTCATGTAGGCATTCATTGCTTTTAAGTCTCCCTGTAGCAAGGCATCAACAAACGCATTATAATTTGATGCTGAACTATCAAACCAGCCCAAAAACATATCGGAAAATATTCCATAAGTCTCCAGATTGGTGATACGTAAATGATACCATGGTTTTCTTAATATTCCATGATACTCTACCTTTTCCACCTTCAAATATCCACTGGCTACCAACAGACTCCATATAGCATCCTTATTGCTGTCAAGCTGGTCAAAAACAATCTGTTCATCAAAGTTAACGATAATTTCCTTATCCTTCAGCAAATCCTCCATATACATTTTCACTTCTGCTGAAGCAGATTGTATCAGTCTGTTAATCAAACCATTAGAACTGGTCGCTGCCCAATAGGGACTAAAGCGCTTCTTATCCAGATAATTAGTGATTGACCATGGATTGTAGATATCTCTGCTGGAACCAAATGTAAAGCCATCGTACCATTTCTGCACTTCTTCCAATTGATCCATACATCCAAACAATTCCAGTGCTGATGTTACTTCCTCCTGCGTAAATCCAAAGCACGTACTATATTCATCAGACGTAGTAGTCACTACATTCAGGTTATTCAGATCTGAAAATACCGATTCCTTGGATACCCTGGTAATTCCTGTCATAATACCGCGTTCCAGATATTGATTGGTTTTAAAAGTGGAATTAAACAAATTTCGAATAAACGCTGTGAATTCATTCCAATAACCATGTATATAAGCTTCCTGCATAGGTGTATCATATTCATCCAGCAAAACAATAACATTCTTCTTATAATATCTGCTAAGATAAAGACACATCTGGTTAATTGCTGCACAGCATTCCACATCACTCATAGTCATAGTCATAGACTGATACATATTCTTCTCGTTATCACTAAGCAGATTTGTCTCCAATAAATATCTGTTCTGTTCATACAGTCCCGCAATTTGAAGCTTTATCTGACTTTTCGCGTCTTCAAGATTATCTGCCTTGATTCCCGCGAAGCTCAAAAATACAGTAGGATATGTTCCCTGAAGCTTTTTGTATTTTTCCTCTTTCCATATCGAAAGATTCTCAAATAAGTCGTCTCTTCCCGCATACTGATTTGAGAAAAAGCAATAAAGCATATTCATATTCAGAGTTTTACCAAAACGCCTCGGTCTGGTAATCAAAGTAATAACATCCCTTGATTCCCACCATTCTTTGATAAAATACGTCTTATCTATATAGAAGCTGCCTTCTTCTCTAAGTCTGTCAAATCCCTGATTGCCTATGCTTACTATTGTCTCCATATACTCTCTCCTTGTTTAGATCAACTGCGTATATTATACCATATGAAAAACAATGTAGCATAGCGTTTCTTAATCATTCGATAATTCTTCTATGCATACTCCCTGATAAAAATATCTCAGTATGTCGCTATAGGAATATCCCAGCTGTGCCAGGCATTTTGCTCCATTCTGTGACATTCCAACGCCGTGCCCCATGCCGCCTCCATGGATTATGACCTTCGATATGCCGCCCTCTTCACTGATACTCTCCAGATAGAAAAAGGCACTGGGCAGCAGTTCTCCCATAGAATATGCAGAGCCATCCTGTTTTATAAGAATATCTCCCGGTGTTGCCAGTACAGTTCTGATACAATGCTGTGACGAAATCATGATTTGAAAATGTTCTGTATCAATGGCAAGTCTGGTCACCATACCACTGTCAGAACGCCTGGCTGCTGAAATACTTCTTATATCTTTTTCTTTTAAAAGCTGCTCTGGTGATCTGCTCTCAGATTCTATCTGGACTTTATTTGAATCGCTCTCGTACAGATTCCAGACTCTCTGTAAAAAGTTCTGCACATCTATATTTTTTTCATAATTCCATCGAAACCACGGTTCTTCTTTTTCTACGTAATTTTGACTTATATGGTCAATTTTGTTTTGAAAATCTATTGTGTTATATAGCTGTTTGGAATCCTTTATATTCCCTGGTTGATCGGCTATACTCAGTTCTTTTACTACCAGATAATCCTTGCTTTCTCCTTCACGCCAGGTATCATATCCAGAACTGAACCCCCAGGATGTACTATAATAGAAACTCTCTATTAAATCATCATTGCAAGTCATAACCAGTTCCTTCGTCTCATCAACAGCCTGATTCACTGCATCCTGCTCCGATATATTCTGATACACCTGATAGGCAGTACTGTCATCTACATGCGCCTTCCACTCTGGATAGGCATAGGATTGTTTCTGATAAAAGGCATAGGTTCTGGCACTGACTGTCTGAGCCTTCAATGCTTCTAACGGGTAAGAAGAAGGCATTTCACTTGGAACCACACCATATAGGTATTCTTCAACCGGTAATTCATTCACAAGCACCAGTCCCTGTGGAGTACCATAACAAGTCATGCTGCCCCTGTAGGCAACGGATTCCTTTCGTTCCACATTAGAAAGCACAATTCTACCATCTGCTTTAGGGTATATTGTAATAGAACCCTGCTTCCATTCATTTGATGTGATTGTAAATTCCTCGTCTGGCGAAAGCTCCTGAAGGTTCTGTTTGGTCTCTATGTTTGGTTGTCACTAATTAGAACGGTTTCATCTAAGCCTAAATCACCGAAGATTCGTAAGTAAATATCTACGTTACCATCCTTGTCTACTTCAATTTTCTGGATAATCCGTTTAAGCTGTGCATTGGTCATCTGGTGAACATCGGAAATATCTTCAATCTCTTTAAACGTGCGATTCAAGATTGTTTCCAGTTGTTCACCTTTTGTCAGGTGATAAGCAACCATTTTCAACTCATTCTCCAGACGCTCGATTTCCTGTTTTGTGCCGCCGATTTTTTCATTCAGTTCCTCACGTGTAATGAGGTCATCGGTGTACATATCCATGTATTTCTGACGCATTTTTTTAAGCTTGTGAAGCTGTGCGTTCAATTCCTTTTCGTAATTCAGGTTCTCATCCTTGGCTTTGTAAACCCTCTGGAATTCGCCTGTTACGTGACGAATTACATTTTTCTTTGCTTTCAGCAGCTCGGAAAAGTATTCGGACAGAACTTCAATCAACTCTTCCTCGTCCACTGTCTGAGCATTCGGGCAGCTATCCGCCCCACGTCCATTATGACCGGAACATACCCAGCGAATATAAGTATTCTTATAAGTACGAACAGTTCGTCGAAATGACCAGCCACATTCCTTACATTTAATCAGAGTAGAAAACAAATACTTATTGCTCTGCCGTTCCTTTGTTAATTTAAAAGTCTTGCTTCTGCACTCCAAAATCTCCTGTGCCTTTTCATACATTTCCGGCTCAATAATCCGCAGTTCCGGACGTTCTGTTACCATCCACTCCGTCTCGTCTTTTTCCGTTCTCTGTCCAGTCAGGAAGTCAGCTACTTCCTGCTTGCCGTTGATAATTTTTCCGGTATAAAGTTCATTCGTTAAAATCCGGCACGTCGCATTCTGGCTCCACTGACAATTACGCTTTGTTCGGATACCTTTCGCATTCAGCATGTTTGCAATCTTGGCGGCACCATATCCTTCTTCGATATACCATTTATAAATCTGCCTGATAACAGCTGCTTCTTCCTCGTTGATTGCCAAATTAAAGTAATCTCCAATGGTTTTATCATATCCGTACACAATATTCGGAACTCGTCCTTTTTCAGCATTCATTTTCTTGCCGAATTTCACACGCTTTGAAGTATTGGCACTTTCTTCCTGCGCCAATGCACCGAAGATTGTCAGAACAAATTCACTGTTTCCCATGCTGGTCATGTTGGCCGTCAAAAACTGTGTCTCGATTCCTAATGCTTTCAGTTTGCGGACATTCTGCAGAAGGTCTACAGTATTTCTGGCAAAGCGAGAGATGTCCTTTACTACTACCATATCAAATAGTCCATGTTCAGCATCAGCCATCATGCGTAAAAATTCTTTTCGATTTTTTATTTTCGTGCCTGAAATACCCTCATCTGCATATAATCTAACTAAGTTGTCACCAGTACGCTGGGTGTACTCAGAGAAAAATTGCTTTTGAGCTTCCAGACTGTTGAGCTGGTCGGCTTTATCAGTGGAGACACGGCAGTAAGCTGCTATATTCATATTCAGTGCCTTTCTGTTATATTTAAGTCGTTCTGTTACAACTTTATTATAGCAAAACAAGTAAAAAAAGCAAGAGATAACTTTCACATTTTCCCTTGCCTTTAACCTTATACTTATAATGGACTCCAATTATAATCAATGTTTCCTATTTGAACAACCTTTACATTCGTACATTCAAATTTCTTTTCATTAAAAATAGCATAATTTGTTCCACCATCAACCAACGTACTTTTAAATTTTATTCCATCATATCCTAAGTGCTTGATATAATCACAAATATACTGCGTTGGCACATAATCCAATGCACGGTCAAATCGTCGCATCGGTTTTGCAACCTCATCTCCAATTTTTCGAATGATTTCAATGTTAATTGCAAACCATGTCATATCAAAATCAGGGATAGAAAAAGGACCTATTTTATCAAACAAACTCAAATCCACTATTCGCAAATCTTTTGTTTGAATAAACTCTCCGACAGATACATGATCATAATCCCTTGCTCTTACTTCATGAAAGGTGGTTTCCTCATCACCTGCCAGATACAAGCATTGAATACCTTCTGAATTTGTTCGTCCAGCCGTTGTTAATGCTACTGGTGGCACTCCCATTTTTCTCGTAGAATATCCAGAAGTATAACTATCCTCATCGCATATTCTTGAACGAAATAATTTTAAAGTACCTTTCGGAATATCAATGACCATGTTTTTTAACAAATTCTCTAATTGATCAAAATTAACTTGCTGAGAATGAAATCTATTTACATGCTTGATATTATAACAAAAATCATCCCAATTATAAGTTTTTAGGATACATTGTTGTTCCATTGTATCCGCCGAAAAGAATTCTCGTATTGTAACCTTCTTGTCAAATAACTCTGGTTCATCTTGATACCGTTCACTACAAATAGCTGTAATGATCTGCTGTATATCGTCCCCTGTAACAGAAAACACTTTCCATTTACTCAAAAAATTCTTTAAATAATCTGCCCTTACATCTGACTCGGCAACTTTAAGATGTTTAGCTACCGTAAAAGCATCCATAATTTCTTCCAGATACTCTTCTAAATAATGATCTTCTTCCGTATCATAAATAATACAATCCGTTTTATGTTGGATTTCGCAATCACCATGTCGATTTTCACTTGCAATCATTGAACTGAGCTGCTCATCCAAAAAGCATTCTAATCCAATCTGCATTATTATTTTCCTCCCAAGAAATTGCTGACCAACTCAATATGATGCATAATAGAATATTTCTTAACTGTTCCTAAACCTGGATATTTTCCAGAACTATAACAATCATAAAACCCTTGTAAACCTAATGTATTCTGTACATTATTTTCGTCACACCAGTAAACTAATTTTTCCAGTGCTTCACCAAATTTTCCACCCGGGTCTTCGATTCCCTCATTTGAATCAGAAACAAAATGATGTATCCGCAATTCCTTTTTTTTATCAAAATAAACAACATGAATCGCTACTGCAACCGGAGCAAATCCTGATTCATTAAATTCTTCTCCAACAACAGAATAATCTGCAAATCCAACATAATTTTCATTCTGATAATATAAATGACTATCTGAAAAGAATTCATCCTGATTGTCTATATAATCAATATTTCTGGATTGCTTATTAAAGTTATCTTCAAATAAAACTTTTGAATCTGGAATTACTCGTCTAAAAGCTCTATCATCCGGAATTAACGTAAATCGTGGTAATGTATCTTCGTATGCATCCAAAAAGTCATCCAAGCAATCCCTATTCAAATTTATAATAAGATATTTATTCTTAGATGCTTCACTTTTTATTTCAGATAAAATACCACGATCCATGATATAAGACTTAATCACTTTATCATTTTGGGTTAGTAAATCATACAATTCATTAGCAACCTTGGAATCTTCTTCACGCATTTCCTTCAACTTTTTTGCGAAATCCCCCACTGTTGGATTAAATACTACCGCAATTTCTCTATCATTTTTAACAAATGTTTCTAATGTTTTTAATAATGTTGAAGATGGTTTCACCGGTTCTATTATCGGAATAACTTTTTCGCTAATACGTTTTCCTTCCAGCAATTCTCGCAAAGCAATTAACTCAAATTGTCTTCCACGTAAATACGGAAAATACATTTTACACACCTCCATAGGATTCATTCAAAAATTTCGTTATCTTTTTATAATCATCAGATTTCAAATTCATAAAATATGCCAAAAATTTTAGTTCATAAGGAATCTTACTAAATTCGTCTTTTATAATTTGACTTCTCTTTTTTAAAAGCTTCAAAACTGATAAATATGCTTCTTCTAATGGTATCTCTAAAAACATTTTTTTACACTCTGAATAGTATTTAAATTCTGAAACATCCGGCAAATGTTTATATTTATTAAAAAGGATTTCTTCGTATTCTTGTTTTCTCAATATCTTAAAAAGAATTTCAGCATCTAACTCTACGCTATATGCCTGTGGCTTTTGTATTGTTGTTATAGTTCCACGTTTTTGCAAAATGTAAATACCAACAGGTTTTCCAATCATTTCTATCTTTTTCTTCAATACCTGAAGATTTTCTTTGCAAGTAACAACCGCTACATGATCAAATGCCTTATAATAATCATTTATTTGATTTTCCAATCTATCAAAATTATCCAATTCCGTTTTTATTTCATACACAACTGCTTTACCATTAATCAAAACAAAATCTGCTTTAGACTTTGCAATAGGAATTTCCGTTAATGCGGTTGTCGTATTCACACTATGTATGCCTAATAATAATTTATTCAACAATGTATTTTTATAATAATATTCGTTTCTATAACCTTCTCTTAATACATTATAAATTTGACTTATCAATTCTGAATTTTGCTTTCCTGTACCATTATCGACGTATCTTCTAACAACTTGACTGTATGTTTTATCATATCCATTATCAAAACAGTTGCGAAAAGTACTACGAGAAAAAATTTTATTCAAAATATTTAATTTGTTCTTTTCCATACTTTTCACCTCCGTATACTTTATCAGGTTAATTATATCAAATTTATTTGTCTATATCTACCCTTGTTTTTCTTTATGACACTTTTATTCCTCTCTCCACACACAGCTCAAAAGACACCCTACATTCCTATGTAGAGTGCCCTTCTGTACCATTCATCTGCTCGGGAAGCTCATTCGCTGCTTCTTGTATTGCCTGTTCCACCTTACTTGCATTTGCTTCAATCAATATCTTTAACAGATAGTCGGCGGTTACTTCCGCAGTGTTTGGATTATGGAATCGATAATTAAGTTTTCTCTTTTTCATAGCGGAATTTCCACCTCCTCCCGTATGTCTTTGTCCATAACTATGAAAATGTTTTTTGAAATAGTCCTGCCAAATGCCATTCCTGTTCAACTTAAATAGATGCCGGTCAAAGGGGCATCCCTGTTGTAAACCACCGCTGTAAACAAACTCCAAAAAATCTAATTCTTTTTGTTTTTTCAGTTTTCTTTCCTCAATACCAAATTACTCTTATATATCTGTTTACTGTTTACAAATTCTACAAGTCAAAGCAATATCCATAGAAAAAAGTGTAAACAACACGCCAACTACCGTAAACCTGACTGGCATTTTACTGGAAAGGTAACTCCACCTGCCGGGCTTCCTTCTCAGTAATCGGATGCCAGTCATTTTCATTTTTTAAGTCTTTTGCGTCTCGTTTACAGTTTTCGTTTACACATACCCACGAACGCTGTGTACCGTAATCCTTGAATCTTGTCATCGTCCCCTGTTTCCAACCCACAATGCTTGTATTCATGATTTCACAGATGCGGTCTGTCTCCGCCTTCTTCGGCTTTACATAAGGATTGTCCAGTGCCTCTTTAAAAAGCATCAATGAACAGACTTTTCTGTCTTCATGTTCATCCAGCCATGCCTGTATCATTCCGGCTTCCGTATCATCCGCCATGAACTCCTGCCGCAGTTTATCAAGCTGTGTTTCTGTTTCCTTTGAAAACGCCAGTTTAAAATTTCCATTACGGTACAACATCATTGCTTCCGCCCACACCTGATCAATATACTGTCTGGATTCCTTCTCATTTTCGAGGATATGAACCTCCATCTCTGCCCGGTTCGTCTGAACCGGAACGAATCTTCGATTTCCGGTACGGTCAAACGGCAGGAATCGCTTAATATTGGATGTTCCTCCAAATACACATTGCCTCGGACGATCAAGAGCATATACTGCATAAGAATCCCGATAAGTCTCTTTCTGCCTGCTCAGAAAGCTCTTTGTTTCCTCAATACTCTTAGAGCGTGCCGTTGCGACCATTTCAGACATTTCAATCATCCAATGACCACGAAGCTGACAATAAACTTTTTCCGAATCCAGTTTGCCGATGTCATCAGTGAACCAGTCATCCTTTACTGCCATGAAACGAAAAAATGTAGATTTTCCCACGCCCTGACCCCCGACCAGACAGAGCATATATTCAAACTTAATTCCGGGGCGGAACGCACGGGCAATAGCTCCCAGCAAAAACATTTTCATACTTTCATAGGTCAACTCATCCACAGGTGCACCAAGAAAATGATGCAGCACATAGCGGATACGTTCCTGCCCATCCCATTGCAGACTGTTCAAATAATCCCGGACAGGGTGATATTTGTTCCGATCTGCCTGATGGACAATACTTTTCTGCACAATCTTATCCATCGTCAAACCGTAAGTCTCTTCCAAATAAAGCATAATATAGTTCAAATCCATATCTGTGAATGCCGGGCTTATCCGTTCCCACCACACGGGTTTTACAATGTCTGTCTGCTCAGTCAAAATATTGTGCCGGAATACATCTTTTAACAGAGGATCATGTTCTAAAATTAGCTTACAGTTATGCCGATTGTTTTTCACAGCACCCTTCTGTGTCATTTCCAGTTGTTCTCTGATTTCCTCTACTGTCAACTCCGTTTCCATTATATCCATTACTTCGCACAATTCCTGTCGTGTCTGTGGTGATAAAGTCTGAAATTCTCTGTTCAATCGCTGTCACCTCCTTCCCATGAGCCACCACTACGGCAACTCGTTCTTCTAATGTGCCTGATAATAATGTATCCAACAGGTACTCTGTTTCTGATATTTTTTCCAATGCCTCCATAAACAGCGGATGCCAGACATCTTCCACCTGTTTCGGAGCACACTCTTCTTTCCACTGTTTCAACAAATGCAGGTAATCTGCCAGTGCACGGAAATATCTATTTTCTGCCTGCAGATACCTCTGTTCCTGTGTTAGCTGTCGTTTGATTTGTTTTCTCTGTGGCGGGCTGTGCCCCATGTTCTCATAATGTATAGAAAAATCTCTTGCCAATTTCTCTGCCGCCTCTTTTGGTTTTAAATTGTACAAGTGTGCCGTAAAATCAATCACATCCCCATCTGCCTGACATCCGAAACAATGAAAACGCCTGTCCACTTTCATGCTTGGATTCTTGTCACGGTGAAATGGACAGACCGCCATTCCATTCTTGTTTACCCGTATTCCATAGCTTTCTGCAGCCTGCCGGGTAGTCACAGACTGTTTAACTGCTTCAAATATATTCATCCTTTTCCTCTTTTCTTTACATCACAACTCCATATCGTTCCTTCCCAATTTAGTTCTTCCTTCGTGTTCCCATCGCTCTCGGTTCTCCTGTTCCGCAGTAATTTTTGCTTTTGCCAGCCTATCCAGAATGGAACTTCTGGCTTTTTTCTTAATCTGTTCGGTATTCACCTTTTTGACTTCCGGTTTTATCAGCGTGGTCTGGATTGTTTTAACTGCTGTCTGCATAGCTTTTGTAATTTTGGTAATTACTCCGTCCAATCGACTTACAGCATAAGTTCTTTCTTTTTGGGAAGCCTTGCGCTCAGGGGAAAGCACCCACGCCTTTGACTGTTCTACCAGACGAATGTCTTCTTTATGGGTTTCCACTCTGACCTCATCCGTCACAACCTCCACAGCTTTGTCGTAAGCAATATCTGAAACTTCATCGATCAAAGCTTCTACTTCTTCAATTTTCAAAGTAAGTGTATCCAGTATTTCTGTCTGGTTTTTCATCTGTTCCTTTTGCTTAAACAGGATATAATCCTGCTTTTCAAGATAATCTCGCCCTCCATAAGACGGTTCTTCTTCCAGATGCAACCCGTATTTTCGAGTTATATCAAAAAGCATTGTCCGGCAAATAGCATCAAAAGTCTGCTTTCGATTATTATTGCGGCCTTTAGGTTTATCCGGTTTTGGAAGTGCAATCCCTAATTCTTCCAGTGCTTTTTCCTGCTGGGGACAGATTTCCCCGTACTTATTCTCACAATCAAAAACATGACGTTCATGAATGTGCGGCGTTCCTTCGTCCAAATGCAGTGCCCAGTCCAGAATATGGACATGAGAACCGAACCGATTTGTGAACTGCTTTGTAAAGTCCTGTACGACCGCAAGTAATATTTCATAGGAAACAGATTCTTCTACTGTTCCTATTTGAAAAATAGTTTCCTCTGGACAGGTTTTATTGTTCTTTAGTAAATCTTCCACAGATCGGTTACGCTCTGTATGACGGGTTCTTGCATTTCTTTCATTCTGCGCTTCTATATATTTTCCATAATGTTCCTGATAAAAAGTACATTCAATTTTCTCAAAACTGATATCCTGAGAATCTTCTTCCCTGTTCTGCATTGTGGTATAGCCACGGTAACAGTCCCAGTAAATATTTTCTCTGACTCTTCCAGCATCAATATGTTCACTGTTTTCCAAGTCGAAACGGCGATCATTATGCCTGGGATTATAAGTGCCATTTTTCCCGGAGCGTCCATTGTGTCTTGTTGCTTTCAATAATTTTCTTGCCCTCCTTTTTCACGTTTTTCCAAATTAAATAAGGCAGCGAAGCTGCAAACCTGCGTGAATTTGCGTCAGGTAATACCCAGTATGAGTAGACGCACGCATCAACTCACTGGGCAATGGCTGCCGCCCTTAACCTGCACAAAAGACTTCGCTCTCCGCTCTGCTCCAGATTTAGTTACTATTCTCCGGCACCCTTCCATTCCCCTTTGCCATCCATTCGAAAAAAGCAATTTTACTAACCTTAATTAATCTGCCGCTTCGAAATGCCGGAAAACCGGGTGTATGAACCAGTTCATAAGCCGTTACTCTGGAAATCCCCATAATCCGCTGAATATCAGCCACATCCAGTACAAGAGGCAGTTCATCATAATTGTTTAATCTCTTATTTTCACTCATGTTGTTCCTCCATTTTTGATCTCATTTTTTTAGCTTCTCATTGCCGTTTTCTCTTTCCTGTTTCCTGAGTCATACTGCTGTCAAGGCATACAACACGTCATCCATTCGGATGCGCTCACTTCTTTTATCGAAGGTCATGGCGGTTTATCTCAGGTTAGACGGTCATAAAGTTGTCAAAGTACACTGCATAGTACGAAATTACCATTCAATCGTATCTTATCAATCTCATCTTGACTTTTCAATACTTTCGCGATACCATAAATGTAACTAATATTATATTTTTTAAAATTACCATACAAAACAGGAGCAAATAGAAATGGCTTATCAATTTATAAGGCAAGAACCTTGCTACGACCACATCCTCTTCGTTCTGGCATTGGATAGAGACAAAATGAAGGAGCGAATTTTAATCGGAACGGAACAGCAAATCCGTTTTCGACTGGACGGAAATAAAGATAACGATGTCATATATGATATAACACGTCCTCTAGGACGTTTTCTGATAGATTTTGAATATGATAAAGAAAAGAACTGGAATATATATGGACTTGCTCCCCTACGTGATGCATTGCACACTAACCGTTGGAAACAGCCTGCACTGGAACAGACTGCTGGTGATTTTCTGGCAAAAAAATATCTCACCGGTGATCCGGTGAGAATGTATGCTACATTCCGTATTTGGAATGAATATCTTGTTACAAGGGAATATCGTGACCGTAATACTGCCTGTGATCGTTTTATAGAAAAAATCCAAATTTTGACTCAGGCATTCCAAACAGAAAATGTCATGAATTTTAATTCTGATACCGGAAAACCAGAACGTTTTCATACTGGCAGTCTTTATTTCCGCAACACTCCTGCTGAAATCACTCGACTTGAACTTTGGTTTCCGGATAATAGGCGCAGAACAGAATGCGTAGCTGCCTATAGCTCTTTTTATCCGCTTATCACTTATTACTTGAATCGACTGAATGACTGGGGCCTTTGTTTCCGTCAGTGCAAAGTCTGTGGAAAATATTTTCTGGCAAAAAGCCAGCGTTATGAACTGTGCAGTGATAAGTGCCGTAAAGCACAGGCACTTCAAAACAAAAGGGAGTTTGATGAACGAGCCAGAGAAAATAACTATGATCTGCTTTATAAAAATGAATGCCAGAATTGGCGTAATAAAATCAATAAGTCCCAAAAAACTGCTAATTTTCCGATTGAACGCCTGGAAGAAATGAAAAATGCGTTTGACCTTTTTAAGAAAGAAGCTCTGCAGCGTAAGAAAGCTGTAAAGGCAGGAGCAACCAGTCCGACAGAATTCACAGACTGGTTGTATCAGCAGAGCAATATTATCTTAAAACTCAGCAAAATCTGAATCCATCCCTGTAAAGGAAAGGCAGCGAATTTACTCGCTGCCTGCCTTCTCATTGAACTTGTATCCTACACCCCAGACGGTTTGAATATATACCGGGTTACCCGGATCATCTTCTATTTTCTCACGAATATGACTGATATGGCTCATTACTATATTGTAATCGCCAAAATAGGATTCTTTCCAGACTATATCATAAATCTGTTCTTTACTAAATACTCTTCCTGGATTTTGTGCTAATAACTGCAGGATTTCAAACTCGGTGTAAGTTAATTCTATTTTTCTATTATCACGAACGACTTCTCTCCGTTTCAAATCAATCGCTATACCCTTATGCCATATTTTCGATTGAAATTGTATTTCCTGAAAAAGAAATTTCTCTCTGCCGGAATCTAACACAGAAATAACAGAATTTACCAAATCTTCCTCAGCTCCCTCGAATGATACCAGCAATATTTTTCCCACCTAATCGTCCTCGTTTCATTTAATACTAACTTAATGTTTCGCCTCTGAAGTATATCCATCAAATGTTTCCGCTTCCGGATTAAATTCAGTAAATAATTCCTGCATTCTATTTTTGCTTACTTTTTGAAAGCTGCTGATCTTTCCACTTTTGTCTCTCGTTACTTCAATGTACATAGTTCCGTTGCTGTTAGAAAAGATTCCCCTTCCCTCATCATATAAATCTGCTATAATCTTACCATTATAAACCCAGTTTCCTTGAGCATCACAAGATACTCCATAATCAGCATACTCCTGTGGAACAGCAATATTAAGACCTTTTCCCTCTTCACTGCTATATTCGCCCATGTCATCAGCCGCTATGTTCTCACTTCCTCCTTCTTCAAAAACAGATCCTTTCATTTCATCTGCAGTTACAGCTTCTCCGCCGGAACTTTCAACCAATACTGCCGGTTCTGACCAAAAATCATCTGATAACGGTTCTGCCTTTACGTCTGTGATGGTGCCATAGTTTTCCCTTTGCACTTCAACTCGAAGCGTACCTCCACGTTTGGAACTTATTGTATAAGTACCCGGCTTAAACTCATCCCGGAAATATCCAATGGTCTTTCCATCATACATCAGAAATCCTGTTTCTTTCTGGTAAGTTATTCCCGCTTTTGCATATTCAGAAAGCTGTTCTTCGCTGAATACATTTTCATTACTGTCTTTATTTTCGGTGACCGTTTCTGCTTCCTGCTTCGCATATTCTATATTTTCCGGAGAATATGCCATTGTAATTCCCACTGCATCATCAGATGATTTCGACAACTTCATCCCATCTTTTATTTTTTGAAGATTATCCTCATAAAGTGCAATCGTCTCATCTACCTTTTCCTGTGTCCATACAAACCATCCGTCGCCGCCTGTATAAGCTTTTTCACCAATCATAGACTGCAGAACTTCTTTTTCCTCGTCCAGCCATTTCGCATACTCTTCTGCTGTCCACCATTCCACATCCGAACTTGAAAGTGATTCATCTTCCCGGATATTCACTTCGTTTAAAGCAACTGTTGTTTCACCGTTTTCTTGCGCTGTCTCTGTCTTTTTCTCCAAGGATGATGCGGAAGTTGCAAATCCACCTGTCACGCAAATTACCAATACTGCACTTATAATTACTGCAAACTTAGATGTCTTCTTTATCTTCATAATTGCTCTTATCCTCTCTTCAATCGCATTTTTACTGAAACTGTTACATAATGGTGTCAGTCCGCTCTTTTTTTCTTCCATAGATATTAAAGCAGTTGCATATACCGACTTTATATCCATTCCAAATCTACGGACTACGGTTTCGTCACAGGATAATTCCAAATCTCTGTTAAAAAGAATATACATTACCCACACAAGAGGATTAAACCAATGAATGCATACTGCAGCAATCATTATCAGCTTTGTAAGCATATCAAGCCGTCTGATATGCACATATTCATGTTCCAACACATAACGAAGCTGATAAATATTTTTCCATTCTGTATTTTTCGGCATTAAAATAACTGGGCGAATCACACCATAAGAAAGTGGTGCAGCTATGGTTTCTGTCTGCCGGATGGATAGACTCCTTTTTAGTGGATGTTTTTCCTTCCATGCTTCCAAAATATCATTTTCAACAGGCAGCGAAAATCGAAATTCCCGATAACATTTTATATAGGAAACCGCAAAAAATCCAAAACAAAGTAACAGACCTGCCAGCCATATTACTCTCAAAATCGAAATGGATTCTGTTCTCTGTACCATAGCCTCTGATAATCCATTTGCTATCTCAGGCATATTCCCATGAATGGGTAAAAATGTTGTCGTTTGCGCCGTTCTCACTGGGTTTATATCAGAATAAATACTCTGCAACAGAGAATAAATACTTGTGACTGATTTTATGGAAAATGGAACTAATAACCGTATTAATGCAATCCACCATAAAATCAAAAATGTTTTCTTCGGTAATCTGTTGATAAGCACAGCCCTTAATACCACAATAAGTAAAATAATAACCGTTCCCAGAAAACTCATTTGCAGCAGGCTCATATACATCACCTCATTCCAATTCACTGACGATCTGCTTCAGGTTCTTAATCTGCTCCATAGAAAGTTTTTTTCTGCCAAGAAGTGCCGCAAACAACTTGTCAACAGATCCATCATATATCTTATCAATAAGTTCATCTGTTTCCAGATCCTGTACCTGTTCTTTTGCTATAAGCGCATGGCACATAAATCCCGGTTCCGTTCGTTCAATCGCGCCTTTATTGATACACCGCTTAATCAATGTATACGTTGTGTTTTTATTCCAGCCGACTTCTCTGTTTAAAGTATCTGCAACATATTTCGCTGGCACGTCACCATCCTTCCACAGAACATCCATTACCTTTAATTCCGAATCAAAAAGTTTGATATTTTCCTCTGTCACTTGTTTCGCCTCCTATAAGACTACAGTAGTCTGTTCTTGTTTTCAGACTACCACAGTCTTATAACATTGTCAATCATTTTCTGTCGCTAGGAAAAGAAAAACAGCCAGCCTTTCGGCTGACTGCTCCATACTAAATATAAACCATTTCGTTCAGTACAATTTCTTCTGCTCTGTTTCTAATATTATTACACCGTTGTACCCAAAGCATAGCATCTTTCCGCTTCAATTCCTCCGTCACTCCCTCAGCCGCTTTCATCTGATCAACAATACACGTAAACCGTTCCTCCGCTTGTTCGTCCAAATCCTCCAGATAGCTCCAAAGTTTTCCGGTCAGCAGTAAACTGGAATATCTACCGTAGCACTGCTTTTTCAGATACTCCCTGTGCATTCGTCCCCACTTACCGATAGATCGCTTTTCCTCCGGCAGCTTCAAGTCTGGGATATAATAATCCCCGACAAGTACATAATCAATGCCATTCTCCGTAATTCTTGTTTTCAAATCCTTCATGGTTCGTTCCTCCTTGGTTTTTCTTATTCTATTACCCAAACGAACCGTTCTATATTGTTACTTCCATATGTACAGCCCTCTTTGACCTTTCATCACTATCTTATCATGGTATATATTCTCATAGCTCCCTGTCTTAATAAGGACCCTGATTTTATCATCCATCATGGGCGATACTGGCTGTACTTGTTCTTCCGTATCCTGCTGTGGCTGCTGTTCTGTATTTTCTACACTGCACTGGTAGATTCCCAAAGACAGTGTGATCCAAAGTAAAACGACACATAACCTGTTGCACAAATGTTTTGTCATTTTATCATCTCATTCTCTGTTACTTTCAGTTTATGAGATGAATTAGTGCGCTATACATTTATAAAACATATAATTTCATAATAGAAGCCACTTGTGACATCATATTTTTTGTATATATCTTCTTTCTTTTATGACTATTTATTTTTATTAAAAATAGCCACACTATTCTCATAATGTGACTATCTTAAAATTACCTATTTATTCTCTTCATTCGATTTATGATAGCCTGCCAATACATCCTATCTTTCAATACTCTAATAACAGTCACTGTTGCATCTTCAACTACAAAAAAGATCAAATATGTACTGTATGGCTTGTAATAAATTTCTAATCCTTCAATATTGTATCCCGTTTTTTCATACCCTTCAGCAAAAGGATCTAAGGCTTTGATTACAGCCTTTATTTTCTTGGAGAAATTTTCCGCATATTCCCTGTACATAAAAGTCTGCAATATATATGCTTTCGTATTTTTAATATCTTGTAGAGCATCCTTCGACAAGACAATTTTATAATTTTTAGGTTTATCCATATACTATATCTTGTCTATTTCCTCCCATGCTTCTTCAATGGTGTATACCTCGCCATTTTTCATGCTCTGCACTCCTTTTTCCAATTCCTGATAGAGCGCATCAAAAGCATCTTTCTCCGTATAGTCATATGTGCGGTTATTTTCTGTTGTATCTACTGCTGCTAATGGTGCCACGGTATCACTCCCTTTCTGATTCTATTATATGCAATATAGGTTTTTATAGCAATACACATATTTTTATTTAAAATTTTTCAGATTCACTTTCATCTGTGGCGGATTGCCATTTTCACGTAAGGTGCCTCTATTAAGACCTATAAGATTTTCTAAATCATCCGCATTTAATGTTAAGCCATATTCCGAAGAAAGTTCATCCAATAATTCCATCGGCGTAAATACACCTTGACTCAATAAAATTCCCACAGCCTGCTTTAGTAAAGAAGGTTTAGCAGTAACCAACGTATCATCTAATGGTTCAACCTTCCTTATTCCTTGCTTTTGCATATTTCGCATCATCCTTTGATATTCATCATTTCCTATCAATCCAAGACTATACGAACGTCTAATCATCGCCGCAATTGACACCTTCCACCTTTTTTTAAGTTCAACATAATATGGAAGTTTATTAGCATAATTTCCTATATCGGCTCTGAATTCATCTTCAGGCATTAGAAAAGCAGCGGCAAAATCATTCGCCTGATTTTCCAATTCCTTGAACTCCGCTTTTACCTCTGATAATCCCTCATTCCAGTCGTGTAATAAAATGTGTCCTAGTTCATGTGCTAAATCAAAGTGTATTCTTGCTGCTGCATTTTTATTTTTTGAGAAACCAATTAAATAAGTTTCTGTATTGCTTGACGATATTTTATGACTATATGCATCTACATCTCCTGTATTTGTCTCAAAATCTGTCACCACTAAACCATGTGACTCAACAAGATAAATCAAATTATCAATTGGTTTGTTTTCAAGTTTCCAATGCTCTCTTAGCAAAGTTGCCGCTTCCTCTGGTGTACAGCCTTGTGGAATTTGGGGCAAATCTAAAGGTTCAAAATCCAAATATTCTTTCAAAAACTCATACACAATTGATATAAATGTTACCTTGCTCTCTTGCTCCTCAATATATCTTTTGCTTGTTGTTAATAACGATCTAAAATAAGTTGTTGTTTCCTCAAGTTCAACATTAAAGTCCTCAACAAAAAATTTAAATGGAAAGTTTAAACACTCGCTTATTTTTTGAATCGTTCCAATATCTGGATTCTTTAATTTCCCATTTTCGTACATTGAAATGGTTTGGCGCTTTACTCCAATTTTATCTGCCATTTCATTTGCAGATATATCTCTCCATAATCTTGCTATCTTCAACCTTTCGCCATTAAACTGCCTATCAGGATAAGTTTTCCCGAAATCAACTATGTTATTCATTCTTCCAGCTCCTTAATTATCTATTAAGCATTTTTGCTGTTTTCTTCTTTGTCCTTCTTTTCTTCAACATTTGTTCTCTGCTTTGCTCGCTCTCTTGCCTTTGCATTCAAAGAAACAGATTGATTATACTGTAAATCATTGTCTCCTTCAACAACTTCTGGAACTATAGACTGTCTATGTTTAATATATGAACTCCAGTC
>ERZ779861.667-NODE-667-length-46549-cov-4.435884_pt1 | contig 46549 bp, 51 predicted proteins | sample MGYA00511558_ERZ779861 | MGnify/ENA primary metagenome ERZ779861 (study PRJEB29588, sample SAMEA2163432) | human gut metagenome | biome: human gut; feature: human-associated habitat; material: faeces | place: Denmark | collected 2008/2010 ...
TCAGCACCGGCACACCGCTTTGGAATTATCCCGTCCGTAAAGGAACGGTGCTGTATCTTGCGCTTGAGGACGATTACCGCCGCTTGCAGGAGCGTTCCTATCGGATGTTCGGCACGGCAGAAAATGAGAGCCTGTTCTTCTCTGTTTCTGCCGGTCAGCTCGGCAGTGGCTTGGATGAACAGCTCACCAATTTTCTGCGGGAGCACCCAGACACTTCCCTTATCATCATTGACACCCTTCAGAAGGTGCGTGAGGTCGGCGGGGACAACTACAGCTACGCCAACGATTATCAGATCATCACCCGGCTGAAAGCGCTGGCGGATAGCTATGGTATCTGTCTGCTTCTTGTCCATCACACCCGAAAGCAGCAGTCAGACGATAAGTTTGATATGATCTCCGGCACCAACGGGCTGTTGGGTGCAGCGGATGGAGCGTTTCTGCTCACCAAAGAAAAACGTACCGGTAATACCGCTTGTCTTGATGTATCCGGAAGAGATCAGCCGGATCAGCGGCTGCACCTTTTCCGCAACGAGGAAACACTTGCGTGGGAGCTGGAGCGTGTGGAAACGGAGCTTTGGAAAGCGCCGCCGGAGCCGCTGCTGGAACAGGTTTCAGCTTTTCTTTCTTCGGCTGGTAAGGATTGGGCGGGAACGCCCACAGAGCTTTCGGCACTTCTCGGCGTGGATATGAAGCCCAATGCCCTGACAAGGCGGCTGAATGTCAACGCCGGACGGCTGCTGAATGAGTACGGCATCCGATATGAAAGCAGCCGCAATCGGAACGAGCGCACTGTAAAGCTTGCAGCGACAGAGCAATCGTGACGATATGTGACGGTGTGACGATATTTCTATGAGCGGGTGCGGTATCAAAAATACCGTCACCATCGTCACACACCGTCACAGAAGTTTCGGCGGGGTGCAGGGTGCCCTTTTCAAAGGGCAGCCCTGCTGGGGAGGCAACCGAAGTTGCCGGGGCAAAGCCCCATAGCCCCCTCGGAGAGCGCAATAGCATCTTTTGATGGCCGCAGGCTGTCAAAAGTGCTTTTGCGTTACTCTTGACAAGAGTAACAGAACCCCGGCTGCGGCCGGAGAGTGAAAGGAAGTGAGATTTTATGAAAAGAACGATCAGCGCAGAGGTAGGTAAAGGCTCTGTCAATCACAACAGCCGCAAATTTCGGGCGGAGAATGTGGATGGAAGCCGCACGCACCTGAACATTGACTACTGCAATAAGCGAATTCAGACTGTGTACCACCAACTTTTTGATGAAGCCCTGAAACGCTACAACGAGAAGCAAACCCGTGCAGACAGGCGTATTCCAAACTACTATGAAAAAATCCGCTCCGGAAATCAGGAGAAGCCTTTCCACGAGATCATCCTGCAAATTGGAAACAAGGAAGATATGAGTGCCACGGGCGAGTATGCGGATCTGGCACGAACTGTATTAGATGAATACTATCGAGGCTTTCAGGAGCGCAATCCAAACCTCCGGGTGTTCTCGGCGCATCTCCATATGGACGAAGCTACACCCCATATCCACATTGACTTTGTGCCATTCACCACTGGGAGCAAGCGTGGGCTTGATACCCGTGTGTCGCTGAAACAGGCGCTGGCAGCGCAGGGCTTCAAGGGCGGCACACGAGGTGCAACGGAATGGGCGCAGTGGGTGCAGTCCGAAAAGGAGCAGCTTGCCGCCGTGATGGAGCGGTATGACATTCAGTGGGAGCAGAAAGGCACCCACGAAAAGCACCTCTCCGTTCTGGATTACAAGAAGCAGGAACGGGAGAAAGAACTCGCTGCACTGGACACCACACTGGCCGAAAAGCAGGACGAGTTGGAAACGGTGCAGAATCGGATCGACAACTTCGATCAGGGTGCGCAGTCTATTGAAAAGCTGGAGCAGCGAATTGAGTCGGATGCAGAGTTTCAGCTCCCCGATCCGCCCACTCTAATGACCGTGAAGACCTATAAGCAGCGATTTGTTGACCCGTTAATCAAAAAGCTGAAAGAAGTCATCCGGGAGGTGTTCTACCACTATTACAAGGCACTGGACAGCTATCACCGGCTGAACACCACCAATGGTCGGCTCTATCGGGAGAACGAACATCTGGCTGCCACCAACGACCGGCTCAAAGGAGAAAATGATGCCCTGCGCTCCGAACTGAAAGATTTCCGTTTCCTACGGAAAGTTCTTGGCAGTCAGCAGATCGATAACCTGATTGCACAGGCGAAAGATATAGAGCAGCAACGAAAGCAAACCCAGCGCACAAGGCGCAGAAATACAAATTATGAAAGGTAGGAACAGACAATGGCAAAGACGATTTTTGAGGAAATGGGCGGCACTTATACGCAGGTCGGCGACTATATGTTACCCGATTTATTACCGGCGGAAGAAGAAAAGGAAGCGAATATCGGCGTTTGGGCAATGTGACACAAACGATATTTGAAGCAAAATCACAAAGTGCTTTATTACAATTTGCTGACAAGCGGTAAGCTCAATTCATATCTTGTAGATATTGAACAGCAGGCAAGTAATATGTTTTCTCGGTCGGTAAAAGAGCTTGCCAAAAAGGAAGGTATCACGGAAACACTCAAAGTCAAAAATCAGATGCTTTGGGTACAGCAGGTGAACGCAGTCCGGGAGACGGCAACTGAGATCGTCAATAACGATCTGATTTACGCATAATGGACTAAGGCAGGCTAACATAGGGTTATTCTTGTGTTAGCCCGCTTTTATATCAAAAGGCAAATTCTTTTCAAATTCGTTTAATCAAACACTGTTACAACCAATATCAGAATATCTTAACACTTATTTCTAAGCATATACACATTGACTTATCAATACTTATGTGCTATAATAAAGCAAAAAGGAGTGTGCGATATGGCTTTTTCTTACAAACCTTTATGGAAAATGCTAATTGATAAGGATTTGAATAAGAAGCAGCTAATGGCTGTTACCGGAATATCCAAATCCACAATGGATAAGATGGCTCGATCTGAAATCGTATCATTGACAATTATTGATAATTTGTGTACGTACTTCAATTGTCCCGTCGAAGCCGTAATAGAACACGTAAATACTTCCGGAGGAAATGAAAAGAATGGCAAATAACACAAGCACCTATAATGGCATATATGCTATGCACAAATACTGGGGTAAAAAACCATTTAACGAAATTTCAAAATTCATAGAAAGATATACAGCCGAAAATGAAGTAGTGCTGGATAGTTTTTGCGGCTCTGGTGTCACTTTGATCGAGGCTTTACGTGCTAATAGGAAATGCATCGGAGTAGATTTGAACCCTATTGCAATGCTGTTGTCAAAAGTTTCTATGACTGCAGTAGATGTTAATTTGGTCAAAAAAACGTTTGTTGGAATACAAAACAAACTAAAAACGACGATAAATAGTTTATATGAAACGCAGATTAATGGCGAAAAAACGTTAGTTACTCACACAATTTGGCAGAGTGATCAGCCCGTTGAAGTGTGGTACTCAACATCAACCAGTAAAAAAGAGATTAGAGAAGGATTGCCAATCGATATCACGATGTCTCAATCTCCGAGCCTGAAAGCAAAATGGTATCCAGATACCCCTATGTTCGAGAACTCCAGAATCAATGTTTTAAAAGACGAGCGAGTTTCCGATTTGTTCACTCCAAGAGCGCTTGTAGGACTTTCATATTTATTAGATGAAATCAAAAGCATTGAGGACGAAAAAGTTCGTAATGTTTTCTTGTTGACTCTATCAGGGACTTTATCGCAAGCGAGTAACCTTGTTTTTGTAATACGTGACCGTAAGAAAAATAGGGCTTCCCAAAACAAAGCAGAAGTTGGCAGTTGGGTAATAGGATATTGGGTTCCAGAAGAGCATTTTGAGATAAATGTATGGAATTGTTTCGAAAACAGATATAAACGTGTTATTAAAGGTATCGGAGAAATTAACGAGATATTCGCCGACAAAGATGACACGTACATAGCAGACCATGCCCGATTGATCAATGATACTGCAACAGCTCTCCCTATTGACGAAAATAGTGTGGATTATGTCTTTATTGATCCTCCACATTCAAACAGAATTCTGTATATGGAACAAAGTTTAATGTGGAACGCCTGGCTACAATTGGACAAAGATATAAAATGGGATAATGAAATCATTGTTTCCGAAGCAAAAAAAAGGAAAAGCAAAAACACAGAGAATTACACTGAATTGCTAAGTCGAGCTTTCTCTGAGATCAAAAGAGTGTTAAAGCCAAACAAGGTTTTTTCAATGGCTTTTAATTGTCTTGATGATAATACGTGGATTGAAACTCTGCGACTTTTTACGAAGTATGGATTCGTAATATGTAATATTGAGCCATTAGTGTATTCAGCAACTTCTGTAATACAAGACAACAGAAAAAACGCATTAAAAACAGACTTCGTTTTAAGTTTCATAAATACCGAAAAAGATGACTTAAAAGAGATATCCTTTAACAATGATGAGACCTTGTTGGATGAGAAAGTAATCAAGATTCTTAAAGAACATCCGGAATATGAAGTATATAATGTGATGAACACTCTATTTGAGGAAACAATACCCAATGGGTTTATTTTTAAGGTATCTCATATAGTAAAAAAATGTGCTGAATTGATGTAAAACTCGGGGAGGGTGGGGGGAGCCCCCGATTTTCTCATTATTCATAGTAAATAGTTGATAACGAAAGAGCCTCATAATCACCGATTAACGCAGCATCTTTATCATAATGATAATGTACGGTGTGTATATTGGCGCTTGTTATTTCATTGAGCAACTCATTTATTTTTTGCCCTATTTCTGCGGTTTTTCCCTTTAATTCTCTGCCGTCCACAAATTTATCAGTAAATGCCAAGAATACGAATAACCTATTATTATTGCAGAACAAGCGCTCGCCTTGATATTTGTAATTCCACCATTCAAGCGGAAACAATTCTTCGGCGTTTGTTGGAACATAATTTTTATGCTGCTCTGTTATTTCCCGTACAAACGTTTCGGCACTCTGATTTCCTGAATTCGATAAAAGGTCTAACAATTCAATCTTTGATAAACCTCTATAATTTGGCAAATTAAGTTGTCTCTCAAAACGCTTTAACTGGCTATAAAATGATTTAATTCTCTTGAGTTCGTTTGTCTCAGAGTTCTCGTTTACAGTGAAATCATCGTATATGTCTTCGGAATTATCACGGAAAATTCCTTGAGAAGCAAGATCAAAATAGCTATCTGATATATGGGTAAATTTCAAATCAAAAGGCACTATTTTGCCGTCGATCTTTATAAAGAAATCAATGTCGTGTATTTTTCTCAATGTAGGAATGACGGCAGAATTTTTCAAGAAGAACAATTCGATAATATCATTTGATGTTTGATTGAAATATGACCAAAGGCTGTATTGGCGAATTCTCGGCAAAAGAGAATTATCCAATTCGCTAAATAGCTCATCTATTGTTTTAAGAGATTTGTTTCGAACAAACGCTTTTACAATATCATCAACCTTGTCATTTCTAACGCCGCAGTTGACAATCGGGAAATCAGCAAGGACATCCGAAAGACCCTCAAGTTCAGCCTCGCGAGAGCGAATCAATTCGGCTCGTTTACTTTCTATGTATTCAAGTAACTGGGAAATAGTAACAGAAGATTCAAACGCTTTTTTTGTGAGTATTTCAAAGTTGCCATCATCTGTTTGATCAGAAAAATTCGTTACAATATATTTTAAGTCCGGTTTATCCAAAGATCTAATCAGCAAAAAACGTGTTGCGACATCATTTTCGCGATAACATCTACAGAAGTTGCAAACATCATTTGTGTTTTCGAACTCTCTATAGATAAGGTTAAATGCAATGTTAGGCATAATCATTCCTCCAAAAATAGTTTATATGTCTCAACCCCAAGAGCGTCAGCAATACGTTGAACATTTTCAAGAGCAATGCTCCGGCGATAACATTCAATAGCGCTAATATAAGTGCGATGCATACCGCATTTTTCGGCAAACGCTTCTTGTGATATGCTCATTGCAGTGCGGTATTTTTTTAAATTGTCTCCAAAGACTTTTATAATATCCATAGTTGTTATCCCCCCCCTAATTTTGTATTATAACAAAATGAACACTATAAGTCTACATACAATAAGTATCGAGAGGTGTAAAAATGAAGAGAGATGAACTAATCAAACATCAATTTGATGGACTAACAGCAGAAATATATGATTGGGAGTGCCTTACCCCGACAGTATTCTTAAAAGAGAGTGTAAAAACTGATATAACAGAAAAAGAAATGGTTATGGCATATTTAAGAGCATCAGGGCTATTATATAATGGATTGTTAATAGATAACAATCCCACCTATCATATAAAAGTGCTGCGTTCCAATCAAATATGTATGCCGTTTTTATATGTTTGTCGTCATTCTCTTGAACTTTCTATTAAGCTTAGAATTCGCTTTGAGATAAAGAAAACTGTTTCTGGACATAAACTTTCTGAATTATATGAAAAGCTCATTAGTGATTTACCTGAATTGAAAACCAACATAGAACTTTCTGTGTTAGTGGAAGTTCTTAATGAAATTGATGATGATGGCTGTAAACTTCGATACAGCAAGGATAAAAAAGATAAAATATATCAAGAAAAGCCTACATTTATTAAAGCAGATAGAGTATTTGATCTAACTAAAAAAGTCTGCAATGTTCTTATAGAACCGATTCGGGGTATATAGTTTTTTTAGAAGGGAAATATAACTTCATTATGGCAATATAAAATATAGTTACATTTCTAAGCAAAATCGCTCATAATTTAAGTCGAAATATATTTCTATTACCCGCAGTTGCAGAGCGATTGTTATCAATCCCGACAACAAAATGATAACATTAGCCCATATAGGCAGGATAATATGGATACATCAAATAATCAAAAGAACTACAAACACGGCAAATAATAATCTCTAAACAAAATTGCTTAGTGCCTGTCGAGTGGGAATAATCTCTATATTCTTGCATTAAACTTTGTGTTTGTGCGGCGGAAATCCGCCGCACATTTTTTATTTGAAAGTGGAGTTTAAGACTAAGTCTCGCAAAGCGAGATTGTTGAGAGAAGCACATTGAAAACTGATGAAAAATATGCTATAATTTTTGTAACGTTTCGGAGATTTTGTTATCTAATGAATGAAAGAGCAAAGAGAATGCAGGCTCGGGGCTGGAACAAAGGATATATGGACACATAAATAAAGGGATACAAAAACACAGAAAATAGCGATTCTGCAAAAAATGAGCGCACATGAAAGATATGCGAAGATTCAGGAAAACAGTAGAACACAAAACGCGGGTATGAGGAAACATGAGCAGAAAAAAGAGGAAAGGACGGTGGCAGAGTGTCGGAGTTTGAACGGGTATTCCGAGAAAACAGGGATTATGTTTTTAAGTACCTGATGAAACTTTCGAGGAATGCGGCGGTGGCGGAAGAGTTGACGCAGGAGACGTTTTTTAGGGCTTATATGAACTATTCCGCGCTGCGGGACAAGACAAAAGTTTCGATATGGCTCTGTCAGATTGCGAAAAACGCGTACTACGCGCAGTACAATGAGAAAAAGCGAACCGTTCCGATTGAGGAGCCCGAGACGCTCGGGACAAGCGAAAGCGCGGAAGAACGGTATATGCAAAAAGAACTTTCGCAAAGGGCGATTGAGTGTCTGAATGAGTTGGAAGAACCCTACAAAGAGGTGTTTATGCTTTCGGTGTTCGGCGGGCTTTCGTTCCGAGAAATAAGCGAAGCGTTCGGCAAGAGCGAAAGTTGGGCAAGAGTCACTTTTTACAGGGCAAAACAGAAATTATCGGAAAGGTTGATGTAAAAATGAATTGCAATATAATTAAAGATCTGCTTCCTCTTTATGTTGACGGATGTTGCTGTGAAGAAAGTGCGAAAGCGATTGAAGAGCATATTAAAAACTGTGAAGAATGCGGAAAATATCTGGAAAGTATCAAAAAGCCGATTGAAATGAAAGCAACTGTCTCAACTCCAATGAAAGCGGTCAAAATCAGCGAATGGAAAGCGTCTGTTTTACAGTCTGTTCTGCTGTTTTTGGCATTTGCGGGGATAACAGCCGGTGTCACGCTTGAAGCGGCAACGCCGTCGGGAGGCGGCAACGGTTTTTGGGCGGTAACGCTCATTGTTCCCTTGACGGGTTTTCTCCTTTCGTTGGCAAACTGGTATTTTGTGCGATTTTATAAAAGCAAAAAACTTTTTTCCGTGTGTTCAATGTTTGCGGCGCTCGGGGTTTCCGTCGGCGGATATATTTGGAGCGTACTTCACTATCGTGCGGATTTTTCCGAAAGCTTGACAGATGTTCGGAGTTTTGCTTCCCTGTTCGGGTTCGGAGTGTTGATAACGATGTTACTTTGCGTTTTGTCAAAAAGTTTATCAAGCAGATATGCGACGGTGATAGGAAAGGAGTAAAAGAAATTGAAAAAAGCGGCGAAAGTGATAATATGGGCAACGGTGATTTGGCTTTTGTTCTTGTCCGTTACACGGATCGCGGGCATAATCGCGAAGTATGAAATCTATATAAAAACCGATTGGGCGGTCGCCGTTGTCGGCGCGGCGCTTGCGTTGGGAACGGTAATAGCGACAGAAATCACAAGAAAAGAACCATTTCCCGTATTTTACAGAGTTCTGCTTATTCTGACGGTCCCTGTCTCAATCGTGAGCACATTTCCGTTGATATCGCAAAGAGGAAATATAGCGGCAACATTTGGCGCGGTGGCAACGGTCATATGCTGCCTGTTCGCAGCAATACGGGTAGGTTTGCCACCGAAATTCGGTATCCCCGCTTCGCTGATTTCGTTGCTGATTGTGGTTCCGCTGTGTATTTATGCGTTTTTTACCGTTATGCTGAAGAATTTTGGTGAGACAACGGTTGTAGATACGTTTGAATCGACCGATGGGACATACTATGCGGAATTGATAAGCGCCGACGAAGGCTCTCTCGGAGGAAGTACGAGAGTTAAAGTATATAAAAACAACGATATTGACTTCTTAATACTTGAAATCCGCAAACCGAAGAAAGACATTTACGTCGGGAATTGGGGCGCTTTGTCAAGAGTCGAAATGCAGTGGCAGACTGACGATGTGCTTATAATAAACAACGTTGAATACGATATGAAAGCAGAATAGAAGAGAGACCGTCCGTTTCGGGAAAACCGATACGGACGGTCCTGTTTTATAAAAAAACGCAATATACCTTTCTTTTCAAATGTATTGCAAATATTGCCGAGCATTACCATGTTATTCAATGCTTTGCAACGCTTTCTATGTTCTGCAATTCAAAACGGTATTCCTGGCTGCAATCTGGATATTTTGTCTTGTCCACCTTGCTCAAAAACATATCAAGCGGACGAATCCATAAACTGCCGTCACCGTAAAGTTTGCGGTAAACGACATATTCGTCGCCCGTTTCCGAGTGACGGGCAATGTCTTCGACGAGATAATAATCGCCTTTGAAGTGGCGATACACGCGCTTTAACTCTATTTTTTGCATATTTACTCCCCCTGCTGTTTCTTTTTCGAACGACGTCCGAGATAACGGAAAACGGTTTTTTTATAACCGGCATATTCGTCGCCGAATGTTTTGAGCATATATTTCTCTTCCTGCAATATCTGCAAATGAAGCATTACAACGGCAAAAGCGGAAAATACAAGAGAAACGGGGTTGAAAAAGAGCAACAAAACGCCGATATACATCAAATCAAATCCGCAGAATGCGGGGTTTCTGGAATATCGGTAAATGCCGTTTGTAACAAGTTTTGTCTTGTCTTTTTCGGGAATGCCCGCTCGCCAGCTGTCTTTCATGAAAAGCACGGAAATGAGGAACAGAACGTCGCCGCACATACCGAGGCAGAAGCCCGTAAAACGTGCGCCCGACGGCATATAGTTCCAATCAAGCGCAACGGAGACGAGTTCCGCAACAACGACGGAAAGCGTTGCCGCCGCCATCAGAAGTTCGACCGTGCGCAGTCCTTTTTCTTTTCGGCGACCTATCTGACGGGTCTGTATTCCGCGTTTTTTCTGCGCGATTTGTTTTGTAAAATATATTCCGTAGAAAAACGCAAGAACGACAAGCGCAAGAGCACGGAAAAACCATGGAGAATCTATAATCTGCTGTATTGCCTGTTCCAAAACAACGTCTCCTATCTTCTTTTGTAAATAATTATTTCGGGTTCGCTGCCGTTCACGCTGTAAGAGCAGACAAGAATGAAATCTTTATCAGCAACGACGCCGTAGCAAACGCCGAGGTCGGCAAACTCTATCTGCGAGCCGAGATAAACGTTTTTATCGTTCAGAAATTTTACTTTTTCTCCGCTCGGGAGCGAATATTCAAGATTGACGAATGCGCCGCAAAGTTCATAAAGCGCGTCCGCTTTCGGAAGTCCCTCACGGGCAAGCAATGCGTTTATTTCGTCAAGCAAGCCGCGTTTGAACGTTTCATAGGCGGTCTTCCCTCCGAATCTTATGTACTCGGCTGCAATACATTTTCCTCCGAACGGGTTGCCGCAGGTCTCTGCGCACCCCCGACATTCGGCTTTCATTTTACAGGCGGAACAATCCGCACCGCATATACTGCTCATTTCTTTTTTTCCTTTCCTTTTATATCAGTTGTTGTCCGTCGCTTTCTGCGTCACAAATTTTGAAGCGTAACGGCGTGACGGGTGCGCGATAAGAAGCGCTATGAATATCAAAACCGCTGTCAGCGAAAGGCTGACGGGATATGCGGTCATTATGGTTTCGAACGTTCTGCTTTTCGGAAAAACGGCGGCGATCCAAACGATACGCACCCCGCAAACACCGAGAGTTGTCAGTATCGCGGGCGTCAGAGAGATGCCGAATCCGCGCAGATACCCCGACATTACCTCATAAAGCATACTGAAAATATATGCAAAGAAGATTGTTACAAGGCGAACATAACCGAGGTCTATAACCGCAGGGTCATTGTTGAATATCGAGAGCAGGAACCTGCCCGACAGAAGAACTATGCCTATTGCCGCGGCGGTTGCGACAGCGTCCTCGATAAGGCATAAAAACAGCGTTTTACGACAGCGTTTGAGTTGCCCCGCACCGTAATTCTGACCGACAAATGTTGTGCACGCCTGACTGAAAGAGTTCATTACGTCGTATGCAAATATTTCGATGTTGAACGCTGCACTCGAAGCCGCCATTACAACTTTTCCGAGGCTGTTTATGGCAGACTGAATGACTATGTTAGAAACGGAAAATACCGCGCTTTGCACGCCCGCGGGCAGTCCTATGCGCAGAATTTTTCCGAGCGTCGGAAGATCTATTCTGAGTTTTTTAGGTTCAAGGCGAATATATTTTTCCGACTTCATCAGTTTTATGAAAAGAATTACCGCGCTGACGGCGTTTGAAATAACGGTCGCTATCGCAACGCCGTTGACGTTCATGTGAAGAACTATAACAAAAAACAGATTCAGCAGAACATTCAGAACGCCCGAAACGGCAAGCGTTATAAGCGGTGTTTTTGTGTCACCAACACTGCGAAAAACGGCAGCTTCAAAATTATACAGCAGAATAACGGGCATTCCGAGAAGATATATACGAAGATAAAGAAGAGCCAAATCAAAAACATCGGAGGGAACGTTCAGAGTCGACAGCAGCGGCGCGGCTGCAAGTTCGCCAATCAACGCAACAGCAAGTCCGCCTATGCCGGAAACGATTATTGAAGTATGCACGGCGCGGGACGCGCCGTTTTCGTCGTTTCTGCCTATCGCGTTGGCGATAACAACATTCGCGCCCAAAGCTATTCCGATAAAAAGATTAACGATAAGTCCTATTATCGGGCTGTTTGCTCCGACTGCGGCAACAGCAACAGTCTTTTCGCCGCCCGTAAAGTTTCCGACAACCGCAATGTCGGAAGCGTTGAAAAGTTGTTCGAGGATCGCGGTCGCGGCAACAGGCAGCGCAAAAAGCGGCAGCTTGTTCCAAATCGAACCGTGAAGCATATCTATTCCCTGTTTTTTCTTTGCCTGTTTCACGGGAACTGTCCTTTCAAAATCAAAATGCAGATAGATTATAGCGTTGTTCTTTTACAAAACTGTTTCGGGATTATTAAGGTATGGCAAATAATTTTAAACACACGTTTTCAATTGTTTAAAAATCAATCAGAAAAAGATAAATCTGTAAAAAACGACTGTGCCATTCCGATATGGAATAATTATAGCATATCGCACAGTAAAAATCAATATCTTGAAAAAATCGGAAAGATGTGATATAATACGGCAAAAGCCACGAAAAGAGAACGAAAAATGAGTGCGGTTATCAGAAAAGCGAAATTGAAAGACTGCGGCGCATGCGTCGAAATTTACAATTATTATATTGAAAATACAACAGTGACTTTTGAAGAAACACCGCTGACGGTCGAAGAATTTGAAGCGCGTTTTTTGCGCATAACCGAAAAATACCCGTTTTTTGTTGCGGAAGAACACGGAAAAACGGTCGGATACGCATATCTTGACACGTTCAACCCGCGTTCCGCATACAGAAAAACGACCGACCTTTCGATATATCTCGACAAAAACACCGTATCAAGAGGGCTCGGCTCGTTGCTTCTTGACAAAATCGAAAAAGAAGCGGAAGCACGCGGTTTTGATAACATAATTTCATTGGTGACGGAAGAAAACGCCGCCAGCGTTCTTTTTCATGAAAAACACGGATTCACACACGCAGGGAGACTTGAAAAGGTCGGGGTAAAATTCGGAAAAGAACTTGATGTGCTGTTTTTACAGAAACTGTTGAAAGGAACTTTATAGTATGTTAAGAATACCTACGGCAAACGAATTTGAAGAATATTCCGAAAGGGCTTATGTGCTTGCGCTTGACCCGTCGAGATCTTCGTTCCCGTCTTATGCGGACGGAATAAAGACAAAAGAGGATTTTCTTGCAATCGCAAAACGAGGATTTGAGAGCGAAAACGAAGAGATATACATTTTTGAGCACGGCGGCGAGATGCGCGGTTGGATACATTTTTATGTGTTGACGGAAGATAAATACATTGATATTGAAGCGTTCGAAACAGACGGATTTGAAAAAGAGCAGTTTGCGGACTTCGTTGCATTGCTGAAAGAAAAATACACGGGATACGAAGTCACCGCGGGATTTCCGTCACAAAACGAAAGAGCCGTTTCGGCGGCAATCGAAAACGGCTTTGAAATAATAGAAGAAAGTGCGGTAAATATACTGTTTTTCTCGGATTATGAACCACAGTCCGAAAGCGGAAGAGTTGAACCGCTGACGAAAAAGAATCTTGCGGTTTTTGCAAAATTGCATGATAAAGTTGAGATGTATTGGAACACAAAACGGTTGACCGAGGCGTATTTCGGAGGTGACAAGTGGCGAATATATCTGACGGAAAATGACGGGAAAGCAGCGGCGATATACTTTGTTTATGCGGAAAATATAGCAGAGATATTCGGACTTGATTTTTCGGACGGTTTTGACGGCACTGCGGCGGAAGAGTTGCTGACTGCGGCATTGAACGAGGCAAAGAAAAACGTGAGCGCAAAGGCAATGTATTGGTTTACGGAAGACGAGAGGGAGACCGAACTCGCAAAACGCTTCGGCGCAGAAAAATTCACGGATTACAAGGCATTTTGCCTGCATATATAAGGAGACGATATGGCGACAACAGAAAGTTACATTAAATTTGTATGTGAACAAATAGAGGGCGTCGGAGTTATCAGATATAAAAAGATGTTCGGAGAATATATGGTTTATGCAGACGATAAACCCGTATTGCTTGTGTGCGACGATACGGTTTTTGTTAAAATTCTGCCCGAACTCGAAACGCTTATGCAGAATGCGGAAAAGGGTCTTCCGTATGACGGAGCGAAAGAGCACTATATTCTCGACATAGAAAACCGTGATCTGGCAAGAGAAGTAACCGAACTGCTTGCCAAGATAACTCCCCTGCCGAAAAAGAGAGTAAAAAAATGAGAACTGAAAAAATGAACAAACCGCATTATCAAAACACGATGTACGCCTGCTTTGTGGGCTATATCGTTCAGGCGATAGTCAACAATTTTGTGCCGCTGCTGTTCGTCACGTTTCAGACATCGTATTCGATACCTCTTTCACAGATAACGATTTTGATAACGATAAATTTTGCCATACAACTGCTTATTGACCTGTTGTCGGCGAAATTCGTTGACAAAATAGGATACAGAATATCCGTCATTATCGCTCACGCTTGTTCGGCGGCGGGGCTTATTCTGCTGACGATACTTCCCGAAGTCTTTCCGAGCGCATTTGCGGGCATAGTGGTCTCCGTTGCGATATATGCGGTCGGCGGCGGGCTTATAGAAGTGTTGATAAGTCCCATAGTTGAGGCTTGCCCAACGGACAACAAAGAAAAAGCAATGAGCCTGCTCCACTCGTTTTACTGCTGGGGGCACATGGGCGTGGTTCTTCTTTCAACTGCGTTTTTTGCTCTGTTCGGAATAGAAAACTGGAAGATACTTGCGCTGATATGGGCGGCTGTTCCCGTTATAAACGGACTGTTTTTCACAAAAGTTCCGATGTTCTCCCTTATTGAAGAGGGCGAAACGGGTCTGTCCGTTAAGCAATTATTCAAAACAAAGATTTTTTGGTTGCTTATGCTTATGATGGCTTGTGCGGGAGCATCCGAGCAGGCTGTCAGCCAATGGGCATCGACTTTTGCGGAACAGGGACTCGGCGTCAACAAAACCGTAGGAGACCTTGCGGGACCTACGGCATTCGCGGCACTTATGGGCTTTTCAAGGCTTATTTACGGCAAGTACGGCGACAGACTGAACCTCGATAAGTGTATGACGGCAAGCACGGTACTTTGTATTGCTTCGTATATTGTTATTGCTTTCGTGCCGTCGCCTGCGGTCGGACTCATCGGCTGCGCTGTATGCGGCTTTTCCGTAGGAATCATGTGGCCGGGAACTTTCAGCAAAGCCGCTGTATCAATAAAAGGCGGCGGAACGGCACTTTTTGCATTATTGGCGTTGGCGGGAGATCTCGGTTGTTCGGGAGGACCTACACTTGCGGGGCTTGCTTCAAGCGCAGCGGGCGGAGACTTACATAAAGGAATATTTGCGGCTGTTATTTTTCCGACAGTTCTTCTTGCGGGGATTTTTCTGTCAAAAAACACGGCAAAAAACGAATTGAAGAAATGAATAACTGACAATCAGAAAGAAAAATTTTTGCCCGACACATTCAATCCCCTTGCGGCAGCGCATGACGAGGCGTTAAAACTTCTGCGCGGCAGAAATGACGTCAGACGGACTTATATCAGCCCCGCGGCGAAATATCAGGCTGACGGAGCGCGCACGGGAGAATATATCCTCGGCGGCGAAGAACTGATGTTGAACGAAAAGGGCGAAAGCGTTATCAGTTATGCGGACTATGCGCTGGCGCTTACGGACGAACTCGAAAAAGGAAACCACATCGGACAGCGTATCAGCGTTGTCGGCAAATAAAAGCGGGGACAAAGACCTGCATTTTCGGAGGAAGAGAAGTCATGACACAAAGCGAAAGACGGCTGTTTTTAATAAAATATCTGTTCGAAGAGAGGGAAGCATGTAGGGCTTCCCTTCCGCCGATGAACGAAGCGGAGCAAAAAAGAGTTTTGCGCTCGCTTTTGAATATACGCGAACCGAAAGAACCGAACGCGGAGTTTTTGCGGGTGCAGGACGCTTATCTGCAAGAAGAAATACGGGAAAAAGGAATAACGGACGCGAACACTCTCGAACCTGTCGAAGACGGAATATATCTTTGGCAGGGCGATATAACGACGCTGAAATGCGGCGCGATAGTCAATGCGGCAAACTCGCGTCTGTTAGGCTGTTTTGCGCCATGCCATCTCTGCATAGACAACGCTATCCACACCTTTGCGGGCGTGCAACTGCGGCTTGAATGTAACAGAATCATGACCGAACAGGGATACCCCGAACCGACCGGCAAAGCAAAACTGACAAAAGCATATAACCTGCCGAGTGAATACGTTCTGCACACGGTCGGCCCGATAATAGGCGGCAAGCTCACGGAAAAAGACGAAAAAGAACTTGCGTCTTGCTATACAAACTGTCTCGCTCTTGCTGCGAAAAAAGGGATAAAAAGCGTTGCTTTTTGCTGTATTTCAACAGGAGAATTTCATTTTCCGAACGAAACAGCGGCGCACATAGCAATCAAAACAGTCCGCAATTTTCTCAAAGCAAACAAAGATATAAAGGTGATATTCAATGTTTTCCTGCAAAAAGACCTCGACATTTACAGACGAATTTTCGGCATTAACGGCTGAACTTGCAAAAGATCTTCATGAAGCGGACGCGGTCGTTGTAGGTGCGGGTGCGGGACTCTCCGCAGCGGCGGGTTTTGATTACGGTGGAAAGCGCTTTGAAAAATACTTTTCGGATTTTCGCGAAAAATACGGAATAACGGATATGTACTCGGGCGGTTTTTATCCGTTCGAAACACAGGAAGAATATTGGGCGTGGTGGTCGCGGCAGATACTCTGCAACCGTTATGAAGTCGATATCGGAAAGCCGTACAAGGACTTGCTTGCGCTGCTTGACGGAAAAGATTATTTTGTGCTGACAACGAATGTGGATCATCAGTTCCAACTTGCGGGGTTTGACAAAAAGAGACTGTTCTACACACAGGGCGACTACGGACTTTTTCAATGTTCACACCCGTGCAGACAGGTAACATACGACAACGAACAAGCCGTTCGGCAAATGGTCAAAGAACAGAAAAACATGAAAATCCCGACCGAACTGTTGCCAAGATGTCCCGTTTGCGGAGCGCCGATGGCGATGAATCTGCGAACGGACGAAACCTTTGTGCAGGACGCGGGCTGGGATGCGGCAGCGGAACGGTATACGGCGTTTCTGCGTGCAGGACGCGGACAAAAACTGCTGTTTTTGGAACTCGGCGTAGGGTTCAACACGCCCTCGATAATCAAATATCCGTTTCTGCGTATGACCGCCGAAAACGAAAACGCAATTTACGCTTGTTTGAACCTCGGTCAGGCGATTACGGCACGGGAACTCGAAAAGCGAAGCATCTGTATAAACGCAGATATTGCAAAAACGATTGAAGCGTTGCAGGAAAAACAATAAGGAAAAAGAGAGCCCTTTTCGGGCTCTCTTAATTGCGTAAAAACAGTTCAAACATTCGAAAAACATATTCGCCGGCGACACACACAAAGACACACAAAAAGGCAACGGATGCGGCGCGTTTCCGCAAAAGCGGAAGTATAACGGCGTCTATCAATGGCTGCGAAACATAAACCACAAAAAGGCTCATAATGCCCCAAATGATGCAGACGGGCAGACATATATAACCGTTCAGGTTCAGCGGCCATGTTTCATAGGACCAAAGGCGGGTGTGAAACAAGAAATCAAGCCCAAACGCAGTCAACAGTTCAAATGCGGTTATTATAACGGCACAGACAAGTGCAAACGCCGCGGGATTCAACTTTTTCAGTTTGCGGTAAAGCAGAAGTATAAAGTTTGCGCCGAAACCGTATATCAGGCAAAACGGAAGAATCAAAAATCCGCGCTTGACATAATGCCCCGCCATTGCGGAGAGAGTGACGGTCTCCCATATCCAACCTATCAGGGCATATATGAGAAGCACACAGATATGATAAAGCGCGCGCTTTTTGCCGGGCAGTGCGGAGATGTCGAAAGGTGTCATCGACTTTCCTCCCTCGGAGCATTTTCGGTAATCTGTTTTATCCATTTACGCGAGCGGAAATGACGGACACAAAGTATGCCCTTGCTCACGTCTTCCGCAACAAACATAACGATTATTATAACGACAAAATGCGTCGGTTTTATCAAAAGTCCCGTTATCAGAACTGCGGGAATTCCGACACCGTAAAGACCTATCATTTCGTAAATGCAACCGGTTTTTGTATCGCCGCCCGCGCGGAATACACCGCAGACAAGCGTGTACTGTATCATTCTTATCGCTATCCAACAACCATAAAACAAAAGACAATCGGAAGCAACGGAACGGGCGGTCTCGGTCTCTATCGGGAACAGCGAAAGAATGGGATTGCGAAGCACAATAAGAACGGCACCGAGAACAACGCCCACACACGGCGTCATAACGGCAAAACGTCGAGCAACCTTGTATGCCTCTTCATGGTCGCCTTTTCCCACCTGCATACCGACCATAACGGCGGCAGCGCCGCAGATTCCGACGAAGAATACAAAGAATATCTGCTGAATATTTTCATACAGGGTATATCCCGCATGATTTTCCACGCCCTGACGCGCAATTACCATAACATATATATTTGTGCCTATCGCCCACATAGTTTCGTTCAACAACACGGGCGCGGCGATGCCGAAATACTTTTTGACAAACGGACGCGAGAACGAAAAATAGTCTCGCATGCTGCCTTTGAACGGCGTTTTTGCGACAAAGACGGAAATAATGATAACAACTGTTTGTATGCCACAGCCGAGAACCGAACCGATTGCCGCGCCGCGAAGCCCGAGAGAGGGAAACCCGAGATTTCCGCCGATGAAGCAATAATTGAAAAAGATGTTGACTCCGACCGACACGAAAGAGGAAACAAGCGGTATCATAACGCATTCGACGGAGCGGAGCGCAATGCACATTATCTGCGAAAAAACAAGAAACGGAACGGCGAATGCAAAAGTCGAAAGATATTCTCCCGCAAGGGTTATAATCGTTTCGTTGTCCGTGAAAATGCTTGCCAAAGCGTTGGGAAAGACCAACAGCGCGGCGGTATATATAATTCCGAAACTCATCGCAACGGTTATTGCAAAACCCGTTGAACGGCGAATGTTGACACGATCTCCCGCGCCCCAATATTGAGAAAGCAACGCCGAACAGCCCGAAGCGAATCCGAAACAGATAACGTTCAGCAAAAAACTGAAACGTGACGCAACGCCCATTGCCGACGTCGCGTCGTTCCCGAGACCTACGACCATTGCGGTATCGACAAGCGTGGCGCATGAAGTCAGAAGATTCTGAAAGGCTATGGGTACAGCCAACCGTAAAGCGGTTCTTATGAAATTTCCGTTATTTTTTAATTTATTCATTTTTTTCAACCTATTTATATATAAGACTTTTCACATCTGCGGGTCTGATGATTATATCACAAATACAAACAAAAAGCACTCGAAAAAGCGAATTGTTCAATAAATGTTCACATAGCAAAGCACAGCACTCCGAAAAAACTGATGAAAAGTATACAATATATAATGACGGACGGATTTTTTGTCAAAAAGGGCTTGAAGTTTACGCGGACTTTTGTTATAATATAAAAAGCAGACAGTCGGCAAAATCCGACTTATGATTTTTAAGGAGAAACATTATGGACGTAGTCGTAGGGTTACTTTGCGGCGTCGCGTTGTTCCTTTTCGGAATGCTTTTAATGGGAAGCGGTCTGAAAAACGTCGCGGGAAACAAACTTGAAATGATTCTTTTCAAGTTAACAAATACCCCGCTGAAAGGCGTTTTGCTTGGAACCGGAGTTACGGCGATTATTCAGTCCTCGTCGGCGACATCTATCATGGCGGTCGGATTTGTCAATTCGGGCATGATGAAGATGCGTCAGGCGATAGGCATCATTCTCGGAGCGATACTCGGAACAAGCGTCACGGGCTGGGTTGTCTGTCTTTCGGGAATGGACGGCGACGGAGGCTCGGTATGGGTCAAACTGCTTTCGACATCGACTTTGACGTGTGTTGTTGCCGTTATAGGAATAATCCTGCGAATGTTCTGCAAAAGCCCGACACAGAATCACATAGGAGACATTCTTCTCGGCTTTGCGGTTCTGATGACCGGAATGTCGATGATGAGCGACGTTATCAAGGACGGCACGGGCGTTTCAGAACTGTTTGCGAAACTTGCGCCTACGTTCTCAAACCCCTTTGTCGGAATAGTTGCGGGCATGCTTATAACGTGCGTCTTGCAGAGCGCATCTGCGACCGTCGGAATCTTGCAGGTACTTTCCGTCACGGGAGCTATCTCATTTGAGATTGCGCTCCCGATAGTTATGGGTATAGCGATAGGAGCGGCTGTTCCTGTTCTTCTTTCCGCGCTCGGAGCGAGCGTTGCGGGAAAAAGAACCGCGTTTGTATATCTGCTTATTGACGTTCTCGGCGTTATTATATGGGCATCGGTATTCTATGCCGCGAATGCGATTTTCGGCGGTTTCTCATTTATGAACATGGAAATGAACATGGTTTCCATTGCGCTGATGAACACTCTTTTCAGGCTTGCCACAGTCGTTGTGCTTATGCCTTTTACAAAGTTGCTTGAAAGGATAGTTACGGTTATATTCAGGGACAAGCCGGACGACGAAGAAGACTCGGACGATATAGACAAACTCGAAGAACGATTCCTCACCCACCCCGCAATAGCGCTTGAACAGAGCAACGAAGCGGTTTGTGCGATGGCGCGAAAAGCGAGAAAGAACCTTTCCAGAGCGATGAATCTGCTTTACGGGTACTCCGAAGAGGGTTACCGCAAAGTTCAGGCAAAAGAAGAGGTTCTCGACCGCTACGAAGACAAACTCGGAACATACCTTGTCAAACTGACACGACGCGAGTTGACGCAGGAACAGAGCAGCGAAGCATCGAAATTTCTGCATACGATAGGCGATTTTGAGCGCATCGGAGACCACGCAGTAAATATTGCAAATGCGGCAAAAGAGATGAACGCAAAGAAACTTGTGTTCTCCCCCGCCGCACAAAAAGACCTCGGGGTTATCAGTTCAGCGCTCTCTAAAATAGTGATCCTGACGGTTGATTCTTTCACGGACAACGACATTGCCATGGCGAAAAAGGTCGAGCCGCTCGAACAGGTCATCGACGACCTTTGTGATGAAATAAAGATAAGACATATAAAGCGTCTGCGCGACGGTGACTGCACCCTTGACCTCGGATTTGTATACAATGACCTATTGACAAACCTCGAACGCATAGCGGACCATTGCTCGAACATAGCGGTTGCAATGATTGAACTGAAAGCCGCGGAATTCGATACGCACGAATATCTCAACCGCGTCAAAACGGAAAGTTCAACAGATTTCCAGAACACATTTGAAGAGTTCAGAAACGAATTTTCGCTTAATTAAAAAAGAAAACAAAAAACAAGCGATATAAAGGCGGGCTTCTTTCGAAGCCCGCTCTCTTTACAAAAAACGCCAAACAGGGCGTTTTTTCTTATTTTTTTGTAAAATCACGAAGATCTCTAATTTCCGCTTCAATGTCAGTAATCTTTTTTTCCAAATCCATAACTTCGGCTTCAAGTTTACTGTCAACTGAGATCTCTCCGTTCTGTTGTGAAATCAAATAGTCATGAACTCCTGACACGGGCTTCACGCAAACAGTGTTCATATCAAGTTCCAAGCATCTCGAAAAAACATTTACCAAACTATTCCGAATACAATAGGACCATAGATATGAAGAATCGAAACTTACCTCTATAAAAACAGAACCACCATTCTCTTTGACACGAGAAAGGGTCTCGACTTTTCCGACTTGAGCATAACCGTACCCACGAACTTTCCAAATAGAATTCTCATCTGCTGCAGAGAGTGTAATACCATTAGAATCAACGGTTATCTGAGATTCGCCATGTTCTATGACGCTGTAAAAGCCCAAATTATAAAGTTCCCTGTCATAATTTGCCGTATACTCGGAACGATTGAAATAAACAGTATGTCCAACTTCAAAACCGAGTTCATCAAGTTTTTGTATGCTTTCTTTAATTTTTGATATAGGGTGGTTACTACCAGTCGGAAAAGCAAGAGCTATCTCCCAACCGGAATCTACCATTTCTCGAAGTTGAGAAGTTGTAATGCCCTTGGGAACATCAATATTCAAATCAGTAGTAAGAACTATCGTGCATGGAATATTGCGGTTTCTTGTTTCGGCAAAAACAACATCATAAGCCTTACGATGTGTTCCTACGCAAACGAAAGAAATAGTACCTTTTCCTTTTGCTTGTTTTTCAAGTAACTCTTTTTTTACTAGAAGTCTTTTTTCCAAAACAAATTTTTCGTTTTCAAGTTGATTCAATTTTGCAATGGATGAAATCGAATCTGACAGTTGTTTCTCATCTGAATTTCTATTATTTCGAAAAAAAATCGCTCCTATTATCATGCCACTACAAAGCAACAAACATACGAAAATAATGATTACGGATTTTTTACTCATGTAGGATTACCTTTTTTAAATAACTTGTGCTTAACAGAGGAAAGTAAACAAAGGGTCTTTTTGTAAGCAACTCGCAAAGGGTAAAAAAAACGGCACATGCGAACATATATTTTGTACGGCAAACCATCCATATTTATCTTTTTATTATTGCGATAAACCTCTGTCAAAACTCCGAGAATATTTTCATCCTTGATGTTGTACTCTTTGTTTATGCAGTTGTCTCCGCAAATGACATAGCCGTCGGGAAGAACTTTTATGATACGGTGAAGAACATATTCATTGCCTCGTTTATAAAGCGGCACATCATATTTTTTCAACCGTCCCGAACAAGGGCGAACAACTATATTGTCACGTCTGTCACGAAGAAGCGGATACATACTGTATCCGGAAGTCGTAGAAGCATGATACCCGTTCTTCTTCAAGCCCTCTTCAATGCTCATTACTCAAAAAGCCCTGCCTCTTTTATTTTCGAAATAAACGCAATAACACCCTCTGATATCTCTTCGGGCTTTGCGTCGTGTCTTTTTGCCATTTCTTCTATAACATATTCCTCGGTGACATCGCCCGAAGACAATATCTGCCAAATTTCTTTTCCCGTAGAGTTGAGTTTTATCATTCCGTGAAAAGTTTTACTTAACTCACCCGTGGCAATAACAACGGTATCGCCCGCAATGTCACGCAGAACAAATCCGTCTTTTATTTTCATAATCACTTAACCTCATTTTCAATAAAATAACTGTTGAAACAATTTCCTGTCATTGCTTCAAAACTGACTCTGACAGCCTCAAAACCGATATTGCAGAAAAGAGACCAAAACGGAGCGCTTTGCAAAAACTTGTCCGCAAGTTCCAGTTGAAGTTGTGCCGAATGCTCTGCTTTCGGGAGATATATCTGATGCATAATCGGCAACAGCGCCTCGGATGCGGAAAGTTTTTTGATTGAATTTTTCTCTGCGCGATGCAAAACGCAGACACCGCCGAGCGGGAAACACACATTTCTTGCCCAACGCTCTTTCCCTGCCCACGGCGTGCCGTAAACAAGGCTTGTCCCGTCATCTTTGATTTCTATTACAGGCTTATCGCCGTTAACAATTCCGACAGGATTTCCGAATGCTTTGCGCCAAAGTCTGATATGTGTTGATTTGCCCGTTCCGCTTGCGGCAGTAAAAATATACGCTTTATCCTCAAACGAAATCGCCGCCCCGTGCATAACAAATCTGTTGTAAAGCGGAAGTTTTTCCGCTATCGCTCTGTATATACACAATATTTCCGCTTCACTTTCGGTCTGCGAGCCACACGTCATCTCTTCTGCAATTTGCTCATCGGTCACAAAGACCTCAAAATCGACAATATCGCAGTCAGGCATTATATATTTTGAGCAAAACTCTCTGAATTGAGAACAGCGAAAACGAACAAGAATCGAAAGTCCCGCCAAACCTAAAACAAGTTTATCATTCAAAACCATGGATTCCAATCCGAATCCTCCGTGTTTTCTTCAACATTCAAACCTGCGGAACTTCCTGACGGTTCCGCATCATCGGGCTTTTTCTCTGTTGTCTTCTCCTGTGCCGATTGGCTTCCCTTTTGTGTAGAAGCCGAAGCGTCACTTCCGAAAAGCGAACCGAAATCGCCTGACTCCTCATGACTCGGGTCATATGTTTTTTCAGTAAGCCCGCCGCTATACGAAGAAGAAGCCGTTGTGTGCTGAGACGTAGGTTCGGATGTCGGATCGTCCTTTCTCGACGCGGTGCAAGCGCAGAGAGAAAGCAACAAAACAACCGAAACACAAACCAGAATGCAAACAAAATTACTCTTCATATTTATTGACCTCCTTGCGATATGAAGCGTGAAAATAAGAAAGCGTAAATACCAGAGATACAGACGATAAACACTCCTAAAATTTCTATATAAAAAGATCAACTATAAAACCATGTTTTATCTCTCATCTTCATATACAGTTTAAAATTTGAGAAAACCCTTTTAAGAGGGTTTCCCGCCGAATAAACGGTCGCCCGAGTATTCGGCGGGAAAAACCTAATCAGTCATCAATGACTATTAGTCCCATTCTCCGGTATTGGGAATTGCCGGCTCAGAGGGCTGAGTCGCAGATGTTGTGATAACATCTTCAACCATTATGATTTCAAATTCAGGTCTGATCATCTATTTTCACCTCCTTTAATAAAATACGCATTAGATATCTATGTGATATCAGCCGTACATAGCAACGCAAGCGTCACTGTATTTAGCGGTAGATTCCATAAGATCTTTATATGCCGCATTGGTAGTACGCGGAATCTGTCTTGCAAGATAGGACTCGATGCTGTACGTCATCGTGTTACCTACCGCAACACCGTCTTTTTCAAGCGTTACAGAGAATACGGATCTCGTCTGATTCGGAAGAATGTTTGTGAAATAGAATGCATAGCACTGTACGCCGCCGATCGTGAGCGGTGTAAATTCAGAAGATGCTATTTCATATACTTTTCCGTCAAGCGTTACTTTCGCAACTACTCCGTTAAGATCTTTCGCTTCAACTGCTACAAGTACTTTGATTACTTCTTCGTATACAAGATTGAACGCCTTTACTCCGTAATCGGTATACTCGCCACTGTTGGTTCTGTTATCGGTAAGCGCGGAGTATTCGGTGGAACCAAATGCCTTCTGCTCATCGGTAAGTGCAGCGTTTGCAAGATTTTCGGTATTGTAGGAGAAGTATGTCTGTGCAGCAGCACCGTAATTAAGAAGATCTACGCAGACTCTCTTAAATTTAGCGTCGCTGGACTTCGCAAGTCTGTTATAGCAATAAGTTGCTACAGAGTACGAATACTCTTCAGCTTTATAAACTTTGCCGTTGAATGTTCCGTAAAGCGTTACGGTTATTGTATCGTTTACTTCCTTCGCTGCGATATTGGAGAATCTGAAACAGGTTCTTCCGCCGAGATTTACGGTTTCAGAACTTGTGGTAACTACGTCACCTTTCTTGAACTCTACATAAAGATCGGTATATTCGCTTGCACAAGCAGGATCTATTGCAAAGAACAACGATATGCTCTCCTGAAGAGATACGTTTGCTCCGGCTATCTTCAACGTAGAAACAGGACCAACCGGTTTTTCAACAAGGAATGCCTGATAGTATTCGATGTCTTCCTGAGCTCCCGCGTCGGTGTTGTTGGAGCCGCGGTTGCCGGAAAGGTTAGCTGCTTCAAAGTTGTCAATTCTTGCCTTTACATCTGCAAGAGAAGCCTCGGTATATTTACCGGATTTTACCCATGCAGTGTAAGTATTGTTAAGCAATGTGTCGTAACCGTTGTTGTCAAGACCGAATGCCTGACGGAACGGATACCAATCGTTTTCAAGAGAACCACCCATAGCTTCGGGCATAATGAGTGCATGCATCTCTTCAACGGAAGGATAGGACTCGGAAGTACCGTTCTCCCAGTCGAGGGCAAGGTATCCCTCAGCCTTAACTACGAGAGCCACATAGTTTTTATAAATATCGGTTGCTTTGTTGGAATCAAGAACGACTCTTTCAACTCTTCCGCGGTAAATGGGAACATAAACTTTAAGAACGCTGTAAGCATCTTTCTGTTCCTGAGTGAATTTATAGCTTGCGACTTCAAGAGCCTGGATCTTTGCTTTCAGGCTTTCACAAGCAGCGATAACTTCGGAAGTTTTAATTGTAGTGCTGCCTCTGTAATCGTCTCTGATCTGTACCCAAAGGTTGTAAACTTCATTGTACTGAGCAGTTTTGTAAGTTGTCTGATTCAGATCGGCAATTGCAGCGCCGAGAGGCCACAGCGAATTGTTGTTCATAACTTCATCTGCCGCGGTTCTTGCACCGGCATTCAGTTTAACGGTATAGCGAATCGTTGTTTCCCAAAGAGAAACAACATTGGTAGAACCAACATTGATAGACTCGTTACCGAGACCGGCTTCAATGCCTTCTTTGATTGCTTTTGCCCAGTTCTGAACGTCAGCGTCAGCCTTAATGGACTCAACGTCTACGTTATTATACATAGTGATGAGGTAAGTAAGGGTAGCATCAGGGGTGGTAACACCGGTGAAGTCTACAAGTGTCTGAACTGCGGTTGCAGCACAAGCGTCAACAGCAGCTACAAGAGCATTGTACTTTGTTCTCTGATCGAAGAATCTGCCGCCGCCGTTTTCAACATCGAAGCAGCTGGCGTCACCGGTATTTGCCATGTAATCGTTAAGAGCGTCTACCGCTGCCTGGTATGCGGTTGCATCATAAGCAGTCTGCGTGCCGGCATTGGTATAAGTATAACTATTGTTGCCGAGAGTAAGGGCAACGCTGAGTTTGCTGTTCCAGTAGTCAGCAGCCTTCTGTCTGCCGCCGCGAAGAACATAAGCATAAGCGCCGTAAGTGTCCTGAACGTAATCTTTAAGAAGAGTTCCGTCGGACATCGCATGGGCATTCATGTACGCGGCATCGGAGTTGGCGCCGGCGCTGGGATCGTTCATAATTGCGAGCATTTCGGTAAGGAATACTTTGTACGGAGTTCCTTCCGCACGAAGACCTTCTTTCTCGGTGTCGGGAATTACGTTAACAACGTTAAGATAGCCGTACCAAGTATAGTTTGCTCCGGAAGGAAGCGTAACGGTTGATTCGGGCTCAACAGCCGGAGTCGTTACGGCACAAGCGTCGATAGCGGAGCAAAGAGTTTCAAACTTAGCTTTCTGATCAAGATATCTCTTGCCGCCGTTTTCAACGTTGAAGCAATAGTTATCATTAGCGGTCGTCATGTAGGACTGAAGAGCAGAAAGGCAAGCCTGATATGCATCTTTGTCGTATGCAGTCTGAGTAGCCGCTGTGGTATAAGTGTAACCGTTGTCGTTCATGGAAAGAGCAACGCTCAGTTTGCTGTTCCAATAATCAACGGCTTTCTGCTTACCTCCGCGAAGAACGTACGCAAAAGCTCCGAACGTATCCTGAACATAATCGTAAAGGAGAGTTCCGTCTTCCATTTTGTACGAGTTCATGTAGGTGCCGTCGACACCAGCTCCTGCTGCAGGGTCGTTCATTATCGCGAGCAATGCGTTAAGGAAGACCTTGTACGGAGTTCCATCCGCGCGGAGAGCCGCAAGATCGGGATTTCCGTCGTCGATAACATTAACAACGTTCAAGTAGTTCGACCAAGCATAACCAGCAGACTTGTCAAAGTAGAACGTGTTTTCTGCCGCAGACGTAACGAAAGCAAACATTGTGCAAACCATTGCAATCGCTATGACAACAGCAAAAATTCTCTTAGTCATAGATATGACCTCCTGTAAAAAATTTTTTCAGCGAATAGAGTAACTATTCTCTCAGTAGCATTATATCACAGCACACAAAATTTGTCAATAGAAAATCAAATTTGTTTTCTGTTCCGGTGTAAAAATAAGTCACATTAAATTGTTCATCATAACCAATAAAAAGTGTTTGGTGTAGTATCTTTTAACAAACAGTGCACCAAACACGGTGTTCTGCCGCAAACTTTTGTTTCAATTTGACCGCGAAATGATTATAATATATCGAAAGCATAAATACCAGCGAATAATGTAGAGTAAAAGAATTTTTATATTTACTTTTCCATTAAACAAAAGGGTCTGTAAAAAAATTTGCGTTTTTTTACAGACCCTTTTCATTTTTAAATCAACCGTACATAGCAACGCAAGCGTCACTGTATTTAGCGGTAGATTCCATAAGATCTTTATATGCCGCATTGGTAGTACGCGGAATCTGTCTTGCAAGATAGGACTCGATGCTGTACGTCATCGTGTTACCTACCGCAACACCGTCTTTTTCAAGCGTTACAGAGAATACGGATCTCGTCTGATTCGGAAGAATGTTTGTGAAATAGAATGCATAGCACTGTACGCCGCCGATCGTGAGCGGTGTAAATTCAGAAGATGCTATTTCATATACTTTTCCGTCAAGCGTTACTTTCGCAACTACTCCGTTAAGATCTTTCGCTTCAACTGCTACAAGTACTTTGATTACTTCTTCGTATACAAGATTGAACGCCTTTACTCCGTAATCGGTATACTCGCCACTGTTGGTTCTGTTATCGGTAAGCGCGGAGTATTCGGTGGAACCAAATGCCTTCTGCTCATCGGTAAGTGCAGCGTTTGCAAGATTTTCGGTATTGTAGGAGAAGTATGTCTGTGCAGCAGCACCGTAATTAAGAAGATCTACGCAGACTCTCTTAAATTTAGCGTCGCTGGACTTCGCAAGTCTGTTATAGCAATAAGTTGCTACAGAGTACGAATACTCTTCAGCTTTATAAACTTTGCCGTTGAATGTTCCGTAAAGCGTTACGGTTATTGTATCGTTTACTTCCTTCGCTGCGATATTGGAGAATCTGAAACAGGTTCTTCCGCCGAGATTTACGGTTTCAGAACTTGTGGTAACTACGTCACCTTTCTTGAACTCTACATAAAGATCGGTATATTCGCTTGCACAAGCAGGATCTATTGCAAAGAACAACGATATGCTCTCCTGAAGAGATACGTTTGCTCCGGCTATCTTCAATGTAGAAACAGGACCAACCGAGGGCATTTTCAGCGCTTTTATTTTTGTTTCGAGCTGTGCTTTTTCGGCAACGAACTCGGCGACGGAAAGGAAGCCGTCCTTGTGGTCGTCGCGCAGATGTTTCCAAAGGTTGTAAACTTCCGTATACGACGCGGAATCATAAACGGTTTGAGAAATGTCCTTTACGGGAGTTCCGAGCGGCCAAAGTGAAGAATCGTTCATAACGGCGTCCGCCGCTTTTCTTGCGCCCGAACCCATAGGAATAACGGGAAAAACGATTTCGTCGCAGAACTCTTCAAGACCGTATTCCGAACCGTTCCACGAAATCAAAATATCGGAAACGGACGTACCGTTGACAGCCGCAGACTTCAAGGCATTCGCATAAGCGACAACTTCATCAAGCGCACGGTATTCGGCAACATCTATCCTGGAATATATCTCTTTAATATGAAAATCGACCGTGCTGTCCGAGGCGGTATAATCGGAAAGATCGACGGCGGCAGCCGCAGATGTTCCGACGGCAACGACGGAAATCATCAATATAATCGCCAACAGCGAGGATATTATCCTCCTTTTCATATAAAAGCCCCCTAAAAAGCAAAAAAATAATCGAGTCATATTTATTTAAGTATAACATATCAAGCATCATATGTCAATACTTTTTCACATTTTTCATTCAATTTTATTTCACAATTCAATACATTATTTTAATAGGTAGACAACTGTAAATATTTGCGCCGAAAGTATACATCGGTATCAAACAGAAACATAGTTATGTCGAGCATCCCAATATAAACAAAAAGTGTCGGCTTACGCCGACACACAACTTCAATAAAAAATTATAACCGATAATATACGGAAGAATCAGCCGAAAAGATCGCCGAAATCTTTCCAATCCCCGTCGCCGGTAGACTCAACGGTAAGACCCGACGCTGTGACAATGTCCGCATCTTCGAATCCGATTATTTCAATATAAGGGGTTTCGTATTTCATTTTTCAATCTCCCCCAAACAAGAAATTCAGCAGTGAAACATTTACTTACAGGCGAACTACCGCCTACATACATAGGAAGTATATCACATTACCTCCGAAATGTCAATACAAAAAACGGCACCGAATAAAAAGTTCAAATTTTCTTAACCGCTTTTGCCAAAAACAATATCTTTCTACCTTTTTCTTCCGAACAATTCCGCCAGCCGTTTTGCGGCGACAAGGATAAACGCCAGCCCTGCGGGAGGCAAACAATACGCCAAAACTATGCTTGCGGGATGTATTCCGCCGAGATAATGACTTATTATTCCCTGCGCGGCAAAGACAAGAAGCAGCGCGCCGAGAATTTTGTCGTACTTGTTTTTGTCAAACACGAGCGCCGCGACCGCAAGCCCCGCAAGTATGAAATTAACAACGAGTCTTACGGTCATACAACGCTCCACCTATAAATATGCTGATTATTTACCGAAAAATCTGCGAGTGAACTCCCAAGAAGAACGGCACATTTCTTCTATGCCGAGTTCGGCTTTCCAACCGAGTTCGTTCAATGCTTTTGTCGGGTCTGCATAGCATTCCGCTATATCGCCGTCTCTTCTCGGCTTTATCTCATAAGGAATGGGAATACCGTTCACCTTTTCAAAGGCATGAACGATTTCAAGCACGCTGTAACCGTTGCCCGTACCGAGGTTGTATATGTTCACGCCGTCGCTCTTCATCGCCTTTTCAATCGCTTTGATATGACCTTTTGCAAGATCCACAACGTGAATGTAATCGCGGACGCCAGTGCCGTCTTTTGTCGGATAATCGTTGCCGAAAACGTTCAGATGATCAAGTTTTCCCGCACCGACCTGCGCAATGTAAGGCATAAGGTTGTTGGGAATGCCGTTGGGCATTTCGCCGATAAGTCCGCTTTCATGCGCACCGATGGGATTGAAGTAACGAAGCAGGATAACGCTCCATTCGGGGTCTGCTTTCGCAACGTCGGAAAGAATCATTTCCATCATCAGTTTGGTACTGCCGTACGGGTTTGTGGTATGAAGCGGGAAATCTTCTCTTATGGGAACGCTCTTCGGCGCGCCGTAAACGGTTGCGGAAGAGGAGAAAACAATGCGCTTGCAGCCGAATTCGTTCATTATCTCGCAGAGAGAAACAGTTCCCGAAATATTGTTTCTGTAATATTTAAGCGGGAATTTTACGGATTCACCTACTGCCTTGAATGCGGCAAAATGGATAACGGCGTCGATTTTGTTTTCGGTGAAAACTTTTCTCATCGCGTCAGCGTCTTGAACACCCGCCTGATAAAACTTGGGACGTTTGCCGGTGATAGTCTCAATTTTGTCAACGACATCTGCTTTTGAGTTACTCAAATCGTCAACAATAACAGGCTCATAACCCGCTTTGATAAGTTCAACACAGGTGTGGCTGCCGATATAACCGGTGCCTCCCGTAACAAGAATTGCCATAACAGACCTCCAAAAACTATCATATATGATAAATTGAATGTTATTTGCGTTTTTTGCGCTTATTCATCAGCATAAACGCATTATAAATCATTTCTTTGATTTCCTCATCGGGAATCTTTCCGTCAAGGAATACAGAGTTCCAATGCCGCTTGTTGCAGCGGTAACCGGGTTTGACGGATTCGGGATATTTCTCACGAAGTCTCACGGCTTCGTCCGGGTCGCATTTCATAACAAGATGAATGGGATTCGTTCCCTCATATACGTCGCAGAACTCATGCACATCGGAGGTCGAAAGAACAAGCGGAGTGTCACCGTAAGGATACCGCACGCAAGCGCCCGGCATCGAAAGCGCGTATTCTATAACATCGTCTTCCGTCAGCATACGTTTCTCCTATCAAAAAAAGTTCAATATTGCGATGTTTGATATTTTATCTGAAATTCTTCTTAGTTCCGGGACATTTCTCCGAAATCAATTTTTTGAAATCGTCGGCAGTCCCCTGCTCAAAGCCGTCTTTTGCCACAATGTCCATGCCCGACTTATTTATAATATAAAATGCCGTTTTTGTTTCGATAACACGGTCAACATATGTATAAGTCACGTCGCGGCTCTCATATTCGCCGACACATGAATATCCCTCGTCGTTAAATGTAAGAGTCTTTGACTCAAAAGCGCGGGTACGGGAATCCATAAACTTTTTTCTTATTCCGCGTTTGAACGTAAATATTTTTACGGTCGAATACGCAAACACGGCAAGCAATATTGCCATAGGAACCGCGGAACTGCGAACAGCCGCCTGAATTTCATCAATGCTCAACCCGACTTTGCCCATAACAAAGACCGCGATTATGAGCGCCGCAAGCGAAATAACAATATATATGCTTCTTACGGCAATAAAAATACCGCGTTTGGAAACGGTCACGCCGTTCCAGAAAGTCTCTTCGTTATATTCGGATTTGTTTACAATAACAGGCATACCGACCTCTAATTTCTGACAACGGTTATATTTGCGGAGATGAGTTCCTGCTCCTGCTCGGATGTAATGTTTGAGCAAGTAACAACATTGAGACTGCCGCAATTTTTCAGAGCGCCGAGATCTTCTATGTAAGCATTTCCCGAAACGTTTATCGTTTCGAGAGACGAAAGCGACGTCAAAGCGGATACGCTCGAAATTGAGTTGCTCTTCAAATCAAGAGTTTCGAGGTTTTTCAGCGAAGAGATAAATCCGACATCGGAAATTCCCGCGTAGTTCAAAGAAAGCGTTTTCAGCGAACCGAGAACGGATATCGGCGAATAATCGGTGATATCGTTGCCGCCCGCAGTCAAAGAAGTAAGAGAGGTAAGCGACGAGCACCATTTCACGGTCGATATCTTATTTGCGGCGATGTTGAGCGAAGTAAGGCTTGTCAACTCGCCTATCGGAGCGGCGTCCTCAATGGCATTGCCCGAAATATCAAGCGTGGAAATGCTCCTCAGCGCGACTATCGAAGAAATATCACTAAGATTGTTTCCGCTTATATCAAGATACGTCAGGTTCGGACACGCGGAGAAAAGTTTTGAAGCGTCGCCGTTATTGAGATTGCAGTTTGTAAGCGTCACACGGCGCAGAGACGGAAGCGAACCGAAAACGTCGAAGTCGGCAACTTTTGTTTCGCCGTTCAGAACTATCTCGGTTATGCCCGTCATCATTTTCAGGTCTTCAAATGTCGTTATAAGACCGTCTCCGCCGACGGAGTTATCGAACTTTTTGACCCTTGCAAGGTCTTTGTAATAAACCGTTCCCGAACTCTTGCCTATCGTGGAGCGCACAATCTGTTCAACCTTTGCATCGGCAAATTGGTACGGGTTAAGGTCGCCCTTTATCGTATATGTGCCCTCAAACAGTTCGCTGACAAGATTGTTTGCGGGGTTTACGGCAACCGCTTTGAGTGTTATATTTCCAACAGGAAGCAATATGGGCTCTTCACCGTAAACAGAACTTGAAGAACTCGGCGTCGAGCCGTCTATCGTATAATAAACGGTGCAGCCCTCCGCATATTTTATCGTAGCATTTACGGAACTTTCGTATTCACCGCCCGCGGGAGTAACTTTCAGATCTGCGGGTCTGACTTTTGAAAGTCTTGTCTTGATATAAGACGAAAGACCGTTTGAAAAGTCTATTGCGGCGGAAATGTCGCCTTTTGAAACGTAAAGTTGGATAATGCGCTTATAAAGCTGGTCGTTTCGAGCGTTTTTTTCGGACTCGTCAATGCAGTCGAGGATCATATTTATTGCGTCGTCCTGTCTTGACTGCCCGTCATACAAATCGGCAAGCAACAGCACTGCGTCCGTATTGGTCGCATTTTTCTTGATACATTTTTTCAGGGATTTTTCTGCATTGTCGTAATCTCCGACAAGTATATACTGACGCGCTTCCTCGTACAACTGACGGGAAGAAAAGTCAAAAATATTATGATCCTGCGTTCCGAGGAATATCGCAATGGCGATTATTCCGACAACGACAAAAGCGCCGCAAAAAGTATAAAAGAACGCTGCCCCGTATCTGTTTTTCCGTCTGACGGATTGAGATTTCGGTTTTTCGGTCATTTTCTGATTCCTTTCGGTCATTATCGGTTATCAAAATGAATATAATTTACCATAGATATTTATTATAGTATACTCTAAAAGTATCAAATAGTCAAGCATATTAACAAAAAAATAAGAAATGGAAGATTATGAACAAGTTTTTGGCTTTTTTTCTTATATTTGCGGTTTCTTTTGTGCTTCTGCCCTACTGCGCAACGATAGGAGTGCGGCGGGACGCAACACCCGCAATAGCACAGATAAACAACCCTGAACAGCAGACCGAGCAGACGTTGCAACCGCAAAGCGAAACGGACAAAATCGTTTGCCGAATATGCTCGCTTTCGGAATATCTGACGGAAGACGAAAGCATCAAAGCGGCGGCGGTCGCACTCCGCACAAAAGAATTATATGACGCAAAAAACGGAGTGACCACCGAAGATGAAAACTTTTACGGAACAGAACTGCCGTCAAAAGAAGATTGTGTGCGCCTGTACGGCGAAGATACGGTTAACAGAATAGAAAAACTTGTGAAAGAGTGCAACGGCAAGACGATAACTTATGACGGAGAGCCGATAAACGCGCAGATACATATAATTTCCGCAGGAAAAACGGAAAGCGTCGGAAATGCCGAGGGAGACGAAATTCCATACTTGAAAAGCGTTGAATCGGAAGCGGACAAAACGGCAAAGGGATATATAACGGAGAAAAAAATCAAAGTCGATGAAGTAAAACGTATGCTGGAAAAAGGCTTGAAAACAACCCTTTCGGGCAGCGAAACCGAATGGATAACGGAAATTAAAAGGACAAAGGCGGGCGCTGTTATCGGGGCAAAGGTCGGCGGAGAACAAAACGACGGTGAAACATTGCGCAGGGTTCTCGGTCTGCGCAGTCCGAATTTTTCATACAGGATAAAAAACGGTGAGTTCATATTCACGGTCAAAGGGTACGGAAACCTTGCGGGAATGAGCCTTTTCGGGGCAAACGAAATGGCAAAAGAGGGCAAGTCCTACGAGCAGATAATAACATATTATTACAGCGGAACGGATATTGAATAAAACAAATAAACATACATAGAAAACGCCCTTTCACACGGTTGAAAGGGCGTTTTTCCGTGTTAAAAATCGACATTTTTTCATATTTATACACCACGACGTAAAAAAGCGTTGAAATCGAAATAAAAACGTGATATAATATAAAATAATCCAAAATCGGAAACACATTTGAACGGACGGTAAGATTATGAGAACTGTCATAAAAGTCGGAACATCGACATTGACGCACAAAACGGGCAACCTGAACATTCGCCACGTCGAAGAACTCTGCAAAGTCATCAGCGACCTGAAAAACGCGGGCGACGAGATAATTCTGGTATCTTCGGGCGCAATAGGCATGGGCATAGGCAAATTGGCGCTGCTCGAACGACCGCAGGATATTCCGTCAAAACAGGCGGCGGCGGCAATCGGTCAATGCGAACTGATGTATACATACGACAAATTGTTTTCCGAATACGGTCATATCGTGGGACAAATCCTTGTAACGGGCAGCGATATGAACAACGAAGAAAGACATACCAATTTCAAAAATACGCTTAACAGATTGCTTGAATTCCGTGCGCTTCCGATAATCAACGAAAACGACACCGTTGCAACGGAAGAGATTTCGGTCGGAGACAACGACACGCTCGGTGCGATTGTGGCTGTTGTGGCAAATGCAGACCTGCTGATACTCTTATCGGACATAGAGGGGCTTTACACGGCAGACCCGCATACTGATAAAAATGCGAAGTTGATACCTGCGGTGGATGAACTGACGCCGGAAATAGTTGCGCTTGCGGGCGGTTCGGGTTCAAAACTCGGAACCGGCGGAATGCAAACGAAATTGAAAGCCGCGCAGATATGCATGGAAAAAGGAATAGATGTCATTATTGCGGACGGGTCGAAACCCGACCTGTTATATGACATTGCGGACGGAAAATCCGTCGGCACGAAATTTTACGGGAGGAAAGAAATATGACGACGGCGGAACTCCTTGAAAGAGCCTCAAAACAAAAACGCAGACTCGCAGCCGCAACGACGGCAGAAAAGAACGAAGCGCTCGAAAAGATCGCGGACGCGCTCATAAAGCATACTCAAAACATAATCGACGAAAACAAAAAAGATATCGACAATGCACGCGGACATATTTCCGACGTTATGATAGACCGTCTTACTCTCGATGAAAAAAGAATCAAGGCAATGTCGGACGCAATACGGGACGTTGCAAAACTACCCGATCCCGTAGGCAGAAAAATCGACGAGATAAAGCGTCCGAACGGGCTGACGATAACAAAAGTTTCCGTTCCGATAGGCTTGCTGGCGATAATCTACGAAAGCCGTCCGAACGTCACATCGGATGCGGCGTCGCTTGCGCTCAAAAGCGGAAACGTCTGCGTTTTGCGCGGCGGCAAAGAGGCGATAAACTCAAACAAAGCTATTGCGGAAGCGTTGCGTGAAGGCTTGAAAAATGCGGGATTGCCGGAAGACGCGATATGCCTTGTGACGGACACAACAAGAAACAGTTCAGCGGAACTTATGACGGCGGCAGGAAAAGTAGATCTGCTCATTCCGAGAGGCGGCGCGGGACTTATACGCGCCTGTGTGGAAAACGCAAAAGTCCCCTGTATCGAAACGGGAACGGGCATTTGCCACCTTTATGTTGACGAAAAAGCGAACTTCAAAAAGGCTCTTGATATAATCGAAAACGCGAAGGCAAGCAGACCGTCTGTCTGCAATGCCGCAGAAGTTTGCCTTGTCAACGAAAACATAGCGCAAGAATTTCTTCCGCTGCTGAAAAAACGGCTCGAAAAAGAAAGAGAAGAAAAAGGGCTGCACCCGGTAGAAATGAAACTCGACAAAAAAGCGGCAAAGATAATTTCGGGGACCGCGGCGGGAGAAAAAGATTTTGACACAGAATTTCTTGATTACATAATTGCCGTCGGCATAGTCAAAGACGTTGACGAAGCAATAGACCATATCGAAAAGCACTCAACACACCACAGCGACGCAATCATCACCGAAGACGAAAAAACCGCGAAAAAATTCACGGAGGCGGTTGACAGCGCGGCGGTATACGTCAATGCCTCGACACGGTTCACGGACGGAGGAGAGTTCGGACTCGGCTGCGAAATAGGAATTTCTACGCAAAAACTTCACGCAAGAGGACCTATGGGCCTTCGTGAATTAACATCTTACAAATATATAGTCCGAGGAAACGGACAAATTCGCTGAAAGGAGCGTTTTAATATGAACAATACATTCGGTTTTATAGGTTGCGGGAATATGGGCGGAACACTTGCCGCGGCGGTTGCGAAATCCGTTTCGGACAAGATAGCGGTTGCGGATTTTGACGCGTCAAAAACAGCGGAAATTTCGGCAAAAACAGGCGCAAATATTCATTCAAACGAAGAAATCGCAGCAAATTGCAGATATATTTTTCTCGGCGTTAAACCGCAGGTTCTTCCCTCTCTCATCAAGCAGATCGCGCCCGTTCTCGAAAAAAGAACCGACAGATTCACGCTTGTTTCCATGGCGGCGGGAGTTTCGATAAGCGCCGTTACGGAACTCTTCGGAAAAGAGTATCCGATAATCAGAATAATGCCGAATACACCCGCATCGGTCGGAAAGGGTTTGATTCTTCACTGCGAAAATGCGGCGGTAACGAAAGACGAGGTTTCGACCTTCGAAAAAGCACTTTCGGCAGCGGGAGACATTGACCCGATAGCGGAAAACCTCATAGACGCGGCAAGCGCAATATCAGGCTGCGGTCCCGCCTTCGTATACATCTTCATCGAAGCACTTGCGGACGGTGGCGTGAAATGCGGATTGCCGAGAAACAAGGCTCTCCGTTATGCGACACAGACGGTTCTCGGCTCCGCTCAAACGGTTCTTGACACGGGAAAACACCCGGGAGAACTGAAAGATGCGGTTTGCAGTCCGATGGGAAGCACCATTGCGGGCGTTGAAGCGCTTGAAGATGCGGCATTCAGAGCTGCTGCAATGAGAGCCGTGGTTGACGCTTTTGAGAGGACAAAGGAACTCGGTAAAAATTAAAAGGGCACTTTTTAATTGATTATACAGAAAATCGGTTGCCGTCCGATTTTCCGTTGTATGAAACTGTTATTTTGTTTCTTCTTTTTCTTTGAGCAGGTCGCGAATCTCCGCAAGAAGTTCCTCGGTCGTAGGACCTTTCGGCTCTTCTTCCTTGGCTTCCTCTTCTTCTTTCTTATGCTCAAACTTACGTCTTACAGTGTTTATGACCTTTATCATAAGGAAGATAACCAGCGCAATAAGCAGGAAATTGATTATTGCCTGAATGAACGCGCCGTAGCAAACCGCCACTTCCGCAACGCCCGCGGATTCGTCAGCCTCGGTTATGACCCATTTAAGGTCTTCAAAATTGACCTTGCCGATTATGATGCTGAGAAACGGCATTATTATCTGATTTACAAGAGAATTGACTATCGCCGTAAAAGCTGAGCCCATGATCAGGCCGACGGCAAGGTCGATAACGTTCCCTCTTGTTATAAACTCTTTGAATTCGGAAACTATTCCGTGTTTTTTAGCCATTTTTTTTCAAGTCCCTTCAGTTCTATGCCTTTTAACCGAGCCAATGAACATTCGCTACAAGCGCGGCAAACACTATGGACACGATGGAAAGAAGTTTTATCAGAATATTTATTGCAGGACCCGAAGTATCCTTGAACGGGTCGCCTACGGTATCTCCGACAACAGCAGCCTTGTGGCTGTCGCTGCCTTTTCCGCCGTGGTTGCCGCTCTCAATATATTTTTTCGCATTGTCCCATGCGCCGCCTGAATTGCTCATGAATACGGCAAGCAGGAAACCTGTTGCGGTAGCGCCCGCAAGAAGACCGATAACGCCCGCAGGCCCCAAAACAAGTCCCACAGCGACGGGAACGATAACGGCAATGACCGTGGGCGCGATCATCTCACGAAGAGATGCGCGGGTGCAGAGGTCTACGCAGGTCTTGTAATCGGGATCGGCTTTTCCCTCCATAATTCCCGCGATGGAACGGAACTGTCTGCGTACCTCTTTGACAACGCTTTCCGCAGCTCGTCCGACGGAACGCATCGTAAGAGCCGCGAAGATAAACGGCAGACACGCACCGATAAACAAACCGCCGAGAACGACGGGATTCAGAAGATCGACCGAGAAGTTTTCAACGCCCAGTATCGAACAGATCTGTTCTTTGTAAGATGCGATAAGCGCAAGTGCGGTCAAAGCCGCTGAGCCTATGGCAAAGCCCTTGCCTGTTGCGGCTGTGGTGTTTCCGAGAGAGTCAAGCGCGTCCGTGCGCTGGCGAACCGTTTCGTCAAGTCCCGCCATCTGAGCAATACCGCCCGCGTTGTCCGCAATGGGACCGTAAGCGTCGGTGGCAAGCGTTATGCCGAGAGTTGAAAGCATTCCGACCGCGGCAAGCGCGATGCCGTACATTCCGAAGCCGTCACCCGAAACAAAGTACGCGACAAGTATAGCAGCAACGATAATGATTATGGGTATGGCGGTCGAAAGCATTCCGCCGATTATGGTCGTTGCGGAACTCGTTTCGGAGTCCTTTGCGAGTTTGCGGGTCGGTTTATAAGAATCCGATGTAAAATATTCGGTTGCAAGACCGATGAGTACGCCGCCCAAAAGTCCCGCAAGTATAGCAAAATAAAGGCCGATATGTTCTTTGCCGAGCAAGAACCAGATTATCGGAAAAGCGGAAATCGCAATAAGAACCGCGCTGAAATTCGTACCTCTGCGAAGAGAAGAAAGCAGGCTCTTTTGATCTGCGTTTTCCTTTGTTCTGACGAAAAATGTGCCTAAAATGGAGAACACAACGCCGACAGCCGCAAGGATAAGAGGAATTATTATACCTTTAACAGCCTCTCCTCCCCCGAAAGCGACCGCACCGAGTGCGATGGCAGAAACAAGAGAACCGAAATAAGATTCATAAAGGTCCGCACCCATACCCGCAACGTCTCCGACGTTATCTCCTACGTTATCGGCTATAACGGCAGGGTTTCTTGCGTCGTCTTCGGGAATGCCTGCTTCAACTTTTCCCACAAGGTCTGCGCCGACGTCAGCCGCTTTGGTAAATATACCGCCGCCGACTCTTGCAAACAGCGCCATGGAAGAAGCTCCCATGCCGAAAGTGACAACGGTCGCGGCAATAACGCTTGCTTCCACGCCGAAAGCATATTTCAAAAGAATAAGCCATACCGAAAGATCGAGAAGTCCGAGACCGACAACGGTAAAGCCCATAACGCTGCCCGCGGAAAAAGCAACGCGGAGACCTTTGTTAAGTCCCTCGGTGCAGGCTTTTGCGGTACGCGCATTGGACGCCGTTGCTATTTTCATTCCGATAAAACCGGAAAGTCCCGAATATATGCCGCCCGTCAAAAACGCAAACGGAATATACGGATTTTTCAGAACGTTAAACAGCGTCAACGTTTCAAGAATGGCAAACACGACAAGGAAAAAGACCGTAACCACGGCATACTGTCGTTTCAGGAACGCGGACGCTCCGTCACGGACCGCTTTTGAAATCTTTTTCATCAAGTCCGTTCCCTCATCGAATTTCAAGACACGTCTTGCGGTCAAAATCACATAGAAAAGCGCGATAAGCGCCGCCGCAAGCGAGATGAAGGGATAATAGTTTTGCAAAAACTCCAACATAAAGACCCTCCCGATAATGGCAGAAGTATGTAGTTTTGTCTTATAATTATAACTGAAAAAAAACGGGTTTGCAAGTTATTTTAACAAAATGCTTAAAAAAAGTCACAAGCGTTTTTTAAGATGAATTTATGCACAAAAGTTTTCTTAAACCGGTATATATTTACAGACAAATTGTCAGTCTTTTCGTTATTGCTGAATAATTTTGAGAATTAAAAGTAATTATAATTTACTTTTACCGAAAGTTTCGTAATTTATTATGCTGAATATATTGCCAAAATCAGACAAAAACCGACAGATAAGGTTTTCCTCTCTGTCGGTAAATACACATATTGAATTTTATAATCAGGAAAGTTCCCTGTCAAGGATCTCGACAACGTCGCCGAGCGTTCCATGCATATGGTCACAAACGACCGTCCCGTAATGTTTCAGTTCCTCTGCGGCGTTTTCGGGAAGAAATACCCTCCCTGCAACCTTGAACATCGGTTCGTCATTGAAAAAGTCTCCGACCGCAATCGTTTTTTTCATATCTATTCCGAGCCTCGACGCAAGGTTTGTCAGACCGAAGCCCTTGTTGTTGTCCTTTCCGACAACTTCAAGAAGTATCGGTGTGCTTCTGACAAATCGCAGATCCGGATAGCCGAAACTCTCGACAAACGGTTGAAGCTCGCGCAAAACTGAGTCCTTTTCAACGCAAAGGACCTTGAACCACGGAAGAGGCAAATCATCTACATTTATCATAATTGCAGGGTTTTTCAACGCTTCGACAACCCGTTGGTCGCACTTTTCTGATATGCAATACATTTTGTCGCCCTTGAAAACGACAAGCATTATATCGGGATATTTTTCGATTATCGAGTGCATAAGAGAAACCATATCGGGAGTATTCACTCCGTGTTGCTCGATAACCTCTTCCCTTGCCATATCGTAAAGCATCGCGCCGTTGAAGAGTATCTCGGGAGCGTTCTGCGGAATATCCGCGGCAATAATTTTTGCGGCAACCGCACCTCTGCCCGTCGCAAGAGTAAATTTTCCGCCGTTTTCAATAAAATATTTTACGGCTTCAATGTTGCGGGGAGGAATATCCGTTCCCTCGGCAAAAAAGGTTTTGTCAAGGTCGCTGACCATAAGATAACCGCTGAATTTTCCCATATCAAAGCACCTTTTTCAAGAAGTTCCGAGCGCGTTCTGTCTGCGGCGCTTCGAAAAAAGCTTTCGGATCGGCATCCTCTAGAACAACGCCCTCATCTATAAAGAAAAGTCTGTTTGAAACTTCGCGCGCAAAGCCCATCTCATGGGTTACGATAAGCATCGTCATACCGCCGTCCGCAAGACGCTTTATAACGTCGAGAACTTCGCCGACCATTTCGGGGTCAAGCGCCGAGGTGGGCTCGTCAAAAAGCATTACTTTCGGGTTCATTGCCATGGCGCGGACAATAGCCGCACGCTGTTTCTGACCGCCCGAGAGTTGTGAAGGGTATGCGTCCGCTTTATCGGCAAGTCCGACGGAAGCGAGCAAGTCCAATGCGTTCTCAACCGCCTGCTGTTTTGGAATTTTTCTCAATTTTTGCGGAGCAAGCGTTATGTTTTCGAGTATTGTTTTGTGAGGAAACAGATTGAAATGCTGGAAGACCATTCCCATTTCCTGTCTCATCAGATTTATATCTGTTTTCGGGTCGGTTATATCAACGCCCTCGAATGTAACAGAGCCGGAGGTCGGCATTTCGAGCAGATTCAGACAGCGCAAAAACGTGCTTTTGCCAGAACCGGAAGGACCGATGATAGAAATGATGTCGCCCTTATTGATAGTTTTGGTTATACCTTTCAGAACTTCGATTTCATTCTTTTTGCCGAACGACTTATAAAGATTCTTAACTTCTATCACTCTTACGCAACCTCCTTTCGAGTTTGCCCGAAAGCCAACTCATTATCATAACGATGGCAAGATAAATAATTGCAACCGTTATCAGCGGAATAAAATACTGATAGGTTCTGCCCGCTATTACGTTTCCCGCCTTGGTCAGGTCGATAACACCGACATAACCCGCAACGGAAGTTTCTTTCAAAAGCGCGATAAATTCGTTGCACAGCGTGGGTAAAACTGTCTTGAAAGCCTGAGGAAGAACAATGTGCCACATCGTGCCCACATAGCCGAACCCGAGGCTTCGTCCAGCCTCAAACTGTCCCTCGTCAACGGACATAATGCCGCCGCGGAATATTTCCGCGACGTATGCGCCGGAGTTTATACCGAACGCGAAAATACCGACCAAAACGCCGTTTTGCGCGGAAACAAAGATAAGAAAATAGGAAATCATCAGCTGAACCACAACGGGAGTTCCGCGAATAACCGTCAGATAGATTTTGCATATTCCGTTCAGAAGTCCCATAAAGAAGCGACCCGCGCCGCCCTTTTTCTTCAAATCTTCCTTATTCTTGTCGTATGAAGAACGTATTGCCGCAACAACGATACCGATAACGATACCCACAAGCAATGCGCCGCCTGTTATTTTCAGCGTATTTCCGAGACCGGTAAACATCTGTTTATATCTGTCCTTTTCGACAAAGACAAAACAGAACTGGTCGTAAATATTGACAAACCAGCCCGAAATATCCGTCCACAAGCGTGAAAAGAACGCTCCGATGCCTTCAAACATTATAGATTTAACCCCTTTTATAATACCCGAAATATGGGCGGAGATCATCCGCCCATATTCATTTTGTGTTTATCCGCCGTTTATGCGGGGATGTATTTGTCAACTATCTTCTGCAAAGAGCCGTCTGCGATAAGTTCTTTGAGCGCCGCGTCTATGGCGTCTTTGAGTTCCGGATTGTCTTTCGAAACCGCTATTGCATAATCTTCATCGGCATAAGACGTTTCAAGTATCTTCAAGCCCTCGTTAGCGGCAACGTAAGCCTTTGCGGGTTCGTTGTCTATGATAACGCAGTCAACTTTGCCTGCTTTGAGCGCTTCAACGGCAACCGCACCGTTCGCATATCTAATAACGTTGTCTTCGCCGAAATCATCGGAAGCGTAAATATCGCCGGTGGTTGTTTCCTGAACGCCTATCTTCTTTCCTGCAAGGTCATCAATGGATTCAATTCCGGAATCTTCTTTAACGATAACTACCTGAATACCTTTTGCGTATGAAGTTGTGAAATCAACGCTCTTCAAACGGTCTTCGTTAACGGTAAGACCCGCCATACCCATATCGTATTTATTACTCTGAACACCGGGAACGACCGCGTTGAAGTCGCCGTCCACGATTTCAAGAGTAAGCCCGAGTTTTTCGGCAATAAGCTGAGCAACTTCCGCGTCGATGCCTACGATCTTGTCGCCGTCGTAATATTCATACGGCGGGAACTCTGCGTTTGTAACCATCGTAAGAACACCGTCTTTTGCGGTCTTTACGGTAGCCTTTGTCTCACCGCTTGTTCCCTGGGGAGCCGTAGTGGTCGCCGTGTTATCGTTTTTTGAACCGCAAGCGGTAAGTCCGAGTGTCGCAAAAACAGCGACAAGCAAAACAACTGCAATAAACTTTTTCATTTTCTCATACCTCGTTTTTGATTTTTGATGCATATATGATACCACATATTTATGCATAAGTCAATCAAGAAAATGAAACAAAACACGGTTTACGACTGCGTTTTTGCAAACTAAAAGTAAATTTTATACATTCTATAGCATAAAAATTAAATTTTATCATTTATGCAGAACTTACTCAAACCATCGAACACACTATGCAAGAAGTTCCTCATTGATTTTCTCCTCAACGATTTCAACGGTCTGCTCTTTTGTGGTCAAACCCTTTGCATAGTTATTGATAACTTCCGTCAGGTCGGTTATTTTGTCATACGTCTTGTCAAGAACATTCACATCCGTGCCCTGCCCCTGAAACTGATGATAAAAAGTCACTTCGCCGTCTTTGAGATATGCGCCGCACATCGTCAGCGAAAAATTGAGCCATTTACCTTTTCCCGCAACCCATTTGGTTATTGCCTCGGTCGTTATTTGAGCCATAATAAGATCCTCCGAATATACATATTATAATAACTACAACTGAAAAAAACAGTTTAATTCGAAAAATCCGCTTTTGTCAAAATCAACAAAAGCGGATTTTTCATGGTCCGAGCGACTGGACTTGAACCAGCGGCCTCTTGAACCCCATTCAAGCACGCTACCAAACTGCGCTACGCCCGGATATCAGCCTAAATATATTACCACAAATTCTCGCGATTTGCAATACCCTTTCTTCATATTTTTATATTTTGTCAAAATTACATTTTAACCTTGATTTTTAATATCAGGTATGTTATACTTGATTTAATTGAGTACAACTCAATCAAGACAAACCAAAGTTCGGTTCTCCGAACGCTGTACCGAAAGGAAACTAAAATGAACGAAACGCCTTTTCGCCGCATGGGAACGATGCTTGACTGTTCCCGCAATGCGGTCATGAATGTGAACTCGCTTAAAAAGTGGATAGATATCTGCGCAAAGATAGGGTTCAATACGGTTCTGCTTTACACCGAAGACACCTATGAAATTCCCGAAGAGCCTTATTTCGGCTATCTCCGCGGCAGATACTCGCAAGCCGAAATCAAAGAAGTTGACGCTTTCGCAAAAGAGCGCGGCGTGGAACTCATTCCATGCATTCAGACGCTTGCGCACGTTAACGGAATAGTTCGCTGGCCGGCGTTCGCGCCCATTATCGACACGGCGGACATACTGCTTGCGGGCGAAGACAGGACTTATGAACTGATAGACAGAATGTTCGCGTCCGTCGCCGCCTCGTATTCGACAAAAATCGTCAACATCGGAATGGACGAAGCGCATATGATAGGTCGCGGCAGATATTACGATCTGCACGGAGACACCGACAAGGTCAAGATCCTTATCGAGCATATTAAAAAGGTCTCGGGAATAGGCAAAAAATACGGTCTGACGCTTCTTATTTGGTCGGATATGTTCTTCCGTCTTGCGGCGGGAGATTATTACAGGTCAAACGCGAAGATTGATGAAAGCGTAAAAGAACAAATACCCGACAACGTCGAGCTCATATACTGGGATTATTATTCGACGGACAGAAAACACTATGACAAAATGCTTTCCGCGCACGCGAAGATAAAGGACGGAACGTGGTTCGCGGGCGGACTTTGGACATGGGTCGGATATGCGGCGCACAACGAATACAGCATGCGTTCGACGAAAGCGGCGCTCGGCGCCTGTATAAAGCACAGCGTCAAAGACGTATTTCTGACGATGTGGGGCGACGACGGCGGAGAATGCTCCAAGTTTTCGCTTCTGCCCTCGCTTTTCTATGCTGCGGAAATCGCAAAAGGTATCACAAACAAGGCGCAGATAAAAGAGGATTTCAAAAACACTTTCGGAATCTCTTTTGACAGATTTATGCTTCTTGACCTGCCCGACAGCCCGAACAAAAACGCGGACGGAATTAAAAACACCGAAAAATATCTGCTTTTCAACGACCCGTTTATTGGCATACTTGACTCAACACTTGTCGGCGACGAGGGCGAAAAATTCGCAAAAGCGGCAAGAAAACTCGTATACGCAAAAAACGAACCCGAATGGGGATATCTTTTCAGAACTCTCTACGCGCTTTGCGATGCGCTTGCAATAAAAGCGAATCTCGGTCAACGTATCCGCGCGGCGTATTCCGCAAAAGACAAAGCCGCATTGCTTGCGGAAGCGGATAACTGCAAAAAACTGCAAAAGAAACTCAACGCATTCCATGAAGCGTACAAAGAGCAATGGTACAAAGAAAACAAAGGTCAGGGCTTTGAAGTTCAGGACATCCGAATAGGCGGTCTTATAAAGCGCGTTGAACATTGCGGACAAATGCTCCGCGACTATGCCGAGGGCAAAACAGACAAGATAGACGAACTTGAAGAGCCTTTGCTCGATCTCCACGGCAACGGCGCAGACTTCAAACCGGGCGCGATTTGCTACCAATCATGGAGAATGAACTCATCGGCAAATATTCTCTAAAAAGCATATATATATTTACATTATATAATATAAAAGTCCA
>ERZ779861.668-NODE-668-length-46440-cov-3.282096_pt1 | contig 46440 bp, 38 predicted proteins | sample MGYA00511558_ERZ779861 | MGnify/ENA primary metagenome ERZ779861 (study PRJEB29588, sample SAMEA2163432) | human gut metagenome | biome: human gut; feature: human-associated habitat; material: faeces | place: Denmark | collected 2008/2010 ...
CGACCCTTATGTACAGTACGCTCTATATGCTGCGGCTGAAGCGGTCGAACAAAGCGGAATCATCGGAAATGTTCCCTCGGAAGAGCTCGGCGTTTATGTAGGCACGGGAGTCGGCGGATTTGTAACATTCTGCTCCGAGCACGCTGCTCTTCTTGCGGGAGGTCCGAGAAAGGTTTCTCCTCAGTTCATTCCCAAAATGATCGCGAACATAGCTGCCGGAAATGTCGCAATAAAGTATCAAGCTAAAGGTCCGAGCATCGACCACACTACAGCCTGCGCGTCATCCGCAACATCAATCGGCGAAGCGTACCGTGCTATCGTTTTCGGCTCTGCCACTGCAATGATCTGCGGCGGAAGCGAGGCTTGCATTACTCCTCTTGCTGTAGCGGGATTCGGCAACTGCACCGCTCTTTCCGCTTCAACCGACAAGGACGCGGCTTCCCTTCCCTTTGACGCACGACGCGGCGGATTTATCATGGGCGAAGGTGCTGCAATCCTTGTTCTCGAAGAATACGAGCACGCCAAGAACCGCGGAGCAAATATTCTCGCTGAAATCGTAGGCTACGGCACTACAAGCGACGCGCACCATGTTACTGCTCCCGATCCTTCTGGCGAACAGGTTGCACGCGCTATCCGTCTTGCAATTCCCGAAAACGCTCCTTCCGCAGACAAGATTTACTACAATGCTCACGGAACGGGCACTCAGCTCAACGACGCTACAGAGACAACCGCTCTCAAGCTGGCATTCGGTGACGACGCTTACAAGCTCCACATCAGCTCCACAAAGTCGATGACCGGACATATGCTCGGCGCGGCAGGTGCTGTTGAAGCGATATCCTCGATTCTTGCTATCCGCGAAGGAAAGGTTCCGCCGACGATTAATCTCCATGAGCGCGACGAAAAGTGCGACCTCGACTACACTCCGAACACTCCCGTAGACGCTGAGATTGAGCTTGCTCTCTCCGGTTCTCTCGGATTCGGCGGACACAACGTTTGCCTCGCATTTGCTCCCGTAAAGGATTGAAAGGCACGATATGACACACGAAGAACTTAAAACACGTCTTCCGCACCGTGACGCCATGCTCCTTGTCGGTGAAGTTACTACAAAGGACGGCGACGAAAACACTGCTGTCGGAAAGACATATATTCGCGGCGACGAATGGTTTTTACAGGGACATTTCCCCGGCAATCCAATCGTCCCCGGAGTTATTCTCTGCGAGATCATGGCTCAGTCCGTCTGCGCTTTGATTTCATGCAGTGACGCACTCCCACTCTTCTCTGGAATGAAAAACGTCAAGTGGAAAAAATCAGTCAGACCCGGCGACACATTTGTTACGGAATGCTCCATTGTCCGCAAGGTTGGTGCTTTCTGCTTTGTCAAAGGCGTAGGATATGTCGGAGACGACGTTGTCCTTGAAGCTGAGTTTTCATTTGCGCTTGTTCCCGCGGAAACCAAGGAGGCATAAATGTTAAACACTATTAAAGATAAAATCACACAGTTAATTTCCGGAAAAACCGTTCCGATTCCGATAAAGTGCTCCACCTGCGGAAACGAAACCACCGATGTCGACCTCAAGGAAAACTTCATGGTTTGTCCGAAGTGCGGAAAGTACATGAGAGTCGGTGCGCGAGACAGAATTGCCATGGTGACTGACGACGGCTCTTTCAAGGAACTCTTCAAAAAATACAAGAGCATGGATTTCATGGATTTTCCCGGATACAAGGATAAGCTCGACAAGGCTACGGCTGCTACGGGAGAAAACGAAGCCGTTATCTGCGGTACTGCTAAGATAAACGGTCAGGAATGCGCGATTTTCGTCATGGATTCCCGCTTTATGATGGCAAGCATGGGCTCTGTTGTTGGCGAAAAAATCACAAAGACTTTTGAAACTGCCATCGAAAAGAAGCTCCCCATCATCGGATTCACAGCATCGGGCGGCGCGAGAATGCAGGAAGGTATTATCTCCCTCATGCAGATGGCTAAGGTCAGCGGCGCGGTCAAGAAGCACAGTGAGGCAGGTCTGCTCTATATAACAGTCCTCACCGACCCCACTACAGGCGGCGTTACCGCAAGTTTCGCTATGCAGGGTGATATACTTCTTACCGAACCTAAGGCGCTTATCGGCTTTGCAGGTCGTCGCGTTGTTGAACAGACCACCAAAACCGAGCTTCCCTCAAACTTCCAGACAGCCGAATTCCTGCTAGAACACGGTTTTATAGACAGCATTGTCGAAAGACCGCAGCTGAAAGACACTCTCGGCACACTGCTGAAGATTCACGGTGCTCCTGCCAACGATAAAAAGAAAGGAGCAAAGTAATATGACTGCTTATGAAAAGCTCAGAGCCGCGAGAGGAAGCAAAAGACCTACCGGCGCTGCATACGTCAAGAACATTTTCACCGACTGCGTTGAACTTCACGGTGACAGACGTTTTGGAGACGACCCCGCAATAGTATCCGGCGTAGGTTTTCTCGGCGACATTCCGGTAACTTACATCGCTATCGACAAGGGTGCGGACATAAACGAAAGAATCAAAAAGAATTTCGGTTGTCCGAAACCCGAGGGATACAGAAAAGCGCTCCGTCTCATGAAACAGGCTGAAAAGTTCCACCGCCCTGTTATATGCTTTGTCGACACACAAGGCGCGTTCTGTGGTGCTGACGCCGAGGAAAGAGGTCAGGGTGAAGCCATAGCCGAAAACATTCTCGAAATGATGGGACTTGCAACTCCCGTTGTAACCATCGTTATCGGTGAAGGCGGAAGCGGCGGTGCTCTTGCTCTGGCGGCGGCTGACAAGGTTTATATGCTCGAAAACTCCGTTTATTCCGTAATCAGTCCCGAAGGATGCGCAAGTATTCTCTGGAAGGACGCGGGAAGAGTTTCGGATGCTGCGGAAGCTCTTCACATTACCGCCGAGGACATGAGAAGATACCATGTGGCTGACGATATCATCGCGGAAGACTTCGATAATTTTGAAGATATGTGCCGCAACATCGGTGCTATCCTCTTCAAGGACGTCTACAATCTCTCGAAGCTGTCCACAGAAGAGCTGAAAAACAAGAGATACGACAGATTCCGCTCGTTCGGATTCTTCTCGGAGAAGTAAGGCAATACTCGCACGAATTGACTGAATAAGATAAACAAAACCGCACTCCATTGCAGATTTCGGTCCGGCTATGGTGTGCGGTTATTTTGTTATTGTTCAGGCTCGTCTCTGTAGAATTTCGCTTGTTTGTCGAACATTTCCGTGTAGATTCCGCCTTTTGCGTACAGCTCGGAGTGAGTGCCGTACTCTGCTACGCGACCGTCATCAAACACAGCTACATTATCGGCAAGTTGAACTGCTGAGAGACGGTGTGTGATAAGAATTGCGCATTTGTCCGTAATTATATTGGAGAATTGAGTATATATTTCATATTCAGCCATGGGATCAAGTGCCGCTGTCGGTTCATCTAATATGAAAATCTCTCCTCCGTGATAACACGCTCTTGCGATGGCAATACGTTGTCCTTCGCCACCGGAAGGCTCAATCCCCTGGATCAATTTCTTTTCCGATTTGCGTTTCCGCACCCTTTGCCAGCTTGTCTATCAACGATTGGATATTTGAACTCATACACGCCTTGTGGAATTTCACATCATCACATTTTTCGTCAAGAGCCACATTTTCTTTCAGTGTTAATTCATATGTAGAAAAATCCTGAAATACGGGGGCGAATAGTTTAGTATACAGCTCATAGTTGTATTCCGTTATATTTACACCATTGAGCAATATTTCACCAGATGTGGGTTCGTATAAGCGCAGGAGTAGTTTAATAAACGTCGATTTACCGGAACCATTTTCACCGACAATGCAAAGTTTTTTTGTACATGAAAGCTTTAAATTTAAATTTTTTATCGCAAAGATATCACTACCGGGATATTGAAATGATACGTTATGAAACTCAATGTAAGAATTTTCATCTATTACGGGAATCATCGTGCCCTTTTTTTCTTTTACCGGAATATTCAAAAAGTCCTGCCATTCCTTTATTTCCATAGTACGTTCGGAAAGCGCCATGTATGCGTTGACAATCGAAGAAACTGACCCCGAAAAGCGTTGAGCCGCAGACAGACATATTGTCATATAGCCTATTGAAAGCGCACCGATGAGCACCTTGTAAATAAGATAAACATATACTGCCGCAGATTGTATAAATTCTGTAATATACAATACAAGATTAACCTTATTTCTGTTTTGGTTATTCTTAAAGGTTGTAGCGTTCATGTCACGTTGAGAACTATTTAGTTTCTTCAGCAGGAATTCGGCAATGTTATATAAGCGAATTTCCTTAGCATAGGAAAAGTCTATCAGCATATATGTGAGCGACCAATTTTTCCGTTGATGTTTGCTGAATTCTTCGCGCAGTTCAAAGCGTTTTAAAGTCTGCCATTTAACCATACGGGAATTGATATAGACAATAACAAGAATCAACACAATAAGCAACGGGTTTAGATAAGTAATGATGGAAAATGACACGGCAAAAGAAATTATTGACGAAATAATATTTCCAATCAAATCGACAATTTCAGTCGCTCCTAACACGGTGTTGCTCACTCGTTCACGCCATCCCTGCAAATTTGGATCTTCCAATGTTTCGTAATCCATTTTTGCGACAAACAACTCAAAATTACTGTTTAAGTTGATATTGATTTCTTCTTCGATGTGAAAAAGCATATTTCTGATAGGAATTAACAGTATTCGATATACTGCAGGTACAGCAAGAAGCAGAGCCAAATAGTACAATAATGCAGAGATATTCCATACGCCGTTTTCTACATTGAACATCAACTCGTTTATGATAAGCCCCGGTACGATGAGGCCGATTATCCCAATAACTGCATCAAACAACAAAATTGCAAATTTTATAAGAATAAATTTCTTCCCGTATTTGCTTCCAAGCAGCATAGAGATAAGATATTTTGACTTCGATAGTATGTCAAAAATACTTTTAATTTTCATATATCCTCCAATATATAGTTACAGAGCAGATATGCTCAACAGATTCAGGCGAAGTTATTTCTGGATTGTAAAAAACCATAATGCAGTGCGTTATCACAATTTCCCTTTGCCAGATAGTGTTTGCGGTTTACACATCCAACTTATATGTAATTTGAATAGAACCAATTTTCAGCTGTAGGGTTTTGCATAGCGACTGCAAGCGGTAAGGCAATTTGCTGATACGCCGTTATCTGAGGAGGCTTAAGCGGAAGAGTATGTAGCATGTTTTTTTCCTCGTTTATTTTGAGGAATGTTTATTTTTTATAATCACCTTCGGCATTCTCGCATGGCTCGTCTCTGTAGAATTTCGCTTGTTTGTCGAACATTTCCATGTAGATTCCGCCTTTTGCGTACAGCTCGGAGTGAGTGCCGTACTCTGCTACGTGACCGTCGTCGAACACTGCAACTCTGTCGGCAAGCTGAACGGCGGAGAGACGGTGGATGATGAGGACTGCGCATTTGTCGGTTATCATTTCATTAAACTGAGTGTATATCTCGTATTCCGCCATGGGATCAAGCGCCGCTGTCGGTTCGTCAAGCAAGAATATTTCGCCGCCGCGATAACAAGCACGCGCGATTGCTATACGCTGAGCTTCCCCTCCCGCCGGTTCAATTCCCGACTCATCAAGCGTCTTGCTTACAGAAGTATCATATCCTTTCGGCAGCTTTTTGACCAACGAATCAAGTCCGCTGTGGCGACATACTTCATCAAGGCGTTCTTTATCATATTCATTAGCCAATACGATGTTCTCTCCGAGGGAAAAATAGTATTTAGCAAAATTCTGAAAAACAGGCGCGAACATACGCTGATATTTATCGTAATCATATTCTTTGATATTGATTCCGTTCAGCAGAATTTCGCCTTCTGTAGGGTTATACAGCCTTGTAAGAAGTTTTATAAAGGTTGATTTTCCCGCTCCGTTTACACCGACGATGCAAAGCTTTTCGTCTCCTCTTAATGACAAATTGAGATTTTTCAGTACCGGGATACGCGAATGAGACATTACGAAACTCAATCACAGAATTTTTATCAAATACGGGAGTCATATCACCGGTTTGGACAGTACCGGACGACATATCCATAAAGTCCATCAGCTCCTGAATTCTAAAGCTCTCACTTTCGAGATAAAGATACGCGTTGAATACAGAGCTCAGTGTGCCTGAAAACTGTCCGACTGTGGAGATAAATATAGCAATGCTTCCGACGGGCAGACCTCTATACAGCACATTGAATATGAGATACGCATACAAAACCACCTGCTGAAAAACGTCCGTCAGCATAAGAATAATGTCTCTGCCGCCGCAGTTTTTGGTCATTATGATTTCTTTTTCATCGTTTTCATGCTTGTATTTTTTATAGCCGTCAATAAGCAGCTTATTCAGCTTAAACAGTCGTACTTCCTGAGCATATGATAAGTGTCCCATCATGTAGCTGTACGCCCACAGGAAGAGGTCGTTTTTGCTCAGCTCCATTCCGATTATGTGATTCTTGTAGTTGACTTTTTTCGTCACCGCAGAATTGATAATCAAAATGAGAATCACAAGCAATATGATGAGAGGATTCAGTACGCTTATGATTGATGAAATGAGAAGCAAAGAAATTACCGCTGATATCAGAGTCGTCATTCCTGTAGAAACGTCCGCCACCTTGACAAGAGTATCGGAAGCACGCTCCTTTATGTTTTGAATCTCGGGATTTTCTACAGTTGCATAATCCATATTCATCACATGGTTATAAAAGTCCGACGTTATCTCCATATTGAAGGTCTTTGTCAGCTTAGATGTACGAATGTCAATGAATGTTTTGATAAGACGCAGAATAGCCGGAAGAGCAAGCAAACAAAACACATATAAAATCAGATATGGTATTCTTCTGTTTTGTATCAACTCATTATAATAAGTCCGGGGAAAACCGCGTAGATTATCGGAGGGAAAACACCTATTATCGCACCTATGTTTTGCAGCACAACAAGCAATTTTCCGCACCTTTTTTCCCACACAAGACCGAACGCGTATTTTATGGTTTTCATCGTCGTCTTGACGTTTTGCATTTTTTTGAGTTTCACATTGTCCTCCTGAAAAATATTGTCACACCGCAAATACTCCACATTTCCCGAGGTTATAGTATCATTTTTTGTCACATTTGTCAATTTAAATTCAATATTTTCGTGTTTTTTTTGAATTTTTCGTCTCCTTTTGTCTTAAAACATTACTTGGCGGCGGTATTCGGCGGGGGTGAAGCCTGTTATACGCTTGAATTCCGCGCTGAAATATGACACGTCCTTATACCCGCATTTCAGTGATATCTCCCTCACGGACATTTTGTTATAGCTGACCATGAGCTGCTTGGCGTGGTTTATTCTCAGTCGGATGAGGTATTGCAGCGGGGGCATATGGTAGGCGGACTTGAATATTCGGCATAGGTAGGAGACGGAGACGTTTATTTCCGCCGCGAGGTCTTCAAGGGAGATATCGTTTGTGAAGTTACGCTCCATGTATGCTGTCACCGGCTCGAGCTTTACTATTGACGGGACTTCGCGGTAGAATCCGTTCTTGTGCGCAGTCAGCTCGGTGAGTAGTGAATATAGCTGTTTTGACGCTTCGAAGTAGTTGAGCATACTGTTCTTTTTCAGGAGGGAGTATATCTGCCCGATTTCCGACCCGATTTTTGACGGCTTTATGTCGCGCAGTATGCAGAATCCGTCAGAGAACAGCGAATCGAACAAATCTCCCTTGTAGCACACCCAGTCAAGCACCCACGGAAACTGCTCTGTCGGCTGATAGCTGTGCGGCACTCCCGGGGAAAACAGGAACGCGTCATGTTCATTTATCTCGTAGTTCTCGCCGCCGCAGCTGAATATCCCGCTCCCGCTTAAACATATCGCAAGCTGATAATCCTCAAAGCCATCGGCACGTTCCACCAAATTATTCTGCTGAAACTGCACGCATATTTGTGTAATGTACAGCGGAAGCTGCTCTATCTGCGGGTTCAGTATCGGTATGATTATTTCGTTGTTCTGCATTTTTCTCCCGTCCTGTCAGTTCAATATTCTTATATTTGTATCTGATTATAATATTTACAAGACGCTTTGTCAAGTGCTATAATGTAGCCGTAAGCAATGTGAAGACAAGGGGGGACTTTTTGTGGAATCAGATATTTCCGGCACAGTCTTCAACATTCAAAAGTTCTGCACAGACGACGGTCCCGGCATACGCACTACTGTATTTCTCAAGGGATGTCACCTGAGATGTCAGTGGTGCCACAATCCCGAAGGACTGGATGTTCACCCGACGCTTGAATATAACGACCGTTTATGCGCTTTCTGCCACAGATGTGAGTCCGTATGTCCGATGGGATGTCATTCTTTCGAGGGCGACACGCATTACATCAACCGCTCAAAGTGCATACACTGCGGCAAATGTGTTCAGTCATGCGAATACGGTGCGGTAAAGCTCTGCGGAAAAACCATGTCGGCAGGAGAAGTCATGAAAATCGCGCTTGCGGACAAGGCTTTCTACGTCTCCTCGGGCGGCGGAATTACAATATCGGGCGGAGAACCGCTGTTGCAGTCGGATTTTGTGCTTGCTATACTGTCTCTCGCTAAAGAAAACGGCATTCACACCTGCATTGAGACGAGCGGCGCGGTTCAGTTCGACATTATAAAAAAGGTTCAGCCTTATGTGGACTTGTTCCTATTTGATATAAAGGAAACGGATGAGCAGAACCACATCAAATACACAGGCATATCAAACCGACTTCCGATGGAGAATATCCGCAAGCTCGACGACCTCGGTGCATCCGTTAAGATGAGATGTCCGATAATCCCGGGAGTGAACGATGTTTCGCGGCATTTTCTAAAGCTGAAAGAGCTGTACTCTTCCCTAAAGCACTGCGTCGGTATACAAATCATGCCTTATCATATGCTCGGCCAGGGAAAAGTCGGACGCTTCGGAGTTGAAGGAGCAAAAGAGTTTTCCGTTCCGACAAAAGAGCAAATCGAGGCATGGAACAACATGATAAAAATCTAAATTTATGAATAAAGGTGAATGATTATGATCAAAAGAGCACTCGGAAAATCAGGAATTGAAGCGTCTGCCATAGGTCTCGGCACATGGGCGATAGGCGGCGGAGAATGGTGGGGAGATTCGGACGACGAAAAGTCCATTGAAACCATACGCAAGGCTGTTGAGGCTGGTGTTACACTCATCGACACTGCTCCCTGCTACGGATTCGGCAAAAGTGAAACTGTAGTCGGAAAAGCGCTGAAAGGCATCCGCGACAAGGTAATACTTTCGACAAAATGCGGCTTATGGTGGAATGATGAGCGCGGTTCGTTCTTCTTCGCACAGGACGGACACAATGTAAACCGCTGCCTTGAACCCGACACCATAAAGCGCGAGGTTGAAATGAGCCTGAAGCGTCTTGACACGGACTATTTAGACGTTTATTTCACTCACTGGCAGTCCGTTCCGCCGTATGTTACTCCCATCAGCAAGACGATGGAGTGCCTTATGGACTTGAAGCGTCAGGGTATCATCAGATGCATAGGCGCGTCAAACGTTAAAAAGGAACACATTGACGAATATCTCAAATACGGCGAACTTGATGTTATCCAGGAAAAATACAGTATGCTCGACCGCGGTCTTGAAACCAGACTCATCGACAGCTGCTTAAAGAACAACCTCGCATTTATGGCATATTCCCCGCTTGAACAGGGTCTGCTCACCGGAAAAATCACAATGGAGAGCGTATTCGACGAAAAAGAAAAGCGCAGCTCTATTCCGTGGATGAAGCCGGTCAACCGTATCAAGGTTATAAATATGCTCGACAGCTGGAACGACCTCACGAAGAAATACAACTGCACGACCGCAAATCTCGTTGTTGCATGGAGCATGAATCAGCCCGGTATGTCTCACATCCTCTGCGGCGCAAGAAAGCCCGAGCATATTCTCGAAACTGCGGCTTCCGCGAATGTTGCTCTCACTGCGGAAGAACTAAAGAGAATGCGTGACGATGTTATAGCTCTCGGCGATCCGGAATGATTTTGAGGATTTAATGATATGAAAAACAGTCAAGAAATACTCGACAACGAACTGGAGCTTTCGGGACACGCTAGATTTTTAAAGAAATACGGTATGTACTCCGCGGCTCTGTATTACAAGAATCTGAACGAGCCTATCGAACGCCGTGCTGCCCGTGCCGTAAGATATGTTCTCAAAAACCTTCCGACTCCGAATTACTATGACGGACAGCAGCTCATGGTGAAGGTGCCGCACTGGCTTATGACGAGAACCCCCGAGGACGACGCGCAGGACTACGGTTTTATGATAAACACGGACGGAAACTGCTGGTTTGACGAGGGAAAGTTCAGACGTCTGTACGACAAATGCGAAAACTCCGTCGAGAGATACATTGTAGACTCCGTGATAAACAACTGCCGCGCGATGTATGTCGACCCGAGCAGATGCAGATACACACATGGAGGTCTGCACAACGTACCCGACATTGAATTCGTCCTTAAGAGAGGTATTTCCGCTTACCGAGAAGAGGTTTTAAAGAAGCTCGACGAGACGACAAAGCCTGAGACGCGTATGTTTGAAGAAGGAATGCTTGACGTTATCGAAGGCATTGAAACATACATGGGCCATTTTGCCGCTCATCTTGAAGAAATCGAAAAAACCTTCACAGGGGACAAAACAAAGCTGCGCAGACTTATTGAAGCCGTAAAGAAGGTTCCGCTTAAACCCGCCGAGTCTTTCTATGAAGCTTTTGTCGCGTGTGACGCCGCTATGTTCTTCACGGACAGCTTTGAAACCGGCAGAATCGACGACTATCTCTATCCCTATTACGCAAAGGATCTCGCCGAGGGAAAAACTTCTCCCGAAGAGGCTTATTCACTGATACGCGAAATGCTCGAGGACATAGACAAACGAATGGGGCATCCCGGCGCAACTCACGTAACGGTAGGAGGTAGCCATGCAGACGGCTCTCCCGCTTACAACGAGCTGACGGCGATAACGATTCGTGCAATAGGCGGACTTCGCAGCCCTAATGTTACACTTCGCGTTCGTCCAGATATGCCGCAGTATGTGTGGGACGCTTGTCTCTGCAACATCAGCAAGGGATTCGCTCAGCCGGCAATAGTTAATGAAGATATCTACCTCAGACGCTTGGTGAACGACTACAATGTTCCCTATGAGGACGCTGTCAACTTTGTTTTCGGCGGATGCTCCGAGCTTATGATACAGGGAAAAACCGCCTGCGACTCAACGTGGGTATGCTACAATATGCTTGATATTTTTGAGCATTCACTGTACAATCATTTTCTCTCGTGCGATACGTTTGACGAGTTCTACAAGCTGACAAAAGACGAATACAGAATAACGGTTCGCGATATGGCGGAGAACATCAACATTCGTCAGTTCGCGTGGGGTCTGCACTCACCCTGCATTCTGAAAACTCTTCTCGCGGGAGACTGCATACAGAACGCAAAGAGCTTCTCGAAGGGCGGAACACGATATAATTTCGACTCCACCAATATATATGCTTCAACCAACGCAATAAACTCACTTTACACCGTAAAACAGTATTACGAAGGAAAGCTCGGAGACTTCAGCAAGGAAGAGTTCTTGCAAAGCCTTATCTCCGACTTTAACGGACACGAGGACATACGCGCAAAATGCAAGAACGTTACCAAATTCGGAAACTATGACGAAGAGCTCAACTCTCTTGCAAACGACCTTATGACCTGCGTATTCGACGAGATAATGGCACAGCGCTGCTACCGCGGAAACGACAAACAGCCCGGAAGATTCATGCCCGCTCTGATTCTGTGGATAACATGGATAACCTGCGGCGAGCGTGTTGGAGCTACACCCGACGGAAGAAAGCTCGGACAGCCCACGGCAGACAGCTGCGGTCCTATGCAGGGTACGGACACCGAAGGTCCTACATCGGTAATGGGCGCAGCTCTCTCCCTGAATCAGGAAAAATGCGCCGGAACCTGTATCTTGAACCTGCGTCTCGATTCCGCCAACTTTAAGACAAAGGAAGGCACGGAAAAGGTACAAAAGCTGTTTGAGGCTTATTTCATGTAGGGCGGAAGTCAGCTTCAGGTGAATGTCGTTGACCCCGAAACTCTGATAGCGGCGATGGAAGATCCCGAAAACCACAAGGACGTCATTGTGCGTGTAGGCGGATTCTCCGATAACTTTGTTCTCCTTGACAAGAGGATTCAGACAGAGATTCTTAAGCGCACCGAACACAATGCGTAAGCAAACTATTCCCTCCTACGGTATTATTTAATAGGATGGAATTTTTTATATGGGTTGGATTTGTTTATGATTTAACTTATTGCACCTTGATTTTAGCACATTTTTGGGGTATAATGTTAGCATGAGTTTTGTGTTAGGAGAATATATTAATGAATAAACTGAATATATTATTCTGGGCGATACTAATGATAGGCGGCTACACTCTCGGCTCGGTCATGTTTTCAAAAGAAATACCGAAGCTGCTCGGGTACGGTGACATCACTGAAAAATCGAACGACAGAAATCCCGGCGCGTCCAATGTTTTCAAAAACTGCGGCGTTGTCTGCGGTATGGCTTGCCTGTTCTGCGATATGCTCAAAGGATTTCTTCCCATTTTTATAGCGAATATGTTCTTCGGGATTGACAACGTTCGTTTTGCCGTTGTCATGCTGATGCCGGTTCTCGGACACGCATTCCCTGCTCTCAACCACTGGAAAGGCGGAAAATGCATAGCGACGTCGTTCGGCGTTCTCATAGGCTGTATGCCTTCTTCATATGTCGGGTTCATTCTTGCGGGACTGTACATTTTCTTCTCGGTCATAGTGAAGATAAATCCGCACAGAATCCGTAGCATTGTTACGTTCCTGCTGTTTGCCGTCATTGCTCCGCCCGTGCTTCTCATATATCATCAGATCTATGTTGCGCTCGGATGCGTGTTTATCTCGGCTGTAGCAATACTCAAACACACAAAAATGTTTGTACCGGAGACAGACGCTGCAGTTCAGCCGGAAATAGCGGAAGCTCTTGAAGAAAACGAAAAACACACATAATTAAGGAATACAAATGCGAGACACGATAATCATTGCACCGAAAAAATCCGTTATCAAAGAAGAGCTGCCTTTTGTCCGCACTGTCATTTCAAGCTCCGATTTTGTGTCATCTTCTCTCGACCCCAATGTTAAGTTCATCATAAAGATTGACAAAGGCGTAAAACCTTCTTCCGAACAGCTGACTGCGCTTCGCGAAAATGCTTCAGACGACAGCATCACTGTGGGTATACATGAGAAAGCCGACTTTTTTGCGACTCCGAGACGGTTCATATATTCTTTTGCCGGAATCAAGGAATCCGATTCGGTCGGGGCTGTTATATTCCCCGCTTCTTTTGCCGAACTTACGAAAGATGCTTCGGCTTTTGACACTGTTCGGCTTTTAGCCTTAGCAAATGATGAAAAGCACAACGTCAAGCGCATTGTAATGTTAGGCTCGGACAAGAGAAAGTTTTCGCTGAACTCGCTGAGATATATTTTTTCGGTATTTCTTTCGTCGAAAATTTTAAAATATGTCTTTTCGTCCGGTGTTGCTTTTATCATAGACTATGTTCTCCTGCTCGCTTTGAACAAAGTCATTCCCGTGGCTTCACTTGAGATAGGTGCGTTTATAGCATGGTGCGTTTCGTCTTTTGTCAACTTCACGATAAACCGCAAGTTTGTGTTCACTTCTTCAGTATCGCTGAAAACCTCGCTTATCGAATACTATTCCCTCGCCGGAGTTGTATTTTTAATAAAAACCTACGTTTTCATTGAGCTGATGACGCGCGTGCTTTCAATCCCCCTCGCGATAGCAAAACCGTGCGCGGAGGTAATATTGTTCATAATTAACTACTTTATACAGAAAAAACTAATATTTGGCAAACGAAATAAAAAATCCGACCAGACGAAATCCGCCTGACCGGAATATTATTTAGTGATATTTTTTATAACACTCAACCAAGTTCTGTTTCTTCGTTCTGCTGATTCTCGTATGCTTCAGTTTCGCGTTCAGCAGCGGCACGTGCAAGTTCTTCTTCGTAAGCTTTGATTACCTCAGCTTCGAGCATACCTCTGAACTCTGCATTTATAGGATGTACGATGTCGCGATATGTTCCGTCGGGATTCTTGCGGCTGGGCATGACAATGAAGTTTTTATCGCGAACGCTGATAACTTTGATGTCGTGAAGCGCCAATTGATCGTCGAACGTAACGGAAACTATAGCCTTCATCGGTCCTTCTTCAAAAAGCTTTCTTACTTTGATATCTGTGATGACCATTGTTAAATCTCCTTATGATTAGTTTTCCTTGGCTGATTATCATTATATACCAACAATATGAAATTGATTCATGTTAATAAAAAATAATCTTTTAAGTAAATGTATCTTTTTTATAATTTTCCTGTCAAGTAAAAATCAAGCTGCCCACTCAGCTCTGCTTCTATTATCCGCTCAATTTTTTAAGTTTATACATTTTTTAGCATAATTATTTGTCGAAAGGTCTACTATATGGCATTACCTAACACACATCACGGTCCCAAAGAAATCGCTGAAATACTGAAAAATAAAAAGAAAATATTCTTTGACGGAATCGGCGGCGTCAGTATGAACTCCCTCGCACACATCAGCCACCTTCGAGGATACGAGGTTTCCGGCTACGACAGAACAGAATCCGCTATCACCGACAAGCTTGAAGCAATGGGTATCAAGGTGTACTATACCGCTTCTGCCGAACACGTGAAGGACTGCGCGGCTCTTGTTTACACTGTCGCTATTCCCGAAAGCAATCCTGAATATTCATACGCTCGCGACCACGGAATTCCGCTTATCTCACGCGCCGACTACCTCGGTTACATCATGACGGAATACAGCGAACGAATCGGAGTTTCCGGCACTCACGGAAAAAGCACCACGACGGGAATGCTCGCGAAAATTTTGTCATACGCGAAGAAAAATCCCACTGTATCCGGCGGCGCGGCTCTAAAGGAAACTGGAGAGGTTGACATTATCGGCGGACACGATTACTTTGTGTTTGAAGCTTGCGAATACATGGATTCTTTTCTTGATTTCAATCCTACGACAGCGATTATTTTAAATATCGAGCTTGACCACGTGGATTACTTCAAGTCGATGGAGCAAATGCGCTGCTCATACCTGAACTTTATCACTCTTCCCTCCTGTAAAAATGCCGTTATTAATCTCGACGACGAAAATTGCAGGCTTGTTGCGTCGGAGGCTGTGAAGCGCGGTATCAATGTGGTTTCGTTCTCGCGCACCGACAAATCCGCCGACTATTATTCTGAAAACGAGGACACATCGGACGGTTATCCCGAGTTTGACATAATGAGCAAGGGAGAAAAGCTCGCACACGTGAAGCTGAAAATCCCGGGAGCTCACTACATCTCGGACTCTCTTGCGGCTTTTGCGGCTTGCATTATTTCAGGAACATCTCCAGAGGATATTGCAGGCGGACTCAGCGAATACCGTGGAATCTGCCGTAGAATGGAAAATCTCGGAAAGACTAAAAACGAAGCGGAGCTGTATTCAGATTATGCTCACCACCCGACGGAAATTGCGGCTACTCTCTCTGCAGCTCGAAAAATCACAAAAGGCAGTTTAATTATCGTCTTCCAGTCACATACTTATTCAAGGACAGCTGAACTTTTCGACGGTTTTGTTTCGGCTTTTGCTGATTCGGGCGTAGACAAACTGATACTCTGTCCTATTTACGCGGCAAGGGAAACAAACACCTACGGAATCACCTCGGAAAAGTTAGCTGATGCGATATCTGAGAAGAACAAGAGCGTTGTCTGCGCGGATTCACTTGAAAAAGCTGCCGAAATTGCTGAAGCTGAAGGCAATGACGGCGACGTTATTGTTGTGATGGGTGCTGGAGATGTAATAAAAGTCGCTGAAATTTTGGATGGCAACGCGAAATGAGCTATAGCGAAAACTGAATAAACATAAACAGCCGCCTGTATCGGTTTAATCTCGTTTATTAGATTTACATTCTAACATTTGAGATATACCGAACAGACGGCTGATTTTTTATTTCTCAGAGAATTTTATGTAGCCTTTTGCTTCAAGTGATTTCGCGAATTTCCAGAATGCGATGCTTGCGTTTTCCTCGGTGGTATTGTAGTCGGCTGAAGCGGTCTTGATTATGTTTTCGATGCTGTCTCCCGCTTCAAGCATTTTCCAAAAATATGCCCCGGGCTTTGTGATACCTTCGATATACGGCACGCGTCCTCTCGCATCTCCTGCGGCTATAAGAAATTGCTCACCGCATATTGTGCTCAAAACCACATCTTTTTGCAGTATGTATTTCATTTTTCCTCCAAAAGTGTATCGTGACACAACTTTGCGGACTCTTTATCTCCGCGGTTCATCAGTTTCCAGACAGGTATTTTTGTCAGCAGTTTTTCTTCAAGCTCGCAGATTTTTCTGACGTCTTCCGCATTCTCTCGGCTGAACATGAACTGCAAAAACAGCATTCCCGCGGCTTCACTTGGGTTTAGTCTGCTGATTTTGTTTTCTTTACTTTGTTCAAGCAGAATTATTCCGCCGAGTGGAGCAGTTATCTTCTGCGAAAGGCACTCCTTACCTGCCCACGGAGACGGATGAAGAATTATTTCGTCACTGTAAAAGCTGAGGAAAGGTTTGTCGCCGTTTATCATTTGAATCTCTTCACCGAAAAGCGACTTCCACAGGACATACTGCGTGGTTTTTCCCGTTCCGCTGAGGGCAGTAAATATCCACGCCTTACCCTGCCAGAGAAACGCGACTCCGTGAAATCCGGCTCTGTCACAGTTTAGCATTTTATCTGCGATTTTGTTGTAAAGCTCCATGTACTCGATGTACTGATCCGATTCTTCCGCATATTCTTTACGTCTTTCGCGCACTTTTTGGATATCATCCATAGTTATGCTGATGCTGAAAACAGGCTCTTCGGAAGTAATGTACGGACTGAATGCCGGAAGATAGCCGTCGTTTTGAAGCTCGATGCCAATTGGAATATCCGCGATTTTAATTATGGTTTTCATATTAATAATGTAAAACGGAGGAATGTACCGCCATCCCCCCGTTTTTTGTTTTATCTGATTATATTGCCGAATCTGTCAATCAAAACCTTTGAACCGTCAGGCATGATGAACTCATGGAGCTCGTCGCCGATCACATCAAGTCCGCCGCCGCCTGAACCGGGGATTTCGATATTATCCTTCTGGCTGATTATATCATTTAGTTCAGCATTCATTAAATCATCCATAACTTGTCTCCTTTACCAGAATCTGTAGTGGCTCTTATAATTTGAATATGTTTCGGTTGTTCCGTAAACTGTTGTGCCGTCAAGAGTTACCCAGTATGGTGTTACTGTTATTTCGTCTCCGTCAGGGAATTCAATGAACATCAGCTTAGCGCGAGCTGCTACTCCTCTTCCGAAGAGCTGACGCGCACTGTACAGACCAAGGCGTGAAGAATACTCGTCGACAGTATAAGCTTCGTCATTGATAATGAATCCTGTTTCGACGTAGTCTTCACTGTCGATTGCTGTTACAAGGTATTCGTCTCCGCGCAGTCTGGGAGAAACACGCTCTACCTGGAGGTAAGAATCACTGACATATTTTGCGTAAACCGTAATATCCTCTTCGACATATGTGAAATCAGCCGCAGAAGTATATCTTGAATCGGTAAACCAACCTGCAAAGAGCATACCGTCAACACCCATATACTCGATTTCACCCGTAACATCGCCGGGCTTGCATTCAACCTCGTAGGTATCGTAGTAGTCGTACACTGTTATTGTGATCGTGTCGTCCGCAGGTTCTTCGGGGTCTATTGGATCTATGGGATCTACAGGATCTACAGGATCTACAGGGTCTACGGGATCTACGGGGTCTACGGGGTCTACAGGGTCTACGGGGTCTACAACAGCTTCAAGATCATCGGAAAGCATGTATTCTGCACAGAATGCCATCGTTTCAGTTGTCGCCTCTGATACACTTGATACTGTTGAGCCTACTGTTTTATTTTCAACACCGACTTTGTCATTACCAATACCAAGATATTTGCAAGTTCTGGTTTCGGTACCGGTAACTTTAATTCCGTCAAGTGTTATCCAGTATGGCTGGAATGTAACAGTGTTGCCGGTTTCAGCCAAGAAATCCGCAAATTGTTCAGAGTTCATCTTGTAAATTCCGATGTATCCGGTATCTCTGTCTGATTCAGCTACGGGAGTTGAACTTGCAGCAATACGTCCTTCGCTTACATAAAGCTGCTCGTAAAGCTCGGATGACTTCATTGCATTGATAACGCCGTACGTTGTCGGAGTGTCATTAAGAGCTTCGTCGTTTGTTTCATCAAGTGTAGACGTGTAATCCACTCCGTCCATTGTAAATCCAAGTTCTCCATACTCGTTTCTGTCGATCGTAGTAAGGAAGAACAGTTTTATAACATCTTTACGTCCGTCACCCGGTATATGTCGCCATACTCTATATGTACGAGGAACAAGATAACGCTCCGGCACTTCCCAGATGTAGTAGGTGCTGCCTTTTAAAGGGGTGAAGGACATTGCGTTTTCACCTTCGGCAAAAGTCTGAACCTTATCTGCCTCGCAGCTGCTATCACTGAAAGCTCCGCCATAGAGGTAGCCGGATGGTACCGCTCCTGTAAGGCTGTAGGTCATGCCTTGTGACTTAATTCTAACTGTCTCTGATGAAGAAGTGTCAATAACATTCTCGCTCTCGTGCTTAACATGAACTACATTGAAGCAAGGATCATAGTAGAATATTATCTCGTTAGTACCTGTTCCGAGAACTATTCTCTTTTCGGTAGGCTGGCTTTCAGCAGGCAGATATCCTTCAAATGACTTCTGCTCGCCGCTTACTTGAGTTCCGAAACGACCTTCATCTTCAATCGTTTCAATAACTTCGTTAGTAACACTGTCAACGTGTTTGATAACATATTTGCAGTTTATGCGGTCGTAGTACAGGTTAAGTTCCAGTCCGCTTGATGTTACTGTGCCGGATGCCTGTGCAGGGTGATCTGCAAGCGGATTTTGAGGATTTGCGTTATATTCATATCCTGTGATATTTGTAAGAGGAGACTTTGTATATGTACTGTCGATTCTTGCTACATCAGTCTCAGTTACATATAAAGTATAACTACTGCCGTCAACTGTCTGGATATAATGGTTAATAATTACAGACGCATTGATTTCGTCTTTTACATACCAGAATGTGATAACGTTTTCCTCTTCATCAGCTGAAAGAATAAGTCTGATGACAGGCTGAAGAGGTCTGTATCCTGAAATAGGTACAAACTTTTCATCAATAACATTCTGAGTGGTTTCAACAGTTATTTCTTCATGAAGCACTTTTTCTGTACCGACTTCAAGATATCTTACGGTATAGTTTACCTTTTGTTTTGCTACATAGTAGAAAGTGTACTCGTTACCGCCATTGATATCCATCGTTACGGAATGGCTGGCTGTTTCGGGGTAGTAGCCTGTCTTGTAGCCTTCGTTTAACTCGTCACCGAATTTTGCTTCAAATGTCTTTGTTGTTCCGGCAAGTGCGCTTCCGTGAGTTTCAGCCGCTATTACAGTGCCGTCTTCAAGCTTGTAGTAGATTGTGTATTCTACAAGTGTATTGGAGCTCCACTTGGCGTAGAGGTCGAGATCCTTTGTTACGGCTATCGAGAAGTCGTATGCTTTTTCAACGCCGTTTTCTTCATAGAACCAACCTACAAAGACGTAGTTTCCGTTTTCGAGGTCAGCGGGTTCTTCTACTGTAGTACGGTGAGGGACGTTTTCCCATGTTTTTATAGGAGTGCCTGTTGCAACTTCATCCTTGGTGAGGAATGTTCTTACGGTGTGGGTGATAGGCGTCCATTTGGCATAGAGAACAACCGTTGCCGCCGGCATTTTTGCTGTCCAATCAACTGCATGTGTACATCCGGGGTCAGCATACCATCCGCCGAAGGAGTATGCGCCTGCTTCAAGTGTAGCGGGATATGCAGGAACATAGTTATTCTTGTAGTTTACAGATTCGGAAAGCACCTGTTCAAAAGGAAGCTTTTCAGAAACCTGTGTGCCATATTGATCGTCGAAGACAAGGTCAAAGCTCTTGCGGGTATAGTAGAACTTTGCGCCGTTGTAATTGTCTCCATTCTTAGCACTGATACTTTTATTACATTCAAAGCCTTCAAGCTCGTAGCGTTCTTCATCAGTAACACTAAGTCCGCCGCCCCAAAAATCTTCATCGTATTTAGCAGTATCTTTATGGTGCTCTTTGTATGTTTTACCGCTTACAGTTGTTCCACTTTCACCGGGCAATGCTTCAACATAGTATGTAGCAGTTGCAGTGTAAGAACCTGTTTGCTGTCCATAAAAGTTCTTACCACCAAGCGGCATAACAGAAAGATATGATTGCGCAGTTGAGTCAGAACTGCTTTTACTTACATACCAACCATTTCCGGGCCACTTGTCACCGATAAACGCGCCGTATTTTGCGGTAATAGTTTTTGTAACTTGCCAACTGCCACCAAATAAACCGCTACTTTTATATTCATAGAAATTTACTTCATAAACATTACGCTTGTAATATACATTAACTACTGTACTGCCGTCACCATTGACAGTAACATTAGTACCAGCATGATCATAATCATATGTAAATCCGGCGTAAGTCTTATCGTTCGAGCCGCTGACGGTATCGCCTGTGTTAGCAGTTCTTGTCTTCTGTTCAACAAAGCTGTAGTCGTTGTCATTAGCGTTTTCCTGCCAATACTGAACTACATACGTAGCCTGTCCTGCATTCCACTGCGCTGTCAGCGTTGTATTCTCTGCAGGCATAGTTTTAGGAGCTGTGGGATTCCAGCCGCCGAAAGTATAGCCTGGTTTCTCGGGGGTGGCTATTTCGATGGGTGCTCCGTAGCGTGCGTATACAGGCTCTGCTCCGTAACCGCCGTCGAGGTCAAGGCTGAGCATGTAGTAGTTTCTGTCGTAGTAGATATCTACAACTGTACTTCCGTCTGCCGCTATCGTTGTTGCAGTATCGTAAAGCAGTGCCGTGAAGCCATCGTATTTTTTCGCGAGACCAGCGCCGACTTCGCTTTCGGTATAGCCCTGCTTGGTTTCGGTTTCAAATAATGTATACTTATCATCCGCGATGTTCTGCTGATAATGATTTACTGTGAAATTCACCTTGGCAGGAGAATAAGTTACAGTTTCGGTAATATCCCTTTCAACAGAGGCTAAATTAAATTCGACTTCTGCTTTGTCAGGTGCATATCCTTGAACCTCAGGACTTGTGACCGTTTGCTTGAAGCTTGAGCCACTTGCTACTGTCGCTGTATACTGCGGTGCTGCATGATTTCCGTTTACATAAACATAATTAATGATAATGCTGCATGTTTCGGCAGCACTTGTCGGCAGCGCGAACATTGGTACTATCATGAGTACTACCAGCATAAGTGATAATACTCGCTTAAAATTAGACATACTGTTTCCTCCTCTTCATAATGTCCTTTACGGATGCTCTGCCCTGTGACCTGAAGCTTCTCGACCAAAGCAAATGAATAATATTATGTCTGTCAAAGTGCGCGGACATCCGTTTTTTCCAATACATGGAACTTAACCGTGCAGAACAGATAATCTCACTCCCTTCTGCGGTGCAGCGTAAAATGCAATACATTGCCAACCTATATGTTCTCACGGACATGGGTATTTGTATTAGTAACTTTATTATACTATACTTTTTGCATTTTTGCAATAGTTTATTCTAAAATCGCACATATTTTTTCGACATTTTACATGATTGTAATTAGTTTACTGTAAGCACTTATTTACTATAAACATTTGTTGTTTTTTCACCGTGCAGATGTTTTTTGTTAAATGCAGTATTTTTTATTTTACCGCAGCATATTCTTTACCACACCTTAAATACAGGAAAGGATCAGCTATGAAAAAAATAACAGCTATTATTATTTCTTTTGCCGCCATGGCACTGCTTTGTACATCTGTCGCGGCTTACAGCGGTGGTATGCTTTCTCCCGCGATGAGGATACTGTCAGAGGACGAAACGATGATAAAGTCTGCTCTTGTCAGCGGAGACATAACTTTCAGCGAAAACGATTTTATTCGTGCGGTTGGCGGAGAGGTCAACTACATTACAATTACCGCGCTCCCGCCTGCCTCCGACGGAACATTATACTTCGGCTCGACACCGGCTGTGCTGAACCAGATGATAAGCTCCTCTTCACTTGACAAGCTGAAGTTTACTCCTGACGCAGGAACTACAGAATCCTCTTTCAGGTTTAAAACCGGTGGGGAATACAGTATGGTATGCAAGCTGTGCTATACGGATTCCGTAAACCTCGCTCCCGTCGCCGCTGTTTCCGAGGATGCTGTTTCCGCGGATACTGTTTCCGTTTGGACTCAGACCGACGTCTCGACCTTCGGCAGACTGACCGGCAGTGACCCGGACGGAGACGAGATAAAGTTTGAAATTGTCTCATATCCCGAAAAAGGAATTTTGAAGCTCACAAACGATGCGACCGGGGATTACACCTACACTCCCTGCGACGGAATGACGGGAAAGGACACGTTCAGCTACACGGTACGCGACTGCTACGGCAACTATTCTGATGAAACCGAGGTATCCGTGAAAATTGACAAACGCGAGTGCGAGCTTGTCTTTGCCGACATGGACGATCACTGGGCATACAACGCCGCTATCGTTATGGCAGCCGACGATGCTATGGATGTTCGCTCGGCAGGCGGAAAGCTGTATTTTGACCCCGACGAAACGATATCGCGCGAGGAATTTATCGTCACCGTAATGAAGGCTCTCGGAACGGGAAAGGTAGCAGAACGAGAAACGAACTTCGCCGACAACGACATGATATCCTCCGAATCACGTGGATACATTGCGCGCGCCGCTGAACTGGGGCTTGTCAAAGGCTCATATGAAAACGACGCATACTACTTCAAGCCGAACGATTCCATAACGAGAGCAGAAGCCGCCGTTGTGCTCAACTCAATCATAGGAGCGGAAGAACCCGACGTTATCCCCGTTTTCGCGGACGTCAGCTCTGTTCCGGCATGGGCTCAGGGTGCAATGTACGCGCTGTCGGATATCGGAGTGTTCAAGGGAGACGGAGACGGCAATATTTCCCCGAACGAAGTGCTCAGCCGCGGAGAAACCGCACAGATACTTCTCACAGTGAAAAGATTGAACAAATAATTTGCCTGGGGGTGAATAATACGCTTTTTCATGCGGCATAATATCACCGTACCCTAGTAATACAAAGTTAATTTACAGGAGAAACAGTGATGGATAACAATCAGAACAGAAACGAAAACAAACAGCAGAACCAGAATCAGAGCAAAAACAAGCAGCAGAACCGGAACAAAAATCAGAATAAAAACCAGAACCAGAACAAGCAGCAGAACCAGAACGAAAACAAGTCCCAGAGACAGCAGGAAGAATAAGAATTACAGAAATCTGAGGGTAATATCGGAAGCCGTGGAGCAAAATCTGCGGCTTTTTTATATATGAAAAACAACAAAAAATATTATTAGTTTTACTAATTACTTTGTTTCACGGATGTTTATATTTGAGGTGATGTTAATGTTGTGAATATACCGAAAAAACGATAATAGTGTAAATATATGTGAATTTGCAAGCCTAACACAACAATTTTGCGACTATTTATGTGGATAGTCTTGACAAAGGATGAATTGTATATTACAATATATCTTAGCTCAAATATATCTCAATTGCGAGGAAAAAATGGAAAAAAAGAACATACATATTATTTCTCACACTCACTGGGACAGAGAATGGTATATGCCCTTTGAGGCTCACCGTTACAAGCTCGTTGAGTTCTTCGACAGACTTCTTCACACGCTTGACACCGACCCCACATTCAAGAGCTTCCATCTTGACGGTCAGGCTATCGTTATCGAAGACTATCTTGAGATACGCCCCGAAATGCGCGAGAAAATCGTAAAATATGTTGCGGACGGAAGACTTGTTATAGGTCCCTGGTACATTCTCCAGGACGAATATCTCATCGACGGCGAGTCAAACGTCAGAAACATGATTGTCGGAAGAAAAATCTGCTCTAAGTACGGCAAGTATTCCGACACAGGATATTTCCCCGACGCTTTCGGCAACATAGGACAGGCTCCTCAGATACTCCGCGGATTCGGCATTGACACAGTAGCGTTCGGCAGAGGCACATCCGAGAGAAAGGGCGACAGGCTCGACACCGGCGAAGAAAACTACGGCAAGCACGTTTCCGAGGTTATCTGGCGTTCTCCCGACGGTTCGGAAGTTCTCGGCACTACCTTCCTCCGTTGGTACAACAATGCGAACGAAATCCCCTCCGAGCCTGACGAAGCCGCTAAGAGAATTGAAGCGATTCGCGATTCCGTGGCTTCATGCTCCGTTTGCGACGACCTGCTCTTCCTCAACGGCTGCGACCATCAGCCCGTACAGACAGACATAGGTCAGATTGCGGAAAAGGTTGACGAGATGATTCCCGACCACGTAATGCACAGCACCTACCACGATTACTTTGAAGCTATCCGCCCGTACAAGGACAAGTTCGGTATTTTCGTAGGCGAGCTTGACGGCGAATACGGCTCCGGCTGGGACACTCTCGCAAACACCGCTTCCGCGAGAATCTATCTCAAGCAGCTCAACACAAGATGCGAAAGCCTTCTCGAAAAGACAGTAGAGCCTCTCAACGTTTACTCTTCCCTTTTCGCAAGCGATGAGATACGCCGCGACTATTCACTCTTCCTCTGGAAAACTCTTCTCCAGAATCATCCTCACGACTCCATCTGCGGCTGCTCGGTCGACGATGTTCACTCCGAAATGGTCACAAGATTCAAAAAGGTTCTTGCCGCAGGAAAATCCGTTGCCGCAGACGAGCTTGACAAGTTCATGAGCGTAGTCGACACCGCTTCCGTAGGTACGGACAAGGTTATCACCGTATTCAACTCCAACGGATTTGTCTCGAGCGAAGCTGTTGTAGTTAACGTAGACTTCCCCGAAAACACCGATGTTACGCCAGATATGCTTGCGGTTTACGACGGCGACAAGGCTCTCCCGATAGATGTAGAAGACCTCGGCGTTGTATTCGACTACATTCTCCCGAAGGACAAGTTCCGTATTCCGTTCAACACAAGACGTTTCCGTGTGACATTCAATGCAGCAGGCGTTCCCGCACTCGGATACAAGTCGTTCGCAGTCAAGACCGACGGTGCAAAGGCTGAGAGCGGCATAAACGTTTACAAGCGCGGAATGTCCAACGACAGAGTAAGAGTTAAGTTCCAGAACGACGGCTCGCTCACTGTTATCGACAGAAAGAACGGCGAAGAAGTCACGACCGGCATTATGGTTGACACAGGGGACGTAGGAGACGAATACATCTATCGCCAGTCTCCCGACGGAGTTACAGTATCCACCGAAGGAACACGCGCTAAGATTGAGCTTGTCCACTCCTCCGCCGCTTCCGCTACCTTCAAAGTAACGCACAACATGACTATTCCCTCCGGCGTTGACAGAAAAGAAGGAAAGCGCACGGGCAGCTGTGAAATGGTTATAGAAAACTACTTCACACTCCGCTGCGGTGCTGACAGACTTGACGTTAAGACCGTTATCCACAACAATGCAGAAAATCACCGTGTAGTAATGCTCACAAAGAACGACATAAAGACGGACGTTGTTCTCGCGGAAGGACAGTTTGACATTGTTGAAAGACCCATCAAGCCGTGGGAAGGTTGGAGAAACCCGACAAAGCCCGGTAAAATGACTACATTCTTCGGACTTGAAGACGACAGGCGCGGTATTCTCATTGCAGGACGCGGACTCTGCGAATACGAAGTGCTTCACGACGGCTCGAACACAATGTCCCTCACTCTCCACAGAGGCGTTGATCAGCTCGGAGACTGGGGATACTTCCCGACACCTGACGCTCAGTGCAAAGGCACGCTTACCGTAGAGTATTCGTTCATTCCGTTTGTCTCAAAGAAGTCAGACCGCGAAAGAGCTATCAACGAAGCTTACTCATTTGCGGCTTACGAACCCACTGCAATCTGCGCTCCCGCTCATGAAGGCACAAAAGCTGCTACCGACTCCATACTCGGCGTTTCAGGAAGCGGATTCGTTGTAAGCGCGGTCAAGATGGGCGAAAACAGCGACAATGTTATTCTTCGTGTGTACAACCCCAACACATACGACACAAAGATGAAGATAGACATCAGAGGAAAGTTCAAATCCGTCTACAACGTCAACCTTGCCGAAGAAAGACAGTCAAAGATTATTGTCAGAAACGGTGTTTGCAACCTCTCCGTACCGCACAAAAAGATAATCACTCTCGAGCTTGTTCCCGACAAAAAGTAATTTTTATAAATGAAAAAACAGCCTGTAGAATCGCGAACATTCCACTAAAAGTACTGAAATGGTGGAAGTTCGAAACGATTTTGCAGGTTGTTTTTTATGTAAAATTAATTATCAAACGATATCTCCGCGCTCTCAAAGGCGTCGTTGCCCTCTTTTACCTCCGGTTTCGTCCATTCGGATTCCGAGAAGCGGCAGAATGTTTTCTCAAACGACGGGCATTCGGTAAACGCGTACTCACCCACCGCCGTTATCGGAGATTTGAGCGTGATATGCTTAAGGCTTGTGCAGTAGCTGAACTGGTAGCTTCCGATTTCGGTGATGCCTTTACCGAGGACTACGCTTTGAAGCGCGGTGCAGTTGTTGAAGGCTCTCAGTCCGAGTGAGGTTACTGTATCGGGTATTTCAAGAGTTTCAAGCGCATAGCAGTTGATGAAAGCTCTCGGACCTATCTCGCGGACGTTTTTGCCGAAGTTTATCGTGTGCAGTATTTCGCAGTTGTAGAAGGTCTGCTCGCCGAGAACCTCAACGCAGTCGGATATCGTGACAACCGTCATTTCCTTGCAGTTGAGGAAAAAGTTTCTCTCAAGCTCACGGACGATGATTCCGTCTACCACATCGGGAACGACAAAATTATTCCAGCTTCCGGTGTATTTGTCTTTTTTGAAGGAAAGAACGCCGTCTTCGCTGATGGAATACCAAGGTTCGCTCGCGGAGGTAGTCATATAAACGTCGTCGATCCCCGTTATGTACTGCGCTTTTTTATATGTAGCGTCGTAAAGTCTGTCTTTTGAGTCGCGGAACTGTCCGAGGGCGGAAAACTCACTTATGGCTTTGTCGTATTCTCCCGCTTCAAGGGCTTTTTCCGCTCCCGAATATTTTGCGGACGGCACGAACAGCTTAAAGGTGAGGACAATTATGACCGCTACAAGGACTATTCCGGAGAGGATGAGTATCGCCTTTGCTTTGTCAGATATTCCCTCGCGGCGCTGTCTTATCTCACGCTCAATCTGCTTTTCGCTCTTTTTGTCGTCGATTTCCTTGTGCGCGGCGAGATAATCCGGGTTCAGATGCTCTCTCAGCCAGCTGCGCTCAACATGGCACGCACCGCACTTTTCGCTCTCCGCAAGGTTTATCTGACCGCAGGTGCATCTCCAACAGCCGTCCTGCTCATCGGGTTTGTATTTCGCGTCAGTTACTCCCGCACATTCGCGTTTTATCTGCTCATACAGCGGGTCTGTCTGCCAATATATCTCCTGCGGCGCGAGCTTCTCTCCTGCTGAGCCATCGGTATTCTCCCATGTGCGCTCATCCTTGCCGGAGAGATATTTTACCTTTGTAATTTTCGATACGGCATACACAGTTTCAGCACCGGACTCGGGAAGTTCTGTCTCCGCGCTTTCGGGAGAAGTGAGGTCATGAGCCACAAACTTACCTAGCGATTCTCTTCTGCCTGAAAAAAGCTCCGTTTCGACGGAAAACTCAGTCACGCGATAATCTCCGCACGGGCAGGTTATTATCTTCATGACGGGGGCAGAGCTTTCGCTGTTTTTCTTTATTATTATCTCTTTTATCTGAAGCGGACAGCCTTTTATCCATTCGTCAAATTTTCTGTCGCTTATTATTCGCGGGTATTTTTGTTCGTCCATTTGCATTACTCCGTTTAATTAATACAATAATAATACCACGGAGAACGGTATGATTCAAGAGAAAATTATGAATTATATCATAAAGTAATTCACGCGAATTTTGCAAGGGTATTCACGGCGTCGGTTCGGCATATATTGTCGCAGTACTCCTGTATGTAGTAAAACGTGCGCGATGGCTTTAGCTTTCCGAGGTTTTCTCCGGCAATATGCGTTTCGGCTTCGAGTACGAGGTAGTATTCTCTCTTATCTCGGTCGACATAAACCGTGCTTGAACCGTGATATTTCATTTGCGACAAGTCTCGGCAGCATGAGAGGAGGTGTTCCATATTATCGAATGAATATATAAATACCTTTCCACGCTCCCCGTATATATATTTTCTGTACTCTGTAAGCACATGATTTTCTCCTGTTAGAGTATTTTTATATTTTTCACGCTCGCTCAGCTTAGTGACGAACATCTCACAGCCGCCTTCACGGGACGGGTACATTTGGATGAATATCCTTCCCTTCATCTCACGGCATCCGCATTTATTTCTGACGTCGTCCATTATCTCGCTCAGAATTTCCTTTGTACTCCCGCTGTAGAGAGACATTTCTTCGCTTGTCAGCGTGAGCTTGATTTTTGATTCGCTGATAACTATAAGTTCCATTAATTAAGCCACAGATTCTTGCAGTCTCTTGTTTTAAAGAACCGCTATGGCTGCTCCTTTCCGCGTTTTCCGGCACTCCTGTACAATAACATTATAATACCGAATCGCCGAAAATGTAACCCCTAAAATTATGGAAATTATTTTGTCACAAAATATACACAGCTGTTTTACCACTCGCATAGTTAAATTTTAGCCCTAAATCCTTGACCTTTTATGCAAAATGTGGTACAATACAGTTTGAATTAAAAAACTGAAAGGACATTGATTATGAAAAAAATCGCATTGGTACTTGCTCTCATCATGGTTTTTGCCTCTGTGCTCACTGCCTGCGGCGAAAAGGAAAGCGGTGGTATCAGCATCAATAAGGACGCTCAGACCACATCGGACACTCAGATTGTTTCAGGATTGAGCGGCGAAAGCTACACTCTCTCAAACAACATCACAAAGGTAGTTTCTCTCTCCCCCGCGGCTTCCATGATTATCGACAGTCTCGGCGGCTCCTCAAAACTCACGGCTGTTGACAAAACTTCCGCGGACTACGTTTCCGTTTCTTCCACAGTTGACGTTTCCGGCGCCGCTGGACTTTCCCCCGAAGTTATCTTTGTTGACGAAGCTGACAAGGCTGCTGTAGGAACAACCGACATTCCCGTATTCGTTATTCCTCAGGCTCAGTCCGTTGCTGACATCAACAATCTCATCCGTCTCTGCGCCAAGGTTATCGGTGTAAACGCTGACGACGCTGTTTCCAAGGTTACAAACGTAATGAACGTTGCTCAGATGAACTCTTCCTCCTACTCCACAAGATACAAGGCGTATATTGACCTCGGCGGCGAAACTGTAGGTTCAGGCACATTTATCACAGAGCTTCTTCACGCGTCCGGTCTTGAAAACGTATGCACAGGAGACGGCTTCTGCACAATGACTGACGACGAAATCATTGCGGCAAACCCCGAATTCATCTTCACCTGCGGCGATGTTAACGATTATCTGAACAACTCCGCATTTGCAGATGTAGCTGCTGTTGCAAACAATCACGTATACTCCCTCGACAAGAAGGACATCCGCTACGGTTCAAGCAACATCACAAACGCTGTTTCCATTATGAACGAAGCCGTTTCTTCCATCAGAGGAGACGAATAACGTAGTCGGGATTACGTTATGGCTATAGGGTGGCGATATCAACCGACTACTCGAGAATCTCTTGCGAGATTCTCCGATAGTATGGCTTCATGGCTGTAGGGTGAACGTCAACCACCACCTCCCCGAGAATCTTTGGCAAGATTCTCCGTTAGTATGGCTTCATGGCTGTAGGGTGACGTTAACCACCACCTCCCCGAGAATCTTTGACAAGATTCTCCACTTGTTTGGCTTGAAATGGCTAATCGGTATTTCGCTATGGCTTTAAGGTAAATCCACACATACTCAACGCAAAAGTAAAGGACCTGTTCTTATTGAGCAGATCCTTTTTCTTTTATTCTTTTTCGCGCTCGAAGTAGTATTTTTTGTTATGGGCGCATATGCTTTGGACTATTCCTATGAAGAGGTACATTGATATTATCGAGGATGAACCGTAGGAGAAGAACGGGAGTGTGATTCCGACTACGGGGAGCATTCCGAGGCACATACCGATGTTCTCCGCCGACTGTGCTATGAGCATTCCCGCTATTCCTACGCAGATATACGAGGCGTATGTTTTTCTTGTGCCTTTCGCTATCCACAGGATTCGGAGAACGAGTGTGATTATCAGGACGATATACAGGAATGTTCCGATGAATCCGAACTTCTCCGCAAGAACCGCGAACAGGCAGTCCGACTGACCCTCCGGAAGCGAATAATACTTACTGCCGCCGGAAAAGCCTGCCCCTCTGAACCCTCCTGCGATGATACAGGTGCGGCTTCTTATCTGCTGGAGTCCTTTATCGAGCGGGTCAAGATCGGGGTTAAAGCCGACGAGAATACGTCTCTGCTGCTTTTCCGAAAGGTGCTGCCACAGTAAAGGTGACGCCATAACGACTGCTGCTCCCGCTCCGAGAAAGTACCACAGCGACATACCAGAGGCGAAAATCATGAACGCGGCAATGACGACGTATACAAGCGCCATACCGAAGTCCGTTATTGCGACAAGACCTATAATCAGTCCTGCGTGGAGTGCGAGCTGCAAAACGGACGAGGGCTTATTTATCTTATCCTTGAGGTAGGCGAGGTGGAGGGCAAAGCAGATCATGAACGTTATCTTGACAAACTCCGACGGCTGCCACGACAGGTTGAAGAACGGCAAGGGGAGCCAGTTTTTGTTGCCCATGTTTCCCTTTCCGAATATTTTTACTATGACCATCAGCACGACAGACAGTGCGAAGAATACGTATTTCAGCTTTGTTATCAGCGCGTCGTAGTCGATGAAGGTTATGACGACCATTCCGACAAAGCCTATGAGAGACGCGAGAGCCTGAACCTTGACGTACCATGTTCCGTAAGCGTCGGACGAAGCAAGCAGCGTTACAATGCTCATCAGATTCATCCCGAGAACGCAAAAGAGAACGACCGGATCAATTCTCTTAAGCTTTTCGTTGTTAGTAATTGAGAATTCTTTCAAGTCATCCCCTCTTTATATTATTTGATTTGGATTAATATGCTATTCCCCAGTAAACCATGTGCTTAGCGGGCTTTCCGCAGCATACGCAGGTATCGGAGAGGTGTTCCTGATCGAACGGAATGCATCTTGAACCTACGCCGGTAAGCTCCTTGACCTTATCTTCGCACGCTTCGTCGCCGCACCACATAGCCTTGACAAGACCGTCGCCGTGTGTGAGAGCTTCCTTTATTTCATCAATGGATGTGCAGGAATATGTTCTTCTTTCGCGGTTTTCGAGAGCCTTCTTATACATACCGTCGTGAATATCCTTCATCATCGTTTCAAGAACTTCTTCGATGTTTTCGAGCTTTACGACGGTCTTTTCCATATTATAGCGAGTTACGATTACGCATTCGCCGTTTTCGATATCTCTCGGACCCATTTCGATTCTTACCGGAACTCCGCGCATTTCGTATTCGGCGAACTTCCATCCGGGGCTGTTGTCGCTGTCGTCGAGCTTGGTTCTGAATTTATCCTTGAGTCTGTTATAGAGGGCGGTATTTTCTTCAAGAACTCCCTCCTTATGCATAGCGACGGGAATGATGACAACCTGGATGGGAGCTACAGCCGGAGGAAGAACAAGTCCGTTGTCGTCGCCATGGGTCATGATGATTCCGCCTATCATACGGGTTGTGCATCCCCAAGAAGTCTGGTGAGGATATCTCAGCTTGTTATCCTTGTCGGTGTACTGGATATCGAATGCTTTTGCGAATCCGTCTCCAAAGTAGTGCGAGGTTGCAGCCTGAAGAGCCTTGCCGTCATGCATCATTGCTTCAATGCAGTAGGTATCTTCCGCGCCCGCGAATTTATCGGAAGGAGTTTTTGCACCTTTGATAACCGGAATAGCGAGGTCGTTTGTATGGAAGTCCGCATAAACGTTGAGCATTTTAATTGTGAATTCTCTTGCTTCTTCCGCGGTGGCGTGCATTGTATGACCTTCCTGCCATAGGAATTCACGTGTACGAAGGAAAGGACGTGTTGTTTTTTCCCATCTTACAACGGAGCACCACTGGTTATAGAGCTTCGGGAGGTCGCGGTACGACTTGATAATATTGGAGAAATGCTCACAGAAAAGAGTTTCGGAAGTAGGACGAACGCAGAGCTTTTCCGTAAGAGGTTCGCTTCCGCCGAGTGTTACCCATGCAACTTCTGGAGCAAAGCCTTCGACATGGTCTTTTTCCTTCTGGAGAAGAGATTCGGGAATGAAGAGAGGCATATAAACGTTCTCTACGCCGTTTTCCTTGAACTTTGCGTCAAGAATCTTCTGAATGTTTTCCCAGATAGCGTAGCCGTAGGGACGGATTACCATGCATCCCTTTACGCTGGAATAGTCTACAAGGTCTGCTTTCTTACAGATATCCGTGTACCATTTGGCAAAGTCTTCATTCATCGAAGTAATGTCACGGACAAGTTTCTTATCGTTTTTCATGAAAGAGATTATCCTTTCTGTATTCTTTATCAGTTTTGATCTACTTTAACAAGTCTTGCGTATGTTGCCATGAGCTTTTTGGTTCCGACTTTCTCAAAAGCTATCTCATAAAGCGTATCTCCGCCCATCGGTTTGCTTGAAAGAACGGTTCCTATGCCGAATGTAATATGCTTTACCGTATCTCCCGCTGCGAATATTGTCTGATTCTTTGCTGACGCGGGTTTAAGTGAGGTAAGCGCAGGGGACGGTTTTGAAGTTTCGTTGAGGAAGTGGTTGACGGGCTTCTGTTTTGCAGGACGCTGTCTGAGCTGTCTGAGTTCTGCGTCTCCGGGAGTTTCGTCTATTCTCTCAGTAAGCTCCGCGGGAATCTCGGCGGCAAAACGTGAAAGCTGATTGGAGCTTGTTCTTCCGCTGAGCATTCTGTCTCTTACGTGGGTAATGTAGAGCTGTTTCTTTGCTCTTGTTATAGCGACATATGCGAGACGGCGTTCTTCTTCGATTTCTTCCGGCACAAGAAGCGTCTGGAAGCTCGGGAATATGTTTTCTTCCATACCCGGCAGGAACACTATCGGGAATTCAAGCCCCTTCGCCGAGTGTATCGTCATAAGCACGACCGCGTCTGCGTTTTCATCGTATTTATCGACATCGGAGACAAGCGCGACATCCTCAAGGAATTCTACAAGAGACGGCGTTTCCGTTCCTTCCTCGTAGATACGGGCGGCTGAAACAAGCTCTCCGACATTGTTCATGCGGTTGTCACGTTCGGTGAGGTCGGTCATTTCGCTGAGCATTTTGTTATATCCCGACTCTTCCGCAACAAGCTCAATAAGCTCGGACGGTTTAAGTGACGCCGCCGCTTCTCTGAAATTGTCCATCATGTAGACGAAATTCACCATTTGGTTAGCGGTGGCTGAGGATATGGCGGTATATCTCTTTGCTCTGCGGAGGAATTCGAGAAGCTGGCATCCTTCCTCCTGTGCGAGAGCTTCCGCAATCTGTATGGATTTGTCTCCTATACCGCGGCGGGGAGTGTTTATGATTCTGCGGAGGCGGAGGTCGTCGTTCGGGTTATTTATCAGTGCAAGGTACGCGATAAGATCCTTTACCTCTGCGTGCTCGAAGAATCGCATTCCCCCGAGCATACGATACGGTATACCGCTCTTCGCAAATGCCTGCTCTACAGCTCTCGACTGGGCGTTTGTACGGTACAGAACTGCGTAATCCTTATACGAGCCGCCGTCCTTTACTCCGTTTGAGACAACTTCGGCGATGAATCTTCCCTCATCGTTCTGGTTGCCGAGATTTTTAATTATAATCTTGTCTCCCTGATTGCCGCTTGTCCACAGAGTTTTTCCGAGTCTGCCGGAGTTGTTTTCTATGACCTTATTCGCGGCGTCGAGGATGGTTTTTGTGGAGCGGTAGTTTTCCTCGAGCTTTATCACGGCGGTGTTGTCGTAATTCTTGTCGAAATTCAGGATATTTTCGATAACAGCTCCGCGGAACTTGTAAATGCTCTGGTCATCGTCTCCGACTACCATGATATTTTTGTTCTTAGCGGAAAGCAGGAGTGTAAGCTCAAGCTGGGCGTAGTTTGTATCCTGATATTCGTCGACCGATATGTATTTGTATCTGTTCTGAAGAAGGCTTCTGACCTCTTCGCATTCGGTGAGAAGTCTGACAGTCTGCATGATAATATCGTCAAAGTCAAGGAGATTCTGCGATTTCAGCTTAGCGGTGTACAGCTCGTATATCTGGGCTATCTGCTTGAACTTCATGTCTGCACCGGCGTTTGTCGTGTATTCTTCCGGTCCGATGAGCTTATCCTTTGCTCTGCTTATCGCGTTCTGCACCGTCTTTACCGGCAGAATTTTGTCGTCGATATTGAGCTGCTTCATGCACAGAGTAATCTGCTTCTTGCTGTCGTCGGTGTCGCATATCGTAAAGTTGCGGTTATAGCCTATGTTTTCGCCGTATTTGCGAAGAATCTGTACGCAAATTGAATGGAATGTACCAGTTTTTATCTCAGCTGCTTCCGTGCTGTCCTCACCGAATATTGATGAGATACGCGCTTTTATCTCTTTTGCGGCCTTGTTTGTGAAGGTTATCGCCATTACCTGCCACGGCTGAGGAGGATTCTGCTTGAATTTTTCAAGATACTCGCCGAGCTTATCGTGGTCAAGCGCAAGTGCGGACTTCATCTCGTCTATCATGCTCTCGCTCACATCCGTCGGGCAAAGGTCGGAATTATACGCGTTTCCGTAGCGAATCATATATGCAAGCCGATTTACGAGGACGGTGGTTTTTCCGCTTCCTGCACCGGCAAGAATAAGAAGGGGTCCGTTTATGTGATAAACAGCTTCCCTTTGCTTGTCGTTTAATTTTTCATAATACTTATCAAACAGTGATTTTTTGGTTTCAAGGTATGACTGTCGCAAATTAAATTCTGCCATTCAACACGCTCTTTCTAAGGATACGCCGAGCTTAGCGAGTTTTTACGATAAGAAGCCTGAAATACGTGGATTTTCATCGCAAAAAAAAGTTAAAATCAGCGGATTCCTAATATAAATGGTTTTCGGGCGCTTACGTTCGGCGTCCTGTTTCTTATAAAATCATTATAATTATACCACATTTTAAAAAATATTTCAACAATAAACCTAACAACATTTTTATATCTTTTTGTCCGGGTTTATGTATATTTATTTGGTTTTCACATAAAAACAAAATATGCACCCCGAATATTTATACCGAGGCGCATATTCATTAGTTTGGGCTTATTTTAAGAATGTTGAACTTTCTTAAGAATGTTCGGAGACGTAGATCTTTGCGCGGCTTGCGATGACTTTTGCAGTCTCTTCCGCTGTCTTTGTTCCACCGAAGAATCCGGAAAGCTCTTCGTTGATTATGTCAAGAAGGTCGGAGTCGGAGCGGGAAACCTGTGTTGCGTTTTTGATGAGGTTCATTGTGATATCGACAACTTCCTGCTCGAAAGGCTGATTGGAGTTCTTGAGGTATTCGATGTAGTCGTCGCTGTAGCCCTGATCCTTATACCACTGGAAATCATCGTCGGTTCTGTTGTAGTAGTAGAAGTTATCCTTTGCGCTTGACGCGAGAGATTCAAGGTGGCTGATGTTGGAGGAGAAGTTGTAGCTGCGCTTTGATACGCCGTCGTCATTGAGGAAGTACTTGAGAACCTCCCACGCCGCCTTCTTAACCTGTGAAACCTGGCTTATGGCAAGCTCAATAATCGGCTGAATTATCGCACCGTTGCCGGAATCTGTGGGATAGCCTACCAGTGTGATATCCTTTGACGCGAAGGTGTTTCTTTCATAAATAAGGTCGGTGAAGCTGGAAATGTATTCGAAATCGAAGAGCGCGAGGTCGTTGAAGAAGCGGAGCTCATACTGCTGGTTCATTTCCTGCTCTTTTTCTTCGTCATAAACGTAGTTGCCGCCCATTGAGTCATAATATGCTTCCCAGAATCCCTTTTCAGGGCAGGTAGCAAGGAACTTAATAAAGTCTATGAAGCCTTGCGATTCAAACTTTGTTTCGCCTGTCTCCCAGTTAATGAAGGAATCCATGGAGTTGCCGAGGAAGTTGTTAATGATATCGGAACGGCTTGCGTCGAAGAAGGCTTTCATTCCCTCGGGCATATTCTGTACAGCCTTCATCATGTCTTCAAATGTCCATCCGGATTCTGTTCCGACGTATTTTGACTTTGCGACGAGAGTTCTGAGACTGAACGACATTATCATGGAATAAAGCTTGCCGTCAACTGTGCAGGCGTCAAACAGATTTGAGAGATAATCGGAACGGTTTATGCCTACTTCGGGGTCGTCCACAAACTGGTTGAGGTCCGCGAATATTCCCTTCTGGAAGTAGCTTTCAACGGGGAGGGATGAGTCGAGAAGAATGATATCGGGGATGTTTCCGGTAATGATATCGTTATTGAACTGAGTTACGCCGCCGGTATAGTCGTTATCCGCGTTGTTGTACTTATCGTATGTAACAAGGGAAACGCGCACTCCAGTACCCTGCTTATTGAACTTGATTATAGCGTTTACTATATTGTAGTTCGAGTACATTGCGCCGAGAGTTACGATTACTTCTTCCTGAATCTCGTCGTCGGGTACTTTATGCATGAGCTGTACCGTGAGCTTGTTTGAACCGGAGGAATAGTCGTAGGCCGTGACAAGAATCTGTCCGTCCGGGAGGAGCTTGGTTGTGTTAATCTGGTCCTGCGAGATGTCGGAATTGATGAAGTTCATCTCTTCGGTAATGGTATCGGTATTGGGATCGTACTTTGAGATGTTGTTCTGTGTACGATAATAGAGCTGACCGTTGTAGAAGCCGAGCATTTCGTACATATTGCTAAGCGCAGAGGTAAGGTTTGTTCCCTTGATGTCGGTCTTTGTACCGTTTTCAACTACGCAAAGTCCCTGACTGTCACCGTAGTACATTACATAAACCTTGTCGCCATCGATATTGATAGAGTTGATATATCCGTTGTCGAGAGTGAACTTGGTCTTGTAGTTCATATCGGCGTCGAAAACGAGGAATGTAGCGTCACTCGTGATATAAATATCTCCGTTGTCAGCGCACTGCATATTGCCGATATAGGTATTAGCGAGGTCAAGTCCCGCAGACTGGAATGCTTCTGATAAATCCATCTGACTCTTTACTTCACCTGTAGCCGCGTCGATCTTTACGAGAGTGTAGGTGTTCGTCGATACCTGTGTTTCTTCATCCCAGCTGTAGTTATTGTATATCATGTTGACAGAGCCGTCACTGCCGATAACCATTGACTGAGAATATCCGGGTATATCGGTGGGCATTGCGGTTGTAGTGGCTTCTCCTGTCGCAACATCCATTACGGTAAGGCTCTGGACGTTCTGATAATCGTAGTACCACCCGTCGGGGAGTTTTGTTGAGGTTTCCTCTGAGGTTTCCTCTGTTGTTGCCGCTACGGGCGTGCCTGTCTCGGCGGTCTGTTTTGCGACTTCGGTTTCCGTTTCTGCTGCGGCTTCAGTCTCTCCGTCGTCCGTTGCTTCAACCTCAGCCGCAATTTCTTCTTCAGGCTCCACGTTTGCTACAGGCACGTCATTTGCTCCATCGTCCCAGAAGTAGCCTACGCGTCTTTCAACTTCCTCGCCAAGCTCATTTCTTGTGATGGTGTAGGTGGTGTTGTATGTCGCGTAGAGCTTGCCGTTTTTGTAGTCGATTCTGTCAATATAAGAAATATCCGCCGGGAGGGTTATCTCGTCTCCACTGTACACGTTGGTACGCTTTGATTTAGGCGGTTCCTTCTCCTGCTTTGAGCAAGACGCAAGGACAGTGCTCGTCAGCATTACTCCGGCAAGAAGCGCCGACATAATTCTTTTTGATTTCATGTTTTCCTCCGATTTAATTATAGTGACTTATCATTAACTGTTTTTTTGACCTTTTTCGGGTGCTTCTTTTTGTACGATTTCTCGGCTTTATCAAAGAGCTTCTTCAAGTCGTATATTACCGAATATCCCGAGAAGCGTATCGAAACAAGCGCTATGAGAAGGGACACGACGAACAATGCCGCCATTGCGACCTCAAATATCATGAAGATAGCGCAGTAGTAGTCGTAGACCTTCGCTTCGTTCTCCCAATAAGGATATTCAATCTTATCCGCGCGTATCCATGAATATTTCAGGGTTTTCATGTTATTGAAGCGGTTTTGAAGTGAAAAGCGATCCGTTACTTCTATGACCTCGGTCGTTTCTTCGTTCACCTTAACCACGCCGTCGAAAATATTCTTTGCGAAGCTCTTTACGGCGTTCGGCAGAGCTGTCTCGAAAATGGTGACGCTGTTGTCTTCGCCGACGGTTTTGATATATCCGGCGTAGCTCATGTACATTCTCGGGCGTGTGCCGTATGTATAGCCGTAGATTCCTTTATCGGTTTCCGGCTCTGTAATTCCCGTGACAACGAACTCTTCGCCGTTTATAGTGACAGTCATGCCGACTATGTTTTCCGCTCCGAACAGCTTCCACGCGAGGTTGCGGTCTATGACTATTCCCATCGGGTTTGAGTCGTCGTTGAGGAAGTACGAGCCGTAGACTATCTTCATTGGGTGGAAGACGAAGAAATCTCCTCCCGCAGCTATTGCTTCTGCTGTGACGGTGCTCTTTGGTCCGGTTACGCTCACTGTTACGTCGGCAGCGTATGTATATGCCCATGATCGTGCGCCTTCATTCGGAGTTACAGAGGATTTGAGCAGTGATGAGTCCATTGAATTCGCCCATGACAGTGCCTGATCCGACGAAACCGCGCTTCCCTCTTCGGCGTACATATTTATCACCGCGTATCTCTCGCCGTCGGCTGACCATCGTTTTCCCGCGTCAAGGTATTCGAGCTTGTTTTTGTAGTGGATTACAAGAAGCTCGAACACGCCGACTACGATGAGAGCCACGGCAAGGATTATCGCGCATACTCCCGACAGCTTAAGCAGTTTTTTGTTGACTTTATCGTTCATTTTTTAATTCTCCGCAAGTCTTACCTGCTGTTTATCCGCTATCGGAACTGTCGAGTTGGTTATAACGAATTCACTGCCGTAAAGCCCTGAAACCGCAGACTGGGTATCGTCCGACGCGAGAACTTCAATGTCGACTCTCTTTGCGGTGTATCTCATATTGAGCGGAGTTTTCTTTGATTCTACGACAAGCACGAACTTTCCGTCGTTGTCTTCACGGATAGCGGAATTCGGGAGGACTGAATCATACGACTGGCTCTTGTCGCCTATGGAGAAGTTGAGGGTCTGTCCCTCGGAAACATCTCCTGAAACTGTTATTGTTATGATACGGTTCTTGCCCTGAGAGGACGGGTCGGAGCGCATTCCCGTTACGGAGGCTTCGATATTTGAGTACCACCATGAGTTTACTACCGAGCAGGGTGTGCCGACCTGAATCTTTCTTGCCTGATCCGCCGCCATGCTTATCTCGACTATGTAGCCCTTGTCCGCGATTTCGATTGACGCTACGGTATTTCCGCTTGTTACGGATTCTCCGGCGGTGAAATTTATCGCGGTGATTTTTCCGGCTATCGGAGCTGTTACCTGTGTATTTTCGGGTGCGTTCTTGTAGGTTTCAATCTTTGCGGCAAGCTCTTCAAGCTGTTTTTTCTGGTCTTCGCGGGTGAGCTTGTTTGTGGTGGTGGTCTGGTTTTCCGTCGCCTGTGTTATTTTCAGAGCTGCTTCAAGGCTGTCGACGGAATTTTTCTGTTCCTTAATCTTATCCGCTAGAGCCTCGGGTGTGAGGTCGGTTGTGGAGTCGGAAAGCTGCTTTTTGAGGTTGTCAAGCTCCTTATTCTTCTGCTTGATGGTATCTTTGAGGGAGCTTTCCTCGTTTTTGTAGGTTTCGAGGATGAGCGAATACTCGTTTACGGTATCCTCTGCGGAATTCTGCTTAATGAGGGATTCGTACTTTGTCTTAGCGTCGGTGTACTTTGTTTCAAGCTCGGTAAGCTTAGCGGACGCTTCGTCGTAATCCTTCTGAGCGGAAGAGAGGTCGTAATCAACGGTATAGTCGAGTATGTCGTCAACTTCCGGCATTCCGATGACGTTGAGCTTGTCCTTTATGTCGGAGATTTGCTCTTCAAGCTTATCGAATTTGGTATTGTAATCTTCAACCTGACGCTTATAATTTCTTTCGGCTTTATCGTAAGCATTTAACGCTTCCTGATATTTTTGATATGCTTCGTCTTTTGTCATTGAAGATACTGTTATTTCATTTTCATCAGTTTCAGATGTTTCTGGAGTGTCTTCCCATACTTTTTTAGCGTCTAACACTGCCTGATATAATGCATCAAGCTCATCTTCGGTATCTTCAACATATCTGGAATATTCGGTATCAAGAGAGTCAAGTTCGTTTTGCAGCGTCTTAAGTTGCTGCGTAAGTTTATTCGCTTCGGTAACGTCGCCGGACACTTTTTTAATCTCGTCAAGTCTTTCCTTATAGAAATCGGTTTCCTTTTTGAGGGTGTCGTATTCGCTTGAAATCGAATTATACTCTTCCTCGGCGGCTGCGAGCTTTTCGGCTACTGTCTGATTTGAGAGAATGTCCTTTTCTATGAGAGCCTTTGCTTCCGAAATGATGCTGTTGACTTCGGTTATCTTGTCAGTCATCGCGGTCTGCTGGTCTGTAAGATTTTCTATCGTATCCTCAAGTGCCGAAATCTGATTTTGAAGTATGGTTGTTGTATCAACGCCGGAGAGCAGGTCGTTATAGTTCTTTTGCAGCTTTGCAAGCTCGTCTTTTGCGTTTTCAAGAGCTTTCTGCGCGTCGGAAATAGTTTTATCAGAAGTAATGTTTGATACATTATCTCCGAGAATTCCGAGGTCGTATTCCCTTTTCAGCTTATCGTATTCATCCTGCGCGGATTTGAGCTGTTCGCTTGCTCCTCCCTTGAGCTCGAGTATGGGAGCGTCCTTTTCGACAGTCTGTCCTTCCTTAACGAACACCGACACTACCTTTCTCGTCTGTGCAACTCCGTCGGCGGAATCCGCTGCGTCAGCTTCATAGACAACGTTATAGCTTGCGTTTGCTTTAACGGTACCCGACGCCTTTATCGCGGTCGACAGTGTTCCCGAGGACGTATACTGTGCGGAAACCTCGGGAAGCGAATAATTTAGTATGGTATTAGAAAAAAATGTAAGCAGCAGCAGTATTACAAGGAAAATAATGGCTGCATTCTTTATCCAAGCTCTGCGGCTTGCTGAATCGTTCGACATAATTATCTCCTAAGTTATTAAATCACAAATCAACCTGTTACCGACGACGAATATGCGATACCGTCTATTAGGTAATCTTCACTGTAGAGGAAGAGCAGGACGGGCGGAACCATATATATTACGGCTATGGCAAGCGCGATACCGGTGTCTCCCTCGTTTATCTTTGAGAGGAACACGGACAGCGGATACAGCTCCTGGTCTGTCAGAAGTATGAGCGGCTGTTCTACCATGTTCCAGTAGTCGATGAACACAAGTATTGCCACCGAATACAGCGTACTCTTACAAAGCGGCATGAAGATGCTCCAGAATATTCTTATCTCCGATGCTCCGTCAAGCTCAGCCGCCTCTATGATGGATTTCGGTATTCGCTTCATGTATTTTGTGAGAATGAACACCGAAAACGGCGAGAACACTCCCGGCAGGATTATTGCCCACCGCGTATTGAGGAGGTTCATCTTATTTATCACGAGGTAGTTCGGCACAAGCGTGACCTGATACGGCATGAGCATCAGTATTATGTACGCGAAGAACACGATGGAACGGAACTTTGTATTGGCTCTCGCGAATGTGTACGACGCACCGGCTGCCACGACAAGCTGGAATATCACTATCGGGAGCACATATATCATGGAGTTCCAGAATTTTATGAGATATTCCGGACTCTTGAACAATACCGTTGCGTACTGCGAGAAGCTGACCTTATCCGGTATGAGCTGCAAATTGACCTTTTCGGCTATAAACACTCTTCCGCCGCCGGATGTGCCAAGTCCCGTGAATATCTTACCGTAGTTTGCCGAGATTTCGGTCGTCGACATGAACGAGTTCGTTACGGTAAAGACTGTCGGGAACAAAAACAGGGCGGCGAAGGTGACAAGCACAAGCAGTGCGAAGAAGAGGAACAAGACTCGGGAGAGCTTTATCTTCTTCTTCTTCTGCGGCTTCGCTTTCGGAAAGGCAGCAGAATTGAGTTTTATGTCTTCCGTCATTCTTCAATCCCCTTTCCGAGATGGTTATCCACCCACAGAAGAATTCCGATTATCACTATCATGATGAGGCAGAGGACGACCGCCGCGCTCGACAGCTTTTGGTATTCAAAGTTACTGAAGGTGTTATTCATGAAGTGCTGCAAGGTATACATTGAATCGTACGGGTAGTTGCCGGTGAGCAGGTAGACCTCGCGGAACACCTTGAAGGAGTTGATGAGCGACATTATCGTTACGAATGATATGGTGGACGCGAGATAGCGCATTTTTATCATGAAGAAACGTCTCACCGCTCCGCATCCGTCAAGCATTGCAACCTCAATTATTCCCTTAGGCACTGCCGAGAGCGCAGACATGAACATTATCATATTGTAGCCGATATTCTTCCACAAAAACAGCAAGACCACGACCATGTATCCGTAGTCCGACTTGAGCCATTCCACGGGAGACACGCCGAACAATGCGGTAATATCGTTAATAACTCCGTTGTAGTCGAACAGCACCTGCCATATGAGGATGACCGACGCCGCCGGAACTATCATGGGAGAGAGGAATATCGTGCGGAACGTACTTTTATACGGGATATTCGTGTCAAGCAGAACTGCGAGGGCAAGCGAAAGTATTACTACAAGCGGCACTGCGGTAAGGGAGAAGATTCCTGTGTTTTTCAGCGCGAGCTTGAATGCGGAGTTATTAAACAGCTTTATGAAATTGTCCAGTCCCACGAAATTCGCGGTGGATGTACTGTCGATGACCGAGTAGTATATTACCACGAGAAACGGCAGGATGAAAAACAGCATAACTCCCAGAAACGACGGGAGCATGAACGGAAGAGTCAAGGCTCTCTCGATAAGCTCACGTTTGGTCAGTCGCTTCTCTTTCAGTGGTTTTGCGGGTGTCGGAGAGATTTCGTTTCCTTCCGCCGCTATCATTTTCTTTTTTTTCATTGATGTATCAACCGTGTATATTGTTTATGATTTAATCAGTATGACGAAACGAATCAGAAAAAGTTCCACAAAAAATGATTTTTTACAGACTGTGTAAAAATTATTGCCAGCCGTCAAGCCCACGCTTTTCCATAGCTGTAATAATCCGCTTTTTCAGTCCGCGGTGGTTTATTTCAAGCTCGCGAATGACGTTTTTTATCTCCGCGCGGTCGGTGTTTCCGTCTTCGGGACAGGGAGACTTCACGACGGGCAGGTTTTCCTTCTTCACGAGGGAGCGGATGTCGGCTTCTCTTGTGTAAATGAGCGGTCTTATCACGGTGACGGCGGTGTCCTCATATACTGTAACAGGCGAGTAGCATCCGATTCTGCCCTCATTCACCAGAGTAAGCATGAAAGTCTCCGCCGCGTCGTCAAGGTGATGTCCGAGAGCGAGCTTTCCGGCTCCGAGTTCTTTCGCGCATGACACAAGTGCTCCGCGTCTCAGCTTTGCGCACAGTGAGCAGGGATTCTTTTCCTTACGCACATCAAAGACTATCTCTTTTATTTTAGTTTTCTCTATATGGTACGGTATCTCATGCTCGGCGCAAAACTCTCTCACGGGCGCGAATATGTCTCCCGCGTCGTCAAAGCCCATGTCTACCGAGATTCCGACAACGGAAAATTTCTTCGGATAAAAGTTTTTCAGCCGGTCAAGCGAGGTAAGAAGCGCAATAGAATCCTTTCCGCCGGACAGACCGACAGCTACCGTATCGTTTTCCTCTATCATACCGTATTTATCGACAGCCTGACGCACGGTTGAGAGGATATGCTGCATTTCATTCATTTCAGTTTACCTATTTAAAATGGAGGTATTATGGCTACAAAGATATACATAGATCAGGGGCATAATCCCGTGAATCCCAACGCGGGAAGTGAGGGAAACGGCTTTCGTGAACAGGATTTGGTTTACACAATCGGACAGATGACCGCCGCGTCACTCAGGAGCTACGGTTTTGACGTAAGGCTCTCGCGTCCCTCTCCCACCACTCAGCTCGGAACCTCGAACACCACCTCACTTCAGGCAAGAGTGAACGACGCAAATTCATGGGGAGCGGACTACTTTATCAGCCTGCACACGAATGCGTCCGATGTTACGTCGGCTTCGGGAAGTGAAGCTTTTGTCTACCGCCGTGACAGTGACGCCGAATACCTTGCCGAGAATATTCTTACTCAGCTGAACTATGCGACGGGACTGCAAAACCGCGGGGTAATGGTTCGTCCGGGTCTTTATGTGCTCAAGAAGACGAGAATGCCTGCGACCCTTGTAGAGCTTGGGTTTATTACAAATCCCGTCGACGCCGAGCTTATGGCATATTCTCCTGGACTCTTCGCGGCGGGAGTATCTAACGGTGTACTCGCTTATTTCGGTATGCTTTGATTCTTTTCAAGCAAGTCCGGACGGCGTTCTTTTGTTAATTCAAGCGATTTTTCGTGACGCCACTTCTCTATGTTCGCGTGATGTCCCGACAAAAGAACCTCCGGCACTTCCCTGTTCATCCATACAGGAGGGCGGGTGTACTGCGGATATTCAAGAAGGTCTTCCTCAAAGCTCTCCTTCTCGAAGCACTCCGGCAGAGCTAAAACTCCGTCGCAAAGTCTGCCTACAGCGTCTGCTATGATACACGCGGGAAGCTCTCCGCCGGTGAGAACATAATCTCCGACAGACATTTCCTCGTCGACAATTTCTTCGATAACTCTTTCGTCTATGCCTTCGTAGTGTCCGCACAGCAGAACGAAGTTATCCTTTTCCGCAAGCTCCTTTGCGATAGTCTGGTTGAACGTGCGCCCTCTCGGAGACATATAAATAAGGTATGGTTTTGTACGCTCTTCCTCGGGTTTGTCGGCGTTTATAGATTCCGCGACAGCGTTGTAGCATCTCCATATCGGGGGAGCAGCCATCAGCATTCCTCTTCCGCCTCCATATGGAGTATCGTCCACACGTCTGTGCTTGTCCTCGGAATAGTCGCGAATATTGTGCGTCCTTATATCGAGCTTTCCCGCACGTCTGGCGCGACCGATTATGCTTTCCGACAGAATGGCGTCGACATATTCGGGGAACAGGGTCATTATGTCAATGCGCATTACTCACGCATCCCTTCGATAAGATGTACGAGAATACGACCGCCGTCCACGTCAATCTCACGCACAAACTCGTCCACCGCGGGTATCATGAATTCTCCGCCGTTCACATCGGAAACCACGTAAATGTCGCGTCCCGCAGGAGAAATCACGTCCTTCAGCACGCCGTATTCTTCGCCGGAGTCCGCGTCGACCACATCAAGACCGAGCATATCCGCGATGAAAACCTCACCTTTTTTACGTGAGATATCATCCCTGTCCGCATAGAAAACCGTTCCCTTATAGAGAATAGCTTCGTCAAGTGTTTTTATGTCTTCAAAGGTCACGAGAACCATGTTTTTCTGTATGCTCGCGGCTCTGACCTTCATCGGAACAAACTCACCCGACGGAGCTTTTTTATACATTTTTCTGAGCTTCGCGAGAGTTTCCGTATCGTTGCAGTAGCATTCGAGTCTCAGCGTACCTCTTACACCGTGAGTTGAAACTGCTTTTCCGCATTCGAGATATTTCTGTTTTGCCATATATTTCTCCAATTTTTTAACTAATTTTATACGTGAATATTATAGCATAGTATTCTTTTTTTGGCAATAGCAAAAACAGCGCGTGACAATTTGCCATACGCTGTTTTTAGGAAGCCTCTGATTTAAGGTGGTTGTTCAGAGTATCCTTAGGAAGCCTCTGATTTAAGGTGGTTATTCAGAGTATCCTTATATTAAATTTTTACACGGACGAACATCACGGATTTTCTGTTATACGTAAAGGTGATGAG